>Ga0302116_1000542_pt1 | contig 23005 bp, 28 predicted proteins | sample AG5_SCM_MG_FD_203124 | JGI IMG/M metagenome (GOLD analysis project Ga0302116, IMG submission 203124) | Marine microbial communities from Western Arctic Ocean, Canada - AG5_SCM | ecosystem: Environmental > Aquatic > Marine > Oceanic | place: Canada: Western Arctic Ocean | collected 2017-10-01 | reverse complement strand
CCCCGGGGGCACGCCGGCCCCCCCCCCGGGCCCGGGCCCGGGGGCCCCCCCCCCCCCCCCTCCTCGTGGAGCTTGCCGTGGTGTACGGTTCCCCCGGGTTCGAGATGGGGTCGGGGTACGTCACTCGGGGGCTGCCCCGATCGGTGGGGGAGGCGGTCGGGCACGGGGAGGTCTTCGTCTGCTACAAGAAGGAGGGGGCGGGGAGGGTGGCGAGCGAGAGGAGGATGGGGGAGGAGGCGAGGAAGGCGAGAGTTAGGGAGGAAGCGGAGGAGGAAGCGGAAGCGGATGCGGAAGCGGGGGAGAGGATGGACAAGGGGGATAATAGTTATAACCCTGCTGATGCTCATGCTCATGCTCATGCTGATGCTGATGATGTTGACGTGGGTTTGACCCGTTCTGAAATGTTGTCCCTTGAGGCGTCTCAGGCCTCCCAGATCGAGGCGTCGCGGGCCGGGCTTGCCGCCTCCCACGATCGGCGGGCTCGGCTCGCGCACGCCGGGGCCCTCGAGGACCAGATTGAGAGCCTCGAGGGGGAGAGGATCTCGCTAACGAGGGAGCACGGGGAGCTGCAGAGGAGGCTGGCGGGGACGCTCGCGACGGCCCAGAAGAGGCAGGGGGGGGGGGGCGCCGGCAGCGCGGAGAAGGAGAAGGTTCCGGCGCACGAGATGGAGAGGCAGTACAACGACGTGCTGACGAGCATCGTCGAGGGGGAGGAGAAGCTCAACAACCAAAAGTCGGAGTACGACAAGGTGGCGATTGACCTGCAGACGAGACTCGACGAGAAGGAGTACAAGGCGAACGAGATCTCCCGGTCGTTCAGGGACTTCAAGAGGGACATCATGGTCAACAGCGAGAACTCGAGGACGGGGAAGGGGATGCCGAGGAGGACCGTGGAGGCGTTTGAGGCGAGCGAGAGGAAGAAGGACGAGGACGCGGAGAGGGTCAGGCTCAAGAACATTAATTTCAGGATGAGCTTGAAGAAATTGGAGGGCAAGGTGAGCGGAGCGGAGCGGAGCGAAGCGAAGCGAAGCGAAGCGAGACGCATGACTTGACTGACTAGGGGGAGCTTTACTCGTGTTGGCAAACGACTCCTCCTCCTCATCCTCATCCTCCTCCTCATCCTCATCCTCCTCATCCTCCTCCTCCTCGCTAGTTTTTCTAACTCCAACTCCGCTCAACCGCAGCTTCGCGCCAAGGAGCAACTGGCCGAGGGGCTGCACCTCATTGACTTTGAGCAGCTAAAAATTGAGAACCAGACACTGAACGAGAAAATAGAGGAGCGGAACGAGGAACTTCACAAGCTGAGGAAGAAAAATACCACCACTGTTCAGGTCCTGACGCACATCAAGGAGAAGCTCCAGGCCGTTACCAAGGACAACAACGTCGTTGGCGTGAACCTTTCCAATTTGGACCAGCAGCTCAACCTTGCTCGGGACAAGGCGGCGAAGTTGAAGTCGGCTAGGGAAGCGGCGAGAGCCGAGAACAGCCTGCTCAAGCAGAAGCAGGGGTTCGCGAACAGCGATTTGCTGGTGGTTGACTACGAAAACAGGAAGGAGAAGATTGGAGAGATGCGGTTGAGGATGAACGAGCTGATGGAGAGGCACAGTCTGCTTGTCACCACAACTCGGGATTTCAGGATGGAGGCTGGGGCGGCTGGGGGGGATTGAAAATTGAATGTTTTAAATGTGACAATATGTTTTTTTGGTTGTTGTGTTGAAGGAATAAACCCTGTTTCGTTTTGATTATTATTTTCTACTGTTCCCACGAGCTGCCGTAAAGCTGTGTCTCGGTTTTTCCACTCAGCTTCCTCTTCTTAGGAACGACTCCGTCGTAACTCATCTCGTTGCCCTCCCTGTCGCGGAAGTTCACCGGGTCTCCCTTGATATCGTTAATCCCAACCATGGCAGGGCCGAGCCCTGTGGCACACTCCATGATGACCTTGGGGTCGTTGAAGTGGGTGGTGGCCTTGACAATGGCAGCAGCACGCTCCTCCGGGTTGGTGGACTTGAAAATTCCACTGCCGACAAATACTCCGTCGCAGCCCAGCTGCATCATCAGGGCGGCATCCTGGGGGGTGGCAACACCTCCTGCTGCAAAGTTGACTACGGGCAACTTTCCGGTCCTGGCAATTTCAGCCACCAGCTCGTAGGGGGCCATTAGATTTTTGGCAGCAACAAAGAGCTCGTCCTCCTTCATTGACTGGAGGCGGCGGATGTCAGCCTGCAGCGCGCGCTGGTGGCGCACGGCCTCGACGACGTTCCCTGTTCCGGCCTCTCCCTTGGTGCGGAGCATGGAAGCACCCTCGGTGATTCGGCGGAGCGCCTCGCCAAGGTTCCGGCAACCACAAACAAACGGAATGTTGAACTTCGTCTTGTCAATGTGGTTGTCCTCATCAGCCATGGTGAGGACTTCGCTCTCGTCAATGTAGTCAACCTCACAAGCCTCCAGCACTTGGGCCTCAACGAAGTGACCAATGCGGACCTTCGCCATGACAGGGATCGAAACGGCATTCTTAATCGCCATGACCATTTGCGGGTCAGAAGCACGGGCAACACCACCCTCACGTCGGAGATCAGCAGGGATCTTTTCCAATGCCATGACGGCAACCGCACCAGCAGCTTCCGCAATCTTTGCCTGCTCAACGTTTACCACGTCCATGATCTGGGTTGGGGTAGTAAGCAGCGGTACTGTGTTAGAGCGTGAAAAAATTGTTTGGAAGGTGCAAAATAATGGTCATGATGGTTTCTGACTCGAGTCCTGGAATGTCGAAATCGTAGAAAACTCACCACACCACCCTTAAACATTGTCGCAAAACCACGCTTCACGGTAGTGCTCCCGGTGTGTGTGCCGTTTCCGTTAGAGGTCATTTTGCGAACTTATAAAATAATTTGTGTGGTGTCTTCATTTTCTTATTTTTGGAAAATTTGCAAAACCGCAACATCCCATAACACCCCGCAGCACAATGTCAAACCTTGGCGCCCCAGTGACCGTTATTGACAAACTGATCGTAAAATCGGGTGCTTTTGGCATTCTTTGTGTTGATGCCAATGGATTGTGCCTGGGCCACAGAGGCAAATTCGGCAGCAACTCGATTGAGTCGTCGGGGTTGTACACCAATCTCATTCGGTTAGCGAGCACCCTCTCTCATGGGAGCGATTCTGAACCCACGGATGTGAGTAAATTGAAGAATATTGAGTCAATCGATGCAAACGATTCGGACAGCAACAGCATTACAGACAATGATAATGCCAATGAAAACGACAAAGACAACGACGACAACAACAACAACAACAACGACAACAACAATGACAATGACAACGACAACGACAACGACGACAACAATGCCAATGGTAAGGGAAGTGGTAATTCCAGTGCAACAATTGACGACAATAACAACGACAGCAACAACAAAGACAGCAGCAACAACAACAACGGCAAAAGTGCCGACCACCATAATGATGATGATGATGATGAGAGTAATTCTCCTAGTAAAAAAACTAAAAGGAACCAAACAACAAACCAAAAGCTAAAACACCGCCGTTCTGGCCCAATTGTAACAATAGAGACCAACTGCGGGCGTATGTTAGTCAAGGAGCATGATTCGTTGGTGGTCGTGCTTAAATTTAAACACAAAGAGTAGACAGAAATCATTCATCTTCAAAAATTAAGTTCGCAACCTTGTACCGGAACATCAATCCCGACACACAGCACAAGCTCTGCAAAGTCAACAAAATCACCGTCAACTGTCGTTCGCTCGTGTCCCCGATAACCTGCAAAACAACATTGATCAGAGTCATGTTCACGCCCCACCCATCCTTCCCGTCTACACTCCCGTTCCTCCATTTTAGCAATCTATATTCTTCCTTTCCACACTCGAAAAGGCTCGGTTGCAGCAAATTCTTCTTCGGGTTGAATTTGGGCAGTCGGTGCCTTGGGCAGGGCACAAGATTAAAGATCTGGGGAGCCGACCAGACAAAGTTGATGATCTGGGGGATGAAGAACAATATCAAAGTCTTACTGAAGTGCCCGTGAATTCCCACACAAGCAAAGGTCATTCTGGGTTGTGAATTGAATTGTATTGCATTGCATTGTATTGCATATGTAGTGAGTGAGTAAATTGAGGTGTGGAATTACTTAGAATTGTGTCAGGGTGCCCGACCAGGAACTACACGCAGCTTCGCTCGCTCACACTTCACTCACCCGGCAAAATAACAATAGGTATCTCCAACAAACACGCTCGCTGGGAACCAATTGAACTTCAGCAAACCGAGCGTGACTGCATTTTTTAATGAAAGGACGAGCGAATCAAATTATGTTAGTTTAGCTCGACTTCCACACACACACACCCCGCGCTTCGCTCGCTCACCTCCCAAAAAGGGAATGATCAATATAGCCGAGAAGAAATGGTGTTCCTTCGACAGGCTGTTGTTGCTGATTTCGATCAAGTTGTGGAGCAGAACGAAGCAACCAATTATGTACGATTGCCCGGCTTCCAGCCCGTTGATTCCCGCGTAAATGTTGATCGCGTTCGTTGTGAACACGGACAGGAAGGACATGTAGAGGAGGTAGAATAGGCCTAAATTGACAATCGCCCCACCAGCATTCGTGTCCACAACGACAGACGGAAATTTCGTCACAAACTCGCCCAGCAAGGTGAGACTTTCGCCCTCCATCAACCACGCTCTCATGAACGTGGGCACAACTATCGACGTCGAACCTGAGTAGGCTGTGAGGAGTGGCAGCGTGGCAATGGTGGGAAGCAGCAGCTTGTACCGCCAAGGCCAATCCAAAACATCGTCGGTGAAGCCCAAAAATAGCATTATTGATATTGAAATCAAAGCCGAGTTCAAGTCCAACACGCGCTCAGGCAAGTATTGCGACATTGGCACGAGTGCGAAAATTAAAATGACAAGGTATACAACACCAGACACAAGCCCAAGAGACTCTGGGACCTTGACATCGGCGAGGGTCGTCCCCTGTTTCCCAAGGTCTTTTCCAAACAAACCAGCTCTCAGCGTGTACACCTTGATCCGGGGAATCAACAGGATTGTTAACGTTAGGCTGACGATAAAGCAAAGAGCTCCAAGCTGGGCGAGTCTCCATAACATTTGTTGAGCTTCCTCTTCGACGAACTTTAAATTGCACAGACTGTGTAGCAAGCCTGCTACTGCCGGAGCGAGTGGGATAAGGGCCAATATGCTATCTGTGCCCATTATCGTCAACGTGGCACCAGCAAAAAGAGGAATTTTACAAAATATTTACAAAAATGGTTTGCAAAAATACAGAAGCTTAGGCAACTCTTACGGATTCAAAAGACACAGAAAATTCATGATGATGCAGAAGCCTCCCTCGGCCGCCGAGGAAGAAGAGGATCCATTCAGCGTGCCGTCATTGACACATTCTGCATCAATTTCTGCTCCTCCTCTTTGTGCTCCTCCACTTTGTGCTCCTCCACTTTTTGTTGAGGAGTCTACTGAGGCGTCTTTGATGCAGCGACTCGATGCTCTGAAAACCGAGGCCGAAAGAAATGAAACAGAAACGATGGACCTCATATCACAAATGTCACAAAAACAAACAAGACTTGATGCACCTCCCCCCCCCCCTTCAGCCCCTATGCGATCCCCCTCTCCGATCAAACAACAACAACTACAACAACATTCCGCTCCCCCAATAAATCTCAATACCAATTTGTACCCCAAATTGGATTTGGAGCCTCCTCCTCCCTCTTTTGAAGATGTTGTCTCTCAGCCTCGGCCCAAACCACCACAGCAACAACAACAAATACATCATCAGGAAATGGAGATGCAACCGATGCGACCCCAGCAAATTACCGGCGAATCAGTTTCGATACAGGAGCTTCATTCTGACGCCTCTGTGTTGCAGCAGCAGCAGGAGATTTTGTCAGCGATCGAAAAGCAAAAACAGCCCCAACAACAGCCCACCGTCGGGGGCCAACAGCAAACACAGCAAGCAGTGGCAACGGGCGATGTGCACCTTGTCCAGTGCACCGGGTGCCGGGGCTGGATGCAAGTCATCAAGAAGGCTACGCTCGTGTTTTGCCCCACGTGCCAAGTCGTCTCCCCTGTGTCGGTCAGCAATACGAGAGCTGCGCAAGGCGCCACCGCCACCGCCACCGCCACCAACACAATAGCCACAGCCACAGCCACAGTCACAGCATCATCTGATTCCACAGTTAACGACCAGGCCCTCGCGATGGCCCTCGAAGCTGAGTGGAACGAAGAGGAGGGCGAAATTGATCTCACCCGGCAACTACCTCTTTCCGACATTATGCAGCCCAACCAGCCACGACCCCCCATGACCTCCTCTCAGCGAGCCCTCCACCAATCAGTCGCTTCAATCGGCGGACGGCGGGACGATACCCCCTCTTCCAATCCTTTAACTTGCCTGAAAACCTCCGTCGTGAGCGCGGGGGAAGGCTTCCGATCTTTCTTCGCCAAGCGCGATCTCCCTGACGAGGTCCGCACCACTAGGATAAATCGGAATTCATCTTCTTATCCGGGCGAATCAGATTCGACCTACACGCCACTGATTGACCACGAAGATTTATAGAAAAAGTTATGTTGCTTGAGTTGTTGTTGTTCTAGATTGCCACTTTGTTTTACGTTAATTTATTTCTATAAAGCTCCCCGGGCCCTCTTCTCTCCTTTGTCACAGAGATCATTCGTATTGTCGCACATCGCCTTCCAACCCATGGGAACTGATTTCACCTCCTCTCCTACGTCACACGGAGAGATATCGTCGTTACCGCACTTCAAAAAGTTGAAAGCCTCCACTTCGAATAGAATTGGCTCGCCCAGATCCTCGTAGCATATTGGAAACGCCTTGCTCGCTGCTTGTCGTAGGGTGCTAATTTTCCCAAGATGATGCAATATATTGTATCTGAAGCTCAAGTGCGCCCGCCCATTCTTCAATTTGGCGCTCTGGGGATTCTCCCCAGCGAACCACTCAACAACGAGATGGTCTGGCGGCCTCCGTGCCTGGTGCTCCACCAAATAGTCACCGAAACTTCCCACGTCCTCATCTCTAATAATTATCCCATTCATTCCGTACGAGGCCCTGATCATCATAAAGTTCGGATAGTACTGCTCAGCCTTGTTGAGCATGTACTGAATTGCGAACAAACTGTGGGGGCAAAGTTCCATGTCGTCCTCGGTGAAAAAGTAAAAATCGGACTTGCCCTGGGATTCCCGCATTAGAGACACAATATTGCGGGTTTGCTTCCGAACCTGGCAAAACATTGCAATTTGAGCGGGTTAGTTCAAGGCGTTTTTGTTTTTTTGTTCACTATCTCACTCAAGCACTCACTTACTCACCTTATAACCTGGCTTGTTGGCACCCCCTTCGTCTGTCGCACCAATCATTGGGTCGGGAATGGTGTGCTCAAACTCGTTGCTGAAGATCACGTATCTTGACTTTGGGTGGGGAAACTTGTACTTATCCTTTGCTTTCTCGTAGAATTCGTGGTGCTCATTCTGCATGTTCATCACCACCACAACCATATCGTCGTAGAGAGGGTCGCCTGGGTGATCGGGTAGCTGCGAGAGGATCGAGTGGAGCGTCGTGCCAAGGTAATCAACGGGGCGGGAGATTGTGGGAATTCCGATCGTCAGCCATTTTTTACTAGGCAGTGGAGGTTGGAGTTGGAGTTGGGGTTGGGATTGGGATTGGGTTTGGGGGGGTGGGGGTGGACACGGCGGTGCTACTACACCTACAGCTACATCCACAGGTTCCTTCGTTGTTGTCGAATCGGGTGGTAAACTGTGACTACTTGCTTTCATCGTTTGTGCAGATTGGAGGGCATCAATAGCAGCACCGGTGGCCTTCGCTAGATGTAGCTTACATTCATCTAGGTTTTGCTCCATGCGCGATATGATATTAGCTTTGTGATGAATGACACCATGTTCATACTCGGCGTTTATTGTGATGTCGCCTTCGTGGAAAAGGAAGAGGAAGGAAACGATCAAAATGCCCAGCAAGAGAAGAGGAAAATTTGATTTGTTTCGTTTCAGGAAAAGGCTGGCAGACGAATCTTTCTTTTTTGAGTCAGATTCGTGCACGACATCCATGATACTATGTGGGTCTAAAAGTGTGACAATGAGAATCCGTCGTCAATTGTTTCTGACTTAGGAATACCTTGTACCTTGTACCTTGTACCTTGTACCTTGTACCTTGTACCCAACCCTAGAGAGCTAGATAACTAGATGATGCGTGTAGCAGCTTTAATTTTTTATTTTTTATTTTTACTTTTTGAAAATAAAAAGCATTTTTACGTCAAGTGCATTCCCCCTACAACCCCTACAACATATGGATACATAGATCAAACTATGAATATAATTAAATAAGTAACACCCGCATCCCAAATCAATTGTTTCCATTCACTTCAATTAATTCAACCCAACCCAACCCAACCCCAACCCAACCCAACACTATTATGGACCAAGAAGACGAAAAACCTGAGGGGATCAACGAATCTCAATTGGTTGGGCTTCAGACTTCTCAGCGAATATATAAAGATCACCAAAAGCAGTACAAGAAAGGGACAATGAGAAGGCAATCAACTCTGAATCAAGAGAACCAAGTTCACGCTGATGGGTCTGTCACTTTCATTGCGAAGCAGCATTGGGCGGAGTCCCCCTCGATGCCCTACCAGGAGAAGATGCGCATGCGATCGCTCCCGGAGTCTTTCACCAAGGATTCTGCAATGGTTTTGGTAAAGTCGTCGCTTGCAGACACCACCGACACTTCGTTGCGCCATAGAGCCCACAACAGCAGCTTCACAGATGTTAAATTCGACCAATCAGGCTACCAGAACGATGAAGCTGGCGGGCTGCAAAAAGACTTGTTTTACATATCCCCTTACATGACGTGCCAAGAGTGCAACGGTTTGGTTTACGTGAATGTTGAAAAGCTTCGCAGGTGGGTTTCGCGATCAACAAAACCAAATCTTCTCATATGCATGCTAACCCCTTCATTTGTGCGCATAACAGCTTGATGAACCTTCGCCAAGTTGAGGGCTTTGACGACTCCAATCTCCCCCCGGAAACCCTGCCCCCCTGTCCGGGCTGCGGGCGAACAAACTCGTTCCAAATTGGCGCCGAAGATCTCACCTTGCTGCTGGCTTCTAACCTCGAGGAGCTCGAACGACGAAAACGAGTCCAAAAGCGAATGGCTGCGAAACTGCAAAACTGCTACCGCTACTACCTTCGGCGGCGGTACGGTCGCGCCCAGCGACACGCTATACTGATCCGAAGAATGCTCGAATCTCGGTGCGCATCCTGCATCCAGGCTTGCGCTAGGGGGCGGCTTGGCAGGCGAAGAATTCAGGTTGAGCGGGCTCTGAAGGTGATCAAAGAGTCGCACCAAATGTTGTTGAACAGGGCGTTGCATAGCAAGGACTACCACAAGAAGGTGTTCTGGTACAAGACAAAGACGGAGGTGAGTGATTGAGTGATTGAGTGAGTGAGCGAGTGAGTGAGTGATTGAGTTAGTGAGTGAGTGAGTGAGTGAGTGAGGGGGGAGGAAGCGAGCGGAAAGCCGAGCGCAGCGGATAAGGGGGGTTTCGGGGGTCTACCCCGACACAATAATAAGTAATTCCACACCTCTAAAAACTTCAAAAATTGCATCCCACTATTAACCAAAACCAAAACTCGGCGCAGCTGACCATCCTCTACAAGGACTATTACATGCTGATAGAGCGAACCGGGTTTAATCCGCCCACTTGCCAAGTGGAGGAGAACATAAAGGAAATTGCCCAGCGTATTTTGGACAGGGAGGCGGAGCTAGCCACGAGGATGCAGGTGGGTGACGTAGCGTCTCTATGGAGGCTATACACTACACTACACTACACTACACTTTCACTACACTACTATACTAAACAACAACACACAATTTTGCTCGGCGCAGAGTCGGTGGAGGGGCATCGTCGTGAGAAAGTATCTAGGCGTCTACAAGGGGGAAGTCACCCGCGTGCGCGAGATTTTGGCGGCGTGCGTCTTCAAAATTCAGAAAATGTACCGGGGATGCTTGGGAAGGAAGCGGTGCCAGGTGCTAAGGCTGTCGCTGTTTAAGGACAACCTGCTCGACAAGTACCAAACGGAAGCGTTTTTGAAGGAGGAGAAGCTGCAAATCGACAGGCAGAACGAAAAGCTTCAGGCCCACTACAGGAAGGAGAGGCAGGAGGAGCGGAGCGCTAGGTTCACAGGCCTGACGAACCCGAAGCTTCACAACGGAAAGAAAATGGCAGCCTTCCACGAATCTTCTTACGGCTACGACGACGTGCAAATCATGATGGACGACTACATGGAAGACGTCGTGAGCCGGAAGAACCGCGACGACGAAATTGAGAACCAAAAAAAGGAGAAGGGGGAGTGGATACGGCAGGAGCAGCTGAAGGACAAGGGGAGGCACGCCTACTTCGAGGATCAGGTTAAGGCGAGGCGAATAGATATTATCAAGCGGCTTACAAAGGAGAGGCCCGTTCGGAGCGTCAAGGATTTGCTGCAGAAGCACAACAGTAAAAACATCAAGTTCACCTATCCGAGCACCTGCTACGCTGACCCGCTGAGCGTGCTGAAGGAAGAGATCGTTCACAACAAAATAATTCGCGACAAGGAGGGGCGGCGCGTGAAGAAGTACGATCCCAAGGCGCAGGCTGCGGTGAAGTTGACGAGGGAGGAAGAAGACCACGTGGTTAGTCAGGAGAAGGAGGAGGGGGAGGGAAAGAAAAAAACAACCCGGGCGGGGGGACGGCGCGGCGGAATGACAATCGAAATAATAGAGGATATGAAAAAGAAGGATCAGGGGGAGCAAGCTGAGCGCGCGGAGGGGAGACGGAACGACATTGTAAATACCGAACGGCGCCAACTTCCAACGTTCATAAAGCGCGCAGAGGCGGGAGCAGACAGCGCCGCGTTGAGCTTGGAACCTTTGAGGTCGGACAAGAAAACTGGGGTGGAGGCTGGGGATCAAGGCCGGCGGCGAGGTGCCAAAGCTGCAATTTCAAATGAAATGCTGGATCTTATGGCGGACTCGCAGAAAGTGCTAGCTGGCAAGTATTGATGTGACGCAACGTGAAGTGGAGTAGATTAGAATAAATCAAATTTTTCTTAAATGTTGTCCTAGGTAAATGATTCATGAGTCGAGCATAGGGAACTCTTCCATATTAGCAGTCGTAATTCTCCCGCCACTTAGCAAACGCAGACAAGCGAGCATACCGCTATTAAATCCGTGGGCCCAGTCTCCAGTAACGATGCTCCCTAATTCTGCTGTTTAATTGGGATAGAGTTCCCGAACCTCTGCCAGAAGCAATTCAATCTCGGGGTTATCACTATTAGAGCGAGCGAACCATACGAGTCGAAAATACTTCTCCATCATGGATGCTTTTGTGATAACGGCACTCATTGGAGTTTTTAAACTTACGTGCTTACAGCGGGAAAATAATTTTATTTGGCTTTTGGCAGCGAGCGACCTGGTGTGATTTTGGTTGCATATACGCCTGCCCAGCCACCCCCTAACCCAAAGAGTTGGATAAGCTAATAATGGTTGAAATAATATCTTGATCGTAAAATCACAATTATGCTGTCGTTTTCCCTCTTGTTGCTCCTGACCACACTTCCATACTCTTCACAAAACGAAGACCCCGCAATAATGGTACTGGCAACAATTTTGGACCTTTCTTCCATGTACAAATCGACACTCTCTCAGTTGAATGATTATTGCTCTCAGCTCTCTGAAACGACCATCAACCATCCTGCCCCTCCCAGCAACTCTCAAATACAAGTCGACATATCAATAATTTACAAATCTGGCACACCCGCCTCCTTCGAACCATCACTTCCAAACTGCCGGGACGTAAAATTCACCCTCCAGCCTCCCAAGTCCGAGCTTCCAGCAGAACGAGTAATTCGTCTGGCTCATCTCCGCGACATTGGCCGAAATTCAATCCAAAACGACGCCCTTTCCTACAAAGCAATAGCTCTGATTGACCTCGACGTTGCTTCCCTCCCTTCCCCCGCCAGTGTCTCATCCTCGATCCTTACAATATCCCAAAACAAGTACGACGTTTTGTGCGCCCACGGCTACGAGAACAAACCATCACCTTGGGGTCAGTACTGCTTTTACGATGCGTACTGCACGCAGTTTCTCGACAACACTTGGCCGTACACGAAGCTGAACACTGGCTCGTATTTGAATTTCTACCTGCACCGAATGTTCAACAACATCACCAATCAGGCCGACGTCGAAAACGTTTTTGGGGTGAAGTACTGCTTCGGGGGAATGGCCATGTACAGTCCGGACTTGTTCAGCGTAGATGCTGTCAAGGCGTGCAGCTACAACCTCGACAAACAAAAAGAACCAGTTCTCGATAAATTGTCTTACACGAAGGTGAGCGAGTGAAGCGAGCGAGCGAGCCTTTTGAAAGACGAGAGCTTACTCGCGATGAAGTGCGCGAAATGGCTGCAGACAAAATATACGACCGAGCCTTTTGGAAGACGAGAGCTTACTCGCGATGAAGTGCGCGAAATGGCTGCAGACATAATATAATGGCTACATCCACTACTTAGCTAACCCACCCAACAATTCATTTGGCTCACTTCACTCGTTTCGCTCGTCCTTCATTAAAAATGCGCACAATCTCGCATGAATTCGCTCGGCGCAGGAGGGAAACACTTGCGAGCACTCTGTGCTGCAGGAGTGCCTCCGGCACTGGAAATCGACCGCCCAATTGCCGTTCAAAATTGGCATTGCAACGAAGATGATCCTGAAAAGAGACGGTGGCGAAACAGTCTTCCTGGGGGATAAAATCTTTCTCAGCTTATTGCTTTTGTACGTTGTGCTAGTGTACGGCCGAAGGGCTGCTTGGAAGGTGGTTGCGGTGTATTCGGTTTTCCTCGTGACGGAGAACTACACGGCAGGGTACTATCTGTACTGGGTCTTACTTTTGGCCGAGTTCTTAAATCGGTGTTTCCGACAAGCGGGCCGTGAAAAAACAGTGCCCGACGACAAAGATTCAAAAGTTTAAAATGATTGCATTAGGTTTCCAACTGGCCCTGCGCCTCCGTTTTGCGACGCAAAGCTTTCCAGCAAGTTCTCGACCACTTTTGCGTTTATTTCTACGTCGCTATCGTCGATAGGGTTCCGAGCCAGTTTGTCGCGATCCTTGTCGAGCTCCAGGTCCATTTGGTCCATTATCTCTCGTATTGACGCTTCTTCTTCGGGGTTGTTGTTGCTACTCTTTCTACTACTGTTGCTTTTCAGAATTTCGAGAATGTTGTTGACATTCAAAGACACGTCGCAGTCTAAACCTGGTTTTTCATTTTCATTATCGTCGTTGACATTGTTGTCGTTGACATTGTTGTCGTTGACATTATTGTCGTTGACATTATTGTCGTCGTCGTCGTCGTCGTCGTCATCGATGCCGTCGATACCACTCGTAGATCCGAAGAACGTGTCCAGGCCAGTCAGCATTGAAGCTATTTTTTCATCCCCTCTCCCAATATTTTCATCTTTACTTTCCGTCTGATTCTTCATGAGCAAATCGAACTCATCCATGCTGACCTCCAGCCAGCTCTCGTCGTCAACCTCGTCGGCCGACGGCAGAGTGAAATCGCTGCACTTCAAATCCTTGACAAATTCGCTTTGGATTGCAGAATCTATTGCTGTCGTGGCGTTTTCAAAAATGGAGAGCGACGTGACGGCTTTCAGATTCTCCAAGTATTCTTCGCTCGTCGGTGGTGCTGATTCAAAAGCGTTTTCGTTTTCGTTTTCGTTTTCATCCTCCTCCTCGTCGTGTTCGATCTTCTCGGCTTCCCCGTACAGGGCTTCGAAGGCACAAACCAGCCGGAAGCCAAGATTTTTGGCCGTCGTTAGGTGCTGAGGTGCTTTAGCAGCCATCGCACTGTAAAACCTATCGAACTCAACCTCGTCCTCCTTCGACGGAGCGTACTCGAACTTGTTCTCCTGAACCAGCTTTGCGAACACGACTTTCGAAAACCTCACTTTGAGCATCACGAGATCTTCGAAAGGAAATTTGACGCATTCGTCGTTGAAGCGCTTCGCGTTTGCACAAAACGCCTTCACGGCGCGAGCTGTCAGCGTTGGATTCGATCGAATGGCCTTCGCGAGCTTGAGGGGAATCAGGCACGCGCTGCGTCGAGCGAAGAAGGCGCCCAAACGAATTGGGTGGGTTAGCTTAAGTAGTGGATGTAGCCATTATGTCTGTAGCCATTTCGCGGGTGTTGATTCATCGCGAGATTGCTTGTCTTCCAAAAGGCTTGCTCGCTTCGCTCGCTCACCTCGTTTGGCTGTTCTTGGCCGAGAAAGAGGAAATTCTGCTCTTAATGGCGCTCGTGACGTGGAGTGAGGCAATCGTGGGAGTCTCTGGGTTGAAGACGTCGTTGAGGGATTGTTGGAGGTTGAGCAGGTCGGTGATGGAATCTTCAGATTGATCTATTTTTGCGATTGTGGGGTTGGAGTCGGATTGCCTTGCAACGATGTGCACGTTGCCGTTGTGGACGAACACGCGGTTTAACGAGTTCTCGGGGGATATCCAGTTAGGGAGGTAATCGGCAGCTTCTATCAGAATCAGCTCCCCATCGCAAGAATCAAAAAGCTTGATGGCAAAGTTGGTGAACGTGGCAGTGAGCTGCAGCATAGCACGGACTGCCTGCCACTCATCCTCGATGCAGTCGCTGTAGTGGATTTTAGCCACTAACGAGAGTTGCGAGAGTTGCGAGAGTTGCGAGAGTTGCGAGAAATGTGAGGTGAGCTTGAAAATTGGTGGAAACAGACCCACAAACCCATTTGACCAGATATAGGAGGAGGCAGATTTATTGGAAAAGTATTGGTTTACGTTTCTTTGGGCGACGAGGTATGATTCTAATTGCGTAGAGGGAGTGGAGGGAGTGGAGGGAGTGGAGGGAGAAGAGGAAGAGGAAGAGGAAGAGGGAGGATCAAGGTAAATTATTATATTGAGATGATCAGTCGATTGGTCGGTTTCGGTCTGTCGTGCAATGAGGTCCGCCAAATTGAGGTCAGCCATAGTTGTGGATAGTTGTTGAAGAGTTGTTGAAGAGAAGATTGCTATAAAGACAAAACAAACTTGTGGCAACATTTGTGGAACATCTTACACGAGCTATTGATGCATATTTGAATACCTAAATGACAAGCTTTTTCAGGATAAGACTGTCGCTAACAGCTGAAGCTAACAAAAAAGGACAAACCGCACCCAAATCAATTGTTTTCTCTGTCGATGTCAAAAGCACCACATTCCGATCCTTGAAGGCTTTTGCTATAGCGAGTTTCCACCACCCCGACACGACTCAAGATGGCGCGGATGCCCTTCTTGCGAAAAAAAAACTAGATGTGAGCTTAACTATTGGCAATAATCACTCGCCGATCCTCCCCCCTTATGAAGATTCCACTCTAGTCTCCGCTGACAATCGTCTCAAGACAATGGACTCAATAACAGTATCAATATTCGATCCGAGCAAGAAAACTAAGACCAAACCACAGCCGAAGAAGCGTCCATCGCTATCATCTCCGGTTTCTGCCCCTGCCCCTGCACCCAAAAAAGCCAAACAACCCCCAAAAATCCCAAAGACCAAGGAACAAAAGCAAATGGACAAGCTCTCTGGGTTTTCACTTTCCTCGGGCTCTGCCGTCAAAGCGATAAAGCCGCCTCCGGCCAAAAAACCAAAACCGCTCAAGGGTCTTTCCCTTGGCTCCAACTCGGACGATCTTGCCACGAATTTGTTATCCTCGACTTCTTCTGGTGGCGGCAACGTCAACAAGTTCTTGCGAAAAGCCATGCGCGGCGCCGTTGGAAAGAACTACGAGGCAACGTTGGCGAACTGCCGTGTGGCTGCCGTCCTTAGCACGAAGCGGAATAACTATAGCTTCATTGAAAACGAAAACGTCCAAACGAGCGCTGGGGGCATGGTGTCTTTCACTGTCAAGTACGACAAGGGGTCCGAAGGTCGTGGAATGTTTGAAGATCAAGTTGAAATCATGGGCAGGACCACGCTCACAGCGGTAATTTCGCAGATCTACAACGAGGGCGAGGAGGAGGGAAAATTGAGGTGAGCAAGTGTGTTTTGGACCATCCCTGAACAATCGCTTTGCGCAAAACGATGCGCTTAGCCGAACTCGCCACCGTGTTCAATTTTGAGAGTCTGAAGACTTTATGCGTCGGATTCTCATGGTTTGATTAGTGATTCACCTTTTTTTGCTTTTTTTTAGTTTTCATCATTTAAACCGTCGAACACACTACTAAACCATCCGCTCGGCGCAGCCTTCGGCCCAATTCCATGGCCCAGCTCTCTCCTAGAGTTTTTTGGAGTTTGGTGAAACTCCACCCAGATGTTCCGGGGGGAATCGAAGCGGCTCTTGAAACCTTCCTTCCCGATTTCGACTGGAAGTTTTTGTATTCGAGGAGCAAGTCGCTGAGCGAAAAGGCGCTCGAGAACAAGAGGCAGGAGATGGGAGTGGGGGCGGAGGTCAACGGAGACGGGCTGGAGGCGATCGAGGGAATTGAGGAGGCAATGGCGAAGGCGGTTGAAGGCGAGGGAGCGGGAGGGGGGGTTATGGTGAGCATTGAGGAGATGCGCAAGAAGGCGGGCGAGGCGGCTTTGTTGCGACTGACTGGAAATGAAAATGGAAATGGAAATGGAAATGGACAAGGGAATAAAATGGCTGAGGGGTGTTCAATTTCGTGGAAAGTTACCACCCCAGACGAGGAAGATGGGGACGAACTGCTGGAGTGCGTCGGGGCCGGAAACCCCGATGAGCTGCTTGCCAAGTTCAAAACTGTGCAGATTCGCAATCTGCGAGAACTCGCAAACGCGAGCCCGACGACTGTTGCATCGGCTCTAAATATCGACGACGAAGGCGCGAGGAGCGTCGTCGTTGCTGCCCAGGAAATGGCGCTCGACGAGCTCATGCTGGAAATTCTGGACGGGGACAATGACGCGCTTGACACCTTGCGGCTAGTGAGAAGCGGCACGGTTCAAGATTTGTGCAGTTGGGCGGGTGTAGAATTCCTGTTGGTGGGCGAGGTTAACAAGCTGGAGGATCGGGGTGAAGCGATTACTGGCTTTGGTTTGGTTGAGGCTGATGTGATAAGATGGTGTTCGAGGGCCAAAATGTGTGTTAATGCGGAGGAATTGTCGTGGTTGGAGATGTGGGTTACTCCTGTATTGCGAGTATAAAGTTATTGAAAAGAGAAGAACTATTGTAGTTTTGCTATGCATTTTTTGTATCTGGTTTTTATTATCTATCAATTCTTGGTCTTGATCTTGGGCAACTGAAGCAGCTGGTCAAAAGCCAAACCCCCCACCACCAATGTTTTGCTGAAAAATAGAATGAAGGACTGCCCCCTGCTGTCAACCAAGAACTTGGTGCTAAGAGCAAGCAGAAAATTCACCAACAAGACCACCGAAACACCCGATTTAAGAGTCTCTCGGACGGCTGTGGGCAGGTCTGTCAAGGGGAACCCGGGGTACTCGACGAAACTCATTAAAAGGATAGTGAGGAGGCCAAAGAAATGACCTATTTGGAGGACCGCGAGTGGGATCCCAAGGAACGGCTTGGCCTGCTCGCCAAGAAGCGCACTCACGGTATTGTACTTGCGAGGCTGGAAATACTCATCATTCATGTCAGCACTTGGATCAATCTCAAGCAGATTGTTGAAATCTTTGATGTTGTTTCGTTTTATCTTGGGTGTGGGGGTTGCAGGGGCAAAGGTGGAGGGGGATTCGGATTTGGGCTCCTCTTGCTTCTGCTTCATTTTGCGGGTTACTGCATCTTTGAAATCTGGAAGATCTTGGGCCTTGGTTACGTCAATGGTTTTGGTGGGTGGGACCTGAACAGCCTGCTCAGCATTCTTGCGCTGTTTTCGCTTCTTCAACAACTCGGATTTGTTGTTTTTTTTGCTGTGCAAACAGGGGGACGTGAAGGATCGATGAAACGTACTTTTGGAAGGCGAGAAGAACGTGAAAGACGTGGAGAGCTGGACCACTATGAAAATAATGATATTCATGGTGAGAACCAGGAAATATGTTTCTAATAAGCTTTCCCCAAAATCAAGACCCAAAAACCAAAATTACTTTTTAATCCTATTTTCCTACCGGCACCGGCAAATCCCCACACCACCTCTTCGACCATCGTCGGTCGGTCGGTCAGTCGGTCGACAGCAAATGTATCGACTGGCCAACCAAATATTACGACCGACAATCCGTAACTTCTTTCGTCGTCCATTATCCTCAAAGCCTCAAGCTACAACTGTTGTACTTACGTATGCGGAATCGGACGGTACGAAGCACACTGTGGACGCCGAAATTGGATCTCACCTGCTTGAGATTGCCCACAAGAATGATATAGAGTTAGAGGGAGCCTGTGGTGGAGAGCTTGCTTGCTCGACATGCCACCTAGTTTTTGATTCCGATACCTACTCCAAGCTCCCCCCCATGGAAGAGGAGGAAGAGGATATGCTTGATTTGGCCTGGGGTTTGACTGACACAAGCAGATTGGGGTGTCAAATTTGTGTTACAAGGGAGTTTGAGGGTGTGGAAGTAAAAATCCCTCCTGATGACATATGATGGATGATAACTAGTCATATACAAAAGTAGAAGCTCTCCAATTTTGAATTTTAAAGCAAGGTCTTAATCGTTTCGATAATCTTATCGTCCCCCCGATCATCAAAAACAAACGGCTTCCCAGTGATGGCCTCGAACAAGTAAATGTACCTCCGCGAGAGCTCAACGACCAACTCCTTTGGCGCTTCTGGCAGGACTGCCTCGAGATCGTATGGATCGCAGTTCTCCTTGTACCACAATCTCAAGAATTCCTTGTCAATGTTTTCAGGTTCCTTACCAGCCGCCATTCGCTCATCGTACGAGCCCTGGATCCAGTACCTGGACGAATCGGGGGTGAGCATCTCGTCTATAACGATGATTTCGTTCGTCTTGGGATCCCTGCCCATCTCAAACTTGGTGTCTACCAGGATGAATCCACGGTCGGCAGCGAGCTTTTGGCCACGCTGTGGGATGCGTGGGGGGGGGGTCAGTTTTTGTACATGAACATGGCGAGCAGGAATATATACCGCGCCGGACAAACTGGCTAGCTCACCTTGAATATTTCAATCGCCCCATTTTGGCAAATGTCGAGGTCAGCCTTTGACATCAAACCCTCGGAAAGAATTTCTTCGTAAGATATCGGCCGGTCTTTTACACCCTGCGCCGAGCGAGATTGTGCGCATTTTTAAATGAAGGACGAGCGAAGCGAGCCAAACGATTTGGGTGGGTTAGCTCGAGTGAGTGAATGTAGCCTTTTGTCTGTAGCCATTTCGCGCACTCGCTCACCTTGGTGGTAGGAGTCATAATTGGTCCGTTGGCGAGCTTGGTGTTCTTGAGAAGGCCGTCAGGGAGAGGGTGGCCGCAGTACGACCGAGCACCGCTCGAATAGTGCTTCCAAATCGAAGTCTCAGTCGAACCAGTTAAGTAAGCACGCACAACAAACTCGATTGGAAAGGGCTCGGCCTTTTTCGCACAAGTTATGTTCGGGTGAGGGGTGGAGATGATATGGTTTGGAAGGATGTCCTTGGTTTGGTCGAACCAATAGGCAGAGATCAAATTCAGAACTGCACCCTTGTACGGAATGGAGGTGAGGTGGCGATCAAAAGCTGATTGCCGGTCCGTCGTCACTAGCACGAGCGGGGAGGTTGCGTCATTGGTGGTGAACGCATCACGCACTTTCCCAGACGCCGTGCTGATTGTGGAGGGGAGAGAGTCGTAGATCGGGGTTGTTTTGGACCCTTGGATCTGGTTATTTGCGGCCACGCAGGCTGTTATTTTCGCAACGTGGGCCTCGTTGGGTGGAGAGAGTGGGGTCATACTGCTTGTGGCGCGTGAATGACAACGAGGGTTTTGTTTGGTATGGGCTTATTTTAATTTTTCGCCCCCAGAAAAGTGCGAGAATGTTGGAGGGAATTTTGCTCCTCCCCAGATTGACCACCATACCAAATTTACTCTCAAAGTCATTTGATTTGAAGTTATATTGCACCAGCAAAGAAATTTGAACGTAAATAACCAAACACTCAAAGCATCAATTCAATTCGATATCATCATCTCCCACCTTCCCCCTTAGTGGTAAATGGTCGACCACGACTTGATCGATTTAAAAGAGTCTCTTCAGTTCCACATCGGAGAGATTTGCAAGAAGGCAAACACAAAACGAGCAACAACTTCCGAGCCGAAGTTGCAACCATCGGCCACAAACTGTTTAACCGAGCTTCTCTTCAACTACACATCTCGTTCACTGGCTATGGACCTTACTGCTTTTTCGGAGCATGGCAAGCGAAAAACGGTTACTGTGGATGACGTTCTCTTGGCAGCACGAAAGCACAAAAGAACGACTGCCAAGTTAGAAAATTTCAAACTTCTACTGAAAAAAGAAAAGTAGTTATGTCAAATGATCATTTAGAGTTTTTTCTTCTCCCATTTTCTTCTCCCACGCAGTTAGATCCCAATACTGGTCGAGCACTTGCCCCTGCAACGTCCAGCCCGCCTTCTTTCCAACCTTGCCGCTATGACGAGAACTTGCGTAGGGGAGATCGTAAGTGTAGTGCAAGCTCCAAACGAAGTTGTAGTCCCACGCATCAATTTCAAACGAGCAGCCCTCCATGGGACCGCAGCCCAGGTCCTGGGCAACTTTGGGTATGTTCTCGTGCTTCCAGTTTACAACCACCAGCTTCCCACACAATTCCCCACTGCTCATGTCGGTGAACAACTCGTTGCTCAGCTCTTTTCTATTTTGCACACCAAACTTTTCTATAATGGGCAGGTTGAATTTCTCAGCAATCGGTTCGAGCGACTGAATGCTCCGCATGACCCCTCCGTCAGGCGCCCTCGCGTAGAGCCGGTCAGGGGCTGGCCACCTCTCTTCGTCGTCGCCAAACTGGGTGGTAAAGAACTTGGCGTGCTCCATACCAATCCTACTGCAGTCATGCTTGAGGGACTCTTTCTCGCAATGTCGAACGAGGAAAACGGTAACATCGCAACCAAAAGGGACGCTATTAGAGACCTTCTTTTTTGACAGCTTCTTTATGCTGTGGGATGCTTGAAGCATTGCAGAAGAATGGGCTCGAGAGGGGGCATACTGGATGGTTCTAGAGATTGCCGATGCGAGCAGGATGAGGGATAAGATTGAGGCTACCGTTGTTGCAATGATCAGAATTCGCTTTCGCTTAAACATGGGAGAAATGGGGAGAGAAGATGGGTCGGATTGTGAAGGGGGGGGGTCGACATCTGGATCATTGGGCTTGATAGATTGGTATGAGGAGGAAGACATGGTATATTTAATTAACCTTGTCCTATTATATATGTTGTGTTCAAAATCTGCCTTGGTGCTTTGAAAAATTTGGAGGTGCATTTTGCACATGTGTTTTTGACAACATTTATAGCAAGAGCACCATGGCTGATGCCCAAATTGCAGGCTTTTCAGTGAGAACGATCTCCTTGATGGTGTTCAACTTCGTCTCGGCAGTTGGAATCGTGTTCATGAACAAGTATGTTTTCCACGTTTACAAGTATAACTTTGCGGCGTTTGTGACGTGTCTGCACTTTGTGGCCACTACAGTTGGTGTCCAGGGTTGCCGTATGTTCAACATGTACGAGCCGAAGAAGTTGAATCATTTGGATGTCCTTCCTATAACTGTGGCTTTTTGCGCCTTTGTGGTTTGCAACAACTTGAGCTTGCAGTACAACAGCGTCGGATTTTACCAGCTAATGAAGGTTCTAACCACGCCCGTGGTTGTGGTTCTTCAGGTGAGCGAGCCTTGATGAAGACGAGCCAGCGAGCTGTGAGCGAAGCGAGCAGCTTAGCGAAGCGAGCTAATGGAACTAGTGTAGGTGCTGGCTCGCTTCGCTCCACTACAAAAACTAACTCACTCAATTTTCTTCGCACAGCGCCAGTTCTATGACATCCACGTGCCGCCCAACTTGCTGGCGTGCCTGTGCGTGATTTGTTTCGGCGTGACGGTATCTACAGTGAGCGACGTTTCCATGAACTTCTTGGGAACTTTCTGGGCTGTGATGGGGCTTGTGAGCACTGCGTTCTACCAGTTGCTCGTTAAGTCGAGGCAGGAGGTGAGTGAGCGAAGCGAGCTAGCCTTGAGGATGACGAGAAATACACACGAGCCACTGCGAAACTAACATTATCCTCAATTCGTACCGGCTCGCTCGCCTCCCCCCTTGCTCCATTAAAAACACGCAGAATTTGAAGTGCAACGCCATGCAGCTGCTCCACTACCAGGCTCCACAGTCGGCCGCTGTGGTTTTCTGCCTGACCCCTTTCTTGGACAACGTAACTGGCGAGAATGGTTTGCTGAGCTACGAGTACACGACGCCGGCAATGACCGCCATCTTCGCGGCGTGCGCGCTGGCCTTCTGCGTCAACTTGTCGACCTTTTTGGTGATTGGAAACAGCAGCGTGGTTTCGTATCAGGTTTTGGGCCATTTCAAGCTTGTTTTGATATTGATTAGTGGAGTGCTGTTGTTCGGCGAGGATAGCAACGTCATCCGGCTGACCGGGATGGTCATGTCGTTCTGCGGCATTCTCGCATACACAGAGTTAAAGAGAGCGAAGTCCAAGACGGAGGAGACAACTCCAATGAAGAGTGCCACAGAGGTTGGAGGGGGGGGGAAGTTCTAAAAATCGTTATAATATATTGAATTCACGGGCTCCCAATCTATTCATTAATGCCAAGTATTTCTCTGACACTGCTGTGCTGCTCCTCCTCCTCTTTGCCCCCCCTTCAACCTCGAACACCTCGATGGGCAAAAATTCATCGCCTATCAATCTAACATCGAACCAAGCTTCGTTTTCGACTCGCCACCGGTCAATGTTCTGTGCCACCCACGTTTTTATCTCGTCCTCGCAGCCGTTAATGTAGCTCCTTCTATTGGTAAATGCTGCATCGAACTTCGCA
>Ga0302116_1000541_pt1 | contig 23019 bp, 18 predicted proteins | sample AG5_SCM_MG_FD_203124 | JGI IMG/M metagenome (GOLD analysis project Ga0302116, IMG submission 203124) | Marine microbial communities from Western Arctic Ocean, Canada - AG5_SCM | ecosystem: Environmental > Aquatic > Marine > Oceanic | place: Canada: Western Arctic Ocean | collected 2017-10-01 | reverse complement strand
CTTGTTGACCACATCCGCGGCGACCCTCATCTTAGCGCGCTCGTACGGGCACGAGGGCATGATGGGGGTGTCGCCGCCCGCCACGAGCTCATCCACAAACTCGATGGCGATCAGCGACTCTCGGACCGGGGGCTTGACGGGTCCCTTGGAGGCGTCCTCCGTGAAAGTCGCCTCGGAGACGAGGGTCGGGACCATGCCCAGTGGGTTGTGCTTCATGAGTTCGGGCGCCTTGAAGTGGTACCAGTTCTCGTGGTCCGTCTGCAGCGCGTCGTCCGTCGCCCGGCGCTTCTCCCATCCCAGCGCCTCTATCCATTCCCACGTGACGTGGTCGGCATGATGTTCCAACGCGAGCGTCGCCCTGTGCGCGAATGGGCAGAACCACGCTGACATGTAGTACAGATGGGGCTTCATAGCCGTCGTGGCGATGTGTCGGGCGGCCATATCGTCGCCCCGAGGAGTGCCCAGAGCGCCAACCCTAACCCCGAAACTTATATCGCTCCGAAAGCCGCACCGCCGACACATTTCGTCGGTTCCTATCGCGCCGAGGGCGCGTGTGTGCGATGAGCGACAGGCCGTTCCCATCGCCGAGGGAGCCGCCCGAGGACCCGTCGCTGCATGTCCGCGAGGTGGATTTGGCTACCATGCTCCAACCCCAGTACTGGCGCGAGATCTGCCCGTCGCTGCACGTCTGCGACGAGGCCTTCCAGGGCTCGGTGCGCCCGATGCGGGGCGCCGAGCTGGAGGACGTCGCCGCCGACGCGCGCGAGCGAATCCTCCGCGACGGCTACACCAAGATCCCCGCCGCATCCCTCCCGTGGAAGACTATCGCACACCGCGAGCTCGCGTTGGCGTGCGTGCGACTGATGCGGCACGGGTGGAACCCGTCGTTCCTGCTCATGTACGACGAGGCGTGGGCGGTGGCGCACGAGCTCTCCGAGGTGGTGCTCAACGCCACGGGCAACAGGCTCAACTTCGACGCGCTGTGCTGGCACGTGGACCCGTACGACGACCTCGGCGACGACGAGCACACGGCGTTCTCACCGCACAGGGACAGGCAGCCCGACGACTCGCCGTCAACCTTTCGCGCCGACGGCTCCGCCATGTACACAACCGCGTGGGTCGCGCTCACCGACGCCTCGCCGGAGAACTCCTGCCTGTACGTCATACCCCGGCGACGGGACCCGGGGTACTACGAGGGCGACGACGACGACCCGACGAACGCCGATGCGGACCCGCTGCGGCTGTGCCTCCCGCACAAGGAGGCGTATCAGCACATCACGGCGGTTCCCGCGGAGACGGGCTCCGCCGTCGTGTTCACGCACCGGGTCATCCACTGGGGCAGCCGGGGTACACCGCGGTCGGTGGAGAAGGACGGAGTGAGACGGCCTACACCGCCGCGGGTGTGCGTGTCCTTCGGGTTCGCCGACGACGCGTACGAGCCCGCGTACGTGGACAGGACGCGGAACATTCCCTTCCCGCCGGTGAATAGCCGAGCCGCTCTGGTGTCCGCTCAGATGATCGCTTATCACGAGCGTTTTCGGTCAAACGCACGGACCCTGCGGCTATTCCACGAGGCGGTGACGCACCACGGCGTGGATGGTGTCCTGGAGCGGGGGTACCGGAAGAAGGTGATGTACGAGTACGTGCAGGCGGCGGCCGCGGCGGTGGGCAAGGGCAAGGGCGGGAAGGGGAGGAAAAAGCGGGAGGACGGCGGCGAGGAAGAAGACGAAAGCGAGGATGACGACGAGGATCAAGATGATGTGGATGGCGACGAGGATCAAGACGATGACAATGACGATGGAGCGATGGATCGGGCCATGGATGCCATGCTGGACGCGAAGATGCACGAGGACGGCGACGACTTCCACGACGATTTCGACGACTTGGAGGACGGCGTGCTCGAAGACGAGGACGGGTCCAGTCTGTTGGAGCCGGCGTCGCGCGCGAACGGGGGAAAGAAGAAGAGGCGACGTTGAGCGCGGATAGTTAGCTGCTGATGATGTGTTTGTACGTCACGAGACCGCGCGCGGTCTTCGCTTAATTCTGCTGGAACTGCAGGTTGCTACCCTTACCGCCGCCCGGGACGGTCAGGACCGGCACCTCGACCACCGTCGACTCCTTCTTCGGCGACGCGATGACGAACAGCACGCCGTTTTTGTACACCGACTGCGCGCTGAGCTCGCTGACGGATCCCGGGAACCTGGCGATGAGCTCGAATCCGACCGGCGTCTCGGACGGGTCGCCCTGCTGGACCGCTCCGACGTAGATGAACCCCCCGGCGTCGATTGTGATGGAGAACTGCGGCCTCACCTCCCGCCCCCGCGACCTCCTCGGTGCCGGCGCGTCGCGATCCTCCTGCCTCATCGCGCACCGAATGGCCAGGATATAGTACGGGTTATCGTCCGTGGGCAGCTGGAACTCGATCTCGGACCTCGCGGGCGGCGGCTGGGACGGGGACGAAGCGCTGATGCCCGCACCCCCGCATACCATCCCGCGAAGGCTGTGGTAAACCTCCGCGGTCGGGGGCTCCAGCGTGGTCACCACCACCCTGTTCCCCGCTATGACCCTCGGCGCGATAAAAGGGATCTGATCGCCCGTCCACGGCTTGGAGGGCGACGGCCAATCCGGCCCGGAGGAGGGATCCGAACCGGCAGAGGACCGCTTGCTCCCGTCAGTGGGCGAGCCTGAATTCGTAGATCCGTCCTGCCCTTCGTCGCCTTGGGCCTCCGAAGGCGGTGGCGACATGCCCAGGCCCAGCACCCACTCCTGTACCATGGACGTAGGGTAGTCTTCCTTGTCATCATCGTCCTCTGCGAGGTCGTACGTGTGGATTCGCGACATCGGCCGTCGCGTTAGACCTCGCGTTGTGGGCTCTGGAGTGGACGAGAAGACGACAAGATATATGATAAGCGAACTCTCGGCACTCGCGAAATCGCTCCGCCAATCAGAGCGCGTATCTTCTCTGATGTTCGAGTCTGACGTGACTCGTTAACGACTCCCAACTGTTTGTCACCTCGTTGAGTTTGTATTTCGCCATATTTTCATATTTCCAATTTACACTTAGTGTTTGTCTGTCGCTGTTTTGAAACCTGCTGCTATGATCGAAATGGCGGGGGCAACCTGGGAGCCGACGACCCCGCGCCCCTTGCCCTTCCTCGACCCGCCCCCCCGCCCTCGCCGCCCTCGCCGCCTTGGGCGTTATTTCTTAGGTATACCTTCACGACGTCCCCGTCGTCCAGAACCTCCCTCGCCTTGTCCTCCGGGAAGAGCATGCTCCCGTCGCGCTCGTCCACGAGCCGGTCCGCCAACAGCGGCACGTCCGGCATCAACGATTGACACCGCTCCATCAGCCGCCGCGTCAGCTCCAGCACGGTTATGTCCCCGTCGCCGCACGGAACGACGAATCTCATCTCGGCGGCGCCCACAGTGGTCACGCTGAGCCGCCAGGCGGGCGCTGCCACCGGAGCCATCGCGTTTCAAACTTTCCGAACGCTGGCCTTCCGACGGCTTTCAGCACGCGAAATACCCGACCGATGCCGTATCGTCGCCGCCGCCTCTCTTACAGGCAGGTGTACGATTGAGCCGCGCGGGTTCTCGTCCACTTCGCCAGGAGCGTGAGGAGGTGCGCGCCTGGTGAGTGGAAAGCTTTTGTTTCTTCATTTTTGGAAAAAGTTTGCTACTTGTATAAGTTTGCATGACTTTGTTTGCTAAGACACCCAGTACACCTTGAGCAAGAGTCCGAATACTGCGTGCGCGCCGACGACGCATCCCATGAACGGCGTCGTGAACGCGAGCCCTTTCGGCGATTCCGCCACCACCCCGCGGACGTTGAAGAAGAGAAAGGTGGACGATATCACCATCGAGGGCAGGAACGCCGCCCACCGCACCGTCTCCATCGGCACTAAACATGCTAGGCCCATAGGAATGTAAACCATCAGGGAGTACCCGTACACGCACAGCAGCGCGGCGAGCCCGGTGTTCACGCCGCCGAAGCACCGGAGAACGCACCACAACCCGAGCGGCACGCAGAACGTGTAGCCGTAGAACATGACGACACCGTACGATATCCGGTTGACGTCAAAGTTGAAGTCCCCGGTGGCGTCGTCGTGCATCAGGTAATTCACGTATTTGCTTCCGAGCGCGTTGAGAAAGATGAGCGTGGCGCAGACCCAGAAGGGTCCCCACAGGTCGGGGTTATCCCCGATGACGTTCCCGAAAGTGCCGCTCAACGGACTGCCGATCGCGTTCTTGATCCTGTCCACCACGTCCTCGGTGTCCACGTCGAAGTACTGCTGCCAGAACACCAGCGAGAAGATCCAAGACGTGGTCCTTCGCCTCGCGCCGCCGTTCTCCGTGTCGTTGTTCACCGCGGTGATCTCCGGGGGTTTGTCGTGGAGCGCGGTGCCGGGCGCCGAGTCGGCACCCGCGCCGAGCAGCGATTTCTTCTCGTCCGACGGCGCGTCGTCCGGCGCGAGGCGATGGCTGGAGCCCGCCCGGGACGAGGACTTCGACGAGGACGGGTCTCGTTTGGGCTCGGCCTCGGGGTTGGACCGGGGCGGGTTCGACGGCGGGGGTAGGGCGCCGAACCCGGTCTCATCGTCGAGCAGGAAAGGATTGGACATGGTGACCTCCGACCGACGGGTGGCGTCCGCGCTGGTCGGAGTGCATTTTTTTTGAGCCAGTCTGTTGAACTGCGCCCGTGAGCCCATGACATTGTTGCCCTTGAATTATCGTCGTTGCCACGAACGTTGGCCACTCGGTCGGGAGCGCCGCCAAGCGCAGAACTCTCGTCGTCGTCCGCTGATCGTCGAGGTTAGCCTCGCGAGAACTCGCGTCTCGGGTATACGTCTCGGGCGGGCAGAGTCGAGCGCGGTCCGGGGGCCGTCGTCTTGGAACTTAGGGAAAACTCGGGCGACCAGAGAAAACGCGGATCCGATCCTCGGCACCAGCGGTTGGTGTGGGTGAACATGGTGAAGCTGACGATGTTGGCGAGGGTGGCGGACGGTTTGCCCCTCGCGGAGGGTCTGGACAGCGATAGGCAGCAGGATCTGGAGCAGTACAAGCAGCAGGCGAAGACGCTGTTCAAGAAGCTGTCGCAGGGCCCGCCCCCTCCCTCGCGGATGAGCTACGAGAGCGGGGCGTTCTTCCTGCACTACCTCATCGAGGGCGGCGTGTGCTACCTCACGCTGTGCGACCGGGGTTACCCCAAGAAGCTGGCGTATCAGTACCTCGAGGACCTGTGCAAGGAGTTCGGGGCACAGAACGGCGGGCAGGTTGAGACCGTGGCGAGGCCGTACGCGTTCATCAAGTTCGACACGGTTATCCAACGGACGAAGAAGCTGTACCAGGACACGCGCACGCAGCGTAACCTGAACAAGCTCAACGAGGACCTGCACGACATCCAGAGCGTGATGACCCGCAACATCAACGACATCCTCGGTCAGGGTGAGAAGCTGGACCACGTGTCCAACATGTCCCAGAACCTGGCGAGCGAGACCCGGAAGTACAGCGCCAAGGCCAAGGACCTCGCGTTCCAGGCGCTCATCCAGAAGTACATGCCCTTCGTCGTCGTCGGCGGACTCCTGCTCGTGTTCTTGTTCTTCAGGTACTACGTGTTCGGGAGGTGACGAGACTGGCGAGGAGTGTTGATCGTAGTCCGCGGCGCGAGCCCGCGTGTTGAAAAAAACATTCAGAGCACGAGCAGCACTTCTCAAAACTCTCAACTCTTAAACGCTCAGACGAAGAACCTGTGCTCCATGACGTGCCGGTACGTCTCCCCAGGCCGCAGAAGGCACGACACAAACTCCGGCTGGTTCACCGCGTCCGGGAAGTGCTGCGTCTCGAGGCAGAACCCCGAGTGTTTCCCGTACCTCGCCCCTCCCTTTCCCGCGCGAGTACCCGCTCCCAGCCAGTTACCCGTGTAGAACTGCACCCCCGGCGCGTTGGACGCCACCGTCATGTTCCGACCGCTCGTCGGCTCCCACACCTGCGCCAGCACCCTCACGGCGTCGTCGCCATCCACGTGCGCGTCGTGAACGAAGTTATGGTCGAACCCCTCCGGGTCCCCCGCGGGCATGTTCCCCCCGATCCGAACCCCGTAGTCGCGCGTCTCGCCCGGCCCGCCGCGGAGGTCAAACTCGGTGTCCGTCACGTCCTTGACCTCACCCGTGGGGATCATCACGTCGTCCACCGGCGTGTACGCGCTGCACCGCAGCTTGATCCGGTGGTCCCCGATCGTCAAGCCGCTGTCGTGTCCCGCGAGGTTGAAGTACGAGTGCTGCGCGAGGCTCACGGGGGTGGCGCGATTTGCGCTCGCGACCATCTCAGTCGCGAGAGCCGCGTCGGTTCCGGTCCGATCGTTGGCCCGCACCGTGTACGTCACCGCGACCTTCACGGTGCCGGGGAAGCCCTCGTCGCCGTCGTTGGATACGTGCGTCAGTCGCACGCCGGTTCCGTCCTCGAACACCTCGGGAGTCCACCACGCTCGGTCGAATCCCTTGGACCCACCGTGCAGGCAGTTGGGGCCGTTGTTCGCGACCAAGGTGTGGGTCTCGCCGTCGACGGTGAACCGTGCGCGCGCGATGCGGTTCGCCACCCTGCCGACGATCGCGCCGAAGTACGGGCGATCCTTGGGATCGTCGTAGCCGGCGAGGCGGTCGTAACCCAACACGACGTCCCCTCGGGCGCCCGTCGCATCGGGCACGACGATGCGGGTCACCGTCGCCCCGAACGGCGAGACGTGGACCTCGATGCCCTCCGCCCTGATGACGACGGTATTGAGGTCATCACGCCGACGTCGCTTGATGACCATCGCGACGATCGCCGCTCCCGCGGCGAGCGCGAGGAGGGCCATGAGGGCGGTGTGTCTCGGGAAGTTTCCACAAGAGTGTCCCAAGACCGGTGTCCACAAGACCGAGGCTAATGTTAACACCATTTGGTTGAAATAACTGCACGTTCCCAGGGTCATTATTCTGTGACAATTGATTAATTCGCACAGTGGAACAGTTAGCACTATGATGGCAGTCTATCCAACTCGGATCTCCGTTTGATTTAGGGGTTGCGAGAAGAATCAAAAACCCACCTGGCGAATTTTTTCTTACAAATTCCAAATATGTGTTATGGACAAACAGTTAAAGAAAAAAAACGGTCACCTGACCTTTCAGTTTCGCAAGGGACTGCCGACACCCGCTCCTGACGTGAAAAGCCAAAAGTGCAATCCAACTTGACGCCGAGCCGATCGGCCGGCGAGCGCACTCCACGACACGGGCGACGTTCCCCACGGGCCACACAGGGTTCCGCGAATCGCAATCGACGCGCACGTATCGCTGATCGATCGATCCAACTCCAAACGATGGCCTCCACGCTCTCCATGAGCGGTCTCACCGCGCGCGTCTCCGGGATGCGCTCGGGCGTTCACGCGAGCCGCGCTTCCCGCGTTGTCGCGTCCGCTCGCCCCGCGGTCGTGCGCCCCCGCTCGATCGTCCCCGGGATGACCTCGTCGCGTGTCGCCATGTCCGTGCGCGCCGATGCGTCCAAGCCCGTGGGGTCGACCGTCGCGCAGCCCGCGGTCGAGGAGAAATCCGTTCCCGCGAAGAGCAAGCTTGTCGTGCCCGCGCTCGCGCTCGCCGCTGCCGCTGTCGCGATGGCCCCCGCCGCGCCCGCGTCCGCCGCCGCCGCCGCCGCCGTCGCCACGATCAACCAGGCCGATACCGCCTGGATTCTCATCTCGACCGGTATGTGAACACGACTGTCCGATGCCGTAACCTGCTTCGGCAGTTCGGGTTAAATCCGTCGCCACGTGCCCGCTTGATCCGACCCTTCACAGAGACTGACGCGCCCTCCCTCGCCCCTTTCCCTCGCAGCTCTCGTCCTGTTCATGACCATCCCCGGTCTCTCCGCCTTCTACGCGGGCATCGTCAAGCGCAAGAACATGCTCTCCGTGCTCATGCAGTGCTTCTCCCTCACCTGCCTCATGACCATCCTCTGGTACACCGTGGGCTACTCCCTCTCTTTCTCAGACGCCGGCAACTCCATCATCGGCGGCCTCGATAAGGCGTTCATGGCCGGCATCACCAAGGCGTCAGTCTGGGAGACCATCCCCGAGGCCCTCTGGGCCCTCTACCAGATGACCTTCGCCATCATCACCCCCGCGCTCATGGTCGGCTCCTTCGTCGAGCGCATGAAGTTCAACTCGGTGATGTGGTACTGCGGCCTCTGGATGTTCGCCGTGTACTTCCCCGCCTGCCACATGGTCTGGGGCCCCGACGGTTTCATGGCGGCCAAGGGCGTCATGGACTTCGCCGGTGGCATCGTGGTGCACATCACCGCGGGCATCGGCGCGCTCGTCGGCGCAACCGTCCTCGGCCCCCGCAAGGAGAACAAGATGATTGCGGGCAACCTCGTGCTCACCGTGCTGGGCACCGGCATGCTCTGGGTGGGCTGGTACGGCTTCAACGGCGGCTCCGCGCTCGCCGCGGGCGCTGACGCCGCCTTCGCGTGCGTCGCCACCCAGATCGCCGCCGCCGCCGCCGCGTCCGTCTGGGCCATCCAGGACATCAAGGAAACCGGCAAGGCTTCCATGCTCGGCATCGCCACCGGCTCCATCGCCGGCCTGGCCACCGTCACCCCTTGTGCCGGTTTCGTCGGACCCCTCGGCGCCCTCATCCTCGGTGTCGCCGCCGGTGTCGTGTGCCGGTTCTTCTCCCTCGTCGTCAAGGAGAAGTACGGGTACGATGACTCCCTCGACGTCTTCGGGGTTCACGGCGTGGGCGGCTTCCTCGGCACCTGCATGCTCGGCATCGTCGCGTCCCCCATGTTCGGCGGCTTCAACACCGACACCACCATGATGACCCAGACCATCATCCAGTGCACCGCCGCGATCGCCACCGCCGCTTACTCCGCGGTCGCGTCCTACATCTGCCTGATGATCACCAAGGCCATCACCGGCGGCAGCCTCCGCGTGCCGGAGGGCGCGGAGCAGGGCGAGGGTCTGGACATGTGGTGCCACGGCGAGGCTTGCTATTCGCTCTCCGAGGGCGAGATCGGCGGCGGTCAGCCCGTGCCCACCCAGGGCGTGTGAGTAGTCGTCGCGGATGGTTTCGCATGAGCTGTAATATGAATAGTCAATAAGCAATCACGTCGCTAGCTAGAGTCCTTCGTAGAAGTCCAGTCCTCCAACACCCAACGCCTCCACAGATAAATCGCCCTCGTGAAGTTGTTCCCGAGGCTCATGATGTACGCCCGCTTGCTCAGAAAACTCAGGGTCCCACCCGGGTCGACGTGCAGCAGCACGACTACCCTGCACGTCCCCGCGTGCTCCCCCACTCCCGGAACGATTTGGTATCCCCCCACGTTGAGCGTCATCGGCGTCAACCCTTGTCCCACCGGCTCTCCTGCGAGGCTGTGATTGTGCGGCAGGCCCGCCGATGTGAGGAACCACCCGCCGTTCTTCAGCTTCCTCCACAACATAAACCCGCACGTGACGCGCTTGCTGAATAACAGCCGTGACTTGAACCTGTTTTGGAAAACCGAGCACAGCGGATTGAACTGCCGGCCCTTAACCGCGGCTGCGCAGTTGAAGTCCCACTTGGGTCGCATTTCCCACCTCTCGTCGATCATCTTCTTCACGTGCTCCACATCGCATGGCAACCGCACGACGCTGACGCACTCGGGGACGCGCTCGAGCTCGGCGATGTTGTGCTCCCAGGTACAAAACGCTCGGGTTTTCTCCTCCTTCTTGCCGTGCGTCGCGAGCTTGCGGTACCCAGCCTCGCTCCATCGCCTCTCGGCGGCGACAGCCTCCGCACCGTCCTGCAGGAAAGCCAGCGCGTGCCTCACGCGCTCCGTCAGCGTTTCAATCGCGCGGGACCCGATCTCCTGCAGGTCCTCCGGGACGTTCTCGCGCCATGCATCCCCGCAGACGGGCTCGAACTCTGATTGGTCCACCCCTGATTCCTCACCGACGGCGGCCATCCCTGTCGCGCGCGGAAGAGAGTGCAGATAACTTTTTCGGGTCGGCGCAAAATTCCGGAGAAAGTGAAAGGTCAGGACTTCTTTAACTCGTTTTCGCGGCGGGTTTCTTTTTTTATTTCCGTATGGGCTTTTAGTTTGACGACGTGTTTTATTTCCAAGATCTTAAACGTAAACTCTGCATGACTCTAAATTATTTTCTGTCATCGCTCGACGAATCTCATCTGATTGGTTCGCTCTTCACCCTGATGAATCACGCGATAGAGTTTCAAAGCTGACTCGATGACGGCTGGGGATCCACACCCTGGTCGCCGGCGTGCGACTCGGAACGGACCGAGGGAGGCGACGCGCGCCATGGACGGACCGCCCGTGAGCCCCACCGGGCTCGGGGGCTCGAAGCTCCGGGACGTTGGCCGCACGGTGAGCTCGGAGGCGGCGACCCATCTCGATCGGCTGAAGAAGTCAGAACGCACGAAGGAGGCTGTTGACAAGTCCGTGGCCTTCGCCGCGGAGGCCCTGGACGACCCGGATAAGATCAAGGAGGCGGCGCGCAAGGTGTGGGACGAGGACCAGAAGGTCCAGGTCATCAAGGACAGGACCAAGATGTTCCTTGAGAACACGATCGAGTCCGAGGAACGCATGGAGAAGGTGAGGACCCCCCCCAGATGATGAGAACAGAGACGACGATGGGAGATCCGGTCGCGGGTCGACTCGCGTCCCCGGCGCCGCCCGTCTTCCCCGATCGTCCACGCCGCCGATCAAACCCCCGACGAGAACCAACCGAACTCACCCACCCTTCCCCGATCGTCCGCAGGCTCGCAACGTGTCAAGCCGAGTGTTCAGCGTGGTGGAGAAGCTCGCGAGCAAGGGCACCGGTAAGGTGGCGGGCACCTTCCGCGGCGCGGCGACCAGGCTCCAGGGCCTACTCAGCACCGAGCAGGACAACAAGGCGCTCGTCGAGAACGGCAAGGAGGTTGCGAAGGAGGTGTGGACGCAGCTGCGCTCCCAGGCTGGCGAGAGCGGCGCGCTGGAGGGGATCCAGGGCACGGTGCAGCGCATCGTGACCCGGCTCAAGGATGTGCTCAAGACGCTCCAGCAGCAGCAGGCGGAGCAGAAGAGGAAGGAGGCTGACGCCGACGCCATCGAGGCGGACGCGTACGAGCGCGCGACGGCCGCGGGCGTGGACCACGACTCGGCGATCGCCGCCGCCGCCGCCGCGCGCGAGATGTCCGGGCACGTCACCTTCACGGCGGGCGCCGACGGCAAGCTGGTGATGACCGCCGCGGACGGCCAGTCGGTGGACGTCGACGACAACGACGCGATGACCAAGCTGGCGAGGGAGGGGCGAAGCGTATGGCAGGAGGTGCGCACGGACGAGCAGGTCCAGCGGCTTTTGAAGGAGGAGATCGCGCCGGGGTTCGAGTCCCTCATCCGCGCATCCGTCGAGGTCATCTGCGACCTCGTCTCCACCCTTGAGCTGCCCAGGGTCGACGGCGTGTACGACTCGCCGCTCGGAAGCGTGTGCTACCACGTCGACAACCTCGCGTTCTCCGAGTTCTCCGTCGGCGAGGACGGCCTGCGGGTGGAGAACCAGACGGGAGAGAACTCGGATCACGCCGGCTTTGGGTCCACGGTTTCCATCGAGGGGATCCGCACCGTGATGAACGACATACGCTTCGCGTACTGCGAGTACCCAAAGTCGTGGGGGATGGTGGACAGCGACGGGACGTGCTCGGTCAAGATCGAGGGTGCGCGTGTGGGCATCTCGTACGACATCATCGTCAACACCGCGCAGCTCATGCGCATCGTCAACCACGGCGTGGAGCTCAGCAAGGACGAGGGCAAGGTCAACGAGCTCAGGGAGAAGGTGCAGAAGAAGTGGCAGGAGCGAGGCCAGCACAAGGGCGCGGGCGACCAGACCGCCGACGGCACCGCGTCGCACGATGTCGCGGAGGACGAGTTCAAATCCCCGGAGCCGTCGCCCAAGGGTGCGACGCCCGACATGAACTACGCGGCTGCTGACGCCGCGGTGGACAAGGCTTTCGGCGGCGGGATCTTCGGAGCGTGGGGGGGCGAGGCGGAGTCCGGGAGCGACGAGGAGGACTACGACGACGCGCGCGAGCAACAGCAGCACAAGCGCACGTCCAGCATCTCCGAATCACTCCTCGGCGGCATCGCATCGCTCAACCCCTTCGGCGGCGGCGACTCGGACTCGGACTCCTCGGATGAGGAGTCGGCTCCGTCGCAGCCGACCAGCCCCGGCGCGCGGCGGCAACACCTGGAGGCGCCCCTCAACGACGTCCAGCGCGAGAAGCTCGAGCGCCAGCGCATGCACCTTAGGGACCTCCTCGGGGAGGAGTTCGTCGGTTCCGATCCCGTGATGGAGCTCAGGGTTCACGCCACCAGCATCCACGTCGGCGCGCTCGACGTGGACATCGGCGGCACCTCCGCGGCTTGGCTCTACAACATGATCGCGCTGGTACTGACGCAGCAACTGAGGGGGACGATCGAGGATAGGATCAACAATCTGACCGTGCGCCAGCTGGGGAGGCTGAGCGGCACCGTGGAGGCGTACAGCGCGGGTCTGATCAAAGTGTCCGTGGTGAAGGACGACGAGGAGGAGGACGACGAGGAGCAGAGCATGCTCGGGAGCTGGGTGAGCAACGGCGGGCTCGGGAAGTTGCGACGCGATTGCGGCGAGTGGGGTAAGGAGTGGCAGTGCTCGCACTGGGTGGAGGGTGCGAGGATCAAGCGCACGCCGAGCTCGAGGGAAGAGGTCATCCAGGCGGACGGGACCAAGATCCTGGCGCCGCTGTCGGATCTCGCCCCGGCTAAGGATGAGGCTTAACTTTTAGAAAACCGCCGTTGAAACTGCCGCTATTCTCGCTTATTATATTTCACTCGGACAAGTCCGAAAGCTCTCCTACCTCCACTCCACGTCCCCTCCTCTTGGAAACGATGAAAGGACAGGCCTTGGACCTGGAGTGTGGCACACGCCTCTTGGAAACGATGAAAGGACAGGCCTTGGACGTGGAGTGTGGCACACGCCTCAAAAGAGCGCCGCCAGAGAGTCTTCGAGTCACTTATTCCAACGCAAAGCACACCGCCGCGCTTCTCACATTCCCTCGTCCTTTTCCCCGCAATTCTCGACCAAGAAAGAATGATCACCAACGTCTTCTCCCCTCGCCAGGTGCTGCTCGCGCTCCTGGTCGCCGTCTTCGGCGCCTGCTCCGCCGCGGCCAGCCACGCCGATATCCTCCGCGACCTCGGCAGTGGAGACAGCGTCCAAGAAGCGAACACGCTCCTCGACGCCGACGGCTTCGACAGCTTCAGCTCTCCCCACCGCGTCCTCCTTGGAATGAAAGGCAACAAAGGAGGTGGTCATTCCAAAGGCGGATACAAATCCAAAGGCGGATGGGGAGGCGGCCACTCCAAAGGCGGCCACTCCAAAAAGGGAGGCGCCAAGAAAAAGGGAGGTGGCCACAAAGGAGGTGGCCACAAAGGAGGAGGCCACAAAGGAGGAGGCTACTCCTCCAAAGGCCACAAGGGTCACAAGTCCAAAGGCTGGGGGAAGTAAGCGGCATTGACTGATCTCTCCACCACCGAATTGCACTACACGAGAACGAGAACGAGAACGAGAACGAGAAGAAGACGACAGAACCGGAGGCTATTGTAGTCTCATACAACGTTACGAACAAAACGATCACCTACGTCGAAGTCCGTATAGAATCCCAGCGATGAAACCCACGCCCGCGACGGCGAGCAGCGTCGACGAGCTCACCCCCGTGTGCAGCGGCGGCAACTCAGGCAACATCCAGGCGTTCTCTGGCGCCTGGATGTAGGCGTTCGCGGGAGGGACTACAGACGCCGCTATGGTCCCCGCCGTGGCGGCCACCTTCTCTTCCTTCTCATCACCCTTCCCTTTGCCGTAACCGTCCATCTTACCGACCGACGCGGCCCCGGACGCCGCCGCGGCGGCAACCACCTTCGCCATCCCCTCATCGTTCTCTGGCGGTATGATTCGCAAAATCTTGTCGGCGTTTTCGGGGATGCCGTAGATGATCCCGTCGGCGCCCAAGAAACCCCCTTGCCACTTGTCCGGGTCGTCGCTGAGCTGGCCCACGAGGGAGACCGTCGCCGTCTCCGGCACGACCTTCAGCACGCTGTCCGCGTCCGAGGGTATGGCGTAGATGGCGCCGTCCGGGGCTAACACGCCTCCCTGCCACTTGTTTTTTATATCCGGCAACAGCCCGTCGCCGATGGTGTCCACCTCCTCGGTCGCGCACCTGATGCGAAGCACCGAATCGGTGTCGGAGGGCATCCCGTACACGTTCCCGTCCAGACCCACGGCGCCGCCGCCCCACTTGTACCTCCCCTTGAACCTCGGACCGATCTGTTTCACCTCCCCGGTCATGCAGTTGATCTTGAGAACGCGATCCGCGTGCGACGGGAACCCGTATATGCACCCGTCCGGCGCGAGCACGCCGCCGTGCCACTTCCACCCGCCCTCCACGTCCGACAGGTCCCCGAGCATGACCACTTCCTTCGTCTCCGGTACGATCTTAAGCACGTGGTTCGCCGTGTAGGGTATCCCGTAGATGGCGCCGTCCGGTCCCCTGATGCCCCCGTACCATTTGTTCTGGCCGGGCGGCACGGACCCGGCTCCAAACCGGGTCACCTCCCTCGTCACCGGGTCAATCTTGAGGACCTCGTCGGCGTTGGACGGGATACCGTAGATGTTCCCGTCGAGCCCTGCCGCGGCGCCGTGCCACATCCACTTCCATTTCTTCATGTTGCCGTCGGGCGGACGGAGGTCGCCGATGGTTGTCACCTCGCCGGTGGCGGGGGTGATCTCGAGCACGGAGGTGGCCCACGCGGGAATGCCGAGGATGGTGCCCGCCTTGGTGCGGATACCGCGGAGGAACTTGTACTTGCGGTCGCCGAGCGTGTCGTCGTCGCCCAGCTCCGTCACCTCCCCGGTCCCCGGCACGACGCGCACCACCCTTCGGTTGTGGGAGGGCACGCCGTAGATGTTGCCGTCGTCCGCCACCGCCGCGCCCAGCCACTTGTGCTCGCCCGGGATGGAGGGACCGTACGTGTCCACGATGGCCTCGCCGGTGGTGTTGCGAGGCTTGGTATCGAAGGCGGCGTCGGCGCCGTTCGCGGCGGCCGCGGCGACCGTCGCCTTGCCCAGCTTCGCGGACGACGGCGAAGCCGGGGCGGCGGCGGTTCCTCCATCGCGGGCTTGGTTGAAGTTCTTGCCTCGCGCCATCGTACGGACGCGGGAACGGCAGGCGGTGGCGGGGTAGGCGGCGGGTCCAGAGAGTGCCACGATTGGCATGCAACGCGTGCGACCAGGTCGATGTCGGTCGAGTACACGCGTGCGGTGCAGCTCGCAGTGCTCATCACCGAAAACCTTCGATTGCACTTTTTCTCGCTCGGTTCACAAATCATCCGGATAACCCGGCCCTCACACATCGGGACGCGGCTGAGTAGTCACGCAGCCGCGCAAGTCGCGCGTATCGCGCCCGTGTCGTCCACGTCGTCGCATACGGAGCGTGGCCGAGCTTGCCATCAGACGGGGTTTCTTGGCGGCATCCTCCCTTCACCAGCCGAGCGACTACCTTCGAAATAACGTTTAATACAGGCTAACATACAGTGGTAGGCTACACGTACACATACATCGTCCGTCACACGACGGGTCCGTCCGTTTCAACGCGACATGTACAGCCTGGACGCCCGCCAGTTCACGAGCCGCGCCACCACCGCAGCCACCGTCGCGGGCGGCACGATCTCGACGACCAAACTCGGAAAGTCATCCGCGACGGCTCTCAGCGAACCCATCGTCGCGACGTGCCCGCCAGCCTTGTTCAGCGCGATGATCGCGAAAGGCAACGCGGACGCGTACACGATCGCGTGGCTGTAGATGACGCCGAAGAACACCCACACCACGCATCGCTTGGCGAGTTCAGCCGCCGGGTTGGACCCGCGGGTGATTGATAGATGTTTGCCGCATCCCGCGAGGTGCGCCAGGGTGTACGGCGCGCACGCCACTAACAGTCCAACCATCTGCCTCGACCGCGCGCGCCTGGCGTGCAAGACGTACGCGGCGCGCCCCTTGGGCCTGCCCCACGCCACGACGATCTCCCGGAGCACCATCAACAGACCCAGCGGCTGCACCGCCTGCGCCGCCTCGCACCCGGTCATTCCTCGAAGGGTACCCATCAGCGTCCCCGCCTTAATCGCCGAGGTCAACACCGACGCGCCCTGCAACATCTGACGAGAGAGCCCGAGGATCCCGATGACGAGCACCGCGGAAGACGTCAGGTTGGACCACTGATCGCGGTTCATCGCCCGCACCGACGCGGGGACGAATCGCCTCGCCGCCCTCACGACATGGCTGCTCCGTTGTCGATGCGGGGCCTTCTTCCCGGCGCCGTCGGGAACCGCGGCGGGCCCGTGGCTCGGCGCGTGCGCGGCGTAGAGCGCGATCTCATTCTGTTCGATGTAGTAGTGCCCGAACATGGCGATCGCGGTGGCGAGCGCGCTGTTGTACCTGTGCATGACCGAGAGCAACTCCTCTGACATGCTGGATCCCTGGCCCGGGGTTCGCCCGCGCGCCTTGGCGGCGACGAGCTCGCGCGCGACGTGCGCGGCGACGTTGATGACGAGGTGCCAACCCGCCTGCTTTCTGAACTCGAACCTCAGCGAGATGCTCGCGAGGACCGCGCTCATGGGAATGAGCGCCCAGGTGAGCGCGCCGCCCCCGGTTCGCCGGGCGGGATCGTCGAGGTGCAGCGCCAGCGTGGAGACTAACTCGGCGACGAGGACGTGCGTCTCGTACGCCGCGCGGTATCCCTTCGGGTCCAGGTAGGTCCTGGCGAGGAACGCGCCGAGGAGGGTGTAGGACGCGACGAAGACGACGTCGAGGCCGTCGACGGCAGCGTCGCCTCGCGTGAAGGAGCGCACGAGGCACGACAGCGCGAGCAGGAAGAGCCCCGCGCGATGGAGTGACCAGTTGTGCGTGATGAGCCAGTCGCGGAATCTCATCGCGGGTGCTTTGGGAGGCTTAACGGCATCGTCGGGCACCGGAACGTACCCGAGGCCGAGGCCGTGCTGATGAACCATGGGCGCAACGCAAGAGTATGTGGGCGTCCGGGGGCGCAAAGCGTCCGGCCCATACGAAAGTTCACTCGACTTGCCAGTCGTATCTTTTTGCATATCTTTTTGTCCGCTGATATCACCGTCTGCGACGTCGAGTCCTAATCCTGACGATGCTCCAACCGATAATAAACAAATATCACCGTCTGCAAAACTGATGTCTGAGAAAAACTCGAAAAATTTCGGCCAAATCCGCTGAAATTTAATTTCCGGGCAATGGTCGTAACTGTTTGCTCTATGGAAAAGTCCAGCGAATATCCGCTTTTGAAAATCCCGGTTAAAAAACTCGGGCTGGGTCACGACATCAGTTTTGCAAACGGTGATAGATCAGAGGGTTCGGGCGAAGCTGTTCGGCGGTTCGTAACCCTGAATTACCAACTTTCGTATGGGCATTATTAGGTTCAAAACAGGCTTCGGCGCATATGCAAAAATAAATAAATAAATAAATATGACACACTTGAGAATACAAGTACATGGGCCTTTTGGTACGCGCAATCCAGCCCTCACACATCGGCTGATGAGCGGCTGATGAGCGGCTGATGAGTCACGCCGCCGCGCAAATCGCGCGTATCGCGCCCGTATCGTCCACGTCGTCGCATACGGGGCGTGGCCGAGCGTGCCATCAGACACGCTCGCTGCACAGGCAACAGTACCAGTGGTGGCAAGCAGTTCAAACCGACAAGGCGACCGACGTGCTGGAGAGGCTCACCGAGGGTTCGGGCCTGGCAAGGGCGCTCACCGCGACGCTGGAGCTCAGCGTGGAGTGCACGATACAGGAGTACAAGGACGCGGGACGGACGGACCCGCTCGAGAGGTGCCTGACGTTCGAGCTCGGGGAGAACCTGATGAGGAAAGGCGAAAACGATGGCGGGTTCGGGCCGAGGGGAATGCTCGATAAGGTGATGCGCGGGAGTGGATTGGACCCCGACGCCGCGGCGGAGACCCTCGCGGCCGAGCTCAAGCGACGGTTCGCGTCCAGGAGGACCAGGCTGAGGGACGCGTACGTGTGCATCACCTGGAGGGGGACGCACACCAACCTTAGCACCATGTCCAGAAGAGCCGTCATCGACGTCTCAGTCGCCCTCTCGCTCTCGGAGGATGACTTCGAGGCTACCCTGGCGACGGTGACGTCGGTGGCTGAGTCGTGAGAGGGACCAGCAGTGGCGCGGAGGCATTCGTGATCTAACCTATAGAATTAATAGCTAACACGCGTGGAGCGCGTCCGTCGTCACAGTCGAAACACGCGCCCGAAGATCTCAACCTCGACCCGCTCCAGAAACTCAGAGACAACCGGGAACACCAGCCTCGGCGCGTTGACGCCGCACAGCAGGTCGTAGTGGCTGTAGTGGTCGCCGCCGTCGGTCATCATGGACTTGAGCGCCGCGGATGGATCCTCCTTCGTGTCGTCGTCCCCATCACCGTCCGCGTCCCTCTCGTCCTTGGGTCCGCCCTTGGGTCCGCCCTTGGGTCCGTCCTTGGGTCCGTCCTTGGGTCCGTCGCCGAAGCACACGAACTCGCCGCCGACAGTCGCCGCCGTCGCCTCCACCTGCAGCGGTGGTATGACCGGGTCCACGTCCCCCGCGAGCATCAGGATCTTCAGCCTCTTATCCCTGACCGCGTCGATGTAGTGCACGCGGTGGCCCGGGTCGGTCACCGCCGTCACGGAGTCACCCTTCATCTCGGACTCGACCACGTCCGCGACTGTCGCCTCGGGGGGCGCGTCCCCTGGGTCTCCCCAGCCCCGCAGCCGTTCCCTCCACCCGCGACGTTTCTCCCGCGCCGCCGAGACCGTCCGCTCGCGTCGCGCCACGGTCTCCTCCCGCGTCGCCAGTCCCCCCGGGGAGAACAGCGTGGCCATCTGAAGCACCAGCCGGAGCGGCACGTTGCCGAAGCCCTTCAGCAGGAGCTGACGGACCAGCGCCGGTTTGGTGGCGCCCGGGTAGCACGTGCTCAGGCTCACGGCGCTCTTACGCCAGAACTCGTCGCTCACATCGACGGAGGAGTCGACGTCGACGTTCTCGTAATCGTCGTCGTCGATGACAACCACCTCGTCGTCGTCACCGCCGTCGACGTCGGCGGACGGCGCGCCGAACACGGACTCGATGGCGATACCCTGCCCGACGGAGAGGGAGCCGACGGGCAGCTGCGGCACCACCGGACCGAGCTTCGCGGTACCCCCGTACAGGTACTCGGGCACCACGCCCGCCAACGCCGCGAACTGCGCGTACGTCGACTCCGGGACACCCTCCCGCGATGAACACTCGAGGCACGACGCGATGGTGACCACCTTATCGATCCGCCAATCCGCGTCGGGGACGCTCGGCGCCGATCCATCCGAACCCGAACCCGGCGCATCTTCCCTGAAGTAGTCCGCCGCCCCGGCCGCCATGCACGCCGCCAGCATCCCGCCCATCGAGTGGCCGATCGCGGAGATCTTAGTGGAGCCCGTGACCGCCGCTATGTACCCAGCCGCGCACGGTAGGTCCTCGCGGAGGTATGTGTCGAAATCGTAATCTCCCCACGTGGGCATGTGCTGCCGCGGTACCATCGTCTTCGGGTCCGCCCACTCCGACGGTTTCGCGGACCACGGCCTGCTGAACCCGACGCCGCGGGACTCCACGATCCACGTGTCGTGCCCGCGATCGGCCAGGTGCCTCGCCAGCGAGTAACCCTCCGCCACGTCGAACGTGTACGCGTTCGAGGCGCACCCCGGCACCATCATCACCGGCGGCTGGTCCCGGTGCCTCCGCGGCGTCGCGTGGTAAAAGTCGCTATCGTCCCACGCCGCGTCCATCGACGTGACGGACACCGCGGGTACCGCGCGTGACTGACTCGCCCACATCGCGCCTCCCTCCTTGGGCCGGTACCGGAGCAGGGCGATGGACCAGCCGCTGTCCTCCAACGGCAGAAAGTGAGCCTCGTCGGCGCCGAGCTCAATCTCCCGCCGCATCTCGCGCGTGAGCTCCGTGACTGTCAGCGGCGGTGGTTCGGCTCGCGCGGCGGTCTTCGCCTTGGACCGCTCCGAGTACGTCGCGACCCATGACGCTATGCCGCCCACCCACTCGGCGGCGTCGGTGAGCGGGTCGGCGTCGTCGTCGCTGACCCACGACGCCAGCGCGGTTTCCCAATCCTCCTCCTCGTCGCCTGACTTGGACGATGACTCGGACGTGGATGGGGTTTCGGCGGGTTTGTCGCCTCCCTTCTTTCCCTTCTTACGTTTATCGGTCCTGGACTTCACCGCATCGTCGTGCCCCGCGTCACCTTCGTCGCGCGACGCCCAGCGGTACACCTCCCCGCCCAGCCGGGACTTCACCGACGCGTATGAATCCGTGGCGTACCTCGACACCCCGACCATGACGCCCTCCAGGTTCTTGAGCGACCACGTCCTGTGGTGCTCCTTCCGCTCTCGCGCCGCGTCCACGTCGATCGGGGGCTCGGCGGTAGGAACGGAATCGGCGTCTTCGTCGTCGTGGATTGAAGCCGCGGGGTCATCCTCCGTCGCCGCGCGAAGGGTTCCGAGTCGGCATCGATTGTTGCCCAGACCGAACCCGCCCGGTCTGAGACGGCCGCGGGTGGATGCCGCCTCGCGGGCACGCCGACCGGATCGATCGATGTCCCCCCGCGAGCCACGGCCCACGAGGGGCGGGGCTCCGGGGAGGCCCGCGGCGACCGTCGCGTGCATAGCAGTGTCGCCGCGTGGAAACGCAACTGTGTTTGATATTTTGCACACACTGGGCACATCTTGCAAAGCACTTCATCGAGCGATCGCCCACACCCTCGCGCGCCTTTGCGTCCGAGACTTCCTCACGCACCTCATGTCGCTTCGATACATCGTCGCCGGTACCGCGGTGGTGCGTGCCCCGTCCGATACTCGTCCTCCTCGCCCACCGACGACCTCCGCGCTCCCTCCTGCCACCTGCTGACTACTCCCCAACATCCCCTCCCGATCAGGCTGCCGGTGCGTACTATGCCCCCGCCGCGTACAAAGTTTACGAGGCCGAGTCGGCGGTGACCGCGGCCGAGACCGCGCTCAGCGCACTCAACGCCAGGATCAAGTCGGTAAGACGTGACCCGGACCCAACCCCGTCCGCCCTCGGGCAGATCTCGTCGATCCTTCCAACAGTCCCTCGTGGTGCCCAGTACTGTACAAGTATTCTTCCAACAGTCCAACCCGCTGACACGCGTCGTGTTCACCCCAATCCATCCCCAACACACAACCGCAGTACGACACCGACATCGCGCGCGCCAAGGCGACCGTGACCAGGGGCATGGATGACATCAACGCCACGAGGTCCGCCGCGGCGAGGGCAGCGGAGGAAGTCGTCGCCGCGCGCAAGGCGGTTGAGGCGGCGCGGGCCAAGCTGGACGACAAGATGGCCGCGCAGCGGAAGCTGTCGCTCGCGGCGGAGGCCATCCAGCTGGACGTGGATAAGGCCAGGGGTGTCGTGGAGAGGCGGAAGGCGGAGAAGGAGGCGTCCGCGGTGGAGCACGTGAGGGCGACGATGGAGGTTGAGAAAGCGAGGGCGGCGGCGGCAAAGGCGGCTGACCAGATTTCGCTCCCGCCGGTGTTCACCCGGTGACCCGTCGGCGAGTGTCGCGTCTCACGATTTAATTGTGTTTATACAAGTCACGGCTAAGGTTGTTGGAATCCGGGTGATGGTACATGCGCGGCGTCGGCGTTCGGTCCTCACGACGCCTCCTGCCTGATGGCGTCGAGCCTGGCCTGGAGGTTGTTGAGCTCCGAGTCCTCCGCCTCCTCCCGCGCGGGTTCCGCCACCTTGGGCACGGCCACCGTGTGGGTCTCCGCCGCGGGCATGCTCACCATGTGTTCGCCCGCCAGTTCCGCGAGGATCTTGGTGACCTCGTCGTCCGTCTCCGCCTCGATGTCCTCCATCCCGTTGGCCTCGTCGAAGGCGTCGGCGATCATCTCCTCGATGAGCCCGTTCTTCATCATCTCCTTGGACATGTCCCGCATGGTTTCCGTGACCTGCGTGTTCTTGACCAGCCCGTTCATCGCCTTCAGAACCTCGGTGGACTTGGTGATGTGACCCACGGCCCTGAGTGTGGCGAGCTGCTCGGTGAGCATCATGGACACCGAGTTCAGCTGCGCCTTGTTCTGGTACAGCCTGCTCACCGTCTTGCGACTGCTGACGATCTCCTTCGCGAGCACCTTCATGCTGCGAATGTCGTTGCGCTTGGCGCAGTCCTTGATGGACTTGGACACATTCTTCTCCTCCCTCTGGATATCTGTCGAGATAGAAGTGAAGGGACGGGTGATGCGGGGTCAGGACGCGCGTGAGGGACGAGGGTGCCGTCGCGGTGTCAAATTCAGGAGACGTTTCGGGACGCGGGGAGGCTCGCCTCTGATTTGCCGGTCCACGCCGCGCATCTCCGAGCGGAGCTTGGACTGCCACTTCCGGACCATCTCCTTCGGGTCCTTCTTCTTGAACAGGTCCATGAAACCCATGGCGAAAGGGCGGCCGGGGCGCGCGACTGCGTCGACGTGCCACCAAAGAATGATGTCAGCGCGGAGGGGAAGGAGACGCTGACTGGCGCGTCTTGGATCGACCCGAGATTTGGCTCTCAGTTTTTGAGGTTGGCTCAGAAAGGACCGCGCGCAGCAGCGTGTTTCGCGTCTCTCAACCGGTACAGCATGCCGGCGCACATTCGCGCGGCTCAGCAGGTGAGCTGGCCATCCCCCACGCGGCGAGACGCGCGCCCGAGTCGTCCGACCCGGCGCGCGCGGCTCCACTCCGCGGCCGGACCCCGCGAACCCTAAAATATCCTCTCCCGAGCGGGATTTGCTGCCCCTCGGACGCGGGGGGACCCGACTTCGACCGACGCGCGGAGGCTGACGCTCGCGACCCCGACCCTTCCCACTCGCGACCA
>Ga0302116_1000540_pt1 | contig 23030 bp, 26 predicted proteins | sample AG5_SCM_MG_FD_203124 | JGI IMG/M metagenome (GOLD analysis project Ga0302116, IMG submission 203124) | Marine microbial communities from Western Arctic Ocean, Canada - AG5_SCM | ecosystem: Environmental > Aquatic > Marine > Oceanic | place: Canada: Western Arctic Ocean | collected 2017-10-01 | reverse complement strand
TGTGGTCTGCATTGCAGTAGCACTGGTCTCCAGCTGGCCCTGGCTAGTGGAACCCGACTTACGACCGGGAATCCCAGCGCCGTTTGATTCGATTGCTCCGAAGGCAGCGCGCGTCATAGATAGCGAATCGCTCGATCAAAGGCGCTCCAGCTTGATGCCCAACACTTTTGTACAGGTGGTGGATAAGCAACAATCAAGCCTCCTAAAGCTCAGACTCGAGCGGCATCTTGCCGAATTAGAACGCGTAGCCAGAAGCCAGAACATCGACCGAATTGGCCCTGTCAATCTGACCACAGACGAGCAACTTTGGCTGGAAAAACGTTCGCAGAATGATCGCAAAAACTGGGATATGGCCATCCGTAGGGCTGTCGATCGCATGCTCAGCCAAGGGCTTGTAAACACACTGGCGATTGAACAGCTCAGAAAGGCTTCATCACTGCAACTCGAAGCACTGGGACCTGAAGACGCTCCAGCAAGAACCCTCGGCAGCAAGATCGCCACAACAACGCTTCAAGGAGCCAGCAACCTCCAAACCGATCCGCTGCGCAGTCAACGACTGATTGAAGAGCTGATCACCAAGCAAGGGATTCCAACCATCGAAGTCAAAGCTGGCGATCTGATTACCCGCAAAGGCGAACCAATTAGCTCCCAGGCCTATGACGTGCTCGATTTCTTTGGGCTGATCAATCGCAGTCCGAAACTCGGAATTTGGTTATTGCGTTTCACCGAAGCCCTCGCGAGTTGCGGAGTGATGCTGCTTGTGATGAAACGGGAAAGGCCCTGCCTAGAGGCCTCCCACGGGTTTCTGGCGATCAGCCTGCTGTTGATCAGCCAATTCAGCAAGATTTGGTTCGGTGCAGCGGTGAGCCCACTAGCGGTGATCGTGCCACCCACCCTGCTTTTAGCCCAAGGCCTCGGAACCACCAGTGGCCTTACCTGGATGGCGGTGAGCTGTTTGCTTTGGCCTACTCCGGTGAGCGGATTGGGCGAAGGCCGGCTACTGATCACGGCTGCCGTTGCGGCGATCGCCGCCATTCAGGCCGGACGATTACGCAGCCGAGCTCAGTTGCTGCAACTAGCGGTGTTGCTGCCATTGGGTGCGTTAGTCGCCGAAATGGTGGTGCTACGTCAACCGTTTGAATCCGTGAACCTTTCCTCGACGCGGCTCACGCCCGATACCGGAGAACTCGCATCAGAAGCCCTACTGATGGGTCTGCTGCTGATGCTCACGATCCTGCTGATACCTCTGCTGGAAAGCTCATTCGGGCTGCTCACGAGGGCACGCTTGATGGAACTGGCCGATCAAGAGCGCCCGCTGCTGCGCCGGTTGTCGTCAGAAGCACCTGGAACGTTTGAACACACGTTGATGATCTGCGGGTTGGCAGAGGAGGGAGCTCGTGCGATACGGGCCGATGTTGATCTGATCAAAACAGGGTCTCTATATCACGATGTGGGCAAACTCCATGCTCCGAACTGGTTCATCGAAAATCAAACCACCGGCGAAGAGAATCCACACACCAAATTGAACGATCCGGTCGCTAGTGCCGGAGTTCTCCAGGCCCACGTGGACGAAGGCCTCAAACTTGCTCGTAGACACCGCTTGCCGCGGCCGATCGCGGATTTCATTCCGGAGCATCAAGGCACCTTGCGTATGGGCTTTTTCCTGCATCAAGCCCAGCAAAAAGATCCAACGGTTTCTGAACACTTATTTCGCTACCGAGGCCCCACTCCTCGATCGAAAGAAACCGGGATTCTGATGCTGGCTGACGGCTGTGAGGCCGCCTTGCGATCACTTCCCCCCGACACCAGCGATAGCGAAGCGCAAACCACAGTGAAGCGCATCTTGGAAGCGCGCTTAGCCGACGGGCAGCTGAGTCAGAGCGGTCTGAGTCGGGCCGAAGTTGACCTGGTGATGCATGCCTTTGTGCGCGTCTGGAGGCGCATGCGGCACCGCCGGATTCCCTATCCAATCCCGGCAAAACGCAGCTTCAGCGCCTAAGCAATCCCGAGGGCCAAGGCAGGGGAGAGCGCACTCGAATGCGCTGCCCGCTGAATGGGTCAGCAAAGCTCAAGCCGATCGCATGCAGGTGAAGACGTTCAAGAGAGGAGCCCTGCTCAGGCGCTGCATAGATCGGATCACCGATCACGGGTAAGCCAATCGCTGCCAAATGCGCCCGCAATTGATGGGAGCGGCCTGTTCGAGGAGCGAGCCAAAGGCGTGCGCGGTTGGTTCGTAGCTCTGCACAACGCCACAAGGTCAAACAAGAACGACCATCCCGGTGAGGCCCATAACGGGGAGGGTGTGCAGACAATCGCGCCAATGGCAAGCGCACCGACCCGGAAAGGGCCTCGGGATGACCATGCACTTCGGCCACATACAACTTGTGCACTTTGCGATCAGCAAATAAGCCTCCAATCACCCTCAAACTCTCTTGATCCCTGGCCAAAAGCAGCAAACCTGAGGTGTCTCGATCGAGACGATGCACGAGCCTGAGCTCCGGCCGAACAGCCTGAACCCGGGTGATCAAGGAATCACTCTGGGCATCGCCAAGACCGGGCTGACTGAGCAACCCGGACGGCTTCTCCACAACCAAAAAATGTGGATGCCAACAATGAATAGGGAGCCCCGCGAGGGAGGTACCTTCAAACGATTCAGATGCCTCGACCATCGCTCAGAGGCGACCACCACGGCGATGGCCGGGACGGCACCAATAAAAGAGAGCCAGCACGTTCAGAACGCCCAACACAATCGAGGCCACACCCAACGCAATCGCTTGATCACCTCCCCCAAAGGAAAGCAAGGAGAGGCGCACGATGCCGTAGGGCAGGGATCCAGCCAAAGCCATCGACAGCGAGACGATGGCCAAAATCACCCCCCAGTGCCGCGCACCGAGCAAGCCAGCAGAGGCCACGATCCCCACGATCGCCGCCGGCCAGGCAAGCGCAAACGCCACGCTGATGGTTGCAGCTTGAAGGCTGGATGCCTGGAAAGCAACAAAACCAATCACCGGCAAAGCCAGGAAATTCCCGGTGAGTCCAAGCCAGGTCATCAACCAGTAGCCGGGCAACTTGGAACCCATTGAAGATCAAACCAGGAATAGCCATCGTAAACACCGGAGTGTCAGTGCTCGTCATCAAGCAAGGTCTCAAGGGTGGCGAGCAGTAACGCAACCGCTTCTGCCCGGGTTAAGGCAGCGTCACTCACCTCATCCACCCAGCCCTGGCAAAGCGTTTCAATTTCCTCAAACAAGGTTCCAGCGCTACGCAGTGCCTCCATGACGGCTGCTGAGGACGTTTCATCCCGTTCATCGCCATCCATCACCACATAACGGCGCCCGTCCTCCCCCATGTAGGTAAGACGGCCCTCTGCATCGATGTTGGGACCGGTAATGGGCGTGATCGGAGCTTCCTCATCCATCGCCTAAGCCCACAGCAGGAATGCTTTTTGGAGCACATCGCCCTAGCCGATCGCCACAAAAACCTCGAAAAAACGCCTTCACTTCAGCCAGCGGCAATCCCTGCACCAACCTTGCCTCAATTTCATCGCGGCGCTGGGACTGGTGATACAACCGCAATTCCTGAAACGAGCTCAACGACTGCTTCTCAATTTGGGCAAGAGCGCTGCCAATCTGATGATCAGGCAAGAGAGGCCCCCATTGGCAATGCTGCATCACCTGTGCTGATTCAAGGGCCAGCACAGTCCACACTTGGGCCGGATCATCTCGAAGGTAGTTGGAGCACAAAAGCAAGGCATTCCGTTTGGCATGAAAGGCACCAAAGAGTTGGGAGGGGCAGTCTTTTGCAACCAATGCTTGGGTGCCAGCGCGACGACGAAGAGAGAAATAGTTGCCGATGTCATCCCACGACTGGGCAGCCACTGGAGTTCCAATCAAGGCTGCCCCCATCAAAGGGACCCAATCACCAGGACAAACCACGAGGAACAAAGAACGGATTGCCACATCAACGGACTAACCGACGCTTGATCTCATTCAAGACACAGGAGAGACAAATGAGAACGCGCAATTTTGGAGCTACAGATTTGCGCCAGACCCAAAGCCCTACGGATGCTCATCTCCAAATACTGCTCAGCGCTGAATCAAACGCTCAACGCTGGGAACTTTGTCGCGGAACGACTGCTCTCGGTCCACACGCGTATTCACTCGAAGCGTGGCGTGAATCCTCGGAACCCCTTCGCCATGCAGGCGCTCATGACAGCGCTTCACACAAGCAAACACAGCATCCCAATCCCCCTCAATCGCTGTTCCATTGGGCCCGAGCTCATACTCAAGTCCCGAGTCTTGAATCAGCTCATGGCAAATCGCCACCCACGGCGCTAATGAACCCTCAAGGCCCACCGGCACAACACAGAGATCCACGCTCACGTTCATCGGATGTAGCTCAATGGACGAGGGAGTGCTCTCCGCCATCAGGCAGACAAGCCTGCGGGTAGCGAATCGTTCTCCAAGCACCGCAACTTGTTTGCACCTCTAAACCAATTCCACGCTGCTGAAGGGAAAGATCACGCCCCTGACCAGAACACCAGCTCTGGGCAGCCGCTTCGGCGGCATCCATCGATTCATAGGGAGCATCCAGCACTGGATGAGGACTGCCGTCTAGTGCGATCAATCGGTATAAAGAACGAACAATTTTCGGCAATGTTCCAATCACGCATCTGTCCTTAGTCTTCCACCTCCGTGCAACAACGCCAGGGGGGAAGCTAGAAGACAGCCGAAACGTCACGATCAGCTCACGATGAGCCACCCACAACTCCAAGACGCACTTGAACAGCTGATGGTGCGCGCGCCCTCAGCACTGTTCAAGCGGGCACGACGCCTCTACCTCGACAAATACCCCCTGGATGGGCGCGATTGCAGCAGTGCGTTGCAGCTGTTTGTAGCGGAAGAACAGGTCGAAGAATGGGTCGAACCAGACCCGGAGGAGGAACCCTTAGGCAAGATTGCCGTCGTAACGATTCGGCCCACACGTCTTTCTTTGGTGCACTGGCAACAGAACGAAGCTGCATCTGAGCAGATGTGCTCCGACTACCTCCAAAACACCTGGGGGCTCGATCCCACCTGCTTCGAGGCGTTAAACGATCCCTGGTTCCGAAATGGGGGACATCAGCAGCAAGCTCAAGCCCCTGACGGGTTGATCTGGACCCGCCGATCTGCTTTCACAGCCGAAAATGATGCATCAGGGCCCAATCAGTAGATCTTGGGCGCTAAATGACAATGTCAAGGGTTGAAAACAAAGGAAATCCTGTAGGTCGAAAGATCGTGCTTCAACCACCGCTAACCAGGGATTAAGCCTTGATGAGAACGCCATGAGAGCCCCAGTTATTGAAAGATATGTGCTGCGTCAAAACTGCTCTGGTAGCTACTTGAGCCTGAATCATCAAACCCAGTCGATTGAAGGGGTATCCAGCGTTGAAGCTGCATGGAACTTTCACAGCCATGAAGGAGCTGTGAGCCATGCCTTGTTAATCGGCCAAACCCATGGAGAGACCCCTGACGTGATCAAGCTCGCTTAAAGCTCGTCTTCCACATTGGACTTGATCGAGCAATCACTCAGCGGATAGCTCACACAAAGCAAAGCAAAGCCCTTCGACATTTGGTCCTCATCCAGGAAGCTTTGGTCAGCCTGATCAACGCTTCCGTTGATGATTTTTCCAGCGCATGTGCTGCAAGCGCCAGCACGGCAGGAATAGGCGAGATCAATTCCTTGCTCTTCAGCAGCATCAAGGATGTATTGATCATCGGCGCAACTGAAGTTGGATCCACCTTCGATGCTGATCGTGAAAGAAGCCATGACTCGTGGTGAGATCATTCTCTTTTTAACGGGATTGAAGGGCACGGTCTTGGATCGTCAGAGATCCCAAACGCTGCGCCTCGCGCATCAACCTGGAATGAAGTGCCTGAGCCGCCGGGACTCAGGAGCCATTTGCTGTTGCAGATCAGCAGCACTGGCATTGGTTTGCTCCCGTTGTTGCGCCTGAAACACGTCGTCTTCCGTGATCGTGAGACCTCGCGATTGGGCCAGGGTGATCAACTTCTCCAAGGGCAATGGCTGGGCGAGTTGCTCTGCCAAAGCCGGATCGTCATGGCGCAAGCCAAGCAATTGATCGAGATCTTGCAGCGACATGGCCCAGGGGCAACTGAAATTGATCTACACCAGCACCCCACCCGTTCAGCGTTCAGCAAGCAACAACCTGAAACCGTTCAAAGCAAGGCGGACCTGACGTCGGCAATCATGGGAAGACAAAAAACAAACTTTCTCGCCGACCATGGTTTCTCGATGGCGTTTCATCGAAGCGGTGGCCATACCCATGCTCAGCGTGTTGTTCCTGGCGCTCTGGCAAGGATTCCGTCATCACACCGATGCGATACGTGCGCTGCGACTTCAACTCCACGAGCTCGAACAACAACAAACCGAGGTGAACAGCACCAACCTGATGGAGGAACAGCTGGAATTCCTGCAACGCCGTCAACAGGATCTCGAGAAACAGATCGGCGAATCGAGGCGATCGCAGCAGTACTGGCTCACGCAGGAACGTCAACGACGCCAGAGCCTTAAGTCAGCACCCAAGCCCATAGAGCCAGAGATGAAGCCTCTGCTCCAACAAGATTCCAGCCTGGACTTCAGCCCTATCCCTTAACTGCATCCCCACTGGCATTGGGAAGGATGAAGCGCTGGAGCAGCACAAACATCACCAACACGGGAAGGATCGACACCACGGAGCCGGCTGCCACAATCCGCCAATCGAGGGAAAAACTGCTGGCCAGTTGCTGCAGTCCGAGCGGCAAGGTGAACAGGCCTGGATCATCAAGGATCACCAAGGGCCAGAGGAAGTCACTCCAGGTGCCGATGAACACGAACATCGCGAGAGTGATCAGATCTGCCTTAGCCGCGGGAATCATCACGTTCCACCATTCACCGAGCTTGCTGCAACCATCGATGCGTGCGGCCTCCTCAAGCTCAACGGGCACACCAAGAAAGCTTTGCCGCAAGAGATACAGCCCAAATGCGGTTGCCGCCTGAGGAATCACCAGCGCCATCAAGGTGTTGCGCAGGCCAAGCTGAACCATCAGCAGATACAACGGAATCATCACCACCTGGAAAGGGATGAGAATCGTTGCCACCACAAGGGCCAACACAAGACCCCGACCAAAAAAGCGCATCCGCGCCAGTGGGTAAGCCGCAAGTGAGCAGAACAGAAGATTCGCGACCACCGCAAGGAAGCTGACGACTGAACTGTTGAAGATGTAGGTCCAAAGCGGGTTATCACGAAACAGCCGCCCGTAGGCATCGAGGCTGGGCTGGCTCGGAAAAAGCGAAGGCGGGCTCGTGAAGATGTCTTCCGCGGGGCCTTTTAAAGACGTACTCACCAGCCACAAAAGAGGAACCAGCACAGCAATGGCCAGCAGGATCAGCAGCAACAACTGCAGCAGGGGAGCCGGACGCAGGATGGATTTAAGCGACATGAAGCCCTAATTAATGGACAGGGCTGGAATCCAGCTCAGCCATATCCCGTTGCGGATGAATGGTTGGTCCTGCCGTTCCGGCAACAAGACGATTCAGAGCATTTACAAAGGCCTCAGCGGCGGCAACGACCACATCCGTGTGAGAGGAATGACCGGAATAAAGCTGGCCATCGCGGCGCAGACGAATGGTGACATCACCCATGGCATCAATCCCTTCGGTAACCGACTTCACAGAAAATTCCACCAATTCATTGGGCTCACCTGCGAGTTGATTGAGGGAACGGCACACCGCATCCACCGGTCCGGTGCCAACAGACGCCGTGGTTTGCTCCTGGCCATTTTCATCGGCGAGGGTCACCGTGGCTGTTGGCTGAAGACTGCTGCCGCAGCTCACCTGCACCAGCTTGAGCTGATACTTGGCATCGGGCTGTTGCACCTGAACGCTGACAATCGACTCCAGATCGCGATCTGTGATATCCCGTTTGCGGTCGGCAAGATCCTTGAAGCGGGCAAAGGCATCATCGAGATCCTCGCGGCTGAGGTCATAGCCGAGCTCTTCCAAGCGAGCCCGAACAGCGCTGCGGCCGCTGAGCTTGCCTAAGGAGATCCTGTTATCTGAGAGCCCCACGGTGCGGGCATCAACAATTTCATAAGTGAGCCGGTTTTTGAGCACGCCGTCTTGATGGATGCCCGATTCATGGGCAAATGCATTGGCACCCACAATCGCCTTGTTGGGCTGCACCACCATGCCGGTGAGATTCGAGACCAAACGCGAGGTCTTGGTGATTTCTTCCGTTCGAATTCCCGTGAGGGGCGTTGGTGACTCCTCCTCTCTTCCCAAGAAGGGGTTGAAGTAACGGCGTCGCACATGCATGGCCATCACCAGCTCTTCCAAAGCAGCGTTCCCGGCGCGTTCGCCTATGCCATTCACCGTGCACTCCAGCTGACGTGCGCCAGCTTTCACAGCCTCAAGGAAATTGGCGACTGCCAGCCCAAGATCGTTGTGGCCATGCACGGAGATCACCGCGTCATCGATGTTCGGCACATGCTGATTAATGCCCGCAATCAAACTTCCAAATTCAGAGGGTGTGGTGTACCCCACCGTGTCTGGAATATTCACAGTTGTGGCACCAGCAGCAATCGCCGCTTCGATCACCTCATAAAGGAACTCAGGATCACTGCGACCGGCGTCTTCACAGGAAAACTCAACGTCGTCCACGAAGGAACGGGCATAGGCCACCATCTCGGGAACGATGCCCAGCACGTCTTTACGACTTTTACGCAACTTGTGCTCGAGATGAATGTCGCTGGTGGCAATAAAGGTATGGATGCGTCGATTTGGGGCCGGTGCCACGGCGTCAGCGCAGGCCTTGATGTCGCCACGGGAGGCGCGGGCCAAACCACAGATAATCGGGCCGTTCTCACCACCAACCTGCTGGGCAATGCGCTGCACAGCAGCGAAATCACCACGACTGGCAAACGGGAATCCAGCCTCAATCACATCCACGCCAAGACGGGCCAGTTGCTGCGCAATCGCCAACTTCTCCTCGAGGTTGAGGCTGGCCCCGGGGGATTGTTCACCATCTCTGAGAGTGGTGTCGAAGATCAATACGCGGCCTGGATCCTTGGCCATGGCTAAAGCCTCGAAGGGTTTTAGTCAGAATGACTATGAGTTATCCCATCTTAATCAAGGCGGGCGTTACGAGCCGGCGGCTTTAGGGAGAAATACCGGTACATTCACACCAGTGATCAAGCAGGTGAGCGTTGGCCCAAGGAGCACTAGCCCTTGTTCTCCATGCGCACCTTCCCTATGTGCGGGCAAGCGAAGCAAATTCGCTGGAAGAAGACTGGTTTTTTCAAGCCTTAATCGAGTGCTATCTCCCCTTGGTGGAGATGCTTGAAGCAGCTGCCGGCGATCCACAACAGCAAGCACGTCTCACAATGGGGATCTCACCAACCCTGTTGTCGCTGCTCGCTGACAGCACACTCCACAAACGCTTCCCGAACTGGGTTCAAGCGCGCTTGCAGCTGCTGCAACAAGCCCCCAGCGATCGAAAGGCCGCTGCGTTGCATCTTCAGAGTTGCTTTGAGCGGTACCTGCTCAGCTGGCAGAACAGCAACTGTGATCTGATCGGACGCTTTAGCGCCCTGCAACAACAAGGGGTGCTCGACCTGCTCACCTGCGGTGCCACACACGGCTACTTGCCATTGCTGCGAGAACACCCGGAAGCGGTTCGGGCTCAGCTGCGCACAGCAGTTCGAGAGCATCAACGCCTGATCGGCCAACAACCTCTAGGAATCTGGCTGCCGGAATGCGCCTACTACGAAGGCCTTGATGTATGGATGCGCGATGCCGGATTGCGCTACGCAGTGCTGGATGGTCATGGTCTGCTCCATGCGAAGCCGAGGCCCAGATATGGGGTGTATGCACCAATTAGCAGCCGCAATGGTGTGGCATTTTTCGGGCGCGACAGCGATGCAACCCTGCCGGTCTGGTCCGCACGAGATGGCTACCCCGGCGACCCTGCCTACAGGGAATTCCACCGTGATCTGGGCTGGGATCTACCACAAGAGCAAATCGAAGCCTTTGGACTGCCGACCCAAAGACCGCTGGGCCTCAAGTTGCATCGCGTCAGCGACCAACGCGCTCCTCTGGATGCCAAGCAGCCCTACGAACCAGAGCTTGCTCAGGCACGCACCAAGGACCATGCCAAGCATTACCTCGAGGGCAGGCGTCTCCAACTTGAAGCCCTTGAAGAGCGCATGGAAACAGCGCCTTTATTGGTGGCGCCATTCGATGCCGAACTGTTTGGCCACTGGTGGTATGAGGGGCCATCGTTCTTAGCTGAGCTCTTCCGGCAAGGAGCGGAGCAACAGGTGAGGTTCACCACCTTGCGCGGTGTATTGAATCAAAACCCAAATCTGCAAATCTGCGACCCCTCCCCTTCCAGCTGGGGACAGGGAGGATTTCATGATTATTGGCTCAACGACAGCAACGCCTGGATCATTCCGCAATGGAGCCGCGCCGGCAGAGCGATGAAAGAACGCTGTAGCCGCGGGGTTGGCAGTGAACAAGGGCTGCGCATGCTCCATCAAGCCGGCCGAGAGCTGCTGTTGTCTCAGTCATCGGACTGGAGTTTCATCCTGCGCGCAGGCACCACCACTGGAATTGCCAAAGAGCGCATCGAACGCCACTTAGAACGCTTTTGGACGCTGATGGCCTGCATCGATGGCAGAGACAGGATGAGTGAAGCGTGGCTCAACGATTTGGAAGCAGAAGATTCACTGTTCCCTTTGATTCAGCCTGCTGATTGGAAACAAGTGGCAGTCAACAGCTGACCCAACTGATCACGATGACTTCCACAGCGATCTCACGACGCCTTTTCAACCTGTGAGCCAATAGGCGTCCCTAGTACCAACCCTCTCCTTACATCCCAAGGTGAAATTGCAAACAGACGCAGCATCACGCCCATCAATTGCGGCAAGGGCAAGGTGTTGGTGAGGAAGCCACTCCAATCATCTTGAGATAACTGGAAAAAGCTAGTGAAGTGGCGGCGCAATAGCCCTTCATCGAAGCCCATCAAGCGGCTTAATCCAAACTGAAACAGGCGATGGCGTAGCACCAACTCCATCGGCCAGAGCGCCTGCCAACCCACACGCGCCAGAGCAGCAGATCCCATCGCTGGTTGCTCTTTTAAAGCCGCGGCCAATGCTTCCGCTAAACCTGGCCCGCGTCTTAATAGCGCTCCCACCATGTAGCCAGAAGCAGGGTGCACCATGCTCGCTGCTCCGCCAAAGGCGAGCAGCGGCTGATTGAAATCAGGCAGCGGCAAATTCATTGGAAATAAACAATGCTCTTCATCGATCACTTCAGTGATCTCATTTCCCGCCTTGGCCAAACGTTGCTCCAGCCGTTGCTTCAACTCAGCTTCAGGAACTGCGGGCGCTAAGGCCAACGATGTTTCCTCCACGAAAAACACCCCATCCCCAAAATCCATCGCATACAAAAAGGTGGGGGGTTGCTTGTGTTGTTCTGGGCTGAGGTGATCGCAACGAAAATCCATCAGCACGAATTGACCTGGCTCCACCGGAGCTTTGCTGAAACGACCCACCACGCCATAGGCGGCTTGCCCAGCTACTGGCCCTTGATCCGCCCGGCGGATATGGGGCGATCGGTGACCTGAAGCATCAATCACCACCCGGGCCAGGCGCTGCTTCCCCGAGGCGCAATCCACACGGGTGCAATCAGCCTCCAGCTGGATGCGATCAACGCGGTCTTGGTGCCAGGTCATCCCCTGCACATGGCCCAGCCAGTACTGCTGGAGCTTGTGGCGATCAAATAGCCCGTAATCCATGCCGTGCTGCGTGGGTTGATCTTCTAAATCCGAGCCACCGGCACCGTAAAAACTCACCGTGTTGCTCCAACGGTGCTCAAGCAGATCCTCCAGGCCTAAGAGCTCGAGTTCCTTCGCCCAAATCCCGTAGGTGTTCGGCCAAGGGGAATCCACCGGATTCGGTGCAATTCCTTCGACCAGCACACCGCGCTGATGCAGTTCGGAGGCGATGCAAAGGGCGGCAGGACCGCCCCCAATCACCAGCACATCTGCGCAATCAGCCAAGATCAGCCCTCAGCTGATGGTTCAGACGTCTCCTCAGTGCTTGGTGCCTGTTCCGCAACAACATCGGCTGCACTATCGCCGGAGGGCTCAGCATCAGTGGCCTGTTCGCTGTCGTCGTCCGTTTCGGCTTCAGGTGGAACAAGCACTACATCGGCCAGACGGTCGCCCTTATCGAGCCGCTGCAAGCGCACACCCGTGGCTGCGCGGGATTGCTGGGGGATTGCATCAGCACTGGTGCGCACAATCACACCTTTCTCACTCACCAGCAGCAGCTCCTCACCCGCACCCAGCACCCTTAAGCCAACAAGCTCATCGGCATCGGTTCTGAACTTCATCGCGCGAAGTCCCATGCCAGCCCGCTTCTGCAAACGGAACTGCGTAACCGGCACCCGTTTGCCAAGACCAGAGGCCGAGGCCACGAGCACCCAGGGGCCTTCCGCCACCGCAGCAGTTTCTCCCTCATCACTGCCTTCGTCGCCCTCATCGGCGCTAGCAGCGATTTGATCCGCCAACTCTGCAGGAAGCACGTCCATGCTCACCAAGCTGTCGCCTGCGCGCAGATTCATCGAACGCACACCACGCGCCGTACGGCCCAACGGGCGCAGCTCGTTGTCATTGAGCCGGAAGTGGATGGTCATCCCTGCCCGTGACCCAATCAGCACGCTGTCGCCATGGACAGCAAGCCGCACCCAAGTGAGCGCATCACCCTCTTCCAGTCCAATGGCAATCAAACCGTTAGAGCGGATGTTGCTAAAGGCCGAAAGACGCGTGCGTTTGATATATCCGCCCGTCGTGAGCATCAACAAGTCGGTGTCATCGTTAAATTCCGACACCGCAAGCAGCGAGGTGATCGCTTCTTCCCGAGGGATTGGCAGCAGCTGCACGATCGGTGTGCCCTTAGCGGTACGGCTGCATTGAGGCACCCGGTACGTAGGAACGGCATACGACACACCGCGATCGCTAAACAGCAGCAATGTGTCGTGGTCGTTGCACCCAATAAAGAGTTTGACCGCTTCTTCCCCTTGGCTACGGGTCCCGGCTTTACCGCGAGTGCCACGGCTGGTGGCTTCAAATTCACTCACCGGCATCCGCTTGAGATAGCCCGTTTCAGTGAGCAAGACCACAGAGCGCTCATTGGCGATCAGATCGATATCTTCCAGACCACCGGCAAGATCGAGAATCTCGGTGCGGCGGGGAACGGCATGGCGATCACGCAGCTGCCCCAGCTCGTCTTCGATGATCCCGAACACTCGCTCTCTACGACCAAGGATGTCCTTGTAGTCAGCGATCTTCGTAACAAGATCCTCATGCTCCAAGCGGATCTTGTCCGCTTCCAAAGCCGTAAGACGCCTGAGCTGCATCTGCAAGATGGCGTCTGCTTGCACAGCAGATAGACCATGGCGCTCCTGCAACTGAGTGCGCGCTGTTGCTGCGTCGGGCGCAGCACGAATCAGGGCAATAATTGGGTCGAGTTGATCCAGGGCCAGCAACAAGCCCAAGAGGATGTGATCACGCTCTTCAGCTTTGCGCAGCAAGTAACGCGTGCGGCGTTCAACCGTCTCAACTCTGAAGTCGAGGAAGACCTCGAGCATCTTGCGCAACGTGAGCAGGATTGGCTCGCTGTTCACCAGCGCCAACATGTGGGCGCTGAAGTTGCTCTGGAGCGGGGTGAGCTTATAGAGGTTATTCAGCACCACCTGGGGGTAGGCGTCGCGACGAAGCTCCACAACAACGCGCATCCCGTCGCGATCGCTCTCATCACGAATGTCGGAAATGCCCTCCAGCTTCTTGTCGTTCACCATCTCGGCGATGCGTTCAATCATCGCCGCCTTATTGGTTTGGTAAGGCAGGGCCGTGATGATCACCGCATCGCGATCGGGACGACCGGGAGCCTCGATCGTTTCGACCCCAGCAACCCCTCGCATCGTCACCGAGCCGCGTCCGGTGAGGTAGGTCTCACGAATTCCGGTGCGGCCCAGAATTTGACCGCCGGTGGGGAAGTCAGGGCCGGGGATCAGAGCCATCAGCTCCTGATCGGTGATCTCAGGGTTGCTGATCAAGGCCAACACACCCGTAATCAGTTCTCCAAGGTTGTGAGGAGGAATGTTGGTGGCCATGCCCACCGCGATCCCAGCTGATCCGTTCAGGAGGAGCTGGGGAATGCGTGATGGCAGAACAGTGGGTTCTTGCTGTGACCCATCGAAGTTGTCTGCGAAATCAACCGTTTCAGCCTCGATATCTTCGAGGAGGCTGTCTGTGGTGAGCGCCCGCAACCGCGATTCGGTGTAACGCATGGCAGCCGGTGGATCGTTGTCGACCGAGCCGAAATTGCCATGCCCGTCGATCAGCGGCATAGACATCGAAAAGTCCTGTGCCATACGCACCAGGGCGTCGTAGACGGCCGTATCACCATGAGGGTGGTACTTGCCCAGCACCTCTCCCACAACACGGGCGCACTTTCGATAAGGCCGATCACTGGTCAGCCCGAGCTCGTACATGGCGTACAAAATTCGCCGATGTACAGGCTTAAGCCCATCACGAGCGTCGGGCAGCGCACGCCCAACGATCACGCTCATCGCATACTCCAAATAGGAGCGCGACATTTCTTTGCGCAAATCTGTCTGAATGATCCGTTCGACGGATTCGCCGGGACCGCCGCTGCCGGGTCCCACTGGATCCGCCATACAAGACCTATTTGCTCAAATCATCTTATCGCGGGAAGGACGTAGCGATACGTAAGGGTTTGCTGCGTCTTCAAAACGGCACCAGCAAACGTCCTTAAGATTGCGCATACGCGCAGTGCTACCAAGGTCATGGAAACCGATCCGATCAATCCGTCGCCATCTGACTCCACCCCTTCAATGGAGATCGACAGCACCGATCCGATCGCATCAGTTACTACAGCACCAGATCCTTCAGCAGAAAAGCTCTCTGCAGCCAATCCAGCAGCAGATGAAACTTCAGTACCGCTTCAAGCCGAGCCCCAGACATCAGAATCAGTCAGTACAGCCGCCTCGACCGCTCCAGATCCGGTGATTGCTCAGAAACCTGCTTTCTCATCAATTTCAACGTCCTCAGGATCCGAAGCAATCGCTGAGCGCATCCAAGTGGCAGCCACAGCCAGCACCGACAACACCTCAAGCGGTGGCGGGGAGTGGGATCTGCTGAGCTCCAAAGTGCGTCAGTGGTGGGATGACAACAACCTTGTTGAGCTCTGGCAACGTTCACGTAGGCCACTGTTTCTGCTCGCTGGCCTAATCGGGTTAACCCTGCTAGTGAGGATTTACAGCGGAATTTTGGCGGCGATTGCCAGCATCCCTCTCGCTCCGAGATTGTTTGAACTGGTAGGCCTTGGTTGGGTGATCTGGTTCTCAACCACGAGGCTGATTCGCAGCGAAGAGCGAAAAGCGCTACTCGCAAACGTGGGCGGCATTTGGGCCGCATTCAAGGGCTCCGTTCGTCCTTGATCGCTGTCAAGCAGTGCATGACCAGTTGGTAGTTTGTAGTGATCTTTAGTACGACTCGCGGTGGACATTCAGCTCGGACGCTCCAAAGTTGTTCGCCGGGCCTATGGCATCGATGAGATCGCCCTGGTGCCGGGGGGTCGCACAGTTGATCCGGAGGTCACTAACACCAGCTGGGCACTGGGGGGAATCGAACGTGAAATCCCGATCATTGCCAGTGCGATGGACGGAGTGGTGGACGTAGAAATGGCGGTGAGGCTCTCCCAGCTCGGAGCGCTTGGCGTCTTGAATCTGGAAGGCATTCAGACCCGCTATGAAGATCCCACCGAAGCTTTGGATCGCATCACATCCGTCGGCAAGAATGAATTTGTGCCGTTGATGCAAGAGGTCTACAGCAAACCGGTTCAAGAAAGCCTGATTCGCAAGCGCATTGAAGCGATCAAATCCAAAGGAGGGATTGCCGCTGTGAGCGGCACCCCCGTCGCGGCATTGCGCTTTGGTAAAGCGATTGCAGAGGCGGGGGCCGATCTTTTTTTCGTGCAAGCCACTGTGGTCTCCACGAACCACATCGGCCCTGAAGGACAAGAGACCCTCAATTTGGAAACGCTTTGCCGCGACATGGGTGTGCCCGTGGTGATCGGCAACTGCGTGACTTATGAGGTCGCCCTACAACTCATGCGCGCTGGTGCTGCAGGTGTGATGGTGGGTATTGGTCCTGGTGCTGCCTGCACCTCCCGTGGCGTCCTGGGAGTCGGCATTCCCCAAGCCACCGCGGTCGCCGATTGCGCCGCTGCGCGTGCTGACTACGAAAAGGAAAGCGGTTGCTACGTCCCGATCGTGGCTGATGGCGGAATCGTCACCGGTGGTGATATCTGCAAGTGCATCGCCTGTGGTGCTGATGCCGTGATGATTGGATCCCCCATTGCCCGCTCAGAAGAAGCACCAGGCCGTGGATTCCACTGGGGAATGGCCACCCCAAGTCCAGTGCTACCGCGTGGCACTCGAATCAACGTTGGCAGCATCGGGAGCCTCGAACGCATCCTGCGAGGTCCAGCCAAACTCGACGATGGAACCCACAACTTGCTCGGTTGCCTAAAGACCTCGATGGGAACTCTCGGGGCTCGCACCATCAAGGAGATGCAGCAGGTTGAAGTGGTGGTTGCGCCATCACTGCTCACAGAAGGGAAGGTATATCAGAAAGCCCAGCAGTTAGGGATGGGCAAATAAGCCTTAATCTCAGGGCGTGCGGGCTTCGGCCCACACACTCCTCACACCCCCCGGCCCGACGCGTTCGGGCTTTTTGTCTTCGCCCAATTGTGTTCAAGTCTGAACTCGAAACCTTCACAGTTATGTAGACCCCACAAAGAATCCGAGGTTTCTTCTGAAGTGGTTGCTAAATTGACTTGCTAATGACGACGAATGGAATGTCCAGCGCTACCGCTGTAACCGACGCATCCTTTGAACAGGATGTCCTTCAAAGTGACGTTCCTGTCTTAGTCGACTTCTGGGCTCCCTGGTGTGGCCCCTGCCGCATGGTGGCTCCGATTGTTGATGAGATTTCCAAGGAATTTGAAGGCAAGATAAAAGTCTTCAAGCTCAACACCGACGAAAACCCCAACGTTGCAAGTCAGTACGGGATCCGCAGTATTCCCACGTTGATGGTGTTCAAGGGCGGCCAGAAAGTTGACACTGTTGTTGGTGCCGTTCCCAAAGCCACCCTCTCCGGCACGATTTCGAAGCATCTCTGACTCGAAGCGGGTCTTCGCCATTTGCCTTGCTACTCATCTCCATGTCTCGTTCAGTTCAGACCATTGGACTGATCGATTACGGCATGGGGAATCTTTTTTCTGTTCAAACGTGCTTTAAGCGCTTGGGGAGTTCCCTCAAGGCTGTGCAACATCCAGAAGATTTAGAAGGCTGCCAGGCCTTGATTCTTCCTGGCGTTGGCGCCTTTGACCCGGCCATGGACCGATTAAAAGCCACAGGTCTGATCCCTGAATTGGTCGCTTGGAACAAAGCCGATCGTCCACTCCTAGGAATTTGCCTGGGTTTGCAGCTGTTGTTTGAGTCAAGCGAAGAAGGCCAACACAAGGGACTTGGCTTGCTCCCTGGACGGGTGAAAGCGCTTCCGAAGAACCAGGGAGAGCGCATCCCCCACATGGGCTGGGGCAGGCTGCAGATCGATCGCCCGTCCCCCCTACTCCCTGATCCTTCGAGCACGGAATGGATGTATTTCGTACATTCATTCGCCGCTGAGCCCCACGAGGCGCAGGATCGAGCTGCAAGCGTTGAATTCGGCTCAGGACGCGCGACAGCAGCGGTATGGCGCAATCGACTGGGAGCCTGCCAATTTCACCCTGAAAAATCCGCCGTTACAGGCCAGCGCTTGCTCTCGCGATGGCTGGAATGGCTGCAACAGGGCGCGCCGTTGATGCCGTGAGCGGCCTGCTACGTCTCAGTGGGGGTCGTCGCCTACGCAGTCCTATTGGGACCACCACAAGGCCCACCACAGCCCGTGTCCGCGAAGCGGTCATGAACATGCTCGCCTCAGAGCTGCAGGACGCCTCCTGGCTCGATCTTTGCAGTGGCAGCGGCGTGATGGGATGCGAAGCCATCGAACGGGGCGTGAGCAGGGTCTGGGCCGTGGAAAAGGATCACAAAACAGCTTCCATCTGCCGAGAGAATCTCATGCTGATCGCTGAAGGCCGTTCTCCCTCTCCCACCATTGAGGTGATCCGCAGAGATCTGGTGAGTTGGCTCCAAACAGGCCGTCCAAGCTCCTTACCCGCGTTCGATGTCGTCTATTTCGATCCTCCCTATGGATCTGAGCTGTATGAGCCCACCTTGCATGCATTGCTTGAGGGCAGCTGGGTTTGCAGCCAAGGATTAGTGATCTGTGAACATGCCTTCCATAAAAAATTAAACCCACCATCGCCCTGGACGGTGGTGAATCAACGACGGTATGGAAAGAGCGCTCTCTTGCTGCTCAGCCCCCCAGAGCACTACCCCGGCGGTACTGATTCCAAGCGGCAACAAACAACCCCATCAGGGTGATTGGGATCAAACCCAAAACAATGCCGCAAAGAAGGGGTTCGATCATGTCGTCGCGCCCAATGAAAAGATTGAGCACAATTGTTCCATGGCCTGGTCTCTTCTGTGACGGCACCGTCATCAACTGCTGCAGCAATTCCAGAGAGGAGTCGAGGGCTCATCGCCGCCCTCACCGTTCTCGCCGCGATGGCTTGCATCGTTTTGTTGGTGTGGATGTTGGGCAACACACGCCAAGATCCATACACCAAAGCAACTCTTGCCCTAGAAGGATCAGAGCAACACGGTGGTCAGATCTTCCGCATCAATTGCGCTGGCTGCCACGGCATCGCAGGCCAGGGCCTGGTTGGGCCGAGCTTGAAAGGGGTGAGTGATCGGCGCAAGAACATGCAGATCATTCACCAGATTGTGAGTGGTGAGACACCGCCGATGCCCCGCTTTGAAATCGAGCCACAAAACATGGCTGATCTGCTCGCCTATCTCAAAACACTGTCTTGACATTGGCCGTGGTGCTGGTCGAGCCGGCGGGACCTCTCAACGTCGGCAGCGTGGCTCGATTGTGTGCCAACTACAACATTGAAGATCTCAGGCTCGTGGCACCCCGATGTGACCCAAGCGATCCAGAGGCCGTGCGCATGGCCGTCCACGGTGATGCCGTGCTAAAACACGCCACTATTTTTTCCTCGTTGCTCGAGGCTGTCGCGGATTGTCAACAGGTGGTGGCCAGCTGCGGGCGGATCGATCACGGCGAGATCCCCCTGCAATCCCCCGAAGAGATCGCGCCGTGGATTCAAACGGGTAGGACGCAAGGCCTGCGCTCAGCCCTTGTGTTTGGACGGGAAGATCGAGGGCTCTCCAATGAAGAACTCCTGATTAGCCATCGCGTTTTCAAGCTGCACACCGGAGACAAGTACCCGTCTCTCAACCTCTCCCATGCCGTCGCTGTAGTGCTGCATGAGATGGAGCGAGAACGGCGCTTGCAAGCCAAACCTGATGCACCGGTTAATGAGATCCCTGCCAGTGCTCCAGAGCTCGACGGCTACCTGCGCGATGCAGAGGACCTTCTGCTCGAGGTGGGCTTCCTGCAGGAGCACACAGCAAAGGCGCGGATGTCCAAGGTAAAAGGGCTTGTGCAACGAGCCCTGATCCGCAGCGATGAAGTGGCTCTGTTGCGCGGCATGGTGCGTCAATTGCGTTGGGCAGCCAGGCGCAACCGCTCGTAATCTCAGGCTCTCCTGCAACCCCGCCTTGGCCTCCAGTCGTTCCAGTCAAAAGCCACCTGGTTGGGGACGACCCCTGAGGTTGCTGCTGCGCCTGGTGCTGATGGGTGTGGGCCTGGGCGTGATCACAGGATCGGCCCTGAAGCTGGCAGGTCCTGCTGTCCAACGCGGAGATCTCAGCCTTCCCAGCTGGCTCACGCCAAAGATCACAGCCGCCAAACAAGAACAACCAGATCCAGCGGCCGCTGTGATCAATCCAGAAAGCAGCACCGACACGCTTGGGCGCTTCGAGACCAAACAAGAACTCAACGCATTGAGCCAACGCTGGGAGGCGCTAGCAGCTCAGGATCCAGACCTCGAGGTGAGTGCCTTCATGCTGGCGCTGGATGATGGTCGCTACGCCCAGCTCAATCCAGACACGGCATTGCCGGCCGCCAGTGCCATCAAAACTCCGATCTTGCTGGTCGCCCTCGAGGAAATCGATGCCGGCAGGTTGAGCTGGAATGAACCGCTCACCCTCAGCAAAATGGTGGTTGGCGGCGGCGCCGGCTGGATGGCCAGCAAACCACTGGGGACCCGCTTTCCCACCCATGAAGTCGCCACAGAGATGATTCGCATCAGCGACAACACCGCGACGAATCTGCTAATTGAACGGGTGGGGGGTCAAGTGGATCTCAACGCCCGCTTCAACAGCCTTGGGCTCAGCTCCACCAAAGTGAACAATTGGCTTCCAGATTTAAAGGGCACCAACACCACCAGCGCCCGTGATCTAGCCAGAGCGATTGCCCTTGTGGATACAGGAGAAGCGCTCTCGATTCGCGGCCGCGATCTATTTCGAGAAGTGATGGGCACCTCCGTTACCAACCGCTTACTGCCTGGAGGTCTGCTCAAAGGTCTGGGTGGCTCCCAGGGCAAACCCGATGACAGCCTGATGATCAAGGGCTATCGCGTGTTCAACAAAACGGGGGACATCGGCATCGCTTACGCCGATGCAGGGCTGATCGAACTCCCCGATGGTCGCCGTGCCGTTGCGGCCTTTGTTGTAAAAGGTCCATTCAATGATCCCCGCTCCACAGAGCTGATACGCAACATGGCTGCCGCCATGGCACCGGTGCTCAAACCCAAGCCAGCGCTTCCTCGTCAACGCTGATTCCTGTTATCACCATGCGCCATTCTTCGCTGCTGGTCCTCGCGGCCTTCTGCCTCATCACCATCCCTGGCATGCCATCCAGGGCGGATAGCCAGGCGGAAGGTCCGTTCCTACGTGAGCAGCAGCTGCGTTCACTACCAGGGCAATTAGATGAGCTGCTGCTGCTCAATGACAACAACCCTGAGCTGATCACCGGTGAAGGGGTGCTGCTGTCCACTTTTCCTGCCAACCAAGGGCTCAATGTTGCCTTGGACGGACGTTTTGATCTGTTTAGCCACCACGTTTACGCCGGCAAACCAGAGGAGCTGGCCTCCACCCTCTGGCTGGCCGTGCTTGCGCAACCACTAGGGAGAGAACCCGTCACGCTCGAGCTGATCAGCGGCAGCACCTCACTGTCCCAGGGCACCAAACCAGGGCAAACAGCAGCCCCGTTCCTACCTCTGCCCTCCCTGATGGCAGAAACCACCACGCCCATCGCCTCTGGACCAGGAAGCCGGGTGGCTGGGGACTTGCTCCGCGGGGAGCAGGCTCCTGAGCTTCCCAAGCAAATCAAGATTGACCCTGGGCATGCCAGTGCGTTGCTGGTGCTTCCCATTCCCGTGGCAGGTCTCGACCCCTTGCTCAATGGCCGAAACCTGCAGCTTCGGCTGAAGAGCTCCGCACCGGTGTATCTCGCCACCGTGGCGGCCTACGGCAACAACGATTCGCCACCCAGCGATCAACGCTGGAGATCTCTGCTCAGCTCGGGAACGCGCAGCCCAAAAGAACATCAGCCCACGCCACGAGGCAGCAAGGGACGGATGATTTACTCGCGGGTGAGCGGCATTCAGATCGGCAGCACCTGGACCGGCAGCTTGAGTGATCCAGGCTCCAACACCCTGAACATCAACGAAGCACCGATTTCTTGGCCGATCAGCAGTCTGGAGCGGGGTGACCTCGGCACCAATCAAGTTCAAACAGCTGAACTCAAAAGATTTGACAAAGGAACGGCCTGGGCTGCCCACGGCAATTACGGCGTGGAATACGACCTCACCCTTCCGTTACGCAACCCTGAGCGCAGCTCACGAACGGTGGCGATCGCTCTGGAATCCCCCGACAAACGGGGCAGCAGCAACGGCAAATTGCAATTCAAACGTGGCAACAGCGGACCCGTGATGTTTCGCGGCCCCATTGAGGTAACGGGTCTTGATGGAGCCAAGGGAAGGGCGATGGGACGGCGGCGCTTTCACCTGGTGTTGCGACGTGGCCAAGAAGGCCCACAACTGGGGACGGTGTCTTTAGCGCCAGGAGAGAGCCGACGGGTGCGCGTGCGACTGGTCTATCCCGCCGATGCCACACCACCGCAGGTGCTCACCGTGCTGCCTGTGAAACAATCCAATTCAACAACCGACGTTCACCCGTGAGTTCACCGCGCAAGCGCAGAGTCTTTCCCTTCACCGCCGTCATCGGCCAGGAAGAGATGAAGTTAGCTCTGCTGCTCAACGTGATTGACCCGCGCATCGGCGGCGTCATGATCATGGGAGACCGCGGCACGGGCAAATCCACCACGATCCGAGCACTGGCAGACCTCCTGCCCGGCATTGAGGTGGTTGAGGGCGATCCGTACAACAGCTCTCCTACTGATCCTGACCTGCAGAGCAGTGATGTAAGACAGCGCTTGGAACGCGGCGAAGCTTTAGGCACGGAGCAACGCCAGGTGCCCATGGTGGACCTTCCCCTGGGCGCCACAGAAGATCGCCTCTGCGGCACGATCGACATCGAAAAAGCATTGAGTGAGGGGGTCCGCGCCTTTGAGCCTGGTTTGCTCGCCAAAGCCAACCGCGGCCTGCTCTACGTCGACGAAGTCAACCTGCTCGACGATCACCTGGTTGATGTTCTGCTCGACTCGGCAGCCTCTGGCTGGAACACCGTGGAACGGGAAGGTGTCTCAGTGCGACACCCCGCACGCTTTGTGTTGATTGGGTCGGGCAACCCGGAAGAAGGTGAACTGCGCCCCCAGCTTCTCGATCGATTTGGGATGAGCGTGGAGGTGCGCACCGTTCGCGATC
>Ga0302116_1000539_pt1 | contig 23034 bp, 18 predicted proteins | sample AG5_SCM_MG_FD_203124 | JGI IMG/M metagenome (GOLD analysis project Ga0302116, IMG submission 203124) | Marine microbial communities from Western Arctic Ocean, Canada - AG5_SCM | ecosystem: Environmental > Aquatic > Marine > Oceanic | place: Canada: Western Arctic Ocean | collected 2017-10-01 | reverse complement strand
AGAAGGCGCTGGCGCTGTTAAGCGACGTGAGCGGCCGCCCGGCGTTGCTGGAGGCTGTGTACAAGTACTGGACGGAGAAGCGGTTGAAGACGGGTAAGCCGTGCCTGCGCAGGTTGCAACCGCCCCCCGCGCCCGGCGACTCCAACCCGTTCAACGTCTTCCGCCAGCGCGAGAAGACCAACAGGCCGCAGACGCGCCGGCGTAGAGAGAACGACGGCGCGAGTTACGACAAGATGCGGGCGATTCGTCGCCAGATGGAGATGGTCTACGCCGTCGTCGAGCTGCAGCTCCGTCGCGAGGAGAAGAAACTGGAGGCGGTCGTGTGCGAACGCGACTCGCACGCGTTGCAGATCAAGCTGCGGCACGAACCGAGGACGGTGCACGAGGAGATCGAGGCGGAGTTTGCGAAGAAGCCGAGCGCCAAGCCGTTGACCCCCAAGGAGCTGGAGTGGGATCCGCAACGGCCGGTGGCGCTTCCGCTGTCGCAAGCGGAAGTCGTCGTCGGACACGACGGGGCGTATCGGCTCGGCGGCGAACGGTTCGCGCCCAAGCAGGACACGCACGCGGGCGGGAAACACGGCAAGAAGCGGCGCCGCGACGACGCGATGGCCGCCGCGATGCCTGGCAAGGGGTACGATCCACGGATGATGTCGGCGCTGGGCGGCGGGTTCGGTCAGCACGGCATGCCGCCGGGGTACGCGCTCGGCCCCGACGGTCGGTTACTGACGGATCCCGCCGTCTTGGCGCGGAACCGCTCACGGCCGATCGTTCCCATCGTGGTGGACCCGTACCAGCCGCCGCCGGAGATCCCGGACATCGAGATGATCTTCGCGATGACCCCGGCGGCGAATCGATTGGCGCGGTTCGTGTTGCCGCTGGGGATGCACAAGCAGCACTGCAGGCCGCGGATCGCGCGGGGCGGTCGGATCGTGTTCGATCGCAAGGATCCGCTGACCCGGCAGCCGTACTTCAACCCGGTGGAGGGGTTGCCCATGGACCCGGACGAGGACTCTGGGGATGAGAACACGCCCGCGAAGACGCCGAGGATGATTCGAGCGTGATGGCCGGGGGTTGTTCTCGATGGGCAAAAACAAACTTAAAAAACAAACTGAGGAGGTGCGGGGCGTTCACGGGGCGACGCGCGTCGACGCCCGCGCGGCGATTCATTAGCAAATCAAAACACTTAGAAGACCAAAAACATTTAGTAACAACAACGGAAACGATATTAGTCAACGATGTATCCCGCGTCGACCCGAGGCGTCTGACGGCGTCTATCGGCGATATCTGTCGTCGTCCTCTGGATCTGGTTTTTTCTCGCCGCCCTCGTCGCCGTTCCCGCCTCCCTTGTCCTCGTTCCACTTGGCGAACATCGCGCGCCTGTCCGCGTCCGACATACCCTTCGCCGAGACACCCTTGTCGTCCATCCTGTCGTCCCGTCTGTCGTCGTCCCTCCGTCGATCGTCGTATCGATCGCGGCTTCTGTCGCGCCGTCCGCCGCCGCCTCTGTCATCCCCGCGTCCTCTGTCGTAAGGCCCGTCGCGCCGCCTATCGTCGTAGCCGCCGCCGCGCCCACGGTCCGGCCCGCCGCCGCGCCTGTCATCGTACCCGCCGCCGCGGCCGGGTGGACCGCCCCCGGGTGGACCGCGCCTGTCGTCGCGGTCGTACCCGCCGCTGCGCCCGTCCCTGCCGGAACGATTGTTATAATCGTCCCGTCCTCCGCGGTCGTCGTCGCGCCGCTTGTACCGGCCGAAGAGGATCTTACGAAGTTGCCGACTGATCGGTTTGAGGTGCATGAAGTTGCAGTACCCGCCTCGGTTGCACGTCTGTTCCTCGTACTGCCTGCAGGTGCTCTCGCGGAAGTCGGTGACTGGGGAAAATTCGCACAAGATCGGCCTTCCGCTGTAGAACCGTCCGGACAGCGCGTTCAGCGCGGCGAGCGCGCTCTCTTCTTCCCGAAACTTGACGTAGACGTTACCGATCAGGTGGTCGCTGGTGTTGTCGCACACGTTCAGGCCCTCCAGCTCGCCAAACTTTGCGAGTTCCTCGAAGATGTCTTCGTAAAAGTCCTCGAAGTGTTCTTGGATGGCGCGCGGGTCGGTGTTGATCTGCGCGGTCGGGTTGGCGATCGCGGCGGCGGCGGGGGACTGGTACATGTTGGACATCAGGATGGTCTGGGAGAGCGTGGGCTTGTTGTGGAGGCGGCTGCATCGCTCGCCGTGGCGACACGCACCGATCTGGGTGGGGGTGAGAGGGTGGGGGAGAGGCGGTGAGATCGAGATCGGGGATGAGTGGGGATGAAGAATTTGGCGCGATTCGGGTGCGCGACGGAAACGGCGGTGGGCGACGCGATGCGACGCGTGCGCGCACCTTGAAGTAGAAGGGGCAGTTGACGCGGTCCTTCTCGGTGCCGAAGATGGAGGCGAGGTGCTCGGCCATGGCGCCGTCGTCTCGTCACTCGTGCGCTTCCTTGTGGCGATCCATCCCTAGGGTTGGTCGGTCCTTCTCATCACAAAAAACAGGCTTGCGAACAACAGAAATTCGCTTTGCGTTTTCACTGCCGGCTCTCGAGTCGGCGCTTCACATCACCACAGCGTCCGGCTATGGCGGATGCCATCGGTCGCAACGAGGCGGCGACGCTCGGCGTCGCCGTCAACACCGACGCGTCCAAGGACCCCGCCGACGGCGTCGACCGCCTGTTGGGCTGCGTGCGCGTCGACGGGAGGGACCCGGCGGTGTGTCGCACCGCCATCGTGGGCCTGGAGAGATTCTTCAGCGAGAGGCTCTGCCGCGGGGACCTGCGCGTCTCCCTCGACCCGCGCGATGCGAAGGGCGCGTCGCGCAAGGAACGTCTCGGCGAGCAGTACAAAACGTTCACCCGCAGGCTCTGCGCGGTTCTCGCGGACGAGGTTGTCGAGGACGGCGACGCGGGCGGCGCGAAGGACCGCCGCGCCCGGACCGAGGATGACGGGGCGGCGGCGGCGGTCCCGTCGGTGTCGCCCCGGACGCAGGTGCTCGCGCTGCGCGCGGTCATGGAGCTCGCCCGCTCCGAACACCCCGGTAAGCTCAACAACGAGCTGTACGAGCGCGCGCTGCGGGCCGCCGTCACGGGCACCGCGTTCTCGCCCGAGCTCCTCGGCGCGCTGACGGGGCGGTACCTCCCGTGCCACGACGTGCGACACCACACGTACGCGGCGGTTGGGCGCATGGCTGATGAATTCCGTAAGTCCTCCTCCGCCTCAGCCTCCAAGCGCAAGCGGGACGACGACGACGCGGGCGCTCTCGAGCGGGAACAGGACACGGCGAGGAACCTGTACGATGTCCTCAACGGATGCCCGCCGGACTTCACGGACTACGCGGGCACCGGAGCGTCTCCCCGTCCGGGCGTCGACGACCAAAAAAGCCAAAACAAAGCCAAAAAAACAAACGACGACGACGACGGCGACGGCGAGGACTTCGAGGCCATGCTGGGGTTGATGAAAAGCGGGGACGGGGGTGCCGACTCGGGTGCCGACGGCACGGGTGCCGACGGACAGGGTGCCGACCCGTTCGACGCGGAGGACCCGCACGGCTCGTGGTGCAAGGGCGTTCCCGTCGGCGAGTGCGCGGCGGTTCACGACGCCGCCAACAAAAAAAAAGACGGCAAGCGTCTCACCGCGAAGGGGAGGGAACGGGCGGTCGCAGCCGCCACGAAGGAGGCGGACGCGTGCCGAGTCAAGGCTAACGAGCAGAAGGATAAGTGGGCGGATGGGAAGAAGCGTCGGGAGCTGTTCCAGAAGACTTGGCTCGCGCTTCTCCGAAGCCCTTTCCCAGATGACATTTACCGGAAGATTCTGATCAAGGCGCACGCGGACGTGATGCCGCACATGCCGTCGCCGGTGACCCTGAGCGACTTCTTCACGGCGTCCATCGACCGCGGCGGTCTGGACGGCATGCTGGCGCTCAACGGCATCTTCCATTTGATGACTAAGCACCAGCTGGAGTACCCCAAGTTTTACGATCGGCTCTACGGGCTTTTGGACTCGAGTTGCTTCCGCGCGGCGAACCGGAAGGGTTTCTTTGAGCTTCTGGATGTGTTTCTTAAATCCCCCGCGCTGCCCGCGTACCTCGCGGCCGCGTTCATCAAGCGCATGGCGCGGCTGGCGGTCCACGCGCCTCCCGCGGGAGCCATCTTGGCGACGGCGTATTGCCACAACTTACTTCGCAGGCACCCTGGATGCGGCGTCATGGTGCACCGAGAGGTACCCGAGGGCCAAACCCCAAAGTCACTAGACGCCGATCCTTTCCTTCCAGACGAACCGGATCCCGCGAAGTGCAGGGCGCTGGAGAGCTCGTTGTGGGAGATGGAGATGATGCGAACGCACTACCACGCGCAGGTGTCCAAGTTTTCCGAGGTTTTGAAAAAAGATCTCAACGACCGCGTCAAGACGGCGGAGATTCCAATCAAAGACATTTGCGACGCGAACTACTCGAGTTTGGTGCACGAGGAGCTGCGAGCCCGGGTGAAGATCGCGCCGATGGCCAGTTTACTGGGCGGGTACCGCGGGCTGTTCAGGGACAAGGTCACGGCGGAGTGTTTCGGGGGAAGCGCGCGATGGGCGACTGACGCGGTGTAGCCAAAAGAATGCCAAAAGATTTAATTTTTTTGCCAAAAGAATTACCACAAAGACTGGTTTCGACACTCAGAGGTATTCAACCCCGGGCTTGGCGGGACCGAGCTGCCGCTCCAGCGCGGGGTTGAACACCTCGTACACCACCGTCATCGGCTTCTGATCGTGCCAGAAGATGTAGTGCCGACCCCAGAACGGGCCCTCGCACCCGAAAATCGCCGCCAACTCTTCGTTGTCTCCCATGTACACCATACGCACCTCCCTGTACAACTCCACGTTGCCGCTTCTTAAGTTGCTCCACATCGGGCTGCTGCCGTCCACCATGTACCGTCGAAAGTCATCGCTGGACCACCACGACGCCGCGTACACCATCGGCACGTCCCCGTCCTTCGCCAGCTCACCGTCGTTGAGTTCGGCGTCGAGATAGTGGTCGTCTGCGAAAAAGTCCCCGCGCGAGATGTGCAGTAAGACTTCGCGTTGGACCATGGGTCCGTCTATTAAGTCGCAGTCGTTCGGCATGCCGAGCCGCGACGCGGACGCGCCCGTCTCCGACGGCGACGGCACCGGCCCTTGACGCAGGCACTCCAGCCGCGTCTGTCGTAGCCTCGGGCACAGCAGTCTCAGATGGCGCGTCACCGAGCCGTCCGAGAGGAGTAAGATGCGCCAGGCTGGGGAGAGGAGCTCGAGGAGGGCGCCGTCCTCCACGGCGTCTTCCTCGGTGGCTTCGTACCGCGGGTCTATGCGATGCCAAGGGACCGAGTTGGGCTCGTCGCCGTCGGCGCACCACAGCGTGGAGTCGTCGTCGTCGTCCCTCCCTGACGAAGCGGCAGCGCACTGACGCCTCGTTACGCGGTGAGTGGTGGTTGGGGACCTCGAGGACGCGCGTCGGCCTCGAGGGCGTGGCGATGGAGTTCCCGAGTTGAACGATGAAGACGCCCGCGAGGATGAAGTCGCACGCGATGATGACGATGCAAGGGTCGTCGCGAGCGCCGCGCTCGCCATGGTCGGACGCCGGCGAGGCGCGTCAACAATGGCCTGCAACTCATCTTCAAAATATTTTTGGTACCTGGTAGTTATTAGGGCACAGTGAGGGGCGCGAGAGGGGGGCGGGCATGCTCCGACGCGGCGCGAGGGAGCTCGCGCGGGCCATCGCCGGCGTCGTCGATGTGCGCGTGGCCACCGCATCGCACGCCGGCGCGAGGGAGCTCCCGCGGCTCCACGCATGGAGCCGCATCGCGCGCGCGGGCGTGCAGTCATCATCCTCCGGGGCGCCGTCCAGCTCGAGCTCGAGCGCATCGCCCCGGGAGGACGTCTGGCGCGCGTGGAAAGGGTACGGCGATGGAGGCGAGCGCGGGCGCCGCGACGATGGGACGCTCCTGCGCCCCAGGCATCGCAGGCTCCGACGCACGCACACACCACGGGACTCGTGGACCCCCGAGCAACGCTTCAACGACGCGATAATCAAGATATCCAAGACGAACGGCGACGACCCGGACGCGCTCCTCGCGCTCGTCGGCGGCTCCCACGTCGACGCGTGGGACCTCTTCGAGTTCCACGACGCCGAGGCTGACGGCGAAGGGGGAGAGCATCAGCACCGCGCGATGGAGATGCCCGTGAAGCGCGAGTGGCGGCCCGTCAACGTCGCCACCGCCGCGAACCGGCTATGGATGACCGTGGACAAGGGCTCGACACACGCGACAAAGATGAACAAAGCGGTGGCGGTGTTGTCGGACGATCGATACGCCACGCTGGTGGGAATGATCGCGACGACCGTGGACGAGTTCGGCCCGGTGGAGACGGCGACGACGCTCAAGTCCCTGGCCACGGCGCAGATGTACGCGGACAACGCGCGCGTCCACTCGCCGCACTCGTCCCTCGGTAAGCCGAGATTCGTCAAATCGAAAAAAAGCCGTAATAAAACAAAGACGGATGCAAAGGCGGATGACGACGACGCAAAGACGTCGAACGATGAACACGCGTCGAACTCGAACCCCTTCAACGACGCCGCATCGGTGGGTGATCTAGCGACGGGACTCGCGCGCGCCGTGTCCAGGAACGCGAGACGCATGCACAAACGACAGCTGGCGCTGACGATCCCGGCGCTCCGACGACTCCCATCCGTCGTTCAACTCATCGACGAAGAGACGATCGCGGCGCTGGTGATGGGAGTGGAGGAGTCCGCGATGCACGACGCGCTGAGCCCCGTCGAGGCTGCGAATGTGATACACGCGGTGACCAGGATCTCCCCGCTGCTTCACGCCGCTATGGGCAAACAGAGCGTCGTCGACGCGACGGTGCGGTGCTTGGTTGATAAAAGCCAAACGATGGATCGACGATGCGTGGCGTTGAGCCTCGACGCGGCGACCCGGCTGCGTCTGAGCGATGGACAGAAGGGCGCGTTGGCGAACGCGTTCGGTGAGGCGACGGCGCGGGTGGTGGGTGAGGTGACGGAGTGGAGAAGGCTCGGTAAGGAGACGGAATGGAGTCGGATGGGCGCGGGGATGCGGCGGCTGGGATTGACGCCGCCGGCGGAATGGAGCGATTGGAGCGCGAGGCGATCGACGCTCGCGCGAGGGATATCCGAGGGTGAATAGCGTGGTTTAACTGGCGCTCTCTATTATGATCACCGTCACTATTCGTCGTTGGAGCGGCGAGGGACCTCCGATGGTTATTAGCGTGGTCGAACCGGCGCTCTATTACCGTTACTATTCGTCATCGTGCGGGAGACCTCCTATGGTTATTAGCGCGGTCGAATCGGCGCTCTCTATTATGATTACCGTCACTATCCGTCGTCACGCGCGACTCGCTCATCGCCCTCCGCGCATGCGCCTGCGCTCGCGCTCGTCCGCGTCGTCCGCCCGCAGCGACGTGCTGCTCACCTTGCCGTCGTCGCCCCGGCCTTTCCCGACCCTCCCTTTGACCAACCCGACTGACACCAGCTTCAGCGGCTCGAACCCGCGCTCTTTCCTCATCGCCTGCAGCGTCTCCCCGCCACACAGCGTCTCCGCGCTCACCACGAGCGCTTTCATGTCCTCCACCGTGGCCGCGAGCGGCGGCCCGTCGTCCAGCGGGCCGCATCGCACCTCCACCGGTGAACTTCTCGGCCTGGTTTTTTCCACAAACAACTTCGCCGCGTTCGCTCGCGTATCGTACGGCTCTATGAGGTCCCTGTGCCGTTTGTTCGTGAGTAAGACATCCCCGGTGACGCCTATGTACAGTATCGGTGACGAGTCAGTGCCGGTGCGCGCGAGTGTGACGGCGGAGGCGGTGGCGAGGAGGAGCCTATGGCCCGCGTGCATCCTGTCGAATGTTCCGCCGACTGAGGTTTTATCGATGGAGGATGAGGATGATGCGTCACCGCCCCCGTCGGCACCCGGGTCGGCACCCTCTTCAATCTCCACGTCCTCGTTAGACCTAAGGTCCAGGGTGATGAGGTGGTCCTCCTCGCCCAGGCTGTCCTCGAGGGTCATCGCGGTCGCGGTGTCCCAGCCGCATCGCTCGAGCAAGGGCACGACCTCCATGCCCGGATCTACCCTCGCGACGCACTCGTACACATCCTCGAGCACCGCGACGATCCCGGCGTCGTCCTCTGACGCGAGGCCCGTGAGATGGAGGTAGAGCGTTTGGCAGAGTTTGGACATCTCGAGGATCGCGACGAGGTCGTCCTTGGACACGCCGCGGCGTTTCAAAGCGCCTCCCATGCGTCCAGACGAACCCTCGGAAGAAGAAGACGCGGAGACGTGATGAAGACGAGGGGTCGCGTCCTTGGACCCTCCGCGGCGCACGCGATGGAAGACGGCGCGCCGGACCGACGCGGTCTCGAGCCGCCGCGGGAGTGCGGGAAGACACCGCGCGGTCGCCGTGGTGTGGATCGGCCCGAGCGCGGGCGCCTCGGCGTTCGCGCGACGCAGATCTGAGACGGTCACCGCGCTTTTTTGCAGCTCGAGTTAACTTCTTTGTAGAGCCGCGCCAGGTCATCACCAACCGTATCCACAGCTGGACGCGCCTCGGAGGGTACGACGCGCCGGACGGAGATCCACCGCAACCTCGCACCGCATCGAACGCTCGGCCATGAACGCGTCGGCGCTCGCGCGATCGCGTACGCCCCCACAGCTGTCCACGTCCGCGCCCCGTCGCGACGATCCCGGACGTCGATCGACTAACAATCATCGACGCATCGCAATGAGGACGAGGGCGGTGCACCGGGAAGACGCGTCCGAGCTCGATGCGCCGCGACATCCCGACGCCGCGACATCCCGCCGCGCCGCGCTCGCCTCCATCGCGCTCGCCGCATCCATCGGGCCCCCCTACACATCGCACACCCCTCCCGCGCGCGCACTCGTCGACGACGCCAACGCGCGGAAAGTCTTTGAACAAGCGCGTCGATCGGTCGTCGGACTCGCGGATTACACCCCGGGCGGCGCCAACGGCGGGTACGTCCCGCGCGGCACCGGCGTGGTGTGGGCTAACCTACCCGCCGGGGACGCCGGCGTCGGCTACGTCGTCACCAACTTCCACGTCGTCGCACCCGACCACCTCCCATCCAACGAGAACAAACAAGGAGTCCGGTAAGTTTATTTTTATTTCCGTATGGGCAATTTGTATGACGTCGTGTTTTGTTCACAGGGGCGGGTCCAACGCCAACTCACAAAACTCATCCACCCGGTTGAGAGTCGCGGTCGCAGACGCCAAGAGCGGCGAGCCCGTGTGGTACGAAGCGTCCGTCGTGGGCACGCAGCGGTCCAGCGACCTCGCGGTGCTCAGGGTGCAGCTCGCGGACGGGGAAGGCAAAGACGGCGGGCTCGTACCAGTCAAGGTGAGTTTATTTTTGGTTATTTTTGGTTATTTTTGGTAATCTTCGTATGGGCAATTCGGTTGACGTCGTGTTTTGTTTACAAGGTTGGCACGAGCAAGGATCTTAAAGTCGGGCAGACGTGTTACGCGCTGGGCGCCGGCGACGCGGGTGTTTCGAATTTAAAAGGAACGAACACCACGGCATCGTTCCGGCAGCAGGCAACGATGAGCGCGGGGGTGGTGAGCGGGCTGCGCAGGAGCGTGCCGAGCAAGAACGCGACCACCATCCGCGGAGCCATCCAGACGGTAAGAGACGTTTATATTTTTATTTTTATTTCCTGATAACTCTCACCGTCGTGGCGATTAGATTGACGTCGTGTTTTCTTTACTTGTAGGATGCCAAAGTCCCGGAGAACGCGTCGGGCGGGGCGCTGCTGGACAGCGGCGGGAGGCTGGTGGGCCTGACGGTGACGCCGTACGGGAAAGGGCAGGCGGGAGTGGGGTTCGCGGTGGCGGTGGACGACCTCATCAACATCGTCCCCTCGCTCATCACCCTGCACCAGATATCGTAAATCACCCTAACTCTTCCTCGCGAGCGCGGCGTAATAACACTCTCAGAGGTGCAGCCTCTCATTCGGATTCATTCATTCATTCAAATAGTGCTAAACGCCTTTTCCATTATCACCGCGTGTCGTGTCATGCCCTTGAACTCCTGCGCGCACGTCCCGATCAACCGGAGCGCCGGGTGCGTCGGCCACTTGGATCCCCGGCCCCCTTCATTGTCCCCAGTCTCGGCGCGCCGTCGTCGCCTGGAGCCCAGGTCCGCGCCCGCGTCGAGGTCCAGGTTGGCTAATATTTCATCCTCGTCGCGACTTCGATGCGTCGGGGCCAAATACACCAACCGCCCGCCCTCCACCTGTGAATAAAACACGACGTCAGTTCTATCAGTATGTAATTGCCCATACGATGATTAAAATAAAGAAAAACTTACCAGCCCACAACTCGAACCCGCGAAGGCGACGACTGGCCGAATGAAATCCATCGTCGCCGCCTCCATCGCGCGCGGGCCGGCGACGACCGGGTCTTTCTCACCGGACGCGCCCTCGATCCTTGGCGCGCGCATGCCGTAGGGTGGGTCACACACTATAACGTCGTACACGCCCATTTGGCTTTTGCTTTGGCTTTGGCTTTGGCTTTGGCTTTGGCTTTGGTTTTGGCTTTGGCTTTGGCTTTGGCTTTGGCTTTGGCTTTGGTTTTGGCTTTGGCTTTGGCTGGCCTCTCCGCGCAGGGGCAATCGAAGCGCGTTCCCGGCGACCATATCACGCCCCGTACCACACGTACCACCCACCACGTCCATCCCGAGCACGTAGGGTGAACCCAACGCTTCGGTGAGTGGACGCAATAAACCGCCGGTGCCCGCGAACGGGTCAAACGCGATTGATGACCCAGTCGCCATCGCTATGTTCGCGATGCACGCCGCGAGCTCGGGTTTCGGAGGCGCCGGATCGTACCGTGACGTCGCCGTGGATTGTTGTTGTTGTTCATCGCCGCATTCACCACACGCGTGGACGAATCGCAGCGCATCCTCGGCTCGCACCGGTCGCGTCAGCGCGAGGGACGATTTATGCGGGAGCCACATGATGGACACGTGCGGGCGTTTTTGACCCGCGCACCTCGGTCCGCATCCCGCGTGTTCATCGTCGAGCGTCGGGTCCAGCGCGGTGCCCCTGACCACGTCCGCGAGGAACGCTTTGCGCCGCTTGGCTCCGAGGCTGCGAATCGGTCCTGCATCGGATGCTCCCGGGAACGTTTGCAGCAGGACGTGCGGCCGTCGCCCCGATTTCCCATCATCCGGACTGAAGAGCGTCCTTTCCGTCGACGACCGTTGGATGGCGTCTCGTAGACCGCGACCGTCTGCCCCCTCGCACACGATCTCGTGCAGCGTACCCGCCACGAGTCGTCTCCCGATGGCGTCCGCGACGCTCTCGCTCAGCCTCGCGCGTATCGGCACCGGCCCGACGGAGTCACGCATGAGCCTCCGTGCGACATCATCGGCTTCTCCTAGAACGTGCGCCTCGGCTTCGGCCCCGGCTGACTCACTCGTGCTGAACAGGCGATACAGCGCCAGGAACTCGTGCACCGCGAAGTCTCCGAGCGGCTGCGACCAACCCCTAAACACCGAATGGCACCCCTCCGTCGACGGGCACAGCACGTGCTCGCGCATCGCGCGTGTGATCATCAAAAAGGAAAGGTTAACAAGCAACAAACACGAGTGCTGCAAAAAAAGCTGGCTACAAAACACGGCTAATAAGTGCGACACGAGTCTCGCGAGTGGGTGTTCGGGAGTTCGCGGCGGCGGTGGAGACACCTACCCGCCCGATAGGTAACATAACACCGTGATTCGCGTTTCGATTCATAGACTAGACGTCAGGACCGCGTACGGAGACTTAGGCTCAGAGACCGAACGCGTCGACGGATTTAAGTCTATCGTTCCAACCCTCTGTGGGCACGCGGAGCATGGCATCCGTCGTGCCCGGCAGCGTCCGTCCCCACACAATACCACCCGTCGATCCATCCACCAGCGATGTCTTCACGTCGGATGCCTCGGCGCCCGGGAATTCACCGAGGAACAAAGCCGCGATTCCCGCGGCGTGACCAACCGCCATAGACGTTCCTGTAAGAGTTACGAGTTAAACAAAACACGACGTCATACTAATTGCCCATATGAAGATTAAAATAAACTCACCCGATTGAGATACGTACGATTCATCCGACGGGTTCTCGCACCTGTAAATAAAACACGACGTCAAACTAATTGCCCATACGTAAATAAAAATAAACGCACCTTCGAGCGCCGCCGCACGCGCTTCGTATGTCCACGCCGGGAACCCACGCGTCGACGCACGGCCCGGACGCCCCGTGAACGTACGCCCTATCGTCCGAACCACTCGCGCCCACTGTCAGGGCGGACGGCACGCGAGCCGGTGACACGTCGCAAGCGTTTGCGTCCCGAAAGTTTCCCGCGGCGACCTGTACACAAAACACGCCGTCATACTAATTGCCCATATGTGAAAATAACCAAAATAACCAAAAATAACCAAAAATAACCAAAAATAGACTCACCACCACCAGCGCTCCCGTTCGCCGCGTGAACTGCGCCACCGCGCGTTCCATCGCGATGGACCGCGCGCCCGCCATGAGCCCGAGCGCGAGGGTCGCGACCGCCGGGTGCGTCGACGCGTCCGCGCCGTCGCGGCCCCCTTTCGCGACTCGGTTATACACGATGTGCCCAGCGCACCTGTTGAATAAACAAAACACGACGTCATCGTCATCGTCATACTAATTGCCCGTACGAAAATAAAAAGAAACGCACCAGTCCAGCGCGGCTACTACGTCGCTGGCTCGCCCGTCGCCCCTGCAGTCCAACACGCGCGCGGGGTGGACGGTGGCCAGGGGCGCGACGCCGACGTGGGTCCCCGCGAGCGTCGCGGCGATGTGCGTGCCGTGCCCGTCGCAATCGCGGTTCGCGAGTGACAGGTCGGGACGTGAGTTGGAACCGACGACGAGGTCTACGCCCCGCTCCACTCGGCTGGTTTTGTCCCACCCGAATTTTATATCGTTCGGGTCTGACGACTGGACCGTGAACTCGCGGTGCGTGGCGCGAACGCCGCTGTCGATGACGTACGCGTGCACTCCGTCGCCGCCGCCGTTCGCGGCGGTGTACAGCCCCGCGACTCCGTCGAGTGGTAGGAACGCTTGGTCCAACCGGTCGAGGTTCCAAGGGACTCGGTTTCCAGAGTCGAGGGCCTGCGCGGTGACGGGCAGGTCGGGCTCGACGACGGCGTTGGGCAGGCACCGCGCGAGCGCGCGTATCCTGCCGCGGGAGAGCGCGTCGACGACCATGCCGTTGATACCCAGCGCGCCTCGGCGGAACACGCGCCGGCAGATGCCCTGAACACGGCGCGCGCACGCCACCTGCTCGTACCGCCTGAGCAGCGGGAACTCGGCGGTGAAGTCCAGCGCTGCGGCTCCTCCCGTGAAGTCGTCGGTGTCCGCCGCGAGCGCCGCGCACAGATCCTCCGCGTCCGCGTCGTCGTCGTTCAAGGTCACGATGTACCCCAAACCGGCGTCGTCCTCCTCGCTGGCATCCTCGATACGCTCCGCGTGCGCCGCCCCGAGGAGGAGCGCGGCGAGGACGACGGCGCAGAGACGGAGCCGCGCCATGTGTTTTGTTTAGCCTTGAGTTACGTAGCCTCCTTAGTTAGGGGACGAGCGAAGACGGTTCGACTCGCGCTCACGCCACGAGGGAACGACGGCGTCGACGGTCGATGTAGACGCGACAGTGTAATCAATGAGAGTCAATGATGAGGAACCTCTTTGTTCGTATGTACAAGGTCAAGTCAAGCAGGGTTCGGTTTGGCTAAAATAAATAAGTTTGGTTGTTTCCCGCGAAGTCGCCGCGCTGGCAGACCCCGGCGGGTTTGTCGTGAGTGTAGTTTCACTCCTTTCCTCCTCCTCCTCTCATAATAGATCTACGCTGCGACGTGCGGGCACATGCGCTTGGGCACGAACCCCTCGCACGTGTTCGCGCAGCACACCACCGGCAGCTTCTCCTCCAAGTCGCTGACGCAGTGGCTGTAATCCCCGTTGAGCTTCACCGCCGCGCGGCCCTTCCCCCTGTCGCACACCTTGTCCGTCCACACCACGCTATCCGGATCGAGCGCGCAGTGATCGGCGCGTCCCGCGACGGTCACCTGGTTGTTACGGCACAGGCCGCCACCCTTCGCGGCGCAGAACGCCTCAGCCTTGTCGTACGTCATGTAGTGCTCCTTCTCGTTGGCGCTGCACTGTCCGCACACGTGTGGGAACCTTCTCGGGTTTCCGTACTCCCACTGGTCGTCAGCCTGGCAGCACGACTCCGCGCTCTCCACTAAGTGCGCCTCGAGCAGGTCGTGGACGTATGGCACGCACGGGGGCTTGTCGCACTGTTTCGGCCCCGGGCACGTCACGAACTGGAGGTCGTGAAGCGTCGCGCTCTGCCCCGGGGGGAAAGAAGGCGCCGGAGCTGGATCGTACGCGGCGTCGCCGTCGAGTTCCGGGAAGGGCGCCGCCTCTTCGTCGGGAACGGCGACGGGCGCGGCGTCGGTGGCGCCGGCGCCGTGTACCTCGACGATGTCGGGGACGGCGGCGTGCGCGGTGGTGGGGTGGACGAGGGGAACCTCGGAGGGTACCGTCGGCTCCTCAACCTTTTCGATTGAATCCTCGGCGGGGTCCGTTCGGTGCGTCGTCTCGGTGATCTCAACCGGGCCGACGCGATGAGCGGGCTCGTCTGCGTGGATGTCCTCGACGTCCTCGGTGTGGTGCGTGGGGATGGCGGCGGTGGTGACCTCCGCCTTCATCGAGGCGGTCGCCTCGGTCTCGATGGGGACGTTCATGACCTCCTCGTGAGCCACGTGGTTATCCTCGTTTTCGAGGTGCTCCGCGTGGGTGTGAATCGGATCGGGACGATACGGTTCCTCGTGCTGTTCCTCGTGGGTGGACTGCTCGTGCTCGTCCGGGTGCATCGTCGCGTCGTGCGTTTGTGCGTGGAGGATGTGGGCCTCCTCCTCCTCGGCGGTGTGCGCGGGGTGTTCGATTGAATCGAATTCGTGGTCTTCCTCGTGGACATCATCGCGGTGGTGGTCATCGTGATGGTCCTCGACGTGCACGCCGTGTCCCTCGAGGTCGTCGGCGTAGTGCTCGTCGAGGGACTCGTCGACGTGGTACATGTGAACCTCGCCGTCGGCGTCTTCGTGGAGCTCGGGGTTGGGCTCGACGTCCATGTGATGGGGCATCTCGTGGGACTCATCGTGATCGTGCGCGTGCGCCATCTGATCGATGATCTCGTAAGGGTGAAAGTCGGTGTGCTCGTCGTGCACCGCGTGGTCAGCGTACTCCGGGTGTTGCTCGATGAACTCCTGGTTGTACTCCTCCTTGTACTCGCCGTGGCCGTGGTCGTCGTGGAAGATGTGGTCCTGCGCGTGTTGGTGCCAGAAATTCCACTCCAGCAGACTCGGGCACGGGTTGGGACCGACGGCGCTGTAGCAGTCGTTCTCCTCCGCGTTGAACGCGCAGCCCGGAACGGCGAGGCACTGCTTCGCGTCGAAACCGTGCCCTTCACAAACCTTCTCGCAGTTGTCCAGGGATGTGACAACCTCGATGAAGTCCTCTTTGGGAACCGACTTGGGGTGCTTGGACACGTACAGCTCCCACTCCGCCTGGCTCGGGCACGGGTTGGGACCAACCGCGGACCAGCAGTTGGCATCCTCGCCAAACTCGCAACCCGGAATGGCGTCGCACTGGTCCTTGTTGAATCCGTGGCCCTCGCACACAAACTCGCAGGAGTTCTCGTCAACCTCCGGGCTCACAACCTGGGGCTTACGCTGCTCAACCTGTTGAACAAGTTCCGGTTGAACTTGTTGAACTTGTTGAACCGGGGCGGAGGTCGGACCGGCGGCGGAGAAGGTGCCGGTGGGGACGGGCGGCCAGTGGTGGTGCCCGGCGGCTTGATGCTCCTGGGGCTCGTGGTGACCCGCGCGGTCCTCGTCGGGGACGGCGCGGTCGGAGAAGGGCACGTGCGCTGGGGACGGACCCGGCGCCATCGCGTGTTTCTCCTTCGTAGCGGCGGCTTCGTCGACGTCGTACGGCGACTCGATCGTCTTGGGCACCGCGAAGTGTTCGGAGATGAGGTTCATGGCATCCTCCGGGACGGGCTCGGCGTCGTCGTCGTGGTGGTACGCCGAGTTGGTCACTTTCACGTCGTCGTCGTCGTCCTTGTGAGAGAATTCGTCGGAGGTGCGCTTGGGCTCCGCGACGTCCTTCTGGTACGAGTGCAGTCGCTGCTTCTCCTGCGCTTCGATGGCATCCTCCGTCTGCTTCAGCGCGTCGGCTTCTTCCTCGAGGTGCTGCTCGTGGAGCTCGTGGCCCGGGACGTTGGCGACGTGGTGCGCGTGGTGCGCGGCGGCGGCGCCCTCGTCGTCGCCCGAGGTCTCCAGGGCTTCAATCTTAGCCTTGGCGTCTTCCCCCGTGACGAACGGCTCGGATTTCCGGGCGGTTTCCGTCTGCGAATCGTCGACCTCCATGCGGTTGATGATCATGGAATCGTCGGCGTGGCCCTTGACGAACTCAGCCGCGGCTTCCTCCATCGCGACGCGGGTCTCCTCGCGAAGCTCGAGCCATTTCGGAAGAGTCGGGAACTTGGTCATCGCCGGCTGCCGCGCGGCGTGCGCGAGCACCTCGCAGAGGTGCGTCACCGCGCCGGCGCGCGCAGACTCCACGCGGACGTGCGTCGCGACGAAACCTTCGCACCCGCGCACGTTAAAGAGCTCCACGGCGTTCGGGGTCGCCTCGCCCGCGCCCGGGATGATCTCGCCGCAGGTTCGCTCCACTCCGTCGAATTCGTTGACGGCGGAGATTAGCGCCGACGCGGGAACCTTGGCGGCGCCGAGGAGCGCCGAGCGGTCGACGCCCGCGAGCGCCGCGGCATCGCCCGCGAGCGCAAACACGGAGAGCGCGCCGAGGGTGAAGGATCCGCGCAGGTCAATCTCCACGGATTGATCGGCGGCGCCCGCGGCGGACAGCCCCTTGTTGACGACGGGGCACGATTTCGGGTCCGCGCCCTTCTCGTCCGAGGCGACGCCGTCGACGACGGACGCCGCCTCGAGCGGGACAGTGGGCTTACCCCTCGCCAGGTTCTCGCCGGGCTTAACCCTGGAGTCGTGCGCCACGCAGCGGGTGTCCGCGGCGCCGTGTACGAGCCGGCGGGATTCAACCGGGGGCGCCTGGGTCCAATCCTCGGGATCGGATTTTTCGGATTCGGAGCCCTCGACTTTGTGTCCATCATGCGCGTGGCCACCCAACGTGGCGGCCTCGCCCACGGCATCCGCCACCTCGGCGTGGGACACCGCGTAGTACGTGGCGTACCCGGTGACCCCGAGCGGGGAGAAGCCGCTACCCCTCCACACCGCGGATCGCTTAGCGTCGGCGCCCAGGCGAAGTAAAGTACACTCACCCTTCTTGTCGCCGTAGTTGAACGCGTCGCAACCCTCGGTGGCGTCGCACGCCGCCCTGCACTGCTGCACGGACGGCTTGGTACCGGTGGCGTGGGCAGTCAGGTTGTGGTTCGTGAGGCACCACGCGGGGCCGTGCACGGAGACGACGTCGGAGCCATCTTTGGGACCCGCCCAGACCCCTTCGCCCCCGCCGGCGCAGAGCCGGCACTCGTCGAAGGCGCCACCCTCCGCGCTGCCGGTGGTGCGGTACGCGTGGTACCACTCGCACCCAGGGGTCTCGCGGCATGACTTGACGCAACCTTCGAGAGTGACGGAGTGCTCAAAGTGGCCAACCGCGCGCACGCAGGTGACACCCTTGGCGGCTTTGTCGGAGCCGATGTTCACGCGATGTTCGCAAGCTCCGGGGTTCTGGTCGATGACGCTGAACCCTTGGTTAGATCCGTCGACACTCACCGCACCCATCGGCGCGAGGACGTCCGCGGTCTGGACGCCGCCTTGCATGTGCGCGAGGACCCCGGGCTTGTACGCGAACACCCGGCCGCGGCAATCGGCGGGGGAGAGGAGGTGGCAGTGGTCGACGCCCGCGCCGCAGAGGGGCAAGCCGGGTTCGCCGGCGAGCGCGGCAGCTTCACGCGCGGCGAGAACCTTCGCGGCGTCCGCGACGGCATCGCCGAGGCGCGCGGAGGTGCCGAAGGGTGCCGAGGTGATGGATGGTCCGGAGAAGGCGATCAGGCCGCAGACGGCGGCCACCGCCAACAACGGCGCCGTCGCCGGCGAGGTTCTCTGACCGCGAACCGCGGCGGAGAACTTGAGCCTGTTTGGGAGAAGCGCCTGCTTCTCCGGGTCGACGACGGCGGCGGCGACGGACGCGGCGCCGAAGCGGAGCGTTCGCTGGCGCTTGGACGCGTGAGCGAGGTGAGCGACGCCGGCGGCGACGGCGGCGACGGCCATCGCGGCGACGGACGCGGTTTGAAACGCGTTCTTGTCCGACGTTTGTCCGACAACATCGTCAGACGCGAGGAGTTTGCGGCGGGGAGCCTTCCCGAGGGAGGCCCAGGCCATGCCGCCGGTGACCACTCCCTTGCGGCCGCTGTCGCTGGCGTACTTGCTCCAGTCGGTGCCGGCGTTTGCGTTCGAGTTCGAGTTCTCGGGCTGGGCCAACTTCGCCTCGGCGGTTCGAACTTCGTCGATGGCGTCCACGACGGTGGGTTCCGTCACGAAGTTCTCCTCCTCGCCGTACCCGTCGTCCTTGACGACGGTATCGTGCGTTTCGATCTCGACAACCTCTTCTTCCGGAGATTCTTCCGGAGCGGGTTCCGGATCGACGTGAATTCGCGCCCGAGCCGCGGCTTCGACGACCCCGGCGGAGGCGTCGACGTCAAAGGTCAACGCCTTGCGCCTGCCGCTGGTGAACCACGTCGGCGCGTCCACGTCCGCGATCTTCTTCTCGCGCATCGACTTGTCCTTCGCATCCACGACGACCTCGACGACGTTCACGGAGGTGCCGAAGCCCCAACCGCGGTTCAAGTCGCCGCCGTCCTCCGCGACGAGGTCGTACGCGCCGGGCTGCAAACACGCCACCGCGGTCATGGTGGAGCCCCACGTGAAGCTGTCGCCGCCGGCGGCGACGAGCGGGTCGCCTTTCGGGCGGCCGGCATCGTCGACGTCGGATTTGTCCCAGAGCGCCCAGGACATGTCTCGCGGCGCGGCGCCGTTGCCGTAGGATGTTGCTCCGACGCTGACCGCGGCGAGGACGCCGCACTCGGTCCACACACCGTTGGCGTCGATTGGCGCTTCGGGCCAGACGTCGAAGCGTGCGCGGCCGTGGAGGCGGTATGTTTTACCTCCGTCGATTGATTCGAACAGCGGCGGGCCGACGCCTTCGTCTTCGAAGAATTCAACCTCGTAGTCGTTCGCGTGGGGATCTTCGGTGGCCATGACGCCCAGCGTGGCGCTGGTCTCCGCGGCGGCGGCGAGCCTGTCGGAGCGGAAGGAGGATCCGCGGGTCCAGTCGGATCCCGCGCGGAAGGCGACGAGGCCGAGGTACTCCTCGTTGATCACCGTGACGTTGAAGCGGTCGAAGGATGAGCCGCGCGTGGCGTTGCCCGAGGCGACGAGGACGTAGCCTTGATCGCGCGGCAGGCACATCTTCGCCTCGACGGTCACGGGCCCTTCCGAGGAGGAGGACCCGAGAAGGGATCCGAGGTGGTCCTGGACGCCGTCCGGGACGGCGTCGTGGTGGATGGCGCGCACGTCGAAGCGCGCGTGCACCGCCTGACGCCCGTGGTGTTGGGCGAAATCCACCACCAACTTCATCATGGCGCAGTCGTCGCCGTGAGGGGCGACGGCGGCCGGGTGGTCTCCGTGCGTCTCGCCCTGGGTCGCGACGCGGCCGTGGGATCCGCCGCGGGCGCCGACGCTCGCGGGGAGATCGCCGCCGAGCTCGGAGGAGACGTGGAACGTCGCATCCGCGCCCGTCACGACGCAGGCCGCGGCCACCGAAAACATCGCAACCGCCGCGATGAGGCCGCGGGATGGGGCGGCGGCATCGCGGCGTCGCTGGGCGCGCGCCATGGTGCTTGGTACGGTGCGATTCGCGATACCGTCCGACACCGATGCGATGACGCGAGTTCGATCGGGTATCGATGCGAAAACGCGGGTCGCGTGCGCGTGCGTGTGTCCCAGCGGCGCGGCGACGCGGGCGAAATAAGCCGCGGCAGTAACCGTCGAAAAGCTGTAAAACTGTGTAACCGCCTGTGAAAAAAACACGTCACTCTAATTGCCCATACGAAATGAAAAATAGACTCAAGGTTACTGTTTGGGCCCATGAAGACAAACAAAATTTCAGAGAAATTTCAGAAAACCAACAAGCTCGCTCAAATCTTCCAATCCCTTGCCCTAGACGCAGAGGAGGCAGAGGAGAGGGCACGTCGGCACGTAGAGAGCCATGGCGGACAAAGGCGCTCCCCCCGGGGAGAACCTCACGCTCGCGCAGATCGCCGCGCAGCAGACCGCCGCGATGGCCGCCGCCTCCGGCCGAGGCCGAGGCCGAGGACGCGGGCGAGGCGAGCCCAAGCCCAAGAAGCTCACAAAGGCGCAGATCGCAGCGCAGGAACGCGCGGCCGCCGCGCACGCGGCGCAGGCCGCCGCGGTGGCGTCCGCGGCGCCGCAGATCCCCATGCACCAGATGATGCCCGGGCAACCGGTGACGATGCCCCAAACCGCGTCCATGCCCACCCAGCACACACAAGCGACGCCCAATCAGCCCCAACCAGGCGGGGGCCCGCCCAGGCCACCACCGCTGCGCCAACGACCACCACCGGACGTCCGCAACGAACTCAGACAAAACCTCGACCTCATCAGGCGCGAGCAGGCTGAGTCTAAGAGTGTATACGAACGCAGTGGGCGGACGTACGAACCGCCAAAGTACACCACGGAGTCGCAGTTCGACGCCGCCGTCGGAGTCGAACTGTGGCTCGACGATCACGCCAAAAACTTTGACGCCGCGGAACTCGCGAAAAAATGCGCCATGCTCCAAGGGATCCAGACCAAATGCGCGAAAGGCATACTGGACCAAAACCCGTTCGAAGCGCTGTGCTGCTGGGTAGAGCTGACGAAGACGTACTACATCTGCGTCAGGGAGAGTCGGAACCTGACGTCGAGGGGCGTATCGGTGAGTTTATTTTTGGTTATTTTTGGTTATTTTGGTTATTTTGGTTATTTTGGTTATCGTATCCGTATTGGCAATTAGATTGACGTCGTTTTTTGTTCACAGGGAGTGACGCCGCCGACGTTTTTGCTGCCGTTGGACTCGGCCGATCCGCCGCCGGCGACGCCCGCGGACGACATCATCCCCGCGCACGAGCTGGACGCGGCGATGTTCGAGATCGTCGGGCCGGCGAAGTGGGTGAACGCGGTGCAGGAGGACTTGTTGAAGCGGGTGGGGTTGGAGGGAGTGGCGCCTACGTACGCGGCGAGCTTGAAAGGAAAAGAAAAGGGGGAGGGGGGAGAAGAAGCCGGGCCGCGGGAAGACGCGGGTGCGGGGGGAGCCGCGGGCGGGGGCGCGGCGCCCATGGAGTCGTGACTGTAACATCGTGCGGTGCCGAGACGGGAGTTACAACAGTTACGAGTGTAGTCGGATTTTAAGTATTCTCTCGCAAATTACATCGCAAGTACAAGTTCGTATCGCGTCCTCCCTCGAGGCACTCCACGCTCGCGTTCTCCGTTCGTTCATGTGGACATCACGCGTGGACATCACGCGTGGACGCGTTCGTCCGGGGTGTCCAGACCCTTGGGCTCCGAATCCTCAGCCTTGACCTCGACGTCTACGAGGCGGGAGTTCTTCTCCTTGCCGAGAGGGAGAGGAGCGTTCGTCGGCGCCGGAGGCCCGTCGCCGGCATCCGCGAATCCGGCGAGCGCGTCCATCGCGGCAGCCGCCTCGTCGTTATCGTCCTCCTCGTTCTCCTCGGCACCCCCCTCGGCACCCTCCTCGGCACCCTCCTCGGCACCCTCGGCGTCCGCGGCCACCTCTGCGTCGGTGGGGCTTCGACCGGTGGCGGCGGCGACCGCCTTGAGCGCCGCCGCCGCGACGGGCTGCTTGGACAAACACTGCGGCGCGATGGACGCGATGAGCTTATCCTTGATCTCGATCGCGGCGTGCTCCGCGGCGCCCGCGGCGTCGCGCCACTTACCCGCGGAGCACGCGATGATCAAGCTGACGTCGCCGTGCGCTGCTTCACCGAGTCGCAACACCAACGCCATCCGTCTCACCCCGGTCCACCGTTTGCGAATCATGGACGAGATGCGGAGCAACGCACCTTCGACCAACGCGCCGTGCTGCGCGAGTGACTCACCGAGCGGCTGCTTACCGTCGTTGACCTCGGACTTGATGCTGCTGACGATGGTGGCGAGCTCGGAGCCGGTATCCGCGGAGAGGTCGCCGTCGCGAACCGCGTCGAGGGTTCCACGGTAGCCTCGATGATGTCGCCGATGTCGTTGTGAATCGGCGGGGGGTTGAGCGCGGCATCCTTCGCGGCGAACCGTGCGGCGACGGCGCGTTCGGACGCAGCCGCCGCCGCCTTGACCGCCTTGGCCGCCTGCTGCTGCTGCGCCTGTTGCCGCGCCTGCATGGTGTTCACCGCCGCCGCTTGCATCGCGGCGGCGGCGGCTTGCGCGGGGGTCAACGCGCCGCCCGTGCCGATGCCCGATCGCGCCATCTGGAGGATCGCCTCCTGGTCCGCCTCGGACGCCGTGGTGCCGAGCACCTGCGACAAACCGCCGAGCATGGACGCGAGCGCGTGCTCGTCGTCTGACTTTTTCGACTTGTCGGCGGCGCCCAAAGCGCCGTTCGCGCTCGCCGCCAACGCCCCAAAGTTGGCGCCCAGCACGCCGAGGTTCGCGGCGCTCAGCGGGGTGTTCGACCCCGACGGCGAGTGAAGCCCGCCGAGCGCACCCGCGGCGGACGCCGACGCGACGATGGAGTCGAGCGCCCTGGCGATCGAGTTGGTCCCGCCGGTAGCCGCGCCCGCGGTGCCCGTGACCACCGCCGCCGCCGCAGCCGCCACCGCCGCAGCCGCAGCCGC
>Ga0302116_1000538_pt1 | contig 23039 bp, 26 predicted proteins | sample AG5_SCM_MG_FD_203124 | JGI IMG/M metagenome (GOLD analysis project Ga0302116, IMG submission 203124) | Marine microbial communities from Western Arctic Ocean, Canada - AG5_SCM | ecosystem: Environmental > Aquatic > Marine > Oceanic | place: Canada: Western Arctic Ocean | collected 2017-10-01 | reverse complement strand
TAGCAGTGGAGCCAATCGAATCATTGTTTACGAGGGCGCCGAAGACAAACTCAAACAACTGAGCAGCGGCGTGCTGGAAAAACTGGGCGTCGGAGGACCGAGCTGGGAGGAGCAGGAGCGGGAGCGCTACAGGGTGAACATCGTCCCTGTCGAAAACCAGCTCAGTTCAGGTCAAGCGGTGGAAGAGGCACCCAGAATGCTGGAAGCCTCTGATTCACAACGCCTCGAAACCGAACGGGAACTTGAGTACGTCGAACTCGAAGATCGCCGTAGCGACAACACGCGTGCGCGTCGCTACCTCGATGAAGCGCCGATGCAGGAGAGAGACAACGCTTATCGAGAGCCGTACCGCGAACCCGAGCGATACATCGAGCCCCCGTCGTATCGCGAGCCGCAGCCTTTCAACGAGCGACAACCGTTTGATGAGCGGCGGCCGATGGATGAGAGACAGCCGCTGGATGAGAGACAGCCGCTGGATGAGAGACAGCGATTCAATGAGCAACAGCCCTACAACGAACCTGAGCCTTACAGGCAAACTCGCAGCTTCCGGGAACCGGAGCCAGAGCGTCTTCGCGAACCCGAGCCGTTTCAGAACGAGGACCGCTATCCAGAACCACAGCGCACATCAGGGCCACATCAGGAACTTGATGCGGCTCCACGTTTCGAGAAACGTCCAAGACCGGCCTCACGTCGTGCGAGCGAACGTCCAGGCGAACCACTTGATGTTGAACCCATCGAACGACGCTCACCCCAAGACCAGGAGAACCAACCCCTTGATGACCCCTGGTAAATCCAGGGGTCAATCACTCACTAGCTCAAGTGGTGGCTTTCTTTTTAAAATCAAGTGAAGCGCTGTTCGTGCAGTAGCGCTGACCAGTTGGTGCCGGACCATCGTTGAAAATATGCCCTAAATGAGCATCACAGCGCGAGCAGAGGATCTCGGTTCGCACCATCCCATGGCTTCGATCTTCATGGGTGCGAATCGCACCCTGGGTCACACCATTCCAAAAGCTTGGCCAGCCTGTGCCCGACTCAAATTTTGTGCTGGAGCTAAATAAGGGCGCATCACAACAGACGCAGTGATACATGCCGTCTTCCTTGTGATCCCAGTAGGCACCTGTAAAAGCGGCTTCGGTACCCCCCTGACGCGCCACTTGAAACTGAGATGGACTGAGTTGCTGTCTCCATTCCTCAGGAGTGCGTTCCACCCGCTCTCCACCTGCTGCTGGCGCACTCGTCATGATTCAAATTTTTTCACTGGCGCGGACGCTAGTCGGAAAGAGCCAAGGGCAACAATCCCTGTACCTCCTCAGCAAGAGCCCTAACAGCGCCAGGTTCACCGCGAAGGCCCCGCAAGTCATCGCGTTGACCCTGCAGCCTGTCTGGGGTTGCCAGCCAGGACTCGGCCTCAAGCGCGATTTGCTCAGGCGTGATCGGACCCACCCGTTCAGGAACCACCATGCGACCTGCGCTGATGTTCGGCCAAGCCATCAATCCATGGTTCCGGAGACGCCAGGCGCTTAGCAACAAGCCAATAAGACGGCGCAGCCCTGGCAAGCGAGCCAAAAGCCCGAGCCAACCATCCCAAGCCTGCATCACACCCAAATGCTGAGTAGGCACCAACACGATCATGGGCACACCAAGAGCACCTAGTTCAGCCGTGTTGGCTCCCACAGTGGTGAGTGCAAGCTTGCACTGGCTAAGGGCTCCGTGGGCTGGAGGGTTTTCCTCCAAGTGAATCTCTGTGCCATTGCGCGTGATGAACCGCCGCAATCCCTCGCCCGTGCGAGCCGGTTCAATCGAGGCAATATCGGTGTCATACGAGGCAGCGATGGGATTCGAGCGACTGGCGTAACGCTCCAAGTCTTCGACGGTGGTGGTGGGTGCCACCGGCAACAAAAACCGGCAGCCAGGGCGTTGAGCCGACAAACGATCTGCGGTTTCAAGCAGAAACGGAACGCCCACGCTGAGTTTGGCCGGTTTCGAACCAGGCATCAAAGCCACCCACTCACCCGATGGGAGTGGGGCCTCTTTTCTTGCATGGCTGGACAGATCCGCCATCAAGTCGCCCACCACACGGCAGCGGGTGCGGAAGCGTCTGGGCAGCTGATCCCTCACCGCTGGTGCCATGGCTGCGATTCGATCGTTCCAACGCGGCCAACGTGCCACCCATTCGGCGTAGGTGATGTGGCGATAGCCCAGCCGAGCTGATAGCAACACACTCCAAAATTGATCCCCACCTAAGAAGACCACCACACCTCGGTCTGGCCATACCCCAAACCGAGATGGCCTCAACAACAACATCCAAAATTGCTGGGCCAGAGTAATGCGATCAAACAAATGCCAACGGGAGGCTGCGGTGGCTTCTGCCCCGGTGGCATTGGGACAGGGAACTAAAACAAGCCGCAGGCTGAGCAACGATCCAGGAGCTCTGGGCCGCATCAATAAGTGGCTATGTAGATGCTCTGCAAGGGGGCGAACCCAGGTCGTGAGTTCACCAGGGCCGTTGGAGACGAACACCACAGCCAGGGTTTGGTCCTTGGTGTGTGACGTCACTCAGTGCCGGTGGGGCTGGGAAAGAATGATGCGGATGGCGAGACTTGAACTCGCAAGGCCGAAGCCACACGCTCCTTAGACGTGCGTGTCTACCAATTCCACCACATCCGCGTGGCGACGTTGCCGATGTGGCGCGTCGAGGGATGAGTATACCGACCGGCCTAAAAGGTCTAACCGCTGATACGATCCGCGCTGGCTCGGATGCTGCGGAATGTCCATCGGCAAGGTGCTGATCGCCAACCGCGGCGAGATTGCCCTAAGAATTCTGAGAAGTTGCCGTGAACTCGGCATCAGCACTGTTGCGGTGTACAGCACCGTGGATCGCTCTGCACTGCACGTGCAACTCGCTGATGAGGCGGTCTGCATAGGCGAAGGCCCTAGCAACAAGAGCTACCTCAACATCCCCAACATCCTCGCGGCAGCCACATCCCGCGGTGTGGATGCCATTCATCCCGGATATGGGTTTTTGGCGGAAAACGACCGCTTCGCCGAGATGTGCCGCGATCACGGGATCACTTTTATCGGCCCGTCTCCGCACGCCATCCGATCGATGGGAGACAAGTCAACGGCGAAATCCACCATGCAAGCTGTTGGCGTGCCAACGGTGCCTGGTAGCGAAGGCCTCTTACCCAACCCTGAGGCAGCTGCTGAGCTCGCTGCTGTCATGGGCTATCCCGTCATGATCAAGGCCACCGCCGGAGGCGGCGGACGTGGAATGCGGCTCGTCCCCAGTCCTGATCAGTTGGTGAAGCTGTACAAAGCGGCTCAAGGGGAAGCCGATGCAGCGTTTGGGAATCCAGGCCTATACATGGAAAAGTTTATCCACCGTCCCCGGCACGTCGAAGTACAGATCCTTGCGGACCGTCACGGCAACGTGGTGCATCTCGGCGAAAGGGACTGTTCGATCCAACGACGTCATCAGAAACTTCTCGAAGAAGCGCCAAGCCCGGCACTTGACACTGAGCTGCGTCGACAAATGGGAGATGCAGCAATTGCAGCGGCGCGAAGCATCAATTACGAGGGGGCAGGAACGGTGGAATTCCTTCTCGACAGAAGTGGTGGCTTTTATTTCATGGAAATGAACACCCGCATCCAGGTCGAGCATCCCGTCACGGAAATGGTGACGGGTATCGACCTGGTTGCTGAGCAGATACGCATCGCCGGAGGTGAGCCGATCAGCGTGCGCCAGGAAGACATTCAGATGAATGGTCATGCGATCGAATGCCGAATCAACGCCGAAGATGCGCAGCACAATTTCCGGCCAGCCCCTGGACGGATCACAGGGTGGTTGCCTCCTGGAGGCCCTGGAGTCCGCGTCGATAGCCACGTGTACACGGGTTACGACATCCCACCCTTCTATGACTCCCTAATTGGCAAACTAATCATCTGGGCGCCCAATCGCCCTGCGGCACTTGCACGCATGAAACGAGCTCTCAACGAGTGCGCCATCACCGGGATCCCAACAACGGTGGACTTCCATCTGCGCATGCTCGACCGCCCTGAATTCCAAAGGGGCGACGTGCACACCAAATTCGTCGAAGAGGAGATGCTCTAGATCAGCTCAAAGATGGTGCTTAGTGCTCTCCAAGAGTGATCTAGGCAATGGACTGGGCGCGGAGCAGCACCAATGAGAGCAATCCCTGTTGGCCCACCAACAGTTCGCGCAGCAAGCTGAGCAGCCCAACCCAGATCACGGGAGTGACATCTACTCCCCCGATGGGAGAGACAACCCGGCGGGTCAAACCCAAAATCCCCTCAGTGGGCCAGGCCACAAGGGGCCAAAAGCCTTGGGAAAGATCCACCTGGGGATACCAAGTGAGCACGATGCGCGCCAGGAAAGTGAGGGTCCATGCGGCCAGTAGCAAACCCAGTGCCAAGTTGAGAAGCGGAAGGATGGCGACAAGCGTTGGCGTCACAAAGCCCTAAGCAATGGAGCTGTCATCGTAGAAACTTGACCTTGATCCCTAGGATCGCAGCGAATCAGGCCTCTCTGAACGCATTCGGTCCTAAACCCCTATGACGCCTTCCCTCTCCAATTTTCTAACCAGCCTCGTTGCTGGTGTAGCGATCGTTGTGATCCCTGCTTCTATCGGGCTCTTTTTTCTCAGCCAAACCGACCAGGTTGATCGCAAACTTTGAAGACCCTTTCGCGCTCCGTAGACTGAGTTCAATCGACCCGAGCTTCGGTTCCACGAAGGTCCTTATCAGAGAGCTTCACTTTGGTTAATGCCAGTCTGAATTGGGCCAGCATTGTTGGCATTGTGCTGGCTGTGGGTGGAGCAATGCTCTACTTCATGCGCAGTTTCAAACCCGCTCTCGCCCGTGATTACGACGTGTTCTTTGCGGCGATCGGTTTGCTTTGCGGAGGAATTCTCTTCTTCCAAGGCTGGCGGCTTGATCCAATCCTCCAGTTTGGGCAATTCTTGTTGGCTGGAACCACCGTGTTTTTTGCCTACGAAAGCGTGCGCCTTCGGGGGATTTCAGCGGAACAAGCCAGAAAGTCGGCCTATTTCGATGACGAACCTGAAGCCGAAAGCCCCGCTGGAGGTGGAGGTCTGCGGGGTGGCAACGACGACCCTTACGAGCGTTTCGACGAGCCTCAGCCGATTCGACGCAGGTTTGGCGGCCAAGGTCGTGATGAGGATGAGAGACCTGAACAAGATTTTTATCGTCCACGTCGCACCTCAAGAGCTGCGATCCCAGAGCAGGCTGCAAGTCGGAACCGTCAACGACCCGATCCCTCCTCAGATTGGTCAGACAGCAGCGAGCAAGATCGGCGCAGGGCCCGATTCGGAAGTAGTGAAGATTCTGCACCGAGTGGTCCAAGCTTTGGAGAGCGCCGCAGCCAACGCCAGGATCAGCGCAGAGGTTCCAGACCTACCCCGGTTGCATCCACTAGACCTGAGCCCTCATCGCGCGCCTCTGCTGGGGCGGCTGGCATCAATCAGCGTGGTGAAACGTCTACGCGCAGCAGTAATGGCTTAGAAGGACAACCTGGCATTCCTCAAGGCAGCCCACTGCGAAGAGAACCCGAAGATGCCGCCTATTCCCCAAGCGTGCGTCAACCCTCTTCCACAACTCCGGTAAGCAGACGGAATCCCGCCCCCGAGACCGGACCTGCAACGGCCAGGGATACCAATCGCACCGCTCCCCGCAGTTCCCGCCAAAGGGATAACAGCTCCCGCTTCGACGACTGATCAGTCTGAGCATTCACCCCGGTATGACCCGACACCTCCTCCTCGTGCTGCTCACACTGGGAATGGTTGCCTGTAATAGTCGCTCGACTCGAGCACCATCTGGCCTGCTTTCACCACAACAACAAGACCCTGCCCTCAGCGGTAACGGGCGGTTGCTAGCTGTAATCGAAGACCAAAACGGTAGGCCGACCGTGCAATTACGAAACGTTGAAGGTGGGGGTTCATTGCGTTTGCGCCACCTCTCACGTCATCAGCCCCACAGCTCACCATCCTTGAGCTGGAACGGCCGTTATTTGGCTGTGATTACCCAACGCGGCAACCACAGACTGGTCTTAATTGAAGACCGCCTGAGCGGCAAAGCTCACCCACTACGCTTGCCCTCCGGTCGAGATCCCGTGCAGGTCAGCCTGGCCCCTGATGCAGGCAAACTCGCAATTCAAACCGCGGATCAAGGGCGTTGGCGGGTCGAAGTGATTGACCTGAGCGGATTACTGGAGCCCGACGGACCTGGAGGCCAGCGAAGCACTACTCCAAGCGAACCAAACCGATGAAAAAGAGAATGTTTATATCGGCTTTACTGCTTTGCTTCGTCGTTTTGGGGTGCAGTCAAAACGGCATCCGTCCCATGTCCCGGATCGGGGCATCGCTACGTCGCAGCGCCGAAAGCAGGCGCCTTCCCTCGATGGGACAACGCTGGATCGCCAGCCTGGCCAGTCGTAACGGAAGAGAGCGTGTTGAGCTGATTGATCTGAGCAGCGACATACCAGTGCCACTGAATGGAATCAATCAGGCCGATTCCCAAACCATCAGCCTCAGCGTGAGTGGGGATGGTCAGAGGATCGCCATGGTGCGCCAACGCGAAGAGCGAACAGAATTAATGCTCTATCGCCGCAGTGCAAGCGCTTTACAACGACTGCCCATTAATCCGCCTGGTGTGCCCCGATCCGTAAGCCTTAATGGAAATGGACGACTGCTAGCCGTCCAGGTGAGCCGAAGAGGGCGTTGGGATGTGGACTTGATTCGCCTCCCCTAGTCAAGGAATCAGCCCTGCCCAATGCAAAAAGGTGTCAGCACTGAGGGCTTCCGTGAGCACTACAGCTAGAAATCCGATCATGGCAAAGCGCCCATTAATCCGCTCGGCATAAGCACTCCAACCAAAGGCAGGCACATCTTTTGTTGTGGCACTGGTCTCTGGAGCGGTCGACGCTGAGGAGGGCTCCTCAGGCGCGCGATCCATGGCTTGATCAGACTTGTTCATGGTTGATAGCTACTGGCGGGTATCAGGCTCCAATCGCCATCCCCCCGCAGTTCAAGCACATTGTCATGGAATTGCTTGAGGGAAGGACGATGGCCAACACTAATAAACGAGAGATCTCGATCTACCAGCAACTCATAAAGCTGCTTCTCTGTCTTCACATCAAGAGCACTGGTTGCCTCATCTAGAACTACAAAACTGGGAGAGTTCAACAACAATCGTCCAAAGGCCAATCTCTGCTGTTCTCCTAAGGAAAGAATTCGAGGCCAATCCTGCTTGATATCCAAGTTGGGATAACGAGTCACTAACTTCTGCAAGCTGACCTGCTCAAGCACACTTCGCAGCTGCTCATCACTAAAACGGTTCTCGTCTGCTGGATAACAAAGCTGCTCTCTGAGGGAGCCCAATAACATATAAGGCTTCTGAGGGATGAACAGGAGGTCACCCATCGATGGTCTCTCAACGCTGCCCCGAGTGGGCTCCCAAAGGCCACTAATCATTCTCAAGAGTGATGTCTTCCCGCATCCGGATGGCCCAACAACTAACAATTTGTCATGATCACCGATATCAATGGTGAGATCTTCAATGACTGGATTATTTCCGTTGGGAGGGTAGAGGTCGGCAGAACGAATCACGATGCTGTTACTGCCAGGAACAACGCGGCTGTTGCTACTAGGGGCCTGCTTGCTCACCTGCTCAATCTTGGATTGAAATCCCTCTAAACGACTAATACCTGCAGCGAACTGAGCAAGTTGCTCAATTCGGGCCACAATGAAGAACAACGATCCCTCCACCATATTGAAGGCAAAGTTGGCCTGATTGAAAACTCCAAAATCAATTTCACCCGCAAAATATACCGGCGCCATTACCAAAAACGGTAGAAAAACTCCTGCGTAGGATACCGATCGACGCATGACATCAATGATCACCTGCCAAATGATCAGAAGGTTGAAGTTTTTAACAACCGAGCCAAGACGCCTATAAGACTCTTGCTTTTCCTGCCCCTCCCCAGAATAAAAAGCAATCGATTCAGCGTTGTCCCTGATATGAACCAAGCCGTAGCGAAAATCAGCTTCATAACGAAGCTGGTCGTAATTGATTCTCACCAGATTTCGCCCTGAAACAATTAGCAGCGTTGTGGCAACTGCCGAATAGCCAAATAAAGCGAAAGTAAGCCTGGAGCTAATACTCCAAAGCACTAAGATATTAAGCGAAAATGTTAGAAGCGCATCAAATAGACCAAGGGCGAGACTTAAGCTTTGAGCCGTAAAAGATTCCGTATCTTGAGTGATTCTCTGGTCAGGGTTGTCAACATCTGTTTCGTCTTCACTATTAGGATTAAGAATATAATAAGCCTTGTTTTTCATGTAATCGCCAATCAGCGATTTGGACAGCCACTCTCTCCAAATAATCCCCAGCTTTGCAGTTATATAAACCTGAGTCACCCGGATAGGCAATGCAATCACAAAACAGGCTCCATAAATTGCTAATCGTCCATAAAAGCCTCCTTGATCCTTATCAACTAATGCATTTGTAATGTCTCGGTAGATAAATCCAATCCCTGTATTGATTCCATTCACAGCAAGCAACATGAACACAATCGTTGCGAGCAACCCCCAATTGAGCCAACGCCTCTGGCGCAATTGCTGACGGAAAGCCACGAAACTGGCCAAACCAACCAGAAACAGCGTCACAAAAGCCGCGCCCCACCAACTTGACCAAATCGTGGCGATCGTTCCCGAAACACCAGAGAGATATTTCTCCGTTAAATCCGGCTGAAACCGATCCAGGCTGCGAATCAATGCGGTAAGCACCGCAAGCACCAAACCGCCAACACAAAACAGAAGGCATACCAACAGCCAAATGAACTGCCATCCGCTGGCCTGATCGAGCGGCAGAAAGAAGGGTTGGGCCAGGTGACGCAGCGTGGCCAGCTGATTACGCAGATTTTTAAACGGGCCGCTGCTGGCGATAGTTGACGCTTTCATGAAGTCATTCTCACAAGCCAAGCCTTTATCCGGGAGGCCAATCCAGGGAACGCCCACCGATTACATGCACGTGCAAGTGGAACACGGTCTGCCCTGCACCCTCTCCGCTGTTAATCACCGTTCGCCAATCGCTTAAGCCTTGTTGCTTGGCAACCTTCGCCGCCACTACCAACAGATGCCCAAGCAGCTCCTCATCCGCTGTCTCCGCTTCGCGCAAGCTCTCTAATGGCTTGCGCGGAATCACCAGCAGATGAACAGGAGCGGCCGGAGCAACGTCACGGAACGCCAAACAGCTGTCATCGCTGTACACCTCATCGCATGGAATCTCTCCGCGCAAGATGAGGGCAAAAATCGTGTCGCCAGCCATGGTCACAACCCTGGGCAAAACAGCGGATGAGACGGGTGGGGCATCAGATGCTTAACCCCGAAACCATCCAATGCTGGCACGCTGCTCAAGTGCATCCATTCAAGGCATGGAGGCGCTTCCCGTCACGGTGGAAGTAGATCTAGCGCCAGGGCTTCCCGGCTTACAGCTTGTGGGACTTCCAGATGCTGCCATTCAAGAATCGCGCGAACGCGTTCGAGCTGCGCTGCGCAACAGCGGCTTTCGCGGGCCCCTAGTTCGGGTCATCGTCAATCTGGCACCAGCGGATCGACGCAAAGAGGGGCCAGCCTTCGATCTCCCGATCGCGCTGGCCTTGCTTGTCGCCAGCGGTCAACTTGATCCCCAAAAGCTGGAGGGGCTGTGCTGCGCCGGAGAACTGGGCCTAGATGGAAGCTTGAGGCCATGCCGCGGCATTTTGGCCATAGCCTGCCAAGCGAAGATCCAGCAGGCCAAGGCGTTTGTGGTGCCATCCGCGAACGCGGCAGAGGCGTCTCTGGTGGCCGGACTACCCATCGTGAGCGCCCAGACGCTGGGGCAACTTGTTGAGCAGTTACGGCATGGCATCGAGCACAACTGTTGTCCTCAACCAACAAGGGAAGAGCCTGCAACGACAACGAGCTCTTCCAGCGCATCAGTCCCCTCGTCGGCAGCACCCCTAACGATTCAGCATTTCGCCCGAAAGGCACTGGCGATTGCTGCCGCCGGTGGACACCACCTCCTGATGGTTGGGCCTCCTGGCTGTGGCAAAACGATGTTGGCGCGCCAGCTCCCCAAAATTCTTCCGCCGTTAAGCGACTCAGAGGCTCTGGAGCTCACCCGCCTTCAATCCATTGCTGGCACGCTTGGCAGCGTGACAAGCCTGGTTCGGCAACGACCATTCCGTGCACCGCATCACAGCACAACGGCAGCGGGGCTTCTCGGCGGCGGCATCAATCCTCGGCCAGGCGAATTGAGCCTGGCCCATGGAGGCGTGCTGTTTCTCGATGAGCTCACTGAATTCCCAAGATCCATCCTCGATCAGTTGCGTCAGCCTTTAGAGGAGGGGGTTCTATGGATGAGCCGAGCGCGATTGCGCTGCGCCTTTCCCTGCAGGGTGACCCTGGTGGCTGCCACCAATCCCTGCCCTTGCGGCTGGCATGGCGATCCTTCCAACCGCTGCAGATGTTCGGAGCTGCAACGGCAGCGCTACTGGAACCGCTTATCAGGTCCATTTTTAGATCGCCTCGATCTTCAATGCCGCCTTGAACCTGTGCCGGCAGGCCAACTACGCCGTTGCTTCAAAACAACCGATGATCCAACAGAGAACCAATCAGAAGAGAGCTTCTCCCCCGAAGCCATCCAGGCCGCGCGCATCAAAATGTGCCAACGCAACCCGGGCGGTCAACTCAACAGCCAACTCAGCGCGCTCGAGCTTGGCCGCTACGGCCAAATCGAAGAACGGGCCTTTCAATGCTGGGAGCAGGTGGTGTCGAAACGGCAGCTGAGCATGCGCAGCAGCTTGAGGCTTCTGCGCGTTGCCCGAACCATTGCCGACTTAAAAGCAGTGCCCAAGGTGGGCGAACTACATCTTTCAGAAGCGATCTGCTTCCGTAGCTACGACCACACGCCCAAAGCCATTGGTTGAGCTGATCACCGCTTAGTGCGACACCTCTTCAGGAGAATCTCGATATGGCTGAAATCCAATCGCAGGAGGAACAGTTTTCTTCTCCTCACTTGGATTTCCAAGAGCATGGGAAAGGGTTTCACCCACCCAGTCGCGAAGCGATTTAAACATCAATGCCATGGTGGATCCCATTCGAGATGCTTCTAGTCTCGGTAGGCACCCAATAAAAAAGAACCAGTCTAAATACCGATCCTTCGATATCTCGACATGGCAAGGGGGCTTAAAGCTAAAAATGCAGACCGATCAACGACGACGACGGCGCTGCTGAGCTTTGCGCTTGTACTTCTCGATTGGAGTCTCGTGATGGCGCAGGCGCTTTAGGTCTGCAAAGATCCCGGCCTTGGAGACCTGACGCTTAAAGCGACGCAGGGCAGATTCGATGCCTTCGTTTTCTCCAACCGTGACCTGAGTCATTCAACAAGCGAGGATTTCCTGTTTATTAACCTAGCAAGCGATCTGCAAACGGCTCAAAGAGCGTCGGGGGATTCAGGCATGCCGTCCCGATAAACATAGAGATGTCCAAGCGTGCGCTTGCCGTATTGACGCCTCATCAGCTTCCAGCCAGGTTCAAGATTCAGCTTGAGGAAACCGTTTCCAGGCCCTCCTGAGCGAGCCACCACCATGATGGGGCGTGAGGGATCACGCGTCGGGACGGCCAATAGCTCGATATCGGAGCCGGTTTTGACCACAGAGAGTCGATAACGCGTTCCAAGGTCATCGCCGCCAATGCGCAGGGAATACCCATTGCCATCGATATAGCGGTTACAGATTCCGGTGAAGTCAAAACTGGCCAATAGGGGGTCAACCACTGCAGGGGAAGCTCCTGACACCTCAAAACAAGGCCTGGCACTGGTCCGCTGCTCATAAATGTTCAGCTGAGAGCTCTCACCCTTACCGATTGGAGCCGACACCATTACAAATTGGCTTTCGTCGACGTCTGCAGCAGTGAAAACGGAGCCTTGAGCTTTCGCTGCTTGCGGGAGAGCTGTAGCCACAGCAGCCGTCAAGACAGCACAAGCAACAGCAGCGTTCCAAGGACGGCCCATCAATCAAATCCGATCGTTAAGAGGATCGTATTAGTCCCTTTGCATCTGAGCACGTGCCTTCAGGCCGGTTTGTTGAGACGAATCGCGACCAGAAGTGACCCAAGCGTTGCCGGAAGGCTCAAACCAAGGATCCATCGCGTTGGATTCACGCCCAAATCAGGATCTCCGTAAGCCAATTCAAAAACACAGCCTGTAGCCGCGATTCCGAGCACACACGCCAGGGCCAGGAACAGGCCAGAAAGGGGTTTCATCGGCATCGGTTAAGGCGTCATGGGGCGAACGTCCGCGGCAAGGAAGCCATGATCCTTCAGCTCCTTATTAAGCCCACTGGAATCGGTCACACGATCCACAAACAACACCCCACGGAGATGGTCCATCTCGTGCTGAATGCAACGCGCCATCAGACCATCCGCCTTCATGGTGCGGGGTCGGCCCATCTCATCTCTGAAACTCAATTGAATGGCCGTCGGACGGACCACATCGAGATACACCCCTGGGATGCTTAGGCAGCCTTCTTCATAGGTATCCACAGATGCGCTGCAAATTGTGATTTCAGGGTTAATCAGTACAAGAGGTGGGGTGCTTGGTGTCTCAAGGTCGAGGTCGATTACCAACAATTGCTGATGCACCCCAACCTGAGGAGCTGCTAAGCCGATGCCACGGGCGGTATACATGCTGCGCAACATGTCGCGGACCAAGTCGCGCACGCGCTCGTCAACCTTGCCGATTCGGCGAGCATCACCCCGTAGCGCATCGTCACCAAGGGTATGAATATTGAGCGGAGCACTCTCTAAGGGCTCCTTGGGCACGGCAATTGAGGAGCTGCTTTTCTCAGCCGATCGTGCCAACTGGGCGAAGCTCCTAGCCAAAACCCCTCCTACCTTGAAATTGTTTTGATCTTAGGCAGAGCTGATCTCTGCTCGATCCGTTCGACATGTCTATGCAACAGCCCCTACCCGCCACAACCGCCCTCGGACGCACTCCGTTGCTGCGAGCTCCGCAACTACTTGGTGATTGGGTGCTCTGGCTCCAGCAGCGACCCCACGAAAAAGGCCGCACCACAGCATTAATCCGCCGCTGGGGGGAGACAGAAAGCACACCCCTGGAACTCACTCCAGCACCGATTAATTTACGCAGCAGAGTGCATGACTACGGGGGAGCGCCGCTGACGGCGACCCTGACGGAAGGAACACTCCAGCTGGTTTGGGTTGATGACAACGACGGTTGCCTCTGGTTCCAAGCCTGGACAGGCCTAGATGGGGCTAACGCTCAATCGCTGCAAGCCATCGCCAGCCCCCAACGGCTCACCTCCCCCAGCGACAGCGCGCTGGGAGGCGGCGTGATCGACCATGCCCGCTCTAAATGGTTGGGCGTCATCGAGGAGGCCGGTTGTGATCGCTTAGTGAGCGTGGCCCTCGATCAACGCAATCAAACCCCTGTTGTCGTTCATCAGCCGGCTGATTTCGCGGGCTATCTCGCCCTCAGCTCAGACGGAGCCCAGCTTGCTTGGGTGGAATGGCAGCAACCCTCCATGCCCTGGGATTGCTCACAACTAGTTGTGGCGAGGCTTACGGCCTCTGGAGCACTGAAGGATTGCCACCTAATCGCCGGCGGTGAACCTTCACAGCCTCAGGGGATCTCAGTGTTTCAACCCCAATGGCTGCCGGATGGAAGCCTCGTTGTGGCAGAGGACAGCAGCGGCTGGTGGAATCTGATGCGCAATCCCAGCGCCGAGAGCTTGAGCAGCCACTGGCAACGCCTCTGGCCTATGGCCAAGGAGACGGCCATGCCCCAGTGGGTGTTTGGGATGAGTACCACCGCTTGGGATGGGGACAAGCTGTTAGCGGCCGTCTGCGATCAAGGTGAATGGCAGTTGCAACGACTTGGGCTCGACGGCTCTGCAGAGAGTGTGGAACAACCCTTCAATGATCTCGCCGATCTGAACGCATCGAATGGCAGGGCTGTTGCCATCACGAGCAACAGCACAACAGGCCAAGGGATTCTGGAGCTCGACTTGGGCTTAGGAACCTGGCAACACACTCCAGCCGCGGCAGCAGCCATGGAGGTCAACGAGATCAGCGTGGCCCGATCGTTGTGGTTTGACGGGTCTGGCGGGCAACGCACCCATGCCTGGTATTACCCCCCAAGCGGGGGAGCAGATGCGTCGTCACCCCTGTTGGTGAAGAGTCACAGCGGCCCTTCATCGATGGCCCGCCGCGGCCTAAACCTCGCCATTCAGTTCTGGACCTCCCGGGGCTGGGGAGTAGTGGACGTGAATTACGGGGGGTCCACAGGATTTGGCCGGACCTACCGCGACCGGCTTCAGGGGGGTTGGGGAGTGGTGGATGTCAACGATTGCGCAGCAGCAGCCAAAACATTGATTGCCGCGAAGCATGCCGATCCGAACCGCATCGCCATCGAAGGGGGAAGCGCCGGTGGCTTCACCACGCTGGCCTGCCTCTGCTTTACCGATGTATTCCGCGCTGGAGCCTGCCGCTATGCCGTGAGCGATCCCAGTGCGCTAGCCACAGAGACCCATCGCTTTGAGGCCCGCTATCTGGATGGACTGATCGGCCGCTGGCCAGAGGAGCGGGATCTCTATGAGCAGCGATCGCCGCTGCGCCATGCGCAACAGATCCGCTGTCCCGTGATCTTTTTCCAGGGTCTCAAAGACAAGGTCGTCCTGCCACAGCAAACCGAACGCATGGCCGATGCCTTGCGCCGCAATGCCATCCCAGTGGAAGTGCACACCTTCCCGGAGGAGGGACATGGCTTCCGAGATAGCGCTGTGCAGGTCGCGGTTCTGGAGTCAACAGAGCGCTTTTTCCGGCAACACCTCAATTGTTAGAGACTTGGCCATATCCCAACCAACGGAACTGGCGATGCACCTCTTCCATTTGTGATACAGAAAGCAGCGGAGGCTCCCCGAGCTGCAGAGCTTGCAAATACATCTGTGCCAGCGTCTCCACCTCAACGGCAATCTTCAGCGCCTGATCAAGATCCCGTCCCAAACTGACCAATCCATGGTGAGACAGCAAACAGGCCTGGCGGTCCTGAAGTGCCTTCACCGCATAGGCCGACAGTTCAGATGTGCCGAAGGTGGCATAGGGAGCACAACGAATGTCATCACCACCAGCCACCGCTGTCATGTAATGGAACGGTGGAATCCCCCGGTCATGGCAGGCCAGCGCAGTTGCGTGAATGGGATGGCAATGCAACACCGCCATCGCATCGGCCCGATCAGCGAAGACATCGGCATGCAATCGCCACTCTGAAGAAGGTCTGCGGTCATGGCCAGGGAGCCCGCTTGGCAAAGGTTGGCCGCAAAAATCGATCGCCACCAGATCCTCCGGCTCCATCAGGTCGTAGGCCAAGGAGCTGGGGGTCACCAACAATCCCCCCTCAATTCGCAGCGACAGGTTGCCGGATGTGCCCTGATTCAAGCCGGTGCTGTTCATGGCACGGGCTACATCCACCAGCTCACAGCGCAACGCGCGATCGTTCATCCCTATCCCTGAATCAGCCACGGCTATAGAGCTCCTTCAGTCCAACTTCACTGGCCTTCGCTACGCCTCGGTCGGTGATCAGAGCCGTGACAAGCCGTGCTGGGGTGACGTCGAATGCCGGATTAAACCCCGCACAACCATCAGGAGTGAGCTGCACGCTCACGATTTCACCAGCCGACTCCCCAGTGATGACCCGCCCTTGAACGGCGGTCACTTCCTCAGAGGAGCGCGCCTCAATCGGGATCTCTGTCACCCCATCCGCAAGGCGCCAGTCGATGGTGGACGTCGGCAGGGCGACATAAAAGGGAACGTTGTTGTCGTGAGCAGCCAGGGCCTTGAGGTAGGTGCCAACTTTGTTGCAAACATCGCCGCAGCGTGTGGTCCGATCCGTCCCAACGATCACAGCATCCACCTGGCCATGCTGCATCAGGTGACCACCTGCGTTATCCACAATCACAGTGTGCGGCACCCCCTCACGCGCCAACTCATAGGCCGTGAGCGATGCCCCTTGATTGCGCGGCCGGGTCTCATCCACCCAAACATGAACGCTCAGCCCGGCGCGATGGGCCTTGTAAATCGGTGCCAACGCCGTTCCCCAGTCAACGGTCGCCAACCACCCCGCATTGCAATGGGTAAGCACCTGAAGGGGCTCGTTGTGCCGTTCGCTCGGTCGCTGCTCTGCCAGCTTCCGAAATAGATCGAGGCCATACTCCCCAATCGCCTCGCACATCGCCACATCTTCATCAGCAATCAGCGCCGCCTCCCGCCGAGCTGAAGCCGCTCGCTCCGCTTCCGGCAAAGGTTGCACCAAATCACGAACCCGTTCCAAAGCCCAACGCAGGTTCACGGCTGTGGGGCGGCTTGCGTTTAGCTGCTCAAAGGCTTGGCACAAACCAGCATCGCTGGCGTCGTCTTGAAGAGCGAGCATTAAGCCATAGGCGCCAGTCACCCCAATTAATGGCGCACCGCGCACCACCATGGTGCTGATCGCATCTGCCACCTGATCACAACGCGTCAGCGTTCGGGTGATCAGGCGATGGGGCAACAGGGTTTGATCGATCACACCCACGGAGCGCTGATCGGCTTCAAGCCAAATCGTCCGCCAGGCCTGGCCATCAATGTTCATGGTCGAAACGCGCCAGTTCTCCGGATTAATTGTTTTAACACTCACGTTTGCTGATCAAATCGGTCGATATCCAAACCAGTCAGGCACCTGGTGCTGACTTTCACCATCGAGCTGGCGATGGAGATGCACATAAACACTGTTGCTCCCTGTCAAAAACAACTGTTCAATCGCCAAGCAATCATCCACGGCACTGAGATCATCCTTGTGCTGCTCAAGTGCATCCAGCAACCAGCGCTTCTTGGCTGTTGCTTTAGCGGCTTGCAGCGAAGGGGCCACCACAAGTCCAAAGCGATGCAATTCCGCCAGCGAATCGGTTTGATAGCCCCCGAGGTTGACGAACCACAGCCGCTGCTTCTCGGAAGGAGGCTCCACCTCAAGGGTGACGCGCCAGCCATCAATGCAATGCACGGCCATGTAGCTGTCGAGATGCAACCCGCGGCGGCGACCAAACCACTGCCGACGAAGCTCGGGATAGGTGTCCTCGATGCAGCGGCCCACCACAAAACGCACATCGTGAAGCTCGATCAAACTTCGATCCGTGCGCCCACCAAGGACAACCAAAAACAAGGTGGACTGTTCCAAGCGCTAATGGCGAACGGACCTAGCCATGCTCACGAAAAAAGTTGATCACACTGACGAGCTCATCAGCGAAACGATCAATCTCAGCGTGAGTTGTACAAAAATTAAGGCTCGCGCGAGCTGATCCGGTCACGCCATACAGCCGATGCAGCGGTTGGCAGCAATGGTGACCACTGCGAATACAAACCCCGGACAGATCAAGCATCGCCGCGATGTCATTGGCATGAACACCCTCCACCACAAACGTGGCCAGGGCGCCTCGATCAGGCTGCTGCTCTGGCGTGGGACCAAAAATGCGCAGACCATCAATCGATTGAAGCCGGCCAAACAGATGGGTGGTGAGCTCCGCCTCCCAGGCCTGAATCGCATCGAGTCCAAGCGTTTGCAAATAGGTAATCGCAGCACCCATGCCGATGGCTTCACCAATGGCTGGTGTGCCCGCTTCAAACTTATGAGGGAGTTCCGCCCAGGTGCTGTGATCCAAGAACACTTCTTGAATCATCTCGCCACCACCAAGGAAGGGTGGCATCGCCATCAAGGTTTGCTCCGATGCCCATAGAAAACCCATTCCGGTGGGGCCACATAGCTTGTGAGAGGAACCCACAAGGAAATCAGCCCCGAGACTCTGCACGGCAATGGATTTGTGAGCCAGGCTTTGGCATGCATCCACCAAAACTTTGGCCCCCACAGCATGGGCGAGGGCTGCAATCTCTTCGATCGGATTGCAACATCCCAGGGTGTTGCTGATGTGGACCACGCTCACCAAGCGCGTTTTCGCCGAGAGCTGATCCCGCAAGTCCGCTAAATCAAGCGTGCCTTCAGGGGTCACACCCACATGCCGAAGCACACAACCCGTGCGTTCAGCGAGCAATTGCCAAGGCACCAAGTTGCTGTGGTGCTCCATCACGGTGAGCAACACCTCATCACCAGCCTTCAACTGGGAATCACCCCAACTGCGGGCGACAAGGTTGATGGCTTCCGTGGCATTACGCGTGAACACAATCTCTTTAGAGCTCGATGCACCGATCAAGCCAGCGGTCGTTGCACGAGCCGCTTCAAACGACTCGGTGGCACGCGCACTGAGCTGGTGGGCCCCACGATGCACATTGGCGTTATCGCAGGCGTAGTAATGCTGAATCGCATCAAGTACAACGCGAGGCTTCTGACTGGTTGCCGCATGATCCAGATAGATCAGCGGTTGACCGGAGCTTGAAACTTGGTCAAGAATAGGAAAATCAGCACGCACTCGTTCCGAAATAGTTACGGCAGCGTTACGATGAAGTGTGGTCATGGTGTGATTCCTCCCACTTGCAAGCTGCCACCGAGCCAGCGCTGCGAGGCATCGAGAGGCAAGCGATCCAGCACTTCCTTGCAATAACCACGCAGAAGCAGCGCTGCTGCAGAGGAATGCGTGATGCCACGACTGCGAAGGTAAAACAATTGATCTTCCTGTAGCTGAGTCACGGTGGCCCCATGAGTACAACGAACGTCATCCGCCACGATTTCCAACTCGGGCTTGGCATCAACACGGGCGCGTCCCGAGAGCAACAAGCTCCTGCTGAGCTGGGAGGCGTTGGTGCGCTGGGCAAGCCTTGGCACTTGAATCGCACCGTTGAAGATGCTGTGAGAGCGATCGGCAGCAACCGTTTTTTGCACTTGGTCCAGCGTGCCTTCAGGGCCCTCAAAACGCACAGCGGTATGGACCGCAAACTGCTCATCAGCAGCGGTGACGGAAAGACCATGAATCGACGTAGAAGCCTGCCCATCCACCTGCACAACACTCGGCTCAAGTCTTCCAAACGACCAGCCCTGCGACACCGAAACCAGGGAGTAGTGACTAAACGACTCTTGCTCCACAGCAAGGTTGGCGAGCAGAGCCTCGTGGCCGTCGCCTACGGCAAGCAAGCCATGGTTCACCTTGGATCCCTGGCCAAGATGAATTTCTAGGAGATGACTGTGGGCAGACTGACCCTGAGCACTAACAATCTGGAGAAACTCGAGCTCTGCTTTTTCCTCAACCAGCAACAAAACCCTGGTTGGAACCAACATGGCGTTGGCCGCAAGCATGACCAACTCAACCGGTGGAACGTTGCCGCGAATGCGTAAGGCCAAAATCTGCTGACTCACTCCGTAGTTGAGCTCAACCGGCCAATCCGACTCACAACGACAACGGGACAAGGTGTGGCCGAGAGCTTGCTGCAACTCAGCGCCCTCAAGCTGCGAAATCCCTGCCGGCAAGGTCACACCCTGCAAGGGGTCCTGACTGCCATTAATCACAAGTCTCAGAGCCTGCTCAGGAACGTTGGGCAAGCTGTCAGCACTTGAGCGATGACTTCTTTGATCCGCAATCGACAGCTGAAATAGCGCCTCTAGGCGTGTGAGATCAGTGAGCCTCCACGACTCCTGCTTCCTACTGGGAAAGCCCTGCTCTGCCAGGGCCAAACGTCCTCGGCGCTGAACCGGCTCCAATGTCCCTGTTGGGACAGGAAGCTGTGTTAACCAACCCTCGGGCATCGCCATTGTTAAGCCACCCCTTCGGCCGCGAGCTGCTGATCCACCCAGTCGTAACCAATTTTTTCCAACTCAAGAGCCAATTCACTCCCACCGGTTCGCAAGATGCGACCTGCCCCCATCACGTGCACATAATCCGGTGTGATCTCATCCAAAAGCCGTTGATAGTGGGTGATCAGCAATGTGCAGTTGTCCGGACTTGCCAACTGATTCACGCCTCCAGCAACGATCCGTAAGGCATCAATATCAAGGCCAGAGTCGGTTTCATCGAGAATCGCGACCACGGGATCCAGCAAGGCCATCTGAAGAATCTCGTTGCGCTTTTTCTCGCCGCCAGAGAAACCCTCATTCACGCTGCGCTCAAGAAAGGCAGGGTCCATTTGCACCACTTGCAAGCGGTCACGCACGTGATCATCGAAATCAAACGTGTCGAATTCTTCCTTGCCTTGCTTCTCTCGTCGGGCATTCGTAGACACCCGGAGAAACTCAAGGTTGCTTACTCCAGGGATCTCAATCGGGTACTGGAATCCTAAGAACACTCCAAGTCGAGAGCGCTCTTCAGGCTCCAACTCAAGAAGGTCACGGCCGAGGTAGCGCACAGACCCAGACGTCACGCGATAGGCGGGGTGACCAGCCAAAACTTTGGACAACGTGCTTTTACCGCTTCCGTTACGACCCATCACGGCATGAATCTCGCCGGCTTTCACCTGCAGGGTCACCCCATTCAGAATCGGCTTGTCCTCAACAGACGCATGCAGATCATTGATTTCAAGAAGCGGCTCGGCGTCGGGACGGATCACGTCAGAAGAAAACGAAGAGAAAAACGAGTATTAAAAGTTTGGTACTGGAATTAACCCACCGAACCCTCAAGCTTGAGAGCAAGAAGTTTGTCGGCCTCAGCAGCAAACTCCATCGGCAGTTGATTAAACACATCCCTGCAGAAACCGCTCACCATCATCGACACAGCTTCTTCAAAGCCGATACCTCGGCTTTGAAGATAAAACAACTGGTCTTCGGACATACGGCAAGTACTGGCCTCATGTTCGATCGCAGCTTGCGGCTGCTGAGAACGTATATAAGGGTACGTATTCGCTGCAGCTTGATCTCCAATCAGCATCGAATCACATTGGCTGTAATTCCGAGCACCCTTCGCATTCGGGCCAACTTGAACAAGGCCTCGATAACTATTGCTTGAGCGACCAGCACTAATCCCTTTGCTCACAATCGTGGAGCGGGTGCGTGGACCTACATGCACCATTTTAGTTCCGGTATCAGCTTGCTGGCAGTTATTCGTTAGAGCAACTGAATAAAACTCACCAACGGAATCAGCACCCTGCAACACACAGCTTGGATATTTCCAAGTGATAGCTGAACCCGTTTCGACCTGCGTCCAACTAATACGACTACGCGCGCCTCGGCACTGGCCACGCTTGGTCACAAAATTAAAAATGCCACCAACACCATTTTCATCACCAGCGTACCAATTTTGAACCGTGGAATACTTAATCGAAGCATCATCCAAAACAACTAACTCCACGACAGCAGCATGAAGCTGATTCGTATCAAACATCGGCGCAGTACAACCTTCCAAGTAACTCACCGATGCGCCTTCTTCGGCAACAATCAAAGTGCGCTCGAATTGTCCGGTGTCACCAGAATTGATTCGAAAGTAAGTGGAAAGCTCCATTGGGCATTCCACACCTTTAGGGATGAACACGAATGATCCATCACTAAAAACAGCAGAATTTAAAGCCGCAAAGTAATTATCGTTAATTGGAACAACCGAGCCGAGATACTTCTTGATTAATTCAGGATGCTCAGCAACCGCCTCAGTGAAGGAGCAAAACACCACTCCGTGTTCAGCAAGCTTTTCTTTATAGGTGGTTGCAATCGAAACGCTGTCAAAAACTGCGTCGACAGCAACGTTGCTTAGCCTTTTTTGCTCGCTTAGAGGAATTCCTAACTTTTCAAAAGTTTCAAGAAGCTTGGGATCAACTTCATCAAGACTTTGCTTTTTATCTTGCTGCTTTGGAGCGGCATAATAAACAATATCCTGATAATCAATTGCTTTATAACCCAATGAAGCCCAGTCAGGTTCTTGCAACTTCAGCCAATGACGATAAGCCTTGAGCCGGAAATCGAGGAGGAATTCCGGCTCATTCTTTTTAGAAGAAATCAGTCGAACTACCTCCTCACTAAGACCTTTTGCGATCTTCTCGGTTTCGATATCAGTGACAAATCCGTATTTGTACGGCTGACTAACGAGATCGCGTGTGTAGGTACTGGTCATGGGCTTTAACCTGCCGTGGCGTGAATCGTTTCAGTGCTGATGGTCTGGTCCTCACAGCGAAAGGGATTGTCTTCGGTGAGAAACAACATGCAGTGGCAATCCTTGCGCTCTCGCATTGGCACGCAGGGACAGTTCCAAAACGCCTGAGAGACCTCAGCTTGCTTGTCTTCGTAGTGACGGCAGGGGCAAAGCGCGCCACCCAAATCGTCCTTGTGCTTAGCAAGACCCTTCAAGACAACAGCCGTCACGCCGGGATCGCTACAAAAGTAGGTCCCGGTTCGTTGGGCGTACGTTTCGGCAAATTTGCGAATGACCTCAAGGCTTTCAGCTGTCGGCTCTGTGCTGCCAGCGGACGCATCGGACATTGGGCTCAAGGGGGGAAAGAAGAGGACGCAGTCAGAACGAATGCCTGAATACATTCCGGCCAAGATTCAGGCTAGGACCGAGATACGAAACAAAAAGGTTTCGTATCTAGGAGACTAAGACAGAAATCCATCGTCCGGAGACACCATCATGCTGAAGGGGCACACACACGCTGAGCAGATTTCCTTCCAATAATTCGTTAACCGAGGCAAAGGACTTGGGGAACTGACACGACGATTGCGGACTTCCCGTGGCATCGTGAGTTCAATAGCTTCGATCCATGGGAGCTCAAGCGCAGGCCCCTACTCGCGAAACCACGCTGACCTTGCTTCTCCGGCGGGGCGATACTAGTGCGTCGACATTGGCAGAGAAGTTGGGGATTTCTGTGCAAGCCATGCGCAGGCATCTACGCAGCCTCGAAGACGACGAGCTCGTCGAGGCCAGTCCCACACCAGCAGGACCAGGTCGTCCATCCAACCTGTGGAGACTTACCCAAAAGGGGCACCAACACTTCCCTGACGGCAGCGAAAACTTTGCCTTAGGCCTACTTCAGTCGATGGCGGCAACTTTGGCG
>Ga0302116_1000533_pt1 | contig 23139 bp, 14 predicted proteins | sample AG5_SCM_MG_FD_203124 | JGI IMG/M metagenome (GOLD analysis project Ga0302116, IMG submission 203124) | Marine microbial communities from Western Arctic Ocean, Canada - AG5_SCM | ecosystem: Environmental > Aquatic > Marine > Oceanic | place: Canada: Western Arctic Ocean | collected 2017-10-01 | reverse complement strand
GAGCACCGCGGCGCCGGTTTCATCCTTGAGCGCCTTTGACTCCGGGTAGATGGATCCCACGTGGCCGTCGGCGCCCATGCCCAGGAGGATGAGGTCGAGTACGGGCAGGCCGTTCACCTCGTCCAGCATCATGGCGTCGTCGTCGCCCTCCGCAAGCGTTCGCATCTGCGCCTCGTACGCGGCAGCCTCCTCCTCGACTGATCCGCCGGCGTCGCACTTGTGGACGTTGGCCTCGGGCATGTTCACAGCCTTGACCCAGGTGTCCATCGCGAGGTTGTAGCACTTGCCGTCGGGGACGCGCTCGTTGACGAAGAAGAGGTGGACCTTGGACCAGTCCACGTCCTTGACGTCCTTGAGACCGGCGAGGGCCTTGGCGACGCTGCCGCCGGGCACGGCGAGGGAGAACCCGCCGCGTTCCGACAGGCACGCCTTGGCGTTCTCCTCAACCTCCGCGCAGAGCGCCTTGGCGAGCTGTGCCTCGTCGTCGAAGGCTTCGACGACGAACTCCCCGTCGAGGAACTCGATGTCGTTGGGGTCGATGTCCTCCCACTCGTCGTCGTCTTCATCCTTGGCGGCGAAGACGGACGCGGCGAATGCGGCGGCGGGTCGCATCGAATTCACGCGTTTTGATACATGATGCGCCGTCACCCTCTTGGTGAAAGAGGGGGAGGTTGCCGCGGCGCGGGCGGGGACGTGACGCCGGGCGACGACGCGGGCGCCCGCGACGTGCGCGGCGATGGCTGAAGAAGCGATGGCGAGCATGATGGCTGTGGTGCTCGGAGCGTTGTGATTGATTTGCACTTTTTCCAAGGATTACTCGTGCCCCTTCTGAACGACGTGGCTGTCGTCAGAGCACCGGAGCACTGAGGTCCCGGAAGTGTGATGGCGTCGCGTCCGATGCTTCGCAGCGCATGCTCGCGACTCGCGAACGGGTTTGAAAACGTATGGTGGGGTCGCACCTACGCGTCATCCTCGGCGTCGTGGGCGTCATCCAGCGGCGAGGCGAGGGAGAGCACCCATCATCCAAACGATGATTGTCCAAACGACGGCCGGGCGGACGGGTCGGAGGCTTCGACGTCGGCCTCGTCATCCTCGTCATCCTCGTCCACGCGTGAGCTCTACCCCGGGCATGTACCGCTCACGATGCTGCAGAAGTCACTGCTGTCCATCGCCGCGGGGGTCGGCGCGGTCGCCTTCCCCCAACGCGCCGATCTCGTGGGCGCGGTGGGCGAGACGACGGGGTGGTGGGCGCTCCGACGCATGCGCGACCGCATGCGACGCGACCCGACCGGCCGCGACATCCTAACCCGGCGTCCCCGCATCACCGACGAGTTCCTGGAGCGGTGCCACGAGTTACCCGCGGAGACGTTCGGTGGAGCCTACGCGAGGTTCATGGGTGTGAGGAAGTTCAACCCAAACGACAGGCCGCCGGTGCGGTTCGTGGACGATGTAGAGCTCGCGTACGTCGCCACGCGGTCCAGGGAGGTTCACGACCTGTGGCACGTGCTGTTCCAGTGCCCGACGACGGTGCAAGGTGAGCTGGCGCTCAAGGCGCTCGAGTTTGCGCAGACGGGTCTGCCGATGGCGGCGCTGGGAGCCGCGTTCGCGCCCATCCGGCTGGACGCCGAGAAGAGGCGGTTCCTGTTTCACGAGATGTACCCGTGGGCACGGCGCGCGGGTGCGAGGGCGGCGGACTTGATGTGTTTGGACTACGAGGGTGAGATCGGGACGGACCTGCAGGAACTAAGGCACAAGTGGAGGATAACCCCGGCGCCACAACCACCGAAAAAGTCGGACAAGTCAAAGTGAAGCCGTTCGATAGGGTAGCCAATTGATCGTAGTCGAGTCGACACGCTAGGTTATATCAGTATTGTGTTTGTTCACATGAGCGCCGAGAGGGGATCGGGGGTCGGGGACCTGCCCGGGTCGGCGACGGACCCGCGTGTCGCATCCGCCGCTCTCTCCAACGACTCGACGTACGACTCTTTTCGCCGGAGCACCGCGGTGACCCGCCGGAGCTCCCGCCTCAACGCGCCAGCCTCCTCCTCCCTCGCGTGAAGCGCCGCGAGGACGCGCGCGGTCTCACTCCGAGTCTCCTCCGACTCGAGCACCAGGGAGGTCTGCGTGGACACGCCCTCGAGCGTCTGCGAGGTCTGCACGCCGATCCCCTCCGACGAATGCAACGACGTCTGCATCGACCGACCCATCGCCAGATCACCCCGCGACGTCTGAACCCCCACGCCCGTCGCGTGTGAGTCCCTGAGCACCTGCGACGTCTGCGCCGACTTACTGGCACGAACCCTGTCGCCGTCGATCGTCGCGAGGAGCGCCACGTTCGCCGCGAGATCCGCTCGAAGCCTCGCGTTTTCCAAAAACAAATCGCCATCCAAACCCGCGCGGCTCCGAGTCATGGCTCCGTCCCCGAGTGACACCCCGGGCTCGCCGTCCTTATCGTCATCGTTCTCTGAATCGTCGTCCAGTGCTAAAGATCCGAGGAGTTCCGCGGCGGCGGCTTCCACCGGGGACCTCGCCGGCGACTCGGGCGGTGACACGTCAGCGCCGGTCGGGTCTACATCCGCGCCAGTCGGGTCCATCCACGCGGTCCTCGCGTCGGCACCGATCCTACGCAGGTCCTCCTCGGTGACCGGCGCCAGCGGAGGGATTGTTTCCTCGCTTGATCGGGTCACGGTCACCTCGCACTGCGGCGGCGACGCGCCGAGACCGAGGCCCGCGACAACCTCCGGGGGTAGGTACCTCTCGTGGGATTTGGTGAAACGCTCGCGGCGGGTCACTTCACGTTCCCTGTGCCGCGCCATTCGCTCCGCCAGCTTACCAGCCTGCGCCGAGTACATCTCCTGGAAGGCGAGGCGCCTGGCCACCTCGGCGAGGCACGCGCGGTAGACCCGCGGGATCCGTCTGGCAATTCTCAGCTCCCGAAACTTTTGTTCCTGCTGCTTACCCCACTCCTGGAACCCAGCCTGCTTGTTCCGCGTCTGGTGGATCTGCGACTGTAACGCGCTGATGCTCTGCAGCTGACGGTGGACACACGCGCCCATCGCGTGCTTGCACTGCGCGCAGTGCCAGTGCAGCGCCGCCATCTCCGCATCCACGGCGTCCACCGCGGGCAAATGCGACTTGACGTGGAGCTCGTTCATGGGATCCAAAGCGGCGCACGCGTCCAACGCGCCGCCTCCCACCGACCCGGTCCCGCCCCTGTTGGACGCGATATCCCCGACGGTATCCTCCACCAACCGTCCCACCGTGTTGAGGTCCTTGTCCAGGCACTGGATCACCGCCGCCTGCTCCGCCATTTTCCCTTGCGCCCGCTCGAGCTCCTCTTCCAGCGCGGCTATGTCCACGTCCGGCCCGGTCATGAACAGCTCCTCCGTGGTGGCGTGCAGCGCGTTGAACATATCGGATAGGTCGTTCACCTTGGCGTTGAACGCGTCGTGCGACCTGGCGCAGTCCTGTGCCCACCGACGGACCCTCTCCGCCGGTATGCAGTCCAGCAGGTTTTTACGACAGGGCGGAACCGTGACTGAAGGCGTGACTGAAGGCGCGGGCCGTGACAGGGACGCGGGCGCGGATCGGGGCTTAGGGTTAAAGTTACCCTCGCCGCCCGCGCTCCCTGTGCTCTCCGTGGAGCTGACCACGTTATCCACCGGCCCGATATCCCCGGCGGACTCATTCGCGGATGAGCCGGAACCCGTCACCGACGACACGTCCGCCGCGCCGTGACTTTGTTGCTTGTCTCCCCCGTCCACCTTTCCTTCCAATTCGGCGTTCTCTCCCTCCGCAGCCTTCTTGGCCTCTTCGTGCCTCCGTGCGCAGTGCTCGATGACCGCCGGGTGCAGGCCTGTGTTTTCCAACGTCTCCATGTCCGCGTCGAAACACTGCAGAAGCTCCGAGTGCGCCGCGTTCTGCGCGGCGTGTGTTCGCTCAAACTCACCTTGGCACCGGCATATGTAGTTGAAGTGGTGGTCCACGTTATCCCGCGCGCTGTCTATGGCCAGCGCCTGCACGTGCATCTCCGTCACCAGCCGCCTGCACTCCTCGAACCGCGCCTGCGTCGCGCGCCACACCGCCGCGGCGGACTGCCGGTGGTGCCGGAACTGCCGCTCGTAGTCGGGCAGGGCTCTGATGAGCGGCGAGGAGGCGGCGTCTAGCGGGTGCGTCCCGTCCGACCGTGGGGGCGCGGGCGGGGGCGGGTCGATCGGGACGTGCTCGAACGGTGTCTCGGGCGGCGCGGGCGCGTCCGGGCGGAGCAGGCTCTTGCAGTAGAGGAAGACGTGCCTGGGTTTCTCGTCCACATGCTGCGTCTGGTCGCCGTGGACGCTCTGCGGGCCGGGTGCCGCCGTGCCAGATGCCTCGGGCAGGCCGTACGTGCCCAGCGGCTTGGTCGGTTCCAGCTTCTGACCCGCGAACAGCAACAGTTGGTCGCCGAGGGGCACCCCCGTCAGCGACGCCAACGCTTGGAGCAGCGAATCGACCCTGCGAGGCGCGGGGAGCGGGAGGTGGAGACACGACGTCAGTTTTCAACTGGGAAGGAAAAGTCGGGTGCCCACGCGGGCGGGATCTCGGGCCGGCGCGGCGACGTCGGCACAGCGTCGAATCTCACCTCGAGGTTCCATCGCAGTCCAGCTCCACGGTCTTGCCCGTGTGCGCGATCAGGATGAGCATCGTGGGGCGTGGGACCGCCGAACCCCGCCTCGTTCGTGCCCCGCTCTCTGAGGGCAGCCATTTTCGGGGACGTCCCCTCATCCTTGTCAAGAGGCCGCGGGGTTGGAAGTGATTTTGACGAGACCGAGCGCCACAACTCGAGCGCACTCCTGGCATCCCAGCCTAGGTGTCATCTCATATCCTCGAGCGCTCGTACTCACGAGGCTCATACACGCGCGAATCGACACTCGCATCGCGCCGACCCGCGTCCTCAGACCAGGACTCTCGACGCGACCTTCACCGGGTCTTGTCAGAAGGCACCCACCGATCGAATTTCGACATGACCACCCTCGGCGACGATGAGTGGGCGGGCATGGACCTCTCCGTGCGCCGGGGCAACGACCACGACCCGAGCTGGTTCGCGGGGCTCAACGGACTCGCCGACGAGTACGACATGATCATCGTCGGCGCCGGCATCAGCGGGTGCGTCTTCGCCGAGCGCGGCAGCAAGGAGCTCGGATTGAAGTCCTTGATCATCGACAAACGGGACCACATCGGCGGCAACTGCTACGACTTCATCAACAAGCACGGCTTCAGGGTGTCCCAGTACGGAGTCCACCTGTTTCACACCAAGTTTGACCGCGTGTGGGAGTACGTCAACGAGTTCAGCGACTGGGTCCCGTACGAGCACAGGGTGAAGGGCAAGTGCAAGGACGTCCGGGACGAGTACCAGATCGTGCCCATCCCGCCCAGCCAGGAGACCGTCAACAAGCTGTTCGACGCGAACGTGCACAGCGAGACGGAGATGGAGGCGTGGCTCGATGCGAGGCGGAGCGTCAACCCGGACCCGAAGAACGGCGAGGAGTCCGCGCTCACCCGGTCGGGCCCCGAGCTCTACGAAGCAATCTTCAAGCACTACACTCACAAGCAGTGGGACAAGTGGCCGGAGGAGCTGGACGCGTCCGTGCTCGCGCGCATCCCGGTGAGGACCAACACCGACGACCGGTACTTCTCGGACCCGCACCAGGCGCTGCCCAAGGACGGGTACACGCGCATCTTCGAGAACATGATCATGTCCGACCCGAACATCACCGTCCGACTCAACGTGGACTTTTTCAAGGAACGTCCCAACCTCCCAAAGTGCGGACTCACCGTCTTCACCGGGCCCATCGACGCGTACTACGCCTCCCAAGGACTGCCAAAGCTCGAGTACAGGTCCTTACGTTTCTTCGAGGAGTACCACACGCCGGACGCCTCGGACAAGTCCGATCACCCCGGCTTTTACCAGCCGTGCCTGCAGCTCAACTACCCGGGCCCCGAGGTGGACTTCACCCGCATCGTCGAGTACAAGCACAAGCCGAACCAGCCCGAGGAGGCCAAGGCATCGCCCGGGACGGTCATCTTCAAAGAGTACAGCTGCGACCACGGCGAGCCGTATTACCCCGTACCCAACCCCGCCAACAGGGAACTGTACGAGCGGTACCAGGCGTTGGCCAAGGACGAACCCGGCGTGTGCTTCGTCGGGCGGCTGGCGTCGTACAAGTACTTCAACATGGACCAGGCGTTCCTCAACGCGCTGGAGATATGGGACGAGGTCAAGGCTGGGGGTAAGGTGGCGGCGAGGACGGAGCTCGGCGAGCCGGACGGGCCCAAGTGATGACAGAGATAGTGTTAGAGAGAGCCCCTTTGTCATAAAATTCACCCTTTTCCACAGCTGTCCAAAGCAGCTGTCTAAATATTTTGAAAATCGGGGAGCGCGGGGCACGCAAAGGGACGCGCGGGGCACGCAAGCCCGCGCCCATAGGCTCTAGGATCGTACCGGGGACATCGTTACGGACCCGTCGGATCGCGATATGCCGCCCAACGCGGACGTCGAGGCCCACGTGGCGCGAATCATTAACGCGCCCCCCAACGCCCCTCATGTGGTCTTCGACCTCCCGAGGGGCTCCGGGGTAGATGCGTACAGGTCGAGGTACAAGGAGCTGGCGAAGGCGCTTCACCCCGACAAGGCCAGGTGCGACGCCGCGGAGGATGCCTTCAAGGTGGTCACCGAGGCGTTCAGGCAGGTGACGCAGGGCGGGGGTGACCGGCCGGTCGGCGTCGCGGACACGGGAGGGGGCAGATCGGGCAAAAAGCCCTTCTGGAGCGTGGACCCTACGGCGTCCACCGCGGCGGCACCGGCGGCGCCCAAGTGGTCCGCCGCGCCGGATGACGCGTCCACGAGGTCACGATGGGGCGCCGGCGGAGTATCGGGCGCGGCGACCACGTCCAAACGAGCTCCTCCGTCCAAACGAGCTCCTCCGAAGAGACAGTCGCGTGGAGCCGACCATTGGGATCGGTGGGACCTCGGCGGAGTATCGGACGTCGTCGAGGAAACCGAGGAGGTGGACGAGGCGACCAAGGCTGCGCAGGAGGAGGACGCCGCGTGGTTCAGCACCTGGGGCGCATCCATATACGGCGACGAAACGGAGACGGCGAGGACGGGGTTGAAACCGGCGAGGTGGTCCGGCGGTGGAGGCGGCGGCGGGAGGGGGCGTGAGTCGTCCGGCGGGTCCTTCGACAAGTGGGGCGCGCCGGATGTCAAACCCGGGGTACGGAAGAGGACGGCACGGGGGATCGGGTCGCGGCGAAAGTTCCCGCGCGACGACCACTGGAAGGATCCACGAAGCGAGGAGGACGAGGAGGACGACGAGGATGACGATCTCGCCGACTTCATAGTCGACGACGCGCCCACGGGCGGTCCCCCGCACGCCGACGACGTCCTCACGGATGAGCCCACACCCTACGCGGGTGGGGTGGCCACCGCGCGGGACTGGCTCACGGGGACGGGCGGCGCGGGGGGCGGAGTCGGCAGCCGGTACTGGTCGGAGCCCCCCGCCACTCTGCCCGGTCGGCGCAGCGGGAGCTGGGGCGAACATCGTGAGCCCGGGGGATGGGGCGTGAACGATGGGGCGGGTGGCTCGGCCCGTGTACGGAAGAAGCCCGCCGCACCGCCCATCGAGGTCATAGACGAGCAGCCGAGTGGGGACGACGTCGACCACACAGACGATGTCGACAGGAACCTCCAAGGCGCGTCCGAGGGGAAGGGTAAGAGCCGGTCGTACCCGTGGCGGAGGAAGGGCCGACGGAAGGGTAAGGGGAGGAAAGGACACACGAAGGACGGGCAGGAGAACGCGGGAGCGAACGCGGGACCCCAAACCGGGACGTCACCGTCTATCCCGCCGATTCGGAAGCGACCGGCGGTGCTGGACGAGCCGCGGATCCCGCACACCAAACTTCCCAAGAAGGCGTTCACCCAGGCCACGCTGGCGTTCAGCTGACGTTCACACCATACTTTTAGTTCACACGCACTAACTGTTGTTACAACGCGAGAGCAGCACTATGATAGACCACACTCACATGTTTCGTCGTGACGACGTGCCCACGACTGCTTCCAGGTACTTGACGCACTCGAGGTAAAAACTGACGGCGCCGAGCAAGGCGAAGGGCCAGAAGGTTCCTCCCACCAAATAGATGAGGTCCCCTTCCTCCACCCCGGATACCCGTGAGGCGGCGCCCGCGACGTACGCGCATGCGAACATCACGAGAGTCAGCTGGACGCTGCTGACCGCGTAACCGAACCCCTTGACGTCGCCAGTCATCAACGTCTGCTTCAACACAGCGGCTCTGGACGTCGGGTACCCGTCGTCCTGCTTGAGGAGCTCATTCTCCAGCCACGTCGGATCCTCGATCAGCCGGTACTGGTCCTTGATGGACTGGGGCACCTCCGTCCTCGCCTCGTCCACGCCCTCCTCGCCTTTGATATTGACGAACCCCCGGGCGGTGTCGTCATCTCCCGACGCGGATAAGATGAGCCCACGCCTGGACGCCGGGGCGAACCCGACGTGACGCGCCGTTGTGCCCGATCTGCGTCCCACCGAGGGCGCGCACATCACTCCCCGCATCACGACAGACGCGCTCATGCCCGACATCGACCCCGTCTCCCCGCTCGATCGCACAGCCTGCGCGTGTTGGAGTGAGCCAGTTGTGGCACGTCAGGTGATTTGCGAGTTTCGGTGGATCTCAAAAGTTCGGGCGTTGTTACGGAGGAGGGTTTCTCAGTGATGCTGCGCACGGCGCCCGCACGCCTTCCGTCACCGTTCACCTTCCGTCACCGCACTCGCGTTTCGAAGGGAAGGATGGGCAAGGGGGGTATCCATCCGTCGCCTCCGCGACCGCCGAGGGAAGACGTCGAGAGCATCGCGAGGGCTCTCGGCGGAGGATTGGGCATTTCGGACGATGCGGAGATAATTGCGGGATTGTGGGTCGGAGAGGCGTGGCCGTCTCCGGAGTGCCTGGCGCAGGATCCGACGGTGCCCACCAATCCCATTCGGTGGTCCCTGACCCTGGACGCCGACACGAACGCCAGCGTGACCGCGTTCGGAGCCGGTTACTTCGACGACTCTGCCGATGTCGAGGGGCACTCAACCATATTTTTCACCCTGCGCGGAGGCTTCGACCCGATAACCAGACGGGTTCAGTTCAAGAAGGTGTACGAGCGGCCGGTGCCACCGACGGACGTGACGTACGACGGCAGGCTACACGCGCTCAACGGGACCCCAGAGATCACCGGGACTTGGGACAATCCGACCCAGGGAACCAACGGGACCTTCTCGTGCATGCTTCGCGGCTCGCAAGGGATGAGTGATGACTCACCGGCGGATGAGTGAACCACGGGGGGATGTGAACCACGATGTGAACCAGACGATGTGAACCAGACGATGTTGTAACGAACGATGTATTAGATCATCAGCTGTATTACATCGCCAGCCCGTGTCCTCTCACGTTATCGTGGGGAGGTATTTGGTGAGCCACGCCTGTAACCGGTTGGGGTCCGCCCCGCTGAACTCCTCAACCTTAGACCCGTACCTGTACAGTTTGAACGTCGGCATGGACCTCACGTTCTCCGCCGCCGCCACCTCCTGCACCTCGTCCACGTCAACCTTGAGGAAATGCACATGCGGGTTGACCAGCGCCATCCGTTCAAACACGGGCGCGATCTGCCGACACGGACCGCACCAACTCGCCGTGAAGTCAACCAAACACAACTTGGCGCCAGCCACAATCCGCCGGTACTGGCCCGCGTCCTCGACGTGCACCGGACCCGCCTTCTCGTGCGATGACTTACCCACCGCGCGTCTACACCGGTTCACCCCGTCCGCCACAGCCTGGTCGCCTGGAAGTTTCTCCCGGATGGAAACAAACGCCGCCGCCGCGTCGTCGTGTCTGCTAAGCGCCTCCAACGCGTGCCCCTTGCGGAGGAACGCTTTGAGGTAGTCGGGGTCCGCGTTGAGCGCGGCGTCGGCGTCGGCGAGGGCATCTGCGTGGTCGCCCAGCGCGGATGAGCACGCGGCCCTGTTGCAGAGGAGCAGCGCGCACGGCATCCTGGTCGCGAGGGCGGTGACGTCGCCGATGGACTCCGCGGATGTTTGCTCTGGATCTGACTCGGCCGCCTTGGCGATGCCCGCGCTGTACGCCTCTTTCGCCTTGGCGTGGTCCCCAGCCTTGAACGCGGCGTTACCCTCGGTCCTTCCGTCTCTCAAAGCGCGGAGGAGCCTGGTCAGTGCCTTAGCCGGCGCGCTGTCGGGGTCAGTTTTGGCGAGATCTTCGGCGGCGGTGGTCGCCGTGTCCAGCTCCCCGAGCTTGGTGCACAGCTGTCCGAGCCTGGAGCGGGCCCTGGCGTAGGACGGATCCAGCGACACGGCGGTCACGCACGATCGTACCGCATCCGCGAAGAACGCCTTGCCCTGACCCGAGAGCGCCGCCGCTCTGTTGGCGTGCACCGAAGCGATGGAGTCGTCCAGCGCGATGGCTTCGTCGTACGCCGCGACCGCCTCGGCGAACTTGCCGCTCTTGTACAGGGCGTTGCCGCGATCCTTCGCAGCCTCGGCCATCTCGTGCACGCTACCTACGGGGCTAGCGGGTCTGAGACGCGTGGGAAACGGGCGTCGGCGCCGTCGCTTGTGGTGTCAGGTGTGGACCCAAAGTGCAAACACGTGATCAACACGTGTCAAAAGTTCGTTACCACGTGTTGAATCACGGACCAATCACGTGTTGTCGTCTTGACTGCTTGACGGGGCAGATGAACGAAATATCCCGAACGTGGTTGGACTTCGAGGCATTTGGCGATGACTGGCGACGAAACGGGCGACCAGGCGCTCGCGCTCGGGCTCTCCGCCTTCCTGTTCACCGTCGGTATATGTATCATCTTACGTAGGGTCCCGCACTTCGTGTGGAAGCGGCTGACGGCTTCCAAGGAGTCGCTACTTGCGTATGCGGATGCAGTTAGCAGTCCGCGCAAGTTGAAAAAATCCCCCAGCCTGATGGACTCCGGAGTAACTGCGCTCGCCCGCTCGCTTACACTTAATCGCCGGCTGAAGGGCAACATCTCGGAGGCCGTGCATGCCGCCAGGTACGTCACGCATCACCCATAAGTCATGACTCATCACCCGTCAATCGCTCATCGCTCACCTTCCTCGTCCTTCATCCCTCGATTCGACTCGCAGGAAACGCGATGGCTTCCGCTTGCACGATTCAGACATTTCGCACTCTGCGAGGGCTGAACGCGAGGTGGTAACCAACTTCCGCGCCTCCCTCAGCAAGTCCGTGTTCACGTCCCACATCAGGTACGAGAGCAACTTCACACGGGGCAACGCGGACCCGGAGCTCAAGGTCCCGCCCGTGTACACCGGCGAACGAGCGTTCTATGTCCTCAGGCCATCAACTCTGCTCTCCATTTTGGTGCAGAGCGAACCCGTGTACGCCGCGGTCCTCAACGCACTCGGCCTCTCCTTCCTCATGGCCTCCTTCTCCTGCTGCGTGTGGTACGTGCACCTCGAGTACGATGCGCCATCCAGGACGGCGTCCAAGCTCGTGGTGCAACTCGAGGCTGCGCTTTCGCACATCATCAGCGGGTATACATTCTTCCCCTCGTTCCTACTGCTCGGCCTGCTCGGGTACGTCGTGAGCCGATGGAGGGACTTCCTCGTGAACAGCCACGAGATGCAAGCGCGGTTCCACGACATCGGCATCGCGGTCGGTGCCGGGGTGATCGATCCGACCTGCCCCAAGACCCGATCGAGCATCTTCAAGCTGTACCGCTACCTCAACGTCGTGCATTCAAAGACGTACGCGAGCGTGAACCCGCTGCTGCCGCAGAGCGACGCCGAGTTCCTTTCGCAGCGTCTGTTAACCCCCGAGGAGGTCCGGCTGCTGGCGAACGTCCCAAACAAGTCGAGGGACATGATCATCACGTGGATCCAGGTCACCGTCGAGCGGATGATCCACGCGAAGCAGATGCGCGAGTTTGCCATCTACACCGGTCTCTTCACCGGCTTGCAGAATATCACCGCGCGGCACATGGACCTGTTCGTGCGGAACATGCCCAACGTGTGGTACGCGGTGTGCCACGTGATCGTCACCTACCTGGTGCTGCTGCAGGCCCTGCACGTGGCACTGCAGCTGGATCCAAAGCTCGTGGTGAACGCGGACACGGGCGAGCTCGCGGATGACAGGGGGGCCGTGCTGTACATGAACGTCTTCTGCGTCTTGACATTTTCGTTCATGGCGGCGTCCACCTACTGGATCGCTGAGTCGATGGTGGAGGTGCTGATGAAGCCGTTCAAAAACGCGCCGGACGCGTACAACTCGGACAACTTTTTGTGCAGCACGGACCGCATGCTGTTCACGTCGTTGAGAGCGACGTTCGATTTGGCCGACGCCGACGTTGCCGGGCGGAGCCGCTTCGTACGGCGGCGGTGGGAGAATGCCGTGGACAAGGTGATGGAAGACCGCCGCGAAATGCAGTGATTAACCCGAGAAGAAGGGGGCAGAAGGCTTGGACTGGACTGAACCCTCATTGTAACCGATAGATGTTTTAACCTCCACCGCATGTGAGAGAAGAGTATATAAAGTTTTGGCAAAGAAAAACAGTCTCGCGCTCACCCTACTCATCCCATCCGTCGAACACGTCTCCCCAGCCGCCTCCCTCAGAGCTATCGGAGTCCGCGTCGAACTCATCGCCCCACATCGACGACCCGCCCGCTCCCTCCGACGGAACCTCGGGACCGCTGCCCGGCTCCGGCGGAGCGGCTCCACCTCCTCCTCCTCCTCCTCCCATGCCTCCTCCGTACCCGTACCCGCCTCCCCCGAACATGCTCCCGATGGCGCGGTGCGCGATGGCCGAACCCGTGCCGAACGCCATCCCCTCCGCGACCATGCTGCCGAACGCGCCCATCATGGACCTCTGCTGCGGGGGCTGGCCCACGGGCGGGGGCGCACCGCCCTGCTGCGCGGGGGTGAGGGAGGTGGCCACCGGCTTGGGCGCTCCCAGCGCGGTGGTCTCGTTCGTCTGCACGTTCCACCAGTACGTCTGCCCCGTGGTCTCATCCTTGACCTCCTCCCACGTGTCCTCCATCGTCGGGGGCGGCGCGGCCTTGCCCACGGGCCTCTTCGCTCCGCGGAACCTGCCTCGTCCTCCCCTGGAGCTCATCTCGCGCGTGTGCACGGAGGTCAGGCCTCCGACGCCCTCGAGCGCGACCGCCGAATCTCCTCCGAGTAGCCGGCGGCCGACGGAGAGAAGCACGCGACGGGTCGCCATGTTGACTGAAGCTTGGAACGAGGAGCGTGCGTCGGCTCCCCGCTCGTGTCTGTCGAAGTGAGGCCAGATCCAACCCTAATAACTTTCGGGTGCTCCAAACAAAATCATCTTCACTCGGGGTGCGCGCGAGGGTGGCGGGCGAGGGACACGGCCGTGCCGCGCCATGGGCGGCGGCGATGCCCTCCAGAAGTCAATGGCCGTCCTCGCGGCGGTCAAGAAGGGCATGAGCAGCGTGTCTGAACTGAGGGACCGGTGCAACGACGCCATCAAGGCGGGCGTGGACGTGAACGGGGTGGCGGAGCGTCAGCGCGTGCCCGTGGGTGGCGTGCACGGCCGCGACTACATGAAACTGGTCAGGGACGACGTCAAGCTCAGGCTCAAGGAGCACGCGGAGAAGGAGGGGAAGAGGCTCCCGGGGTTCGGGCGGGATGATGACGACAAGGGGGATGCCAAGAGGCTCGCGTTGGGTGCCGTAGATGGCGACGCGCCACTCCGCCTCGGCAACGGCGACGCGGGCGGCGAGAGGCTCGCGTTGGGGGACGGGAAGGAGCGTCGCAAGGGAAGGGCCGCATCCACGTCCAGGAGCGACGAGTACGATGACGATGTTGACGTCGCCGGTATGTCCAAGGCGGAGCTCGTGGATGCGGTGCTGAGGGAGCGAAAGCGGGGCGCCGGGCTGAAGCGGCGGTTGGGTAGGATGGGCGAGACACGCAAGAAGAAACGAAGGAAGGGACGAAAGGACGACGATCGACGTAGGAGGAAGAGCAAGGGGAAGAAGAGCAAGTCCAGGCGTCGGTCCTCGTCCTCGTCCTCGTCCTCGTCCTCGGAGGAGGAGAGTGAGAGCGACAGCGACGACCGCCGGTACGACCACATCAGCGGCAAGGTCATCAAGCTGAGGCGGAAGTCCAGTAAGGTTGACGACCGGCTGGAGTACAACCGCGCCAAGACGCTTCGGATTCTGAATTCTGCGTACAACGATTGACGATACCCGGTGATACCTAGCTAGCGATACAGTAGCCTTGATGTAAGCACGCGAGTGCGAGTAACAATCCAAAATATCTCTTGGCCTCGAGCTGACGACGCTTTTTGAGTTCAAAAAGCCCGACTGATGAGCGCCCGGTTCACACACGACACACCCGGGGATGCAGCGCTGATATGGCTACTGAGACCGGCGTCATCGGAACACGTGTGATGGTGAGTAACTTTGCGGCCGCCTCCGTGGTAAGGAGGGCGGCGAGGAGCGGGTCCAGCGCGCTCCGATCCCATCTCGGGTCCCTCGGACGATGGGGCTCCTCCACCGGGGCGCTCGCCGCTCCCGAGGCCACGTGGTCGACGCGCGGTTGGACCAAACGACACGCGGTCGTCGCCGCGCTGGGTGATCGCCGCGCGATGTTCGACCGCGCGAACGATCCGCGCCGCCGCTTCCTCTCCGGCGACGCCCGCGGCGGCGGTGTGGCGACCCGCGTGGTGGCGGGCGGTGGGGGCGGCGGCGACACCGGGGTCGAGGATGAGCGCATCGTCGACCTCGAGCTTCACCTCGAGGCGTCGCAATCGTACCTCTCCTACGCCATGTCGGTCATCGTCGGGCGTGCGCTCCCCGACGTGCGGGACGGGCTCAAGCCCGTGCACCGCCGCATCCTCTACGCCATGCACGAGCTCGGCCTCGACTCGAAGAAACCGTTCAAAAAGTGCGCTCGCGTGGTGGGCGAGGTGCTCGGTAAGTTCCACCCCCACGGCGACCAGTCCGTGTACGACGCCCTGGTGAGGATGGCGCAGGACTTCTCCATGTCCTCGGCGCTGGTGGACGGCCACGGTAACTTCGGCTCCTTGGACGCGGACCCCCCCGCGGCGATGCGTTACACGGAGTGCCGCCTCAAGCCCGCCGCGGAGGCTATGCTTTTGGCGGACATAGCCCTCGACGCCGTGGACTTCACCGAGACGTTCGACGGATCCCAGACGGAACCCGCGGTGCTCCCCGCGCGTCTGCCCAACCTGCTCATCAACGGCAGCACGGGCATCGCCGTCGGTATGGCCACCTCGATCCCGCCCCACAACCTGCGGGAGGTTGCCGATGCCCTCACGCGGTACGCCTCCGACCCGGAGAACTGCACGCTGGAGGACCTTCTGGAGGTGATGCCCGCGCCCGACTTTCCCACGGCCGGCATCATCGTCCAACAACGCGGCGGGTTCAAGGAGATGTACCGCACCGGCAAGGGTGGCGTCAACCTGAGGGGCGCGGCGGCTGTCGAGAAGGTTGGCGGCGGCAAAAACGGCACGGTTCGCGACGCCGTGGTGATCACCAGTATCCCATACCAGACCAACAAGGCGTCGCTGTGCGAGCAGATCGCGGATTTGGTCAACTCGCGGACCATCGAGGGCGTGTCGGACGTGAGGGACGAGTCCGACAGGGACGGCATGCGCGTGGTTGTGGAGATTCGCCGGGGCACCGACGCCGACTTTGTCCGCGAGCAGCTCTACGCCAGGACCAAGCTGCAGACGCGGGTGAGCGTCAACCTGGTGGGTTTGGTGGGACGTGAACCCAGGATTCTGTCGCTGATGGACATCATGAGGGAGTTCCTCGCGTTCAGGTGCGAATCCATCGAGCGCAGGGCGAGGCACGAGCTCCAAAAGGCGTCCGCCAGGCTCCACGTCGTCGAGGGGTACCTCGCCGTGCAAGCCGCGCCGGATGCCGTCGTCGCGACCATCAGGGCGGCGAAGGACGGACCGGACGCGCAGGCGGCGCTCCAGGAGAAGCCCTTCTGGCTCAGCGAGAAACAGGCGGAGGCTGTGCTGGCCATGCCCCTGCGCCGCCTTACCGGCCTGGAGCACGACAAGCTCAAGGCTGAGGAGGCGGATCTCACCGCCAGGGTGAACGACCTCACCGGGCTGCTCGGGGACCGAACTCGGGTCATCGCCACCGTCGCGAGCGAGGCGAAGGAGCTGCGGGACACGTTCGGCATCGATCGACGGACCGAGATCGACACGTCCATCGCGGACGCGGCGTCGTTCCACCCCACGGATGAGGACGGCGTCGACATCCCCCTCGGGGACATGACCGAGGCTGAGCGCGCCATGAGGGACGCCCAGGTGCACGCCAAGAAGATGAACGTGACGCTGGAGATGCTCAACTCCCCCGCGCTGGTCATCATGACCAACCGCGGGTACATCAAGCGCATCGACCCCGCGGTGTTCTCCAAGCAAGGCCGGGCGACGCGCGGGCGGAACATGGGTAAGATGCGGGGCGGCGACGAGGTGACCAAGGTGACGCACTGCAACGGCATGGACACCGTCCTCTTCTTCACCGACCGAGGCAGAGTCCACGCCGTGCGAGCGTACAACATTCCCCAGGCGTCCACCAGCGCGTTGGGTACCCCGTTCACCAGGGTGCTCAAGCTGTCCGAGGGCGAGTCCATCACCGCCATGCTCCCCGTGGACACCACCGAGGAGCCGGGCAAGGAGGGCGAGACCAGTTTGTGCTTTGTCACCGCGCGGGGTTTGATCAAGAAGACGTGCGCCAGCGAGTTTGTCAGCATCCGGAACAACGGCAAGAAGGCGCTGGGACTGAGGAAGGGCGACAGGCTGAAGCACGTCAACATCGTCAAGAAGGGCGACGGCATCATCATCGGCGGCATCAACGGGAGCGTCATCCACTTTGACGCCGACTCGGTCCGAGCGCAGGGCCGGGCGGCGGCGGGGGTCAAGGCGATGGCGTTCAAACCCGACGGTCTGGACGATACATCCGAGGACGACGACACGTCCGAGGCGCTCCCGGCGAACGTCGCGGGGATGGCCGTGGTCCCGGCGAGCGTGGTGCAGTCCCTCGGCCTGCACAAGGCTTCGGCCGGCGACGACGACGCCGACGAGGAGGGCGAGGACGAAGGGGACGCCAAGGGACCCATGCTCTTCTTCGTGTCAAGCGACGGCAGGGGTAAGCGCATCTCCGTCGCCGCGTTCGCGCAGCAGTCCAGGGCGGGCAGGGGTAAGAAGGGCATCGGGCTGATGAAGGGCAGCAAGCTCACCGCGCTCTGCCTCACCGGCCTCGACTCGGACGAGCACGAGCACGTCATCATCGGCAGCCAGGGTGGGGTCATGAACAGGTACGACGTCGCGAGTATCAGGCCGCAGTCGGGCCGAGCCGCCAAGGGTGTGAACGTGATGAAACTCTCCGACGACGATACGGTCAGGGACCTCACCCTGCTCCCAGCAGAACTCGGCGAGGACGAATAGTCAGAGCTTGTAAACTAACCGGCTAATGCTATCTAACTGATGTCTAGAGCTAGTTTGACGCCGTCCAGAAGGTTTCTTCGTTGTCCTTCCCGTAGCCGACGTACCTGGGCCTGGGCTTCCCCGCGGGCGTGTAGTACTTCAACCACGCGGCCTGTCCGCCGCGCATCTCCACAACTTCCCCCCCGAGGACCTCACCCAACACACGTATCGCGTCCCTCACGTACGGCTCACCGTCGCCGACGACTACGACTGTCTTATCCCTCAATTTGTCAGTCATTTTGGCAACTCGCGTCGTCATGTTGTCCAGGTCCGGGGTTATCACCCTGTCGCTGATACCGCCGGACAAATTGGCAGCTGGTGCGGATAGCGAGCCTTTGATCGCCTCCCTGTCGTGGTCCTTCCTCGGCCTCACGTCCAGAAGGACGCAGGTGCCCTCCTTCAGGGACCGAAAGCAGTCGATGGCGTCGACGACCCGCCACGGTAACGCATCCTCCTCCGCGGCGGCCGCCTCACGCTCCACCTCCTCGGCGTCGGGCTCCTTCGCGGATACACCCACGGCGATGGACATATCCACCCCTTCCTCTTTGGCACGCCGCGACGCCTCCGCCAACGCTCGGCGCGCAGACTCCTCGGCGGCGACCGCCTCGGCTGACCTGGACCTCGCCGACGCTGCCTCCGCCCGCGCCCTGATCGATGCGAGCCTCGCCTCCTCCGCAGCCTCCACCGCCGCCGAGTTGGCATCCGCCATCCTGCGATCCATCACCCGCCTCTCGCGTATCTCCCCAGCGCTGGGTTCCTCGGTCCAGTTGGCGACGTAGTCCCTGGAGAGCTGGACGTCCATGACGTTCTGTTGCTCCCTGGCAACCTCCGCGCCAGCCGCCAACAAGGACGGGAGTGACGCGTTCATGCCGGTCAGGCCGGACGCGGACCAGCTCGGGTCGCCGCCCTCCCTTCCTCTATGACCGCACAACACGCCACTCAGGTTCTCGAGCCCCGTGCCGGCGATGAAGCGACGAACCGCGTCGTCCGCGCATCGCGACCGCACCGCCCCGAAGAAATCCAACGGCTGAGAAGGAAACGCCGCGACGAGTTCCATCGCATCTACCTCGCCTCCGTACCCCGGGGCTCCGTCCAAGGCGTCGTGGACCATCTTCGCGATCTCCTTCCTCGTCGGTTCCCACATCCAGAGGTCCATACGTCCGTTTCGTGTCAGCGGAGCGTAGAGCACGCTGGGATCGTTTGCGGTGACTATGACTGGTACCCTCCTGCACGTCGCCCTGTCGTCACTTCTCCACTCCCCGCCGACGCTCACCCGTGTCGGCTCATCGCACAGGTTCATCAGCGTCGCCTGCGCGATCTGGTTGTTGACGGTCACCTTGTCGTCCTTGAACCGTCCCACTCCCGCGTCGACGTCGTTGACGATGAGGCACGTCGGGGCGCCGGAGGTGGACATGTGCTTGCTGGCGGTGAGGTACCGTCGTCGCAGCATCGCGCCCGGCTCGCCCGCGGTGGGATCCTCCAGTTCCCCCGCCGATACGACGACGGGCATCACGCCGAGCCTCTTGCAACACAGCTCGAGGTTGAAGGACTTGCCGACACCCTTCCCACCCCACACGCACAGCATCAACGGAGTCGCACCGAGAACGCATCCCCCATCGGTGAGAAGGTTCTTGGCGACGTGACACGCGAACCTGTCCAGGAATCTGTCGGGTATGTGGTAGCTCGCGTGGTCCTTGATGTCCCCGAATTGCTTGATGTCGCCCCTGGTTCTCAAGTCTCCCGTGGCCACGTCCGCATCGACACCCAACACCGAGCCCTTGTAAAGCTCCTCTTTCACACCCGAGGCTTGGGAGAGGATATAGTCTTGTCCCCCGAGGGCATCCGTGCGCTCCTCCCGAGCCCGAACCGCGACGACTCGTTTTGAGCGTGAGCGAGGTAAGCGCCTAATACCCCCCGGTGGAATGAGTGACGCGGGGCACGCGGCGGACGCCCCCGCCGACCCCATGGCGCGGACTGTATTGACTGGATGTGAAAAAGTCAGATAAGACTTTGGCAAACGCCCGAACCATCGATAAATCGGCGCCGACTGAATCGAGGATCCTCACAAACCCGGTGCACCGCAGTCCAGGCGAGCACTCGAGCGGACCTTTCGTTCCGTCTCAAAGGCTATTAAATGATGAGTGCGTGCGCGATCCGCGCTCCCGCGCCCGTCGCGCTCCGCCGCGTCGTTCCCGGCCGAAGCAATTCGAAGGCGCAATCCTCCGTCCCCACCGGGCAGGTCCGGGCCAGACGCGTGACCCTCGCGCGCGCGGTGGCTGCCGAGGCGGCGGCGGAGGATGAGTCCGAGGTTGCGCTGAGCGAGACCTTCGATGACGACGACATTCCCTTCGACATCGACGAGTACAAGGCTGTGGTCAAGCTCCTGGTCACCTTCCTGGAGCCGGACTGGGTTAATCCGTGGCAGACCAAGACGGCGCAGAGGAGCACGGGATCCGGTGCGGTGATCCGGCGCGACGCCGACGGCGGCGGTCTCATCCTCACCGCGGCGCACGTCGTCGCCAACTCCACCTACATCCAGGTCCAGCTCGCCAACTCCCCCGAGAAGGTCCCCGCGCGCGTGGTGTCCGTGTTACACGAGGTGGACCTGGCGTTGGTCGCCGTGGACGAGGGGCTGGACGGGGTGGACCCGGTGCCGCTGCCCGAGGGCAAGGCGGTGAGACTGCCCAAGCTGCGGGAGAAGGTGTACGTGCTCGGGTTCCCCGTGGGTGGTAACGACCTGAGCATCACGGAAGGTGTGGTGTCACGCGTGGAGGTTCAGTCCTACTCCCACTCGCACGCCAGGGCTCTCGCGGTGACGGTGGACGCAGCCATCAACTCGGGGAACAGCGGCGGGCCCGTGCTGTCTCAGAGCACGGGCGGGTTGGTCGGTGTCGCGTTCCAGGGGTACGCCGGGAGCTCGGTGGAGAACCAGGGTCACATGGTCCCCGCGCCGGTCATCGACAGGTTCCTACGGGGCATCGACGACGACGCCGACGCGGATGAAAAGCCGCCGCCCAACCTGCCATCCCTGGGCGTGCACCTGCAGCTGCTCCAGTCCCCGTCGCTGCGCAGGTACCTCAAGATGAAGGACACGGACACCGGGGTGATGGTGACGCACGTGGAGCACGGGAGCAGCGCGGAGGGGTCGTTAGTCCCCGGGGATGTGCTCCTCGAGGTTGACGGAACCAAGCTCGCCAACGACGGGAGCGCCGTGTTCTTGGGCCAGAGGCTGGCGATGGTGGCCATCCTCCAGGCGAGGTACGTGGGCGAGACGGTTCCCATCCGTCTACTGAGGGAGGGTAAGGAGATGACCGTCGACGTGACGCTCAAGACCCTGCACCAGCTCGTGCCACGGGGCCAGTACGACAAGCGGCCGCCCTTCGTCATCATCGGCGGCCTCCTCTTCCAGCCCCTCTCGCTGGAGTACCTGCAGAGCTGGGGCGGCGACCTCAAGGACGCGCCCACGCACCTGGTGGAGCAGTACTACGACGGTATCAGCGGTCCGGACAAGAAGGAGGTGGTGGTCCTGTCGCAGGTCCTGTCCGACGAGGCCAACGTGGGGTTCACCTTTGACAGCGTCGGCCTGGACTACGTCAAGAGCGTCGACGGGGTCCCGGTGGCGGACATGGCGCGGTTCGTCGCCGCCATCGGGAAATCCATCGAGGCGAAAAATGAGTTCATCAGGCTGGAGGTGACGCGCGGGAACGTGCCAAACATCGTGATCCTGGAGACGTCCAAGCTCAAGCAGGCGGACGAGACGATCAGGGACAGGTATCAGATACCGTTGAGGCACTCGAGCCACTTCGCGGACGTTCACGACGCCCTCTAATATTTTTGAAAATTTAATGAAACGACCGAGTCGAAAAGGTAAATTACACGAGTGCGCGCGACGAGAGGTCGGCGCCTACTAAAAAATAATCACGGCGCGGCGCGCCAGTCAAGTCACCGCGTCACGCAGAGGCGGTGGCGTTGTCTAAACCAACCTCGGAGAGGCGTGGCATCTTGGCCCGTAGCTCCTCCACGGCGGCGTGCGACACGCGGTTACACCCCTTCAGCGCCAGCGCGGTGAGGTTCGTCAGCCGCGACAGCTGTGAAACGCCTTCGTTGGTTATCCTGCTGTACTGGAGATTGAGCGACCCGAGTTTCTCGAGTCTCAGGAGCGAGGGAACCGCCGCGTCGGTGATGCGGAAGTTTTGGCCGAGGTTCAGCAGCGTCAACTCAGCGCACGCGTCGCCGATGTGTTTAACGCCGACGTCCGTGATTCCCCCGCCGCAGAGCTCTAGGGTCTTCAGCCGCGGCATGTGTCGCAGCATCTTGGCGCCCACGTCCGTTATCCTCGCACCGAACAGGTCCAGCTCCTCCATGTCCTTCAGTTTGGCGAGGTACCCCAGGCCCTCGTCGGTGACCATCCTGCTGTCCAGGGAGAGAGACCGGATTGAGGTGGAGTTCTCCAGGTACATCACGCCGTCGTCGGATACGTTGCTGAAGCTCAGCTGGACCTTGCGCAGCTTCGTGAGCCGCGAGATACGTTTCAGACCGAGGTTACCCACGGCGGTGTCGCTCAAGTTGACATCCTCCAGGTCAGGCCACTGCTCGAGCGCCTTTGTCGCGTCGTCGCCAACCTGAGTCGAGTCCAAGTCAATGACCCGCAGCTTATCCAGCGGCGCGAGGTGAATCACCCCCTCGTCGGTGACCGAGGAGTACCCGAGGTTCAGTACCTCGAGCTTGGCCAGCGATGCGAGCCGTTTGACACCCCCGTCACCGACCCTGCACCACTCGAGCGAGAGTTCCTTGAGCGCGGTCAAGCCGCCGATGAGGAAACAAGCCCCGTCCGTTATTCGACACCCCGCCAGGTTGAGCGTCTCGAGCGCCGATAACTGGCCGATGGTGGCCACGCCTGCGTCGTCCACCTTGGTCCGCGCCAGGTTCAGGTGCTTCAGTTTCTTTAAACCCGCCAACGCGCACACGTCGGTCGAGTCCACGTTGTTGCACCACCCGGCGTCCAGCCGCTCCAACTCGGTCAGTTGACCGAGAAACTTAAGCCCTCCGGTCAACGCGTTGCACCGCTCTACGTTGACGTACCGTAAGTTCGTCAGTCCCGAGACGTACTTAAGCCCGGTGCCGCGTATGTTGGTACACCCCGCGCAGTTGAAGTGCGTCAGGCGGGACATGGACTCAACCGCGGCCAAAGCGTCGTCGTCCACCCCCGGTGACTCGCTCACGTCCAGCCGCCGCAGCTCCACGCACGCGGCTAAGGACGTGAACCCCTGCGACGTGAGCGCCCCGCACCGCGAGAGGTTCACCGCCAGTAGGTTGGGCGCGGACACGCACAGAACCCTGAGCCATTCGTCCGTCAGGCCCGGGTACGACCGCAGGTTGACCTCCGTCAGGTGGCATCCCAGAAAATCCTTCGTCACGCGCGCAGTCAGACGTCGCGTGCGGACCAGGTCCTCGAACACCCGCTGGCTCAGGTCCGAGGGCAGGACGGAGAGGTCGACGCGTGATGCGTCCCTTTCGTCGTCCGTGTCGATATCCTCGATTTCCATCGTTTCCTCCTCGCGGTCGTGCCAACCCTC
>Ga0302116_1000530_pt1 | contig 23174 bp, 19 predicted proteins | sample AG5_SCM_MG_FD_203124 | JGI IMG/M metagenome (GOLD analysis project Ga0302116, IMG submission 203124) | Marine microbial communities from Western Arctic Ocean, Canada - AG5_SCM | ecosystem: Environmental > Aquatic > Marine > Oceanic | place: Canada: Western Arctic Ocean | collected 2017-10-01 | reverse complement strand
CGTGGACCGCGTAGAACGATCCGCACCCGCCGCACATGATGAGCCCTTTGGCGCGCAGCTCGTCGCGCCGCCGCGCGGACGTGATGAGAATCTGGCCGTCCTCGCCGACCCTCGCGTCGGCGATTAAGCTTCGACGGGGCGCGCGGCGCAGCTCTTCGCAGATTTTCCGGGCGAGGCGGGCAATCTCGGCGCCGACGCACCGGTTCGCGTCGTCGAGCCGTTCACGACGTAACGCCTTGCGCTGAAACGGCGTGAGATCAACCGCCGCGTCGGGGGCATCGTTCTCGTCGGGTGCCGGTTCGTGTTCCTCGGAGGATTCTTTACCCCTGCGTCCGTGGACAATCTTGAGCGCGGCGCGGCTCACCCAATCGTGCGCCGGTCGCTTGCGAGCTCCGTACTTCTTCGCCGGGACGAGTTGCGCGGACGAAAACGCCTCAAACTCGCCCGTTACGGGCGCGGCACCCGCGGCGTCCAGCCCCGCGCGGACCCCCGCGTCCACCGCCGCCCTCAGAGCCTCCAGCTGGCGTGACGTGTCGAGCGGCGGTGCCCTCTTGATCGGTGACTCATCGGAAGGAGCATCGTCGGCTGACTTGTCGACACCGCCTCGATCGCGAAGGTACACGTACGGCTTCGCGGAGTTGGCTTCGTCCACGGGAACCCCAAACTCGGCGATGTGTTCCGCCACGACCCGCTCTAGGTCCCCGCCCATCCCCGCGTTGACCCCTTTATCGTCCAGAGTCTCTAGAAACTCCCTCGCGAGTCCGGGTTCAATTCCGGCAAACTCCGGTGACGTCCTCGCCACCGCGGCTGGCCCGTGGAAGAGGTCCACGGCCTCCCTGCTGGCGTCCACCTTGGCCCACGCGCGCGCGATCATCTCGCGCTCAAAGTTGGCGATCGCCCGCGGAGTAGGCGCCTTCTCGAGCCACGTGGCTAACGACCAAGCGTCGAACAAAGCTGAGTTGGCGCCCATGCCCTTAAACGGCGACATCGGGTGCGCGGCGTCTCCTATGGCCACCACCCTGGACTTGGCGTTGGCACCCGTCGGAGGCGGCGGCGGCCGGTCTCTGTCGTACAGCGGCCCCGCCCACGATTCTTCCCAGATGGCGTCGGCGAACATCTGGGCGATCGGGTTGTGCCATCCGTGGGTGACGGACAGGACGAATTCTTTGACTCCCCCCGGCCCGGCCCTGGGCGCGGACGCGATGGCACGTGCCTGTGTCTCGGTGACGCGCACGGAAATCTGCCACATCGTGAGGTGCGAGGAACTCGAACCGTCGCCGCGTTTGTCAGCCGTTTCCTCTTCCTCTTCCTCTTCCTCATCCGCTCGAGCGACTGTCGGTTCAAGTTCCTCCCTAGGCTCGTTTTCTTCCCAGCCCGCGCCGCGCCCACGCGCCGCGCGTCCACTCTTGAACGGCATCGTGAAGATCCTCGCGCGCTCACCGTCGAGGGTGTAGAAACCCTGCTGGTCCAGCAGCGGGTGACGAAGGGTGGTGAACCCCGTGATCAAAACCACGCCGAGGTATTTTAAGTCCCGGTCGGTACCCTCGTGTCTCACCCGCTGCACCGCGCTGCGCACGCCGTCGCACGCGACGAGCAACGACGCTCTTAACGTCTCCACGACGCCCTCGCGTTCACCGACGCGGCGGCCCTCGCCGTCGGCATCCATCCAATCGGGGCGACCCGCGCCGCCGCCGACTTTTTCTTCATTTCGAATCGCGTCGTCGGAACAATTTTCAACCGACGAACGCCCCGCCCCGGTCTCCCTCTCCCGCCGAACCGTCTCCACGGTGACGTCCACGACCCCACACGCGAAGTCCTCGACGTAACCAACCGCGCGGCACCCGAACCGAACCGTGCCGGGCAACAAACGCGACGCCAGCACTTCACGCACCTCGTTCCTGGGAACCCGCAAGTTGGTCCATGGGCTCGGCTTTCGCATCCGCTTCGGAAGGAAAGCGGCGCCGTAGTAGCCGAGCACCCTGCCGTCGGAGTGGAACGTCCAGTGCGCGCGTGACCGCGTGTTCCTCGCGCGCAGATCGTGTAAGATTCCGAGCCCGTCCAGCGCGGCGTTCGTCTCGGACAGGGTCACGCCGTAGCCCTGCCGTCGAGCCTCGAAGGTTGGATCGCGCTCGAGGACTATAACCTTCGGGCGGCGCTCGGGGGCGCGGGATTGGAGCGCGGCGGCGAGGGCGAGGCCGGAGATGCCGCCGCCCGCGATGACCACGAGGTCATCGGGCCCAAGCCGGTTCGCCATTCGTGTCGGCGCGTATGTATGACACACACCTGCGGTGGCGATGGTGGGTAGAAGGATGGATGGTCAGTCGGCGCGTGGAGCGGGGGTGAAAACAAAGCGTCGGGCGGGCGTCGCGTGCTGGCGCGTCTCCTCAGACGACGTTCGTGGCCTCAGAGAGTATGGTCACTTATAAGATCAACACTTGGTGTTCAGTAAAGTTTTTGGGTTGATAAGATGGTAACTTCATTGACCAGTCGCGCGTGCGCGTGAGGAGACGGAAAAATATCATCCGTGAAAGTCACACCGGCGTCGGCGGCTCGCAATACGTATCAGTTCGCATCAGGTTGTGTTGTCATCAACTGTAACCTTCAGAAGACCGTCGTAAGACGTTCTCGTCACTTACGGAGACCGCGCGCCGGTGGCTTTCGTGACGGAATGAGCGAGGATATTGAGAGTATTTCGCAGAGGCTCTAGGGATCGGTGAGGATTGATTAGCCCCGACAAATCCGCTGTACCTAAGCGTCGCTCTGTGGGCGGGAACTGGCTCGCAACGCGGAAGAATCGCGAGACGAGCAAAGCATTTGTCGCCCAGTGTCCGAGGAAAAAAGAAACACGCGATAAACCCACGCGTGTGCGTCGCCGGAAAGTCTCAGTAATAGATAACGATTTTGTGTTCTCATAGCGAAGGCTCCGAAGGTGTCCTAAGAAAAGTTTGATCCTCATCGACTTTCCGGGCGGGCCGAGCCGGGGGCGAACGATCGAGCCAGTCATCGCTCGAGACACTCACCGTACCTGTGATGCGGCGTCGTGTCGCGAAAAGGCACCCGAGAGGAGGCTTAAAGTCACCTGCGGTTGTGATTCGACGAGAACGGTCAGTCAGTTACGCATACGCATACGCGAGCGGGTGTCGGGAAGGTCGATGGCGTCCGTCGGCTCAGTCGTTAGATGGTTTCACCAGTTCGCCAGCTAATTACCACCGGTGAAGTTTCAACTGAACTATGCCTTAGTTGTGTAATGTAGTGACATCAGCGCCGACGCCAAAACCAAAAACAAAACCAAAACAGATGCATCGTTTCGTGGATGATGTCGAGGACGCCTCAGGTTAACGAGATTCAACGTTGATCGTCACAAACTGTCAGATGGTACGGACAATTGATTCCTCATCATCGGCGTCTTCGGGTGCGGAGCGGGGTTGGGCGGGACGTGAACGTGAACGCGCGTCGCGTCAGCGCGAGGCGTCCGATCCGACCACCACGTCGGTGGTGACAAAAGCCGAAGTAGGTTTTCGTTCGTAGGTCTTTGCGGCTTGAGCTCCGGCGATTCGGGACTACCCCGGAACGCGCTGCTGGCCGTTCGCCGAGAGCTGGTGTGGCTCCTTACTTTCCTCTTGGCGGGACTGAGCGCTGCACGTGACATCGCTAGACGCTCTCACGCGAGTGACTCTATGTAAGTCCGCCCGGGCAAATGGGAAAAAAAACCTCGAGCGAGCAAAATCGATCGGGGGATGCGCGTTCAAAGGCTTTAACCGCGACTGGTGCGTACCTCTCACCCCTCAAAGCGTATCCGTGGTACCAAACTCAGTGTGGGGTCCACGTCCGCCGCCGCGGACGAAGATCACCCACGGAAGACCCGCCGCTACGCGCGGACGAAGTGGCGGTGGTCCTAATGAAATTTCATGAATGGGGAGACGGGCCCAATCACAGTATTTGCCTATTTAACGCGTGATGACTGTTTGCGTGGGAGTCTTCTAAACGTGAATACTCTCGGCGACCGTTTGCCCATACGTTCGCGCCGCCGCCGCCTTTATTCCCCGCCGACAGTCTCTCGGAGCGGCCATTTCTTCGCCCCGTCGTCGCACATCCATCACGCGCGCACCGACACACGCGCACGATGACCGAAGACGCCGGACGCCTGCGCGTCGCATCCGCGCTCGAGGCCACCGGCGCCTACGACGGCCCGCTCGACCTCGACCTCGGCAACCTCGCCGCCTCCGACCCGTCCCCGATCGACCCGGACGTCTTCGGCAGGAAGCCGAGCGATGTCGCCACCGCCGCCGCGCTATCAAGGGGCCGCGACGTTCTCCAGAGGCTCGTCGGCGATCTCTTCACCCTCCCGTCCGAAGCTGACGTCAACGGTCGGTACGTCGAGCTACCCGCGGGTACCACGTACTTCCCGCGCACCAAGCCGCTGCCGCCCCAGGAGAAGCCGATGACCAAGTGGGAAAAGTTCGCAAAGGAGAAGGGCATCAAGAAGCGGAAGCGAAGCAAGCTCGTGTACGACGAACAGACGGACGAGTGGAAACGCCGGCACGGCCACGATCGCGTCAAGGACGCCGACCGCATCATCATCGCCGACGCCAAGATGTCCGACGTCCCGGGGAAGACGGAAGATCCCTTCTCACGGGAGGAACGCGAACGACGCGAGCGCGTGGAGAAGAACGCGGGGAAGCAGGTCAAGAATCTTCAAAAAGCGGTGGCCAGTCACGGCAAACACGTCCTACCGCCCACCTTACAGATGTCCGCCGCGCCGAAGAAGGGGGTCAAGGCGCTCCCGTTGAACGGCATGAAGAAGCAGCAGATCAAGGATCTCACCGCGCAGGTTGCCATCTCAACCGCGTCCATGGCAAAGTACAACGCCCCAATCCCAGGTCAGTTTATTTGTATTTGTATTTGTATTTGTATTTGTATTTGTATTTTTATTTTTATTTCGTATTGGCAATTGGAATGACGCGTCGTGTTTTGTTTATCACAGGCGACGAGAAGATCAAAACCAGGGGCAAACGCAGGCAGTTCGACTCCGTCACCGACACCGGCACGGAACGCGAGAAGGCGCAGGGGTACATCGATCGCTTAGTACGGCGCGAGGCGGACTTCACGGTGGACGTCAACATGGCGGCACGGAAGATTCAGCGCGCCAAGGAGGCGGAGAACAGGAGCGCCAAGAAGCAAAAACTCGCGGTACGTTTATTTTAATCATCGTATGGGCAATGTGAATGATGTCATGTTTTGTTTACAGGAAAAAGACGCGGCTTCGTCGGGCAAGGCGGGCGGGAAACACGGGAAGAGCGTCGCGGGGCTCAAGGTCAAGGGCATGAGCGGGAAAAAGGGCAAGAAGTGATGGTGTCGACAGTGACGATCAGTCAGTGGCGAAACGTTTGTGGCTGTTTAGCGTGCGTACCCGTCTTAATAGTCTACCATGTTCGCGTCGGCGTCGACGATTTCAAGTACGATTTTCGTGATCATAATAAAATGGGGCGTCGCGCGTTTGGCCCCGCGTCTACGTGTCAGTCTGTATCCGTAATAAGGGTTTACCCTAAAGAACCCCCTTACCTATATATCAGCGGTCAGGTTTTGGACCGCGTTTGTGGTTGGAGGACGTCGCCTCTCCTCGTCGTCCCCCGCGTCGAAACGATCGTGTCTCCGATCGAGCCTCCGCCTTCACAAACGAATAAATTAAAGTATAAATTCTCAGTGCTTCTGCCACTCCGCTTGCTTTTCGATGAGGACCCTCACCGCCTCCTCGCACGTCTCCGTGCTGCCGCAGAAGCTGAACCGCAAAGACGTATGCCCGCGCTCGCGATCGAAGTCCACCCCGGACACGCACGCCACACCGGTGACGTCCAAAATATTCTTGCACAGCGCTGTCAACAAAACACACGTGTCATTCACATTGCCCATACAAGAGTTAAAATAAACTTACCGATGGAGTCATCCGTGATGTCGCTCACGTCGGCGTAGATGTAATACGCTCCACCCGCGGAGGACAGTTTCGTGAACCCCGCTTTCGGTAACCCGGTCATGAGTATCTCGCGGTTACGACGGTACATCGCGACGTGCCCGCGGAACGTGGCTTCGCACTCGGGATCTAAAGCGGCGGCGGCGGCGATCTGACACAGATGCGGCGCGTTGATGAACAGGTTCTGTTGGGAGAACAAAACACGGCGTCATCAATCTGATTGCCCGTACGAAAAAATAATAAAAAGAACCTCACCTGTTGCAGCGCGATCATGGCGGGTTGGATTTTGGGCGGCACGACGGCCCACCCGACGCGCCAGCCGGTCATGCAGTGGTACTTGCTGAACGAGTTGATCACCTGGGTTGGATGGGACGATCGGGTTTAGTGTTGGTTCGGGGGGGTGGGTGGTGCGAGAAAAGATGAAAAAGATTAGTGGGATTAGGTCAGAAAGATGAATGGAATGTCGCGATCGGTGTGTACGCACCATGCACGTGTCGGCACCTCCCGGCGCCTCCAGCGCGGTCGTCGCGCGTTCCTCGCCGTATTCGATCTTGTGGTAAATCTCATCCGACACGAACCACACTTTCCGTTCTTTACACCAGTCGATGAGCTCGAACAGTTCGGACTTTTTCAGCACGGTGCCGGTGGGATTGCTGGGCGACGCGACGATGAGTCCTTTGATCGGTTTGCCGTCCAGGGCGCCGTCGAGGAGCTCACACGTGGGCTGGAAGTTGGTGGCGGCGTCCACCGGGATGGACACGACTTCCACGCCCAGGGCTTCGAGGATGTTGCGGTACGCCGGGTACCCAGGCGTCGCGATGGCGACGCGATCGCCGTGATCGAACATGGCTGTGAAGCCGAGGACGAACGCGGCGGATGATCCGGTGGTGACCATGATCTGCTCGAGGTCCACGTCGACGCCGTAGCGGCTCTTGTAGTCCCGGGCGATGGCGGCGCGCAGTGGGTCGATGCCGTCGGAGATGGTGTACCCCAGCGTGGATCGCCCCGCGGCGCATTCGTCGAGCGCGCGCTTGGAAGCCTCGCAAACATGGGGCGGGGCGCCAGTCGCGGGCTGGCCGACCTCCATGTGCAGGACGGGCAGGCCCTGCTGTTCACGCGCCGCCGCCGCCATCATGACCTCCATCACCTTGAACGGAGGCACCTGCGAGGCCCGCAGGCTCGCGACGAGAGCATCGTTCGACATAACCACGTATCCCGTCCACGCACCCAAAAGGGATAAAGACAAGTGTGTCGCTGGTGGCCCTGAAATGGTGAATATATATTAAACATGGGGTTGTAATGCCTAACTATTGCCCCTGTGGTCGAGGGTTAGTTTAATTGGGGTTTGCAACAAAGGTCGCCCGCTTTATAAAGCGTCTGGAAGGCGAGTTTCATTTGGTGCGGGTCGGCAAAACGCAGTTTGGCTTTTCACATTGTTTGGCCATTTCCGATGAGAAATCGCCCGCCGCGGGCTCAGTCGTCCCCGGCGCTCCCCGCGCCGTGGTACAGTCAGGTTTCGATCAACCGCGACGATGTCGGCGGTGTCATCGCGCATCCCCGCGTCCATCGCGCATCCCCGGATCCCCTCGAGGTTCCCCGGAGGGCCACAGGACTCGTCCACCCACACGCGAAGTCCCCGCATCGCCCACCGGGGCTCCTTCACGACGACCCGCACGCGTTGCCCAGCATCACGCGCCACACGCGCCCAGGCGTCATCCAACAACGATCGCGTCTTCGGATCCAACCAACTCGGCGTGCACGCGCTCGTGTGGACCGGCGGCTGGTCCGAGGCGGACGCGCGCGACGCGTGCGCGCGGACCAAAGCCGCCGGATACGACCTCATCGAGATCCCACTCCTCGACCCATCATCAGTCGACGCGGAGATGACGCGGCAAGTGCTGGACGAGTACAACCTACGCGCCGCGACGTCCCTCGGCCTATCCTTCGACGCGGACGTGTCCAGCGAGGACGACGCCATCGTCGCGGCCGGGGAGGCTCTCCTGAACGACGCGTTGGCCGCCGCCGCGGGGATGGGCGCGAAGTACATGTGCGGCATCCTCTACAGCTCGTTGGGCAAGTACTCCACCGGGCCCACTGCGAAAGGCCGAGCCAACGCGGTCGCCGCGATCAAGCGGCTCGCGGTACACGCGGGCGCATTGGACGTCACCCTCGGGCTCGAAGTCGTGAACCGGTACGAGACAAACTTGATAAACACCGCGGAGCAGGCTATGGCTTTCGTGACTGACGTCGACGAGCCCAACGTTTTAATTCACCTGGACTCGTATCACATGAACATAGAGGAAAAGAGTCTGCGTGACGCGGTTCACGTATGCGGGGATCGGCTCGGGTACGTCCACGTGGGTGAGTCGGACAGGGGCGCGCTCGGCACGGGCACGGTTGACTTTGAGGGTCTATTCCGGGGTTTAGCCGAGGCGGGGTATAACGGTCCGATCACGTTTGAGAGTTTCAGCGCCGAGGTTGTTTCGCCGAGTTTGAGCGACGTGCTGTGCATTTGGAGGAACCCGTGGAGTTACGAGCAGAGGGACGAGCTGGCGGTCGGGGCGAGGACGTACGTGCTGGAGATGATGGAGAGGTTCGGTGGTTGATAGACTACGAGGGTACTTCTTATTGAACAACAAAAAATTGAGCGTCTGTTCGTCTTCCGCTCCGAGAATATCGAGATTTATTCCGAGGATCCCGACGCGACGTCCGTCACTTCCCCGCGTTCGAAGCCATGCAGGCGTCGCCGAATCTAAATTTCGATTCCGAGCACAATTTTGACAGCGATACCATCCTCCTGATTGACGAATGCCGTCGCGTCATCAAGACGAATTTCAGAGGATGGGCTCGCAGCACAATCGCAGCGGGTCAAGTCTTGACGTGGCTCAAGCGTGCAAGCCCCGGAGACCTGCGAGCCATCCGTGTTAAGGGAGTGCGGGTGGAAGATGACCACCCCGCCGGTGAATTATATTTGATATTTGATATGTTCACAAGCGTCATGACTTGTTATGCGGTCAAATGGATGGAAAAGCCCAACCGCGAGCGCACGAGATGGGCCTTTGACGAAGAACCCGAGACGAGGCACAAAATATTCGAGATGCTGAGCAAGTGCGCAGAACTGGGCTGCGGCGATGTCAAGCTGATTTTGGCCAGAATGCATTTCGAATGCAACCACAAAGCGTTAAGACGATCACTCGAGACCTGCGGGGTGAATCCAGCCACGGCACTCGAGTATCTGCTCGAAGCGGCCGACGTTAATAACGATTGCGAAGCCCACGCGCTCCTCGGGAAACTGCACCTTCAGGGTCCAGAGGGACAACAGAGACCAACGGATTTGCCTGCGGGGGTCAAGTCTCCTATTCCTTTCAACGCTGAAAAGTCGCTCGACCACTTCAAGAAAGCCATCGAGTCATACGACGCGCTGGCTGAGCCGAAAGTGTTGGAGACGGGGTTCGTCCCAGAACACATCTTGTTGAACTTCAGCCGTGAAGGAGTTCTGATGAACGGCATCTTCGTCATCGGCACAATGTACATGTTCGAAAGAATGTTTACACGCAACTTCCCTCATGATCCCAAACGCTCGATGAACATTTTCAAGTGGGCCGCATCGAAGGGCTGCTTGCCGTCTATCGCCGTTCTGGGCGGTGCAAACCCAAAATGCGCTCATTGCGGCGGTAACAACCCCTCAAAGCACTGCCCAGGCTGCTTGTGCACGAAGTACTGCTCGAAAAAGTGCCAGAGCAAACACTGGGGTCATCACAAAGGCAAGTGCAAAACCGCACTTTTAGACGCATGTCAAGTGTTCTAGATCACTGGAGTCTATAGTCGCTAGGTTTTATCAGTCTGTTCGTCTTCCGCTCCGAGAATATCGAGATTTATTCCGAGGATCCCGACGCGACGTCCGTCACTTCCCCGCGGTCGAAGCCATGCAGGCGTCGCCGAGTATAAATATCGATCCTGAGCACACTTTTGACAGCGACGCCGTCCTCCTGATCGGCGAATGCCGTCGCGTCATCGACGGCAGCCATAGTGGAGATCCCGCTCAGAGATTGGCTCACGCCTCAATCACAGCGGGTCAAGTCTTGAAGTGGCTCAAGCGTGCAAGCCCCGGAGACCTGCGAGCCATCCGTGTTAAGGGAGTGGAGAGGATGCTGATAGTTGATATGTTCACACGCGTCATGACTTGTTATGCGGTCAAATGCATGGAGCCCGTCAATCGCAGCGGCACGGCATTGATCTTCGACAAACCGGAGTTGAGGCACAAAGTATTGGAGATGCTGAGCAAGTGCGCAGAACTGGGCTGCGTCGCTTCCAAGCTGATGTTGGCCAGAATGCATTTCGAATGCAAGAACGCCGTGGTGAGACAATTACTATTACTCGAGTTCTACGGGGTGAATCCAGCCACGGCACTCGAGTATCTGCTCGAAGCGGCCGACGTTAATAACGATTGCGAAGCCCACGTGCTCCTCGGGAAACTGTACATTCAGGGTTCAGACGGGGGACACGGACGACCAAAGTATTTGCCTGTCAAGTCTCCTGTGTCTTTCAACCTTGAAAAGTCGCTCGACCACTTCAAGAAAGCCATCGAGTCATACGACGCGGTGGCAGAGCCGAAACTTTTGAAGACGGGGATCGTCCCAGAACACATCTTTGGCGCCTTCAGCCGCGAGGAAGTTCTGCAATTCGTCTTCTTCATCGGCTATATGTACATGGACATGTGTACATGCACGAACTATTTACCATGCAATCTTCCTCATGATCCCAAACGCTCGAGGAACATTTTCAAGTATGCCGCATCGAAGGGCTGCTTGCCGGCTGTCGCCGTTCTGGGAGGTGCAAATCCCAAATGCGCTCACTGCGGCGATAACAACCCTTCAAAGCACTGCCCAGGCTGCTTGTGCACGAAGTACTGCTCGAAAAAGTGCCAGCGCAAACACTGGAGCCATCACAAGGGCGAGTGCCTAACCGTAGGTGCTGAAGCTATGCAGACTGTTCTACTTGTATAGTCGCTAGGTTTTATCAGTAGTCGGCTGTCGAAACTTATCAGTCGGGTCCACCGTCTTCCCCCTCCCGGCTCGAAACGCGTTCAACGCGCCAGCATCACCCTTCGTTCCCCTCAGCTGCAGCTCACGCAGCCGCCCTTGCGTGGCGTCCAGGGCGTCGCAAAGCGCCCGCCTCTCCGCCCGCTGCGCCGCGACGGGATCCGATCCCTTCTTCATCAACGGAGAAGAAAAAGAAAAAGAAGAATAAGCGGCTGCCCTCGGAGTCATACGCGTTCGCCCCTCACTCGCCGCGTTCTCGTCCCCGATTGCCACTTCACCACCGTCACCACCATCCGGGCACTTGGGCACGCGCGCGTAGGAGTCGTACTCCCTCGCGCCCTCCCGCCTCGCGCGCTCCACTCGTTCAACAGCGTACTTGGCCAACTTCGCCTCCAGCCTCGCCACCCTGTCCTCGGACTCGGCCAACGCGGCGTCCGCTTTAGCGACGCGCGCCGTCATTTCATCGCACCGTTCCTCCGCCGCATCCGCGCGTGTCTCAGCCCTGCGAATCTTACCGAGTACCTCCGTGGTGTCCTTGAGCGACGGCGGCGGTACTCTTCGCGCAGCTCGTAGGTCCTGTAATACACAAAACACGTCGTGTGTGATACTAATTGCCCATATGAAAATAAAACGAAACTCACCTCGAGCGCCTTCTCCGCGATGGCATCCGCCTCCGCCGCTCTGTTCTCCGCGTCGTTGGCTCGAGCCTCCGCCGCGATCGCCCTATCCTCCGCGGCTCGCACGAGCTCGTTCGCGACTCGCGCAGCCTCCACCTCGTTTTTCATTTGCGCCAACGTGTTTTCCGCGGCGTCGCGCGCTTTCAACGCGTGTTCGATTGAATCCGTCGCGAGTTTGGCTTTGGCGTGTGCGGTTTCGCCCATCTCTTTCGTGGACCGTCGGAGCATCCGGAGCTCGGTGGAGTACTGCGCGACGCGAGTGCGTTCGGCGTTTAGTTCGCGTCGGAGGTTCGCGAGTTCGTGTGTGGCGTTCGCGGCCAGGACGGTGAGATGCTCGAGCGATCCGAGTTTCTCCCCGGTTTTGGCAACCGGGAGGATCGAGGGTGCCGACGTTGATGCGGCGGGTGCGCTCGTGCCCGGGAACTCGAAACCTGGCGAGTCCGACTCTGGACGGATGTCGTCGATGTCGTCGTCTTCATCGTCGCCGAGGGACCCGCCGGAGGATCGCTCGTCGTCCGCGAGGGGCGCGAGGGTCGGCGACGGGGACGACGGACTCTCATCCCCGTCCGCGCCTGAATCCCGGGGCGCATCTTCCCCATCTTCCGCCTCGCGTGGACCGGGTTGTCGCCCATCGTTCGCGCGTATCTCCGCCACGATCCGCGCGGGATGTACCTCAGCGGTCGTGGTCATGACGTCGGGCTCCTCATTCGAGGGGCCCGCATCCGGTTCCGTCATCACGCGGCGTCGAATGAGGGGCGCGTGAGAGATGGGGCTCTTCATTCTCGTTCCCCCAAAACGCGTTTCGGCAGATCCGAGAAAGCGTTTTGACATGCGAGTCAACTGGGAAAGCGGCTTCCGCCGTTGAAAAAAAAACCTAAACCATCACTCTGCTCCGCACGCGCACGCAGTAGGTACGTCCCCGGCCGCGCGTCTCTTCGCTCGGTATTCGCGGCTGTGTCGTTACGACCGCCCCGTCCTCACCTCGTGTCATCGCGCCCTGACCTTCCCTTCCCTTCCTCCGCCGACGCAGCCAACGCACGATGATTTACCAAACCAACTCGAACTTGTTCCGTTCGTTCCTCAAGGCGTCCACCAAGTCCACCAGCACGGGTGGCGCCTCAGGTCCTCAGGTGAAGGAACCCAAGGCCAAGGGCTCAGACGGGAAGTACCAGGGTGAATAAACTCGCTCCCGGGTGATGGATGTCGTGGCACGTACGTCGCGGGAGGGTGACGAGTAGATGAGGAAACTTTTGGCACGCAACTAGGGTTCAGTTCAAACACCTTTCAAGCGTGGTGTCGTCGTCCTTCGCGTTTCGTCCTTCGCGTCGTGTTTCCAAGGATACCGCGTGGACCGCGAGCTGCGCGTGAGACTCCGGTCGCAGATGGCATGAAACCCTCTGAACCGAGTTTGCCGTCACGGGGGTACGCACGCCAGCCTCGCCTCCGTCCCTCGTTTTTTTCACCATCACGCAAGATTTGCCATTCGAAAAGATTTGCCACTGCGAGCCAGTGCGTTTTGCCATGTTCTGTCCCGCCTTCCTTCACACGATCTGCACGCGCGTCTCGGTCCCGCCCGCGCCGCGCGATGAGTTCCTTCATCCGCGCGCGTGCCCAGCTAAAGGTCAAGGAAGCGCCCGAGTTCATTCAAAAGCACGTCGCCGGTGACAACCGGTGAATGTATGGGACATAAGCGACACCACGGATGCCCGAGTGAATCACACTAGCGCGAAATCTATTCGAATAACACCGCGGCTTCTCTCTATGTTCCCACATCGACACTCCCCCTCACGCCCTGTTCCCACCCCCGCCGCCGTACTTGTTCCCGCTGAACTTACCCCACATCGAGTCGAACTCTTTCGTGAACGTCGCGCACAATTTCGCGTCGGCGACGATGACGATGTTCTCCTGGTTACCGAGCACAGCTTGCCTGGTCCAGTTGAAGCTCCCGTTGATGAGCTTGGCGCCGTCGACCACGGCGAACTTGTGGTGCATGTGCGTGGTGGCCGCGTCGGTTCGTACCGGGATCCCGGCTTGAGCGATGGCGCCTAGATCGGACCCTTGGGATGACGCCTGGTCGTCGTCGCTGATGACCCGCACCTTGACGCCGCGCTTCTTGGCGCCGATGACGGCGTCCGCGATCTCGTTGCACGTGATGGTGAACACGCACACGTCCAGGGTCTTGTTCGCGCCGTTGATGTGCCGCAGGAGCTTGACCAAGGAGGTATCCGAGTGCGCGTAGGTGCAATTCGGTCGCGTGCAGTGCTTGTTTGGGTTGTTCAGGTAGGTTCGGCAAGGCATGCCGGCGGTGTCCGGGAAGAAGAGGACCTCGGCGTTGGTCGATCCGCCGCCAGGGCTGGAGAAGCACACGCCCATGGTAAGTTGATAGTTGATAGATCGGTCAGTAGATGCCACCCGCGTGTGTGTGTACCCTGAGGCGCCTTTCCTTTCTGGTGTGTCGAAACATCCGATCCGACGCGGCACCCGCACGAAATATCTGACGACACGTCACAGAGTTCAAATGGCAGTTCCGACGCGTCACTCCTTCAGCGCGCGTGTCGACGGTTGCAAGCGCGCCTGCGTTCGCCGCGGCGCCGACGTACTTCGAAAGAGATGCGTTCGCTCACGGCCTCGGCGCGTGTACACGCGCCCGTTCACGCGGGTAGTCGCGGCCCACCCAAGAAGCCGACAACGTCACCATCGCGTCGCGGACTCGCGGATCTGAGATCCACGCGACCTTCCTCGGGTCCCTCGACGCGCCTCGCGGCCATCGCCGAGCCCTCTTCCTCCATCGATGAAACCTCCTCACGCACGCCGCCGCCGTCGACGCCCACCGCATCACCCGGGTCGAACCAACCACGGCGCAAACCCGTCCGCGCCAGGGACTTCAGGCACCCGCTCGACCAACAAAACACCCAGCTCCTCCGCGCCATCCCAGGGCTGAGCGGCGTCACCAAATCGCTCGTCACGCCAGTCGCGGAACAGATGCTGGTGCTCGAGCAGATCAGCACGTCCGTGCTCGTGGGGCCGAAGCAGCTCCCGCACGTCCACAAGCTCGTGCTGGACGCCGCGGAGGTGCTCGACATACCCCCTCCGCAGCTCTACATTCGGCAGAGCTCGCAACCGAATGCTTACACTCTGGCGATATCCGGGCGAGAACCGGTGGTTGTGGTGCACACCGCGCTGATCGAGCTGATGTCCGCGGCGGAACTCCAAGCCGTCATCGCGCACGAGATGGGACACCTCAAGTGCGACCACGGGGTTTGGCTCACCGTCGCGAACTTGCTGACGCTCGGCGTGGAGATTGCGCCGCTGGTACCGACGTTCGTCGTCGACAACTTTCGAGATAACTTGATGCGGTGGGTACGAGCGGCGGAGCTGTCGTGCGACAGGGCCGCGTTGATTGTGGCGGGTGATCCCAAGGTTGTCGTGTCGGTGCTCATGAAGCTCAGCGGCGGGTGCCCGAAGCTGAGCGGTCAGCTCAACGTGGATGCGTTTTTGGACCAGGCGAGACGGTACGTTTATTTTAATTCGTGTGCGTATGGGAAATTTGTATGACGGTGTGTGCTAATTGCCGTTATATTACAGGTACGACGACGAATCGTCTTCGCCCCTCGGGTGGTACCTACGGAACGCGCAGACGCGGCAGCTGACGCACCCGCTGCCGGTGGCGCGAGCTAGGGAGATTGACGAGTGGAGCAGGAGCGAGGAGTTCTTATCGTTGGGAATCACACCGGCGCCGACGCCGGATGAGTTGGAGCTGTGGGAGGCGTGAGCGATGACACGCGATGATCGATTTTTCTAATTTTAGTTTTCGCGAAGGAAAGGCAGTTGCTCAGTCGCGCGTTGTCGGTAACTACTGTTTGTATCAATACATTCGAAGCGCGTTTCGCGCCGCTCTCTCTCTCTCTCTACGTCATTCATTGCGGCCTCTCTTCGTTCACATCATGACGCACACCGTGCTCTCCTCCTGCGCGAGCGGCCTCGGAGGACCGCCGCCGCCGCCGCCGGCATCCCCATCTCTCTGATTATTATGGAGCCTCTCGAGGAGGTTGCAGATCTCCGCGTGTCCGTGCTTGGACGCGAGGAAATAGCTGGTCCTGTTTGGATCCCGTAGCGTGACGTCCAGCTGCGGCAGCGATGTCAGGTACTCCTGCGATGGATGGAACGAATCCCGGGAAGGATGGGGCGTGGCGGTGAGGTCGAGGGCGGTGGGGTCGAGGGCGACAAGATACGCAAGATGCGAATGTCAGCTTTTCGGAAGAGGGGTGCCGTCGCGAGGGTGGGCGAGGATTAATCGTGCGCACGCACCACCACCGGTAGATGCCCGCACTCGCACGCCAGGTGGAACGGCGTCATGTCGTGATCGTCCCGCTCGTTGCATCCCACCGCGCCCGGCCCGAGCGCGTCCACGACGGCGCGAACCAACTCCAAATCGCCTCCGCTGCACGCGTGGTGAAGGCACGTCTGCCCGTCGTCGTCCCTCCGCGTGAGCAGCGCCGGGTTCGCGGCACACACGCGCCTCGCGCTGTCGATGTCACCCTCCTCGCACGCGTCGTGGAGGGTCTCCAGATCCGTGCCCGGCGGATCCATCGCCCCCCCCAGTCCCCCTCCGCGCCGGAGGGAGTGCCCCCACGGAAAACACAGCTGTGCGACTCTTCGTTGGCGAGGCGAGCTGTTCAAACGAGAAGGGCGGCGGGAGAAAAAGCCCCCCCATTCGATCGCTGCCGCTCACTCGCCCCGCGCGCGCGCGTCGGATTGACAATTGTAGGTCGGTCACCATGGCGGCGCTGGACAAGCCCCTCTCCGAGACGGGCCCGACCCCGATGGACATGAAGCTCAGCGCCGACCTCGAGGCCCGGTTGCATCTGGAGAACGTCTTCGAGTCCCCCGAGGAGTGCACCAGGCGCGAGGAGGTGCTCGGCGAGATCAACGAAGTACTTCAGCTCTGGTGCCGAGCGCGGTCGGCGACGAAAGGCATCGAGGAGGACCTGGACCCACGGTGCAACCTCTACACGTTCGGATCGTACCGCCTCGGCGTGCACGGCCCAGCCGCGGACATCGACACGCTCTGCATCGGGCCTAGGCACCTCACCCGAGCCGAAGACTTCTTCGGCTCGGAGTGGACCGAGTACGAAGGGTCGTTCTACCTGGAGATGAAGAACCACCCGGGAACCGACAGCGTCGTCGCGGTTCCCGACGCGGTCGTGCCGGAACTCAAGCTGGTCTTCAGAGGCTTCGAGATTGACATCGCGTACGTGTGCATGTCATCGTACGTCTCCGTCCCGGAAGATCTCGACGTGTGCCAAACGCAAATTTTGCAAAATCTAGACGACGCATCTGTCAAATCACTAAACGGATGCCGCGTCGCCGATCAACTCCTACGTCTAGTACCGAACCACGACGCCTTTCGCATCGCGCTCAGAGCCCTGCGCGTGTGGGCGAAGGAACGCGGCGTCTACAGCAACGTCCTCGGGTTCTTCGGAGGAGTCAACTTGGCGCTGTTAGTCGCTCGAGTGTGCCAGCTGTACCCTAACGCGGCGCCGAGCATGCTGGTGTACTCGTTCTTCCAGCTGTGGGACGCGTGGCAGTGGACCACGCCGGTGATGCTGACGCCCATCGTGGACGAAGGCCACGGGCTAAGGGTATGGGACGAACGCGTGAACAAATCCGAGCGGTTCCAGCTCATGAAGGTGAGTTCATCTTAATCTTCGCACAGGCAATTCCATTCGACTGACGACGTGATTCTTTTACATTACAGATCATCACCCCGGCGTACCCGGCGCAAAACTCGACGTTCAACGTCACGCACTCGTCACTGCACGTGTTACGACAGGAGTTCAAACGAGGCCGGGAAGTGTGCACGGAGATTTTGATGAGCAAAAAAAAGTGGGAAGCGCTCTGGGCCCCGCTGCCGTTCTTCAGCATGCACAAGCACTACCTGCAGGTGACGATCGCGGCGGTTTCCGAGGATGACTTTAAAAAGTGGGAAGGGTGGGTGCACTCGCGGCTGCGCATGCTGGTGCAAGGCGTGGAGACGTGCTCGGGGGGCGCGCTCGTCGGTACGTTTATTTTTAATCATCGTATGGGCGATTAGAGACTGACGTCGTGTTTTGTTTACAGCGCACCCCTACCCGGAGAAGAAGAAGGACCCGAACAAGGACGAATCAATGCACTGCGTCTATTACCTCGGCCTCGGGCCCGCGCCGCCGCCCGAACCCGGCGCCGCGCCTCCCAGGGGAACGCTCAATTTAAACCCCGCGGTTGAACAGTTCCAGATGTTGGTCACCAACTGGGTCAACCGAGCCGACGGAACGTTGGTGTGGCAGCCCGGCATGGAGGTCCACGTCAAGCACATGAAGCGCAAGGACGTACCGCATTGGGCGAGTGTCGTGGAGGAGGTTAAGGACGATGACAAGGTGGCGGCGGACCCAGAGGCGGCGGCGGCGGCGAGGGCGAGAGCGGCGGCGGCGACCAAAGCGGCGGAGGCGGCGTCGGCGGCGTCTGGCGCCATCGGCGTGAAGCGCAAAGCCAGGGATGATGCGGAGGACACGGGCGAGGGTGGTGCGTCAGGGGGTGCCGAGGGTGGTGCCGAGGGGGGTGCCGAGGGTGGTGCCGAGGGTGGTGCGAAGGCTCCGGAGACGGGTGAACCGGCGGCGAAGAGGATCGCGGCGGAGGGTGACGACGGCAAGCCCGCCTCCACGTCGGCGCCCTCCGCGTCGGCGCCCGGGGATATCCCCGAGGCATCCCCGAACGGCACCGAGTCGGCACCCGGGGATGCCGCACCAAACGAAGACACGACGGTGGTCAAGGCGGCGGATGAACAAGTTGAACAAGTTGAACAAGTTGATGAACCGCCGTTGAACGACGACATCGACGGGCTGGACGGCGGTGACTTCGACGGCTCTTTCGGGGATTTGCCCGGTCTGGGCGGTGGGGACGATGCGGCGGCGGTGCGTGCGCCGCGACCGGCGGTGAATAAGCTCAAGGTCTCGTTCGCGTCCGTGGTCAAGAAAGGGTGAGAGAATTGGGTCGTACGCACTGCACTCGAAGGTAGCACACGTAGCGGTGAGAGAATAAAATCGCGATAGTTTTTCGAGTCTCCGCTCTGACTTTTTTCCGCCCGAACCGAATTTGTCGAGAGTCGTGTCACACGTCAGATATCAAGCCTGGTGCAGACCAAAGGACGCGGGCGCACGAACGGACGCCACCACCGCGCACCGCAACAATGGCACACGGATCGGGATGGATGCACGGCCTCGTCAAGGCTGTGCTGAGCGGTGACTGCGTCGTCGTCATGGGCAACGCCGCGCAGGTGCGTTTCGTCCGCGTTCGTCCGGAACCCCGCGTCGCGTCAGATCGTTCTCTCCGATCGGCTCGTCGGTCCCCCCGATCTGCACCCACCCCACGCCTCCCCTCGCGTGTGTTTACGCACGATCCACGATCATCGCGATGAAGACTGACCCGATATCTCCCATCACCCTTCCCATCGTCATCACAGGGCGGACCCCCGCCGGAGAAGACCATCACCCTCGCGTCGCTCGTCGCTCCCCGCATGGTACGCACGCCGCGCGGCCCCAAATTTCACCGTCATAAAGGGAAAGGACACGCGCTCCGACTTTTGACGACCCGATCGCAGCCCCGAGCGACCTCTTGCCCCATCTTCCGCCCGTATTAAATAACCCGATCTGACATCTCACCCCCACCAACTGACACACACCACAGGCGCGGAGGGACGGTAAGGATGAACCCCACGCGTTCGCATCGCGCGAGTTCATGCGGAAGCTCCTCATCGGGAAGCAGGTTAAATTTCGCGTCGAGTACGCGGTGGCATCCATCGGACGAGAGTTTGGCCAGGTATACGTCGGCGACGACAACGCGTCGCTCGAATCCGTCGCGAACGGATGGGCGAAAGTGCGCCAGGGCGGCGGCGACCAGGCGTCCAACCACGAGGAACTCGTCGCCGCCGAGGCTGGCGCGCAGGCCGCCGGGATCGGCCTCTGGACCAAGGACCCCACGGAGATTGCTTTGTCAGTGCGGCACCCGCCGACGTCGTTCGACCCGAACTCGCTCCTACCCGCGATGAAAGGCCGGCCGATGCCGTGCATCGTCGAGGCTGTCCTCAACGGCGCCGCGCTGCGCGTGCAGCTCATGACGGACGGCGCCGATACCAGGCACGCGACGTGCACCGTCTTCCTCGCCGGAGTCCAGGCGCCGGCGATGAAAACCAAAAGCCAAAGCCAAAGCCAAAACCAAGCCGCCGCCAACGGAGACGCCGCCGCCGCCTCATCATCAATCGACGAGCCCAAGCCCGAGCCATTCGCTCGGGAGGCTAAACACTTCACCGAGGTTCGCCTCCTGAACCGCGACGTGCTCATCGTCCCCGAGGGCACCGACAAGTACAATAACCTCTTCTGCACTATCCGGGCGCCCGACGGCGGCGACGTCGCCGAGCTGTTAACTCAAAACGGGCTCGTCAAAGTGGTGGACTGGTCCCTCGCGATGATGACCGCGGGCGCCGCGACGCTACGCGCCGCGGAGAAGGCGGCGAAGCTCGCGAGGCGGTGCATGTGGAGGTCCTACGTGGCGCCGCCGCCGAACCCCAACTCGCTCATCGGGAAAAACTTTCTCGGAACCGTCGTCGAGGTGGCCTCCGGAGACTCAATCGTCATCGCCGATTCCGACACCGGCGCGGAACGACGCGTCACCATGAGCTCCATCCGAGCGCCGAAGATGGGCAACGAACGACGCGGGATCAAACCCGAGCCGTGGGCGCACGAGGCAAAGGAATTTCTCCGCACGAGGTGCGTCGGTAAGCGAGTGAAAGTATCCATGGAGTATCAACGCAAGATCCCGACGCAAGGCGACGGACCGGAGATCGTCCTGGACATGGGCACGGTGCTGTTACCAACCGACCAGCTCAAGGGCGAGGACACGAACAACGGAGTGACGGAGCTGAACGTCGCGGAGATGCTGGTGCTCCGCGGGCTCGCCTCAATCGTTCGGCACCGAAACGACGACGAGGACCGCTCTTTGCGGTACGACGACCTGATGCAGGCGGAGCAGCGCGCGATCAAGGGTAAGAAGGGTGTCCAGAACAAAGACAAACCCGCGCCGGTGCACCACGTCAACGACATCTCGCAAAACGCGAACAAGTCCAAACAGTTTCTTCCGTTTCTTCAACGCGCGGGTACCTCGCACGCGATTGTCGACTACGTGTTGAGCGGGCACAGGTTGAAACTGTCCGTGCCGAAAGAAGGCGCGCTGATCTCGTTCGCGATCGCGGGCGTTCGATGCCCGCAGCGGGATGAACCGGGCGCGGCTGAGGCGCTTCGGTTCGTGCGCCACCGATGCGCGCAGCGCGACTGCGAGATCGACGTGGAGGTGAGGTTCCTTTTATTTTCGTCATAATGGCAATTTGACTGACGGCGTGTTTTTCTCTTTTCTTTCACAGGGTGTCGACAAGACGGGCACTTTCCTCGGGACGATGACCTACTCATCACCTTCATCCGGCGGTCGCCAAACCCAGACCAGCCTCGGACTCGAGCTCCTGAGGCACGGACTCGCGACGCTTCACGGCTCGTACGACCCGAACCGTCACGCGAACGGCGCCGACCTCGTCACCGCGCAAGACGCCGCGAAACACAAGCGGTTGGGCGTGTGGGTCGATTGGTCCCCGGAGAAGGAGGCTGCGGAGAAGGCTGCGGCGGAAGCCGCGGCGTCGAGCGCGACTGCCGGTGGTAACGGTCAAGAAACGGCCGGCGGAACCCAAACCGTCGCCGAGATCTGTTCGCTCGGCGTCACGGAGGTTGTCGACGCCTCTCGTTTTTTTTGCCAACGCGCGGGTGGCGATCGAGCCGCGTGGGTGCACTCGCAGCTCCAAGCGCTCGCGCCCAATTCGTCCCGAGTGGGATTCGAACCCAGGAAGGGCGCGATGGTCGCCGGGCGCTTCACCGGCGACGACGAGTGGTACCGCGCGATAGTCGTATCCGTCGCGAAGGACCGCGGGATCGACGACTCGGTCCGCGTGCACTACTGCGACTTTGGAAACGGTAAGCGCTTATTACTTTCTTTGTTTGTTCCCACACTGTTTACCCGTACCTTTGAGTACTAATTACATAATTCTGTATTTTTCAGGCGAATCGCTCCCGCGAGACAGGCTCGCGCCCCTGGACCCCACGCTAGCGTCCACGCCCCCCCTCGCGCACCTCTGCGCGCTATCGCACGTTAAGATCCCGGGCCCCACCAAGGATCACCACAGGGATGCGAACAACTTATTCGGCGCTTTGGTCTCCGTCGGAGCCATGGATGCCCGGATCGATCGACGAGGGCGGTGAGTTTCTATTTCTATTTCTATTTCTATTTCTATTTCTATTTCTCGTACGCACGGGCAATCAGACTGACGTCGTGTTTTGTCAACAGGGTTCCGGATGCGCCTTGGGACCCCGACGCGCAGCCCGAGTGGCGCGTCACCCTCGGCGTCGACCCCGACGCCGGCGCTGACGACGGCGCCGGGGACGATGCCGATGACGGGTCGGTACAGAGCGTCAACGCGAAGATGGTCGCCGCCGGGTTGGCTCGACTGGAGCGGTGGGTTCGAAAGGATCCCGCCGCGAAGGTTTTGGTGAACGCGGAGACTCGGGCGAGGCGGGACCGGGTCGGTATGTGGGAGTACGGCGACGTGGACTCGGACGATGAGGAGGAGGAGCGGCCCAAGGCGCCCGGGGCGTGGGGACGAAGGCGATGATGAGACTCAAAGCGCATTCGGCGATAATGGATGAATGAATTTTACATCGTTGGATTCCTTTCTTTGGTTAAACATACACGAGTAGATCTCTGGCTACGCACGGGCCACGGCTAGTGTACAACACGGTGGTTCTGACCGAGTGTTTTGTCTCAAAACGCGAGTTTCGGGTCTCCCTTTGGTTCGTGTAGCCAGTCGCTGGCGCGAAACTTGCGCGGCGTGCGATGGAACTTGAACTCAAAGGCTCGCGGCCATCCTTTTTGCGGAGCCCATGAGGTCACGCCCGCGGCTTCCTTGGCGGCTTTGCGCTGCAGGTTTTTGACGCGTTTCGGGAGCGATAGGGTGCCGGTGCCGGTTTCGCCGAGCGCCGCGTGCGTCGCCTTCTTCAGCAGCACCTGCGCCTCCCGTAAGAGGATGTTCGCCTTGCCTCTCATTGAGCTGAGTCACGGGACGCGTCCGTTACCGGGGGAACAAAATTTAAAGATAGAGTCGGTCGGCTTCCGAGCGTCCCCTCGGGCTGATGATCGTCACCGGAAGGCTTTTGAAGCGGCGACGACGACGCGTTAGGGACGGAACGGCACGGTCCGCGCGTCGATATGCGTTCGTAGTGCGAATCGGTGTGACGGCGACGACCGTGGAAGCATGGGGAAGTCCGAGAACTTTCCAAGCTGGCTCGAATATTTGGCGCGGATATCACCATTTGCAGTGTTGATGTCCAGATTTTTGACCGGATTCCTGGGAAAATA
>Ga0302116_1000526_pt1 | contig 23231 bp, 31 predicted proteins | sample AG5_SCM_MG_FD_203124 | JGI IMG/M metagenome (GOLD analysis project Ga0302116, IMG submission 203124) | Marine microbial communities from Western Arctic Ocean, Canada - AG5_SCM | ecosystem: Environmental > Aquatic > Marine > Oceanic | place: Canada: Western Arctic Ocean | collected 2017-10-01 | reverse complement strand
TCCTTGGGTGAAATCTGTATTGAGAAAATGATTGAAAAAATTAAGTTTGAAGGGTGGGGGGTGGGGTGGGGGTGAGTTTTAGACAGGGAAAAGAGACTGGAGAGAGGTTGAGGGGAGGGGAGGGGAGGAGAGGAGAGGGCCCATTCACGCACATCTAACGTCAACTCACCTCAAGCATAGCCAAACAAGAAATTGTAAGAAAGTATTGATTCGCAATCCGGCTGAACTGCTCGTACAAGTTGCGAAACAAGAAGTTGTAGCGGGTGTATTTGGTTGTGGTCATGTTGTTGTTTACATAGTTTTTGTCTGGGACATTGATACCTATAAATCTATAGATGAATTTCTCCTTCAAGGAGAACCTTCGTCTAATGCTGCCGGTTGTCCGTCGCTCAGTTGATTTCTCTTTTGAGTCTAATTCCATGCTCATGTTGGGGTGGGGTGGAGTGGAGTGGGGGCGGGAGGACCGTGAAAGAAACCAGGTGGATGGCTTATTAAGTGGGGAGGAATGGGAAGAGTGGATGGGAGAGAGGGGGGCCAAAAAATTGAACTTGGGATTGTCGATGCTCAACCCGTGTCGATGCTTGTAATGGGCTCGTAATGGGTGGTTTTTATTTTTATTTGTTGTCTAGAAGATCTCTAAGGATTGCAAATATATGGTTGGGTTAAGACAAAAATTACAACTTGGCTCATTTCTTTTTTCTTCTTTTTTATTTTTGCGCTGCGCCGTTCAACAAAAAAAATCATAAATCATAGGTTTCGCCCGGCAGATGGATCTCCTCAAAAAGGCCAACGAAGCCGCATCATCAGCTCTGGCAACAATTGAACACAAAACAGCCAAAGCTCTAACAAAAATAGATGATGCAGTTGGATTTATGGAGGAAGCAATCCATGACATTGAGGAGGTGGCTGGAGAGATATTAGATGGCGAAACACACATAATTGGCGATCTGCTCCGCCGCGGCTTACTCGAGAAGCCAACTAAAAAGACAGGCCACCGCCAATCGGACGAGGATCAGTCTGTCAAGTCGGGCATAGTCTCTGTGAACACTTTGACGAACAAAGGCCCTTCCGCCGACGATTCCGAGAAGATGATGCGCGACCGCGCGTCCAATGCGGCCGACGTCCTCCGCCTCCGCCAGCTGGAGAAGGAGCGCCTCGCGGCCGCGGAGCTTGCCTTTGCCCCGAGGAGGGACGCGATCGACTCGCTCGTTTTGGACGTTCAGCTCAGCTCGGCGAAACCGAAGCACATGAGCTTCGTTGTGGAGTCGGCAGCGAGGAGGATGGCTCCCACTGCGGCTACGGGGATTGCGAATTACGGTGAGTGAGTTGAATTGAATAGGTGGGAAATTTGATCCCAACTAATCCAAATCCACAATCACTCACATCAGCTCGCGGAAGCATGAGCAGCAAGGCCGGCACGGTAAACAAAATGGAACGCAAGGCTATTGTGGAGCTGGGGGGAATTGAACCCCTCTCGGACTCGTTGGATGAGGCGCTGGGAGAGTACCTCTGCACGTGCTGTGCGGACGCTCTTGCGAACCTTGCGATAGACGACAACTGCCGCGGCGCGGTTGGGGACTCAAACGCAATTGAAAATCTCGTCAACATATTGGGAAATGCGGCTCACCCGGACGCCGACGTTTCGGCCAGGCAATCGGCGCTGTGCGAGCACGCTGCGGCCTGCCTGAGGAACCTGGCGCTGGACGAAAGCAACGCCAAAAAAATGGCAGTCTGCGGGGCGATCCCGGCGCTCATCACGCTTTGCAACGACGGGAGTCCGGTTACCAGGGGTATGAGCGCCTGTTGCCTCGCGTGTATTGCAAAATTTAAGGACAGGTGTGAGCAGATTTGCGACTATGGGGCGGCGCAGCCGTTGATAAGAATGCTTGAAATGGAGGAAGAGGTGTGTCAGCTGAGTTCTGCCGGCTGCTTGAACGAGCTGTCGAGACTGCGTCGGAACAAGTTCAAAATATCGCACAACAAGGGGTTCGAGACGCTGATCAGGGTGCTGGCGAGGCCTAGGGATCCCAGCATTGAGGGTGATTTTTTGTTACAAATGGTTCAGGAGAAGGCAATGCTTATCTTGCTGAATTTGGTTGAGGATGATAAACTCCACAAAAAAGCAGTAAAACTGGGGGTAATTGCCACTTCCATTCACCAGCTGGAAGTAGGCAGCAGTCTTGGGAAGGAGGCCGCCGCTTGGATCCTCTGCCACCTGATCAAGCACGTGACGGAAGAGCAGCGCGTTGAAACAGCCGTCCCTCTGGCTGACATGATTCGGGGAAATCAGTGGTCTACCAAGAGTGCTAGTTGCAAGGTGAGTTCCTATAAAGTGTGTGTTGCGTTTTGGATCTTTACTCACGGATCTCCATCACTTAATGCTCGGCTTAGGCAATAATGCAAATTTTCCGCACCGACGACGAGAAGCTCATGTTTATTAAAAAAGCAGACGGGCTGAAATGCTTGGTGGACATGCTGCAAGAGCGCGAGCCTCGCTTGCACGAAAACACCCTCGGTGCGATCCTCGCATTGATGGAGAATCCCGAAGTCCCTGATATGCTCCTAGACGAAGCCGATCTCGACGTAGTTCCGAAGCTTGTTCGGATGATTGGGGCGGCCAATCTCGTTGTTAGAAAGTTGACGTTTGGAATTTTGAAATGCCTAAGCATCTACGATACTGTCTCAGTGCACGCTAAAATTCCCCTGCAGGTGAGCGAGCGAAGCGAGCGATCCTTGATGAAGACGAGAATACTCGCGATGAATCCCGCGAAATGGCTGCAGACGGCTACATTCACTAACAACTAAACTAACATTTATTCCACTCAATTCTTTTGACTCGCTCGTTTTGCTCTTGCTTCATTAAAAATGCGCCTCGCTTCGCTCGGCGCAGCACCACTACTACATCGAACACCCTCCCGACGAATTCATGGACTTCATACATAGCTTTGTAACAAAGCGCAAAGAGCGAGGATACTTGAGCCGGGTCGGGAAAATGAGCGAGAAGTTTACAGATGAGGAGGTGAGCCGAGCGAAGCGAGCGAGCCTTGAGGAAAACTCGAGCGACGGATCTCGCGAAATTTGCTGCAGACGGCTACATCCACTACTAAACTAACTCACTCCGAATCGTTTGACTCGCTTGGTTTGGTTCGCTCGTGCTTCATTAAAAATGCAGCTCAACGAGTACGAAGCCTTGTTCACGGAATTGGACGATGACAGCAGCGGATCCATCGACGCCGACGAAATCGGTTTGTTGGTCGAGGCGATGGGGGGCGGGAAATTGAGCGAGGACCAACTTCAGGAAATGATTAATGAGGTGGACATGGACGGAAGCGGGGTGATTGAGTGGGACGAGTTCTTGATCATCATGTGGAACTTGAAAACGGGCAAGAAGACGGGGCTGGGTGGAATCTTGGGCAACGCCTTAGCCACAGGGTTTAAGAGGAGCGCGGTGGGGAAAGGATTTCAGAAGGTGAGCGAGCGAAGCGAGCGAGCCTTGTGACAAAAGACTGCGAAGCTCCGTGCGAAATTGCTATACATGGCTACATCCACTACTGAACTAACCCACTCAAAACTATTTTTGCTCGCTCGCTGCTCTCTTGCTTCGTTAAAAATGCGCCTCGCTTCGCTCGGCGCAAAGATGGGAAGATTTTACAATAGAAAAAAAATTGAGATGCAGGAACTGATGGATGCAGAATTGAAGGAGCAGCGGGAAGCAGAAGAGAGGGCGAGGATGGCTGACAAGTACTGGGAGGCTGAAAAATTGAAGAGAGAAAGATTGAGAAACGAGCAGAGATTGATGAATCAGGCGATGTGATTTTATCTTATGAAATTTAGTAATTAGACTGGAAATTTGAAAAAAATCATTTTTTGTAAGCACGCAACCAATCCACGAACTCGTCTATTAATACCGGCCAAGCGGCATTCTCGTCATCGTCGTAGCCAGCGCAGTCTGCATTTATATTCACGCTAAACTCTAAGAAGCTCGTCCACTGGTCCAAATTAATCCGCACATTGGCTTCCCCCATACCCTCCAAAAACTCGCAAAATTTTGTGCAGTGCGCGTTGCCTCTGCTTCCGAGAACCATTTGCAACAGCGCAACCACCAGATCCCTCTCCAAGGTTTTATGCGTCCCTTCACGACTGAACTGAAACACAAATTTGAACAAACCTTTGAACTATTGCCGCGCATTGAGTGGTTAGTTTAGTAGTGGAGATAGCCGTCTGTCTGCGGGCTCGCTCGCTCACCTCCTTGTGCTCCATAAAACCGGGATCAAGTCTTGTCAGTAACCCCTTAAAACCCTCAATATCAAATACATTTAGCTTCCTGCACCCTTCGTTCCACTCCGCCTGGCTGATTTCTCCCGGCTTTGAGTTGGCTCCCATTCGGTGCAGTAAAACTAATATTCTCAAATCTGTAGTAGGATCTATCTCCAGATCGTCTGCAAACTTGGAGATTCCCTCGGCGTTGATGGCGAACGGGTTCTCGGGGTCTGCGTACTTGTTGAATAGAGCGAGGGCACTCGCGTTGGTTGTTGGAGCGGCCACTGGAGCTGGAGTTTTTTTCTTCCTGGAAAACATGCCCAGAGTGTTTAAGAGAAGGTTGGAGATGTGGATTGTGGATTGTGGATTGTGGAGCGGGTATTGTGTCGTGTTTGGGTGTGTTATATTTGAGATAGTGAAAGTGTGAAGGTAGCTATTGTTATCTTGGCTATGCTAGCTAACACTTTATAATCATATAATTTAATTTTTTATATCATTGATGCTATATAGTGTAGCATATTGCTACACAGCATAGGGTTTCGTTTCATATTTGGAACTTGAGTTTAAAAAGTACCTTTCATGAATGATGGAGTCTATGATATCACAGCACAGCGAACGAGCTCACAGCTCTGACAGAACGAATACAAAACTTAACTAAAATTCAAGATCTGGGAGCGCTGAGGAGGAAAAAATGGCTCGCAATAAAGATGTTCAGCTGTTCGGCTGTTCTGATGGAAGCACACAACAACAGAATAATTCTCAAGGGCGTGGATGAGATGCGAAAGTTGCAGATGATATAAGATTTTAGCGACAAAGCGTGGACAGTGCTGCATGAACTATTTGATGAGTGTGACGTAATGATAAAACTGCACACACGGTAAACAAGCTGCTCCAGATTAAGCAGGGGGCGATCATTTTACTCAAAATTGCAACCGAACGAGAATATATTCAGTATTGCTGGGCGTACGTTGCTCCGACTAATTAACCGATCCCCGGAAGCATTGGTTAAAACGTTTGGGCACCGGAGTCTCACCCCGTTAACCATGTAACAGGAATTAGAGGTAGTCGGTTGCGTAGAGATGTACCCAATTTTGGCCCTGACTCCAAAATTCATAGCTCAAACACCTTTCAATAAACTATTGCAGAAACACCTTTTGGAGAAATACAACGAGATTTTCGGGCAGTACAACTGCATGGTGTGGTTCTTGCACCGAAGCTTCGCACCGGACAGTCGTTCTGCAATGGTGAAACGGAGGTCTACCCGCACTATTGGGATTGACCTGAGGTTGCACGATGCGATGACAATGCTGAATTGCTTGGTGAAGGATTTTTATTTGGGAGGGATTTCCACAGCTCGTGCTTACGTACTTGTTGCCTGTTGCGACTTAAATTTGAGACTCTAATGCAAAAACTAGTTTAATATGACATTATTTTGTGTTCAGAAGCCCTTCCCGCCGCAGAAGGGCCTCTCCCATACCCTTTCGAGGCAGCGACTGGATGATCCATCGCAGGAGTAATCTCGCTTTCTTGTCGTCATTGCTGTTGCTGTTGGTGTTGCTGTTGCTGTTGCTGTTGCTGTTGCTGTTGCTGTTGCTGTTGCTGTTCCTCGTTTTGCTACTTGATATGTATGCACAAGTCAACGCTGTTGCCACAGAGAGGTTGTAGCTCTCAGCGAAACCAACCATGGGAATGTGGAATAGCACATCAGCACACTCCACCATCTCGTCAGACACTCCGAGCTCCTCGTTACCCATTACGATGCAGACTTTGCTTGGTGACAATTCTTCCCCTTCCCCAAACTCAAAGTCAACCTCACGAACGTCAATGCTGGATCCGCCGAGCGAGCTGACAAAGATTGTATAGCCATCTTCTTTTAGGTCATTCATGATTGAAGACGACGACTTGCCCTCGGGGTGAGAAGTTACACTAACCCACTGGGCGGCGCCGGCAGCTGTTCTAGCTCCACGGTTTGACTGCTTGAGCGTCAGGGTGGAAGGTTGTCGGATTGGGAGGGGGTCTGCTGTAGCTCTGCGATCCGCATCGTTGTTTATCACGTGGGAATTTTGGATGCCGAACGAATCTAAAGTTCGCAAACACGCATAAACGTTCGAAGGATTGGTAGGGTTCTCAAAGAGAAAGATTGTGTCCAGGTCACGTCGGGAAAGGACGTCATTTAACTTGGCGAGACGAGGGGAGGTGAGGAAAGGAGAGAGAAGGGAGATCGCAATGTGAATCGATGACTCTGGAAGCTGGAGAACGCTGGTTGGGGCCTTGTCTTTGGTGAAAGTTTGGGCCTTGGGATTTTCACTGTAGTCAAAGCTCTCCCATGATGAAGCCAATCGAGATGTTTTGAGAGCTGTGGAGGGTGTAAAGGTTCGTCGAAATGAGATAGGCGGAAAAGCTATTAAGGTGGAGAAGAGCATGCAAGCTGCTAGCATTGGTATTTGAATGGTTTCTGTCGAAATACTAATTTGAATTTCCGAAATTTTCGTCACATCGTGCTGCAACAATTACCTCGAAATGTCCTCCCATATGCGACTTTTACAGCTTCTCTCCTACGTTGTGTTGAGCCAGGGACTCTCCTTCTCTGTGTCGTCCATTTACAACCAACGAAGAACGACACTCTTCGCTCGTTCGATGAGTCGTAGAGTCACTCTCTCATCGGCAACAAGCCTCTTCTTCACGGCCTTCGGTCCAGTCTCATCGAGTCGAGCTTCTGCCTCTGCTTCTGCGGTCCCCACTCCCGCCATGTCTGACATCCCCTTCCCTACCCGGCCACGTTATAGAGACCAGGATGTCTCCATGGTGTACTCTGAGTCGACTGCTGAAGGGCCTCGAACTCGGGTTTTTTTGGTCCGGCGTTACACCGGCGAGTCCACCCCCTACAAGTTCTCTTCCTCTCCGGTTCGTTTGGTCAAGAAATGGCCGGACAAAATGCCCTTCACCAGGCAGGATTTTTCACGGTCAGATGAACATAAGGACAACGAATTCTACGCGGTTCCCCGATTTGTGTACCACATTGACGAGGGCAGTGTTTCTGCTTTGACAAACTACTACAAAAACGAAATTCAACCAAATTCCTCGATTCTCGACATTGCATCTTCTTGGGTTTCTCACTACCCGGTTTCCTTCCCCACAATGATGAAGCGAATCTCCGGATGCGGAATGAACAAGTTCGAAATGATGGCCAACGACCAGCTCAACGACTACACAACCAAAGACTTGAACGAGCGGGACTCCAACAATGCGGATCTTCCGCCTGAGCTTCCCTACGCCGACAACACTTTCGATGTGGTGACTTGTGTCGTCTCGATCGACTACATGATCCACCCCATCGAAGTCTTGAAGGAGGTTCACCGTGTCCTCAAACCCGGCGGCAAGGCGATTTTGAGCCAGAGCAATCGGTGCTTCCCCTCGAAGGCTGTTAACATGTGGTTGGGCATGAACGATCGCCAGCATCTCGAGCTGATCAATGGCTACTTCCAGTATGCCGGCGGCTTCGACGATCGCCTAGCTTTTGATATTAGTGCGAAGGGAGGTGACGCCAACGACCCGATGTTTATCATCCAGGCATCTAAATCCAGTTAGAAAAACGATAAAAAAGAAAACCTTTCTACCCTATGCCTCCGTACGTCTCTATTTCAGTCATAATGATGACTATTTAAATCATAGCAGAGCATTTCACTTCGGCTCGTGCATCCTTCGGCAACTTAACAACTTCAAACGCGGCCCGCACAGGAGGCGCATCGTCAAAGTAGGTAGCGTATATGCTATTGAAATCAGCATACTCGTTCGTCAGGTCGGCCATAAGAACAGTGCACTCGACAATGTTTTTCATTTCGGTTGCACCTTTGGCTAAAATGCTTTTTATGTTTTCCATGAGCTGGACAGTTTCGGCCTTAACGCCGCCAGGAACTAGGTCACCACCTTCACCTGCGGTGAGGCCAATCTGCCCTGCAACGTAGATCATTCCGTTGCCATTTTCATCCGAAACTACCACACCTTGTGAGTAAGGTCCAATTGCAGCTGGAGCATCATCGGTTGCTAGAATTGTTTTGGTGAAACCGGCACGTGTGAGCGGAATCGTGAGGAGAGCGGCTGCTGATAACTTCATGGTGAAAATGGTTTGTTTCTCGTTAATGGCTGCTTGTTTTTAAATTATTAAAGTTATCGCGTCGAAAAAAAAAAAAAAAATGACAAAAGAATTTTTTTTAACAGTTTGTATCCAGTTCTTCCATCTCGTTCTTTAATCATCTCAAGCATAATAATGCCTCTTCCGGATCATGCGGATCATGCTGGTCGAGTTCTCCAACAAAATACAAAGCCTTTTGATCCATCGTTTGGGCTTCAGATTGAGAATTCTGATGGACTAATACAACGAGGAACTGGTTTCTATTTGATTTCTTTCTCTGTTTCCTTTTACTCTGACAACGCTTGCAAGGATCCGGATATAAAAACTGCAGAACAGTACAGTTCGGTACTTGAAACCCAATTAGCAAAAGATTCTGCAGACTTTTACACCTGCTACAATCACGTTGGTTCAAATACAGTGGTGGTGGACGCAATAATAGATTCCAATCCTCATGACCTTCCCCTCGGTCTCACCCTCTCGTGCAATGTCGTACAAGCAGCAGTGGATTTGTATGCTCCAATAGAGAAATGCAGCGTCATCCCACAGCAAAACGGTCTGGCCCCTTACCCCACTGCTGGCGTAATCCTACGATCTTTCGAATGTACTGACGTTGATGCAATGAAATCTTCCACCTGTCCCTTCCGGTGGACGGTTGTTGACACTGGCATCACAGTCGGCACTTGTGTAACATTTTTTCTCCTCTTCTCTTACTGTTTAGGGCAGCACAAGAAGAAGAAGAGGCAACGACGTGAAACCGAGCAACACGCCGACTCACCCTACAAGCGAATGCTGGACCCTAACGACGGGCGGTTAAAGGACTCCCGTGGAATATATGAGTCTGCCTAGCAACATTTTTTCACTTAACAATTTCCTAGTATTTTATTAAGTTGCAGAAATTACCCCAGTCGAAAACAACCTCACAATTTATACATTTCATGTGGTGTATAGTGAAACAACAGACCAGGGCAATGCAATGCGTCCTGGCGTTGCCCCAAGTGCAAAATTGAGGAGGAGGAAGCAATGGCAACGGTCAAAGTTAAGGACGACACTGACAAATGAGGCTGACAACGAGGCGGACACCGACCGAGGCGCGTCTTGAAGAGTTAATTTCGAGATATTAGTTTGAAAGAATTTTTTTTTAGACTCCCATCCCCATCCCCATCCCCCCTCACACTAAATCACATTTCAAAAAATCTAATACCACACTTGTGGGTCCGTCTCCAGCTCCAGGCTCCTGGATGCAACGGTTCAGTAGCAGCATGCCCTTGTGCAAAACCCGCAATTCTGCCTCACTCGCGGGAGGGGTGGTCGGCGCCTTGCACGTCTTCTTGTGCTTCTTCCACGCCGACTTCTGGCACTCGGCGGAGCAGAAGTAGCTGGTTTTGCACCGTGCGCAAGCTTTCGTTGTGGCGGTCTTGCAGACGTCGCACTTGTGGGTCGGCTTCTTCAACATGTCCTCCACCTCGACCAGCTCAGCCTTGTCGTACTTCATGTGCTTGATGAACGTGCAAGCGTTGTTATAGACGCCGAAGACCTCCTCGTCGACAAACTGTTTGGGGAGGTGATGTCGGAGAAGGGTGGGGAAGGGGGTGGAGGAGACGTGGGTGGGGGTGAGGCGGAAGACGTTTCGGATTTCTCTGCACGCATTGAATTGGGGTTGCTCAGCAAGCTGAAGAGGTGTGTAGCCTTGCCTCTGGGTAGCTATGAGGGCAAGTGGGTGCCGATGGATCATTCGAAGAGCAAGAAACACGAGGGAGTCGCTGTATACCTGGCTAAAGCAAGCAACATGTCGAAGAAGTTGAGAATTGTAGAATTTGAGCACTTCACGCACCAACTCGTCATCGTGCTCGTTGATGAACTTGTGGCAGCCTGCCCACGATCGTGAGTTGATCCATCCAGCCATCTCATTCCTCCAATAACCCACTGGTGCGTACAAGCGGGCCATCCCCTTCCAACCCAACGAACGAGCTTCCTCGAGAGTGAGGGAGAGCAAGCCGATGATCTCAGCACAGGCTCCACTCCTACTGGCAATGTCGATGGGAGTTTCGCCTTTATTGTCTCGTGTGGTGAGGGCCTGTAGATTCAAGCAAATCGACTGCACGCCCACATCGGCAAGAGCATGAGTGTGTGTCTGAGCTTTCTCTGCGAGCCAATGATGTGGCAGTCGTCCATGCTTATCTCTCTCCTTGTACTTTCTCACGAGCAGATCTATGTCCCGATCTCGGTGATACATGACTCCATATACCGTGGGCCAATGACGCTTCTTAAGCCATTGGTGGTGTTCATTGGAAGGCATATATTATGATGTGAAATGATCTCAAACGCAACGGGTATGGCAAGGGTATTAATAATTGGGTCGATGGTGCGCTTATGTCAATCTTTGGAAATCTTCGTTATCACGTTGAGTTCTTTTATTTTAGATTTCCCATTATGTGTTCCTGATATCAGCTATCAATTACAGAACATTCCACACCAACCTTGCCCACACAAATTTCCCCCTCGGCCAATCTGGCAGGCGAAAATCCTACCTTTTCCTTTCGTCAACGACAATAGAAATCGACCCACACCAACGAACAATGACACCCTTCACACCTCACCAAATTCATTCCTTTTGCAACATAGTGGAAGAGAGCCACCCTGTGATGCCCTACCAATCCAGTAACAAAAAAACAAAAAAAACGTGCAATCGTTTCATCTCTTCCCAATCAAAATCTCATCAATCACAATCCAAATCTCCTCCCAAATCCCCTCTCACCAAGCTTCTCCGTTCCTACGACAACCCTTCCAACTACTCCCTGTCCTTGTCCCAAACCCACCAGTCCCACGCCATGTCCACCTTCACCTCCAAGGAACTAATCTTCCTCCGGCGTTCCAACGAAACATTAACAATAGCCTCTTCTGCCCAAAAAACCACGATATCAACCCTTGAAAATTCCGTCTCCTCCCTCTCGATGCAGGTGACTTCTTCTCTCCAAAGCAACCGAGACCTTTCCAAGTTGTGCACCCAGCACAACCAAGACAAGGCGAACTTGCAGTTGGCCAACGATCAACTCCAGGAATCTCTCTCTGAAACGAAAACGACCTTACAAAAGCTCTCTACCAAGTACTCCCAAGACACAACTCAAATAAAAAAGTCCACAAAGATTATGCTCGAATCTGCAATTGCCGAGAAGAATGCGGCCCAACTGAAAATCCGCGATCTTGAGGTGAGCACTAAAACTAAACTAAACTAAACTAAACAACTAACGCATTCCTCTCAATTCAATTTATACTCGTTTCGCTCGACCTAGCACAAGGTTGTCGAGGTTGAGTCATTTTTAAAGTCAGGCAATGGTAAGCTCACCACGAAATTGGAGAAGAGTTTGTGCGAAACGCGGCTACAGCTAGCGTTGGTTCAGGCCGAGAAGGACGAATTAGAAATGGACTCGATCCAGCAGAAGAGAAAAACAAAGAGATCGAAGGAAAATATAAATCGGAGTCCCCTCTCCCCGATCCACAACAAAAAAACAAGTTAAAAATTCAAGAATAAAAATAGGAATGTTAAAAAAAATTCTCAATTTTCGTGAAAACTAACAAGACCGACCACTCACGCAATATACAAGTTATGAGTTCTCTCACAACACACAGCGCAACCCTGAGTCACTCTGATGAGTTTCTGTGTCCACTCACCCACACTCAACTAGTTGGTGAGCTCGTTTCGAAGATCATATTTTTAAAAACAAGATTAAACTAAAACTTCAAATTAACACAACCTTTCACACCCCCATACTCAATTTCAGACCCAGTGATAGACAAGGAAGGCAACACTTACGAGAGGTCTGCTATTGAGACTTGGCTTGCCTCAAACACAACTTCCCCCATTACTAGGAACTCTCTGAGTTTGGCAGATCTTGTTCCCAACAGGCAGCTCCAGCAGATTCTCAATCCCACCGGCCGTGGGGTGAATGGAAATGCTAATGTTATCTCCCCGTGTCCGTCTCCCCCCCGGTCCCCTTCCCCCCTCCAGGTAAGCCGTCGAGCAAACAAAGTCCTCTGCATATAATCATCATTCACCCAAAAAAACAACAAAACTTCAGCTCCCTGCTGCTGCTACTCTTCAAGTGAGCAAATGCGCAACGCGCATTGCCAACATCCAGCAGCTCTCCATCACCATCAACCCCCCGAGCAACCCAACCAAGGTACCCTCCCACATTTGCTTGGTCATAGATATATCGGGCTCGATGAACTCATCTGCAACGGTTGATGATGGATCCAGCGGTGGTGAAAGCAGCGGGTTAACCGTTCTAGACGTCGTGAAGCATTCGTGCAAGACTGTGGTCAACCTCCTATCGGCCTCCGATCAACTCTCCATCGTGACCTATTCAACCTCTGCCAAGGTCGTTTCCAACCCAATGTCAATGACCCCAGCCAACAAAACGCTGACCCTCTCCCGCATCGATGCCCTCCAAACTGAGGGCTCGACGAACATCTGGGACGGCCTCTTGAAGGCGATGGAGCTGGTCAAAACGAATTCAGACAAAATTCAGTCCTCGATATTTCTCCTGACCGACGGTCTCCCCAACGTGGTCCCTCCTCGAGGCCACCTCCCGATGCTCTCCAGGTACCAGGACGCCAACCCAGCGTTTTCAGCCGACATCCACACGTTCGGATTCGGGTACAATCTGGATAGTGGTCTGCTCTTGTCCCTTGCTGTGGCGGGGGGGGGCGGTTTCTCCTTTGTCCCCGACTCGGGTTTTGTGGGCACCACCTTCTGCCATTCAGTTGCCAATGTGCTGACAACAATTGGTCAGAAGGCTAAGCTTAAAATCGAGCTCCCAAACTTCTGTTCCCTCGAGAAGGTGCACGGCGTGAGTGCCATAGCGGGGGAGGGGAATCAGCTCCAGCACGAGATTCACTCGTGGGGGGTTGAGATACTGGTGGGGGCGCTCCATTTCGAGCAGCCGAGGACTTATATTCTTGACGTTTGTAGTGGTGTCAGTAGTGTGGATGGTGGCGATTTCCTGGCCACCGTCGTCTACAGTCAAATAGATGGTAGCGAAATTATTACCACCACCAACAACACCACCAACAGCAGCAACACACAACATGTCAATTCTTTCACTCTCAACCGACTTAGCACGGTCGAGACCATCTCCTCGATCATCAAGCGGAACTGTGATTCAAGCGAAGCTTCGGCCGAGTCCAAGAGACTCGTGAAACAACTCATTTCCTCCGTCGCGGAAACTATTCTGCTGCCCTCCCCGCAGAACTCTGCCCTTCTGGAGGACCTCAAAACTCAGGTCACCGAGGCTGTTTCATCCGACAAGTTTTGGAACAAGGTGAGTGAGCATGATGTGAGCGAGCGGAGCGGGGGAGGTCAACACTAACTTCCTCACAAAAAAAAACTAAAAAAATCACAATAGTGGGGACGCCACTACCTCCCAGCGCTAGCCCGCTCCTACCTTACATGCACATGTGTGAACTTCAAGGACAAGGGTATGCAGACATTCGTTACGCCTTTTTTCGAGTCACTGAGGGAAGAAGGCGACAAGGTGTTTATGGCGATCCCGCCTCCTGTTCCGAGTGGAGGAGGGCGGCAGATGACCTCTCAGCAGTATTCACGCTCATACAACAACAGCCACAACGCGTGCTTTGCCGGGGAGTGCGAAGTAAAAATGGCCGATGGCTCGATTAGGCAGGTTCAATACATAACCAAGGGTGACATCGTTCTCGGAAACGGAACAGTTCTTTGCGTCGTAAAAACTCTGTGCGACAAGAAGCGTTGCGACCTTGTCAAATTCAAAAGTGGGCTGGTCATCACGCCGTATCATCCTGTGCGGGTTAACAACCAGTGGAAGTATCCCAAGGACGTAGCCCCCCCCCAAGACCTTCCCTGCGACGCCGTGTACTCGTTCGTGTTGAACAAAAACCACGTGATGAAGATCAATAACGTAATTTGCTGCACCCTCGGGCACAACTTTATAGACAACGATGTTATTTCACACCCGTACTTCGGCACCGGGATGGTTGTAGACGACCTGAAGAAATTCAGAGGCTGGAAAACGGGTAGAATCACGTTCAATTTTGGAAATATGAGAAGGCTGGTTGCAGGTGACTCTGACACGCTCATTGTCGGCTTCGATGCAGACAGGTTGTTGTCGGTGGAGGCATGAAATGTATAAACTGTTAAGGAAAGTGTTTTGTTTATTTTATCCCACCCCCCCCCAATTCCCCCCCTTCCACTGACAAACCGTCCACAACAAGATTCGGATCCATGTCTAACTTTTTCATCAGCGCCAAAAGCATTTGCTCAGTGTTGCTGACCCTGCTGTGTATTTTCTGCTCCTCCGCCACCGCCGCCAGACTCTTTTGGTCATCCTTATCAATCCCTCCCTGCAAAATACTTGCGTGCACCTTGCCCAAGTGGAAATCGGTCCTTGTGTTTTCCCAGCTACCGAGTCCTCCGTGGTCTCCCGGGATTTGGCTCAGGCCTCTTCCGTCCGTTTCTCTCGGGCTGTCATTCTCCTCCTGCTCTTCTTTCTCTTCCTCGTCCTCCTCCTCATCCTCTTCTTCCTCCTCTCTCCCCTCCGCAACTATTTCGCCCGTGCTTTTCCTCCTCTCAAGATCGTCGAAGATGTTGGTGAGCTGTTGGTCATCTGGTACATCCCTTTCGTGCCCTGACAAAATTGTTATACTGGTCTTTCTGACTTTACCCCCCTCTCCCCCTCCCTCTCGCTCCTCGCCAACATTTACATTAACATGTTTTGATGGGCTCTTGCCCCCCCCAGCCCCAGCCCCAGCCCCAGCCCCTGCCCCAACCCCAGTCCCCCCAGCCCCTTCCTTTTCCTTCTCCTTCTCGAGCCTCTCCTGTACCTGCTTCTTCGCCTTTGAAATCAATTCCATGTCGTGCGATTCATTGTTTCCCTTGACTTGACTTGGGTCGATTTTCACCAAAAAATTCGGATTTGAGGAAACAAGATTGTTGTTGTCGTCGAATATATCCATGCCCTTGCCAGCACTTTCTGGGAATAGTGCACCCATCTGACTGCTGTTCTTGACGATTGTTTTCCTCCTGCTCGCGCGCCTGTCCAGTCCAGCCTTCATCTTCTGCTCGACGCTCCTGTTAGCAAAGTTCAAGTCGCTCTGCCTAACCTTCATGCTGCCCTGAGTTCGTCCGTGGGTGCTGCTAATGCTCGTTTCCAGCTGCCTAGCCACAACTAGCTCGTTCATCTTTTTAGCAAAGTCGGGGTGTTCTCTCAATATGTCGTCGAAGGTTTTTTGCATCAAAATGTTGATTTCACAAACTGCGCCGAGCGAAGCGAGATTGTGCGCAAATTTTAACGAAGCAAGAACAAAACGAGTGAAGGCGAGTCAAAAGAATTGAGTGGAATAGTGTAAGTTAAGTAGGGATGTGCCATTATGTCTGTAGCCATTTCGCGGGTGTTGATTCATCGCGAGTATTCTCGTCTTCATCAAGGCTCGCTCGCTTCGCTCGCTCACCTGATTGGGCCATGACGCTGCACGTCCTTCTGACCTCCATAACCAGAGCAATTTCTCCGAAGAAGCTTCCGCTCCGAAGCAAAATTATGTTGGCCTCCTTCCGCTTGTCGGGGGGCAGGTCGTCCCTCAAAACTTCCACCACGCCCTTGGCGATGATGAACAGCTCCTTCCCGACGTCGCCCTTGAACAAGATCATGTCGTAGGGAAGGAAAATTAGCGTTTTCAGCGCGAGGCAAATTTGTCCCAGCACCGTGTCGTCCACGTGGGCGAAGAAGCTAATGTGCATCACAACGTCCTTGTAGAGGTGGAGGGCGAGTTTTCGTTGCAAATCGGTGGACATTTGTTTGTCACTCAGCAGTCCGATTGAGTCGTCGTATTGCTGCGCCGAGACAAAAAATTGAGAATAATGTTAAGTTTTTTGGCAGTGGCTCGTATGCACGTCTTCATCAACCCCCCCCCCGCTCCGCGCTCCGCGCTCCGCGCTCCGCGCTCCGCTCGCTCACCTTCTGATTGATCCAAATGTAATCGTGGTAGGCCTTGACCTGGTTCTGCAAGTCCTGTGGCACGTTGTAGTAGTCGAACTCGTGCCTGACGCGGTCCACCTTTTGCTGGAATGCGCTGCTCCCTTGGCTCTTCCCGGCGATGTACACGCTCATTTCGGAAAATAGCAGCGAGGCCATGTACAGCCCGTAGATCATAAAAGCAATGCTCAGCATGTACAGGGCCATTTTATCCTCGGCCGTGTCGAGAAACATGTCCAGAGTGGGGCTGTCCACCACGATGTGGGAGTTGGAGACGCCCAAAATCATCACGGTTGACAAGTGGAGGGACTCGGCGTACAGGTCGCCAACAAGTGTTGCGTTGCAGTGACTTAGCTTACTCAGGTCTGTACCGATGGGGCATGGCTCAAGTGCGTTGACCCAAATGCAGGCTCCGAAGTGTATTGAGACTGTGTGTTGGTGTGTGTGTTGGTGTGTGTGTTGGTGGTGTGTTGGTGTATTGGTGGTTGGTGTATTGGTGGTTGGTGTATTGGAGTGGTGTTGGTGAGTTGGTGTTAGTGAAAATAATTATGCTCGCTTCGCTCGCTGCTCGCAGGCTCACCCACTACGATTAGAAAAACCTTAACCAAATCGAACACCGCCTTCTGAGCTCTAAAGTACTTCAAAACTCTGCTCACCCTGAGCAACTTTGGGATCTTGAAGTACTTGACCAATTTCAAAGTTTTTCGATTCACCCCATCACTCGGCACAAACAATTCGAAAGGAATTGTCCCCAGAAGATCTACGATGAACCAACCCGCCAGATAGTGGTGGACTATTTTTTTCTTTTGCATCACTGCTGTTCCATTTTTCAAAAATCCAGTGCGAAAGTTGAGCAATATGTCGCAAAAGAACCAACAGTCTATCAAACCCAAAAACACCCCCTCCCAATTACTATTTCTATACCAGTCAAACGAAATATCAAAGGGAATCTTCCACATCAAGTATAGCACCAGTAACACGCTCCCAAAGTCGAAACATCTCCTGTACGCGTTGTTAGGGTGGACGACTTGATCCCAAACAGGGACTTTGATCTCGCCCTTGCCCTCGAGCTTGATCTCCTCCTCCTTGTGGTAGATGTTGATCTCGCCTCGGCCAAGGATGCGCTGCTCACCAATAGCTATGAGCGTCTGCCTCATGTTCTTCTTCGGGGCATTGTTGATCTGGTCGAGGGTAATCGTACTGTCTTGTCCTTCAACACCAGAAATAACGTCACTATAACGCTCAAGATTGTTCATTATTTGATGCATCTCCCTGCCGGGCGAACCAGAGTAACGAATTTGACGGTTGCCAGACGACTCTTGTAAGGATTTCGATTTTGAAGTGGGAAGCACCCCAACTTTTGCCATTGCAAAATAGTTGTTATACAGGGTGCGAGGGGTGAGAAGGAATTTCTTGGGCGTTGGTAGAAAAAAAAAATTTTGAGCGGAAATGGCGAAAATGGATAATAAATTTTGTGTTAAAAAACATACTGAACACCCCTTAGTTAAATGGCGGACAAGCGGCTCCTCCACCTCACCCTCGTGGAAGCCAAAGATGTCATTGCCTGTGACAAAGGGAAATCGTCGGACCCCTACTGCCAAATCTCCCTGCTGGACCCAAAAACAAACAAGTCATTTGAATCGAACAAGTCCAAAACAAAGAAGAAAACCCTGAATCCAAAATGGGACGAATCTTACATGTTTGGGAAAAAAGGAGCAAGCTTGGACACCAAGTTCCAGCCGTTGTTGGAGATCATGATGTACGATGCCGACATGATGAGCTCAGAGCAGATGGGCAAGGTTGTGGTCAATCTAAACACGATTGACCAGGTTGGGAACGAGGTGGATGCTTGGTACGATCTGCAGCCAACCGAAAAAGCTCCAAACGTCACCGGGTCCGTCCACTTGAAGTTAAAATACAGCTCCCCGCTACTCACATCCATGCCCGTCGACATGAATTCGCCCCCTTTGGTCTGCGATGATTTGGCGTCGGGGGAAAAGCCCAACGAGTTCCACGTTATGCTTATTCGGGCCACTGGGCTAAAAGTGATGGACAAGAATTTGCTGTCAAAGGGTGGGAGCAGCGACCCGCTTGTGACCATGAACATCGGCAGCGACAAAAAATCGTCCACCTGCAAGAAGAAAAATTTGAGCCCAGTTTGGGAAGAATCCTTCGTGTTTGACACGAGCAGTAAAACAGAAGGTGAGCGAGCGGAGGGGGGGGGGGTTGGATGAAGAAGAGAAATATGCGAGCCACTACTAACAAATTCGCACCTTCTTCGCTCGGCGCAGTTTTGAAAGTCGTAGTTGACGACTACGACATGGGAAGCGGCAATGACTTCATGGGCCAGTTCACCATTGGAGAACTTGGGCAGTACGAGGACCGAAAGGAGGTGCGGAAGTGGTTCGACCTTAAGGAGAAGGACGGCAAAGAGCCAGAGGGGGACATCGGAAGCGTGCTGATTGCGTTTCGGTGGGTTCACAATCCGGACAAGGTGGCTCCGATCGACCAGCCGATCGATTTGAGCAGACCGGTGTTTGATTGCGAGGACGGAGGTGAGTGAGCGAAGCGAGCGAGCCTTGAGGAGGACTCGAGCAAATTTACTAACCCACCCAATTCGTTTGGCTCGCTTGGTTCGCTCGGGCTTCATTAAAAATGCGCACAATCTCGCTTCGCTCGGCGCAGACTACGCGAAAGACCCCAACGAGCTCGTGATATTTTTGATCCAGGCGTACAAGATCAAGATTATGGACAGCGCGGGGTTGGGGGGGTTGTTGAGTAGCGCGGCGAAGGGAGGGAGTACCGACCCCTTCTTCGAGTTCAACATTGGGGAGGGTGACAAGGTGAAATCCACAGTGAAGAAGAAGAACTTAAACCCGGAATTCAACGAGCAGTTCAGGCTCCCAATGCGAGTGAATAGCGGGAAGCTGACAATCAGTTGCAGCGATTACGACATGGGGAGCGGAAACGACTTCATCGGGAAAAACGACGCTGATCTCACCGACCTCAGCGACCGAAAGGAAAAAAGAAAATGGTTCACCCTGCTCGGAGACAAGGGGGAGGAGGACGGTTACGTGCTGGTTGGACTCAAGTGGGTGTTCAACCCGGAGTTGTTGAGTCCAGTGGATCAGCCGATCAACTGGGAGGAACCGAGCTTCAAGCTGAACGACAATTTGGAGGAGGCGAACCCGAACGAATTGAACATATTATTGATCAAGGCGTATGGTTTGAAGGTTATGGACAAGAACATGTTCAGCAAGGGTGGGAGCAGCGATCCGCTAATTTCGTTCAAGATCGGAGACGAAGTTGTCAAGTCCACAACGAAGAAGAAAACACTGGCGCCCGAGTGGAATGAGAAGTTCTCCCTCCCGGTGAAGTCGAGCACCGGAAAAGTGACAATTGTTTGCGATGACCACGACATGGCCAGTGGGAACGATTTCATGGGGCAGTTTGACGTACTAATGGGCGATTTTTCGGGGCGGAAGGAGGTCCGCAAGTGGTTCGCGTTGGGCGGAGAAGACGGGGTGGTGGGAGCGGATATCGGCCACGTGCTGGTTGCTTTCAAGTGGATCTTTAACCCCGACCGGTTGAACCCGACTGACATTCCGCCTGACTACAACGACCCGATTTTCGAGGTTATTGACGCGGACATGAGTCAGGCTCCGAACGAGCTTCATATCTTTTTGATCAAGGCGTGGGGGTTGAAGGTGATGGACAAGAATATGTTTAGCAAGGGAGGTAGCAGGTGAGTGAGCGAGCGAAGCGAAAGAGCCTTGATGAAGACGAGCAATACATACGAGCCACTACTAAACTAACATTATTTTCCATTTTTTGGCTCGCTCTCCTCCCCCCTGATTCATTAAAAATGCGCACAATCTCGCTTCGCTCGGCGCAGCGACCCGCTGTTCACGATGAGCATTGGGGAGGAAAAGATGAAATCCACAACGAAGAAGAAAACGCTGGAGCCGGAGTGGAACGAGAAGTTTGCCATCCCAGTGAAGAGCAACAGCGCAATACTGAACTGCGTGATGGACGACTATGACATGGCGAGCGGGAACGATTTCATGGGCAAGTTCAGTATTAATGTTGGAGATCTGGCCAACAGGTGTGAAAGCCGAATGTGGCATCCCTTGTGCAGCGAGAACGGGGAGGTGAGCGAGCGAAGCGAGCGAGCCTTGTGACTGGAGAGTGCGAAGCGACTGTGAGCGAAGCGAGCCAGCGACACAAAAAAAACACAAAAAAAATACACGTTTTTTGACTAGCTCGTTTCGCTCGCCGCTCGCCCGTGCGAAATTGCTATACATGGCTACATCCACTACTGAACTAACCTACTCAACTAATTTTGCTCGCTCGCTGCTCTCGTGCTTCGTTAAAATTGCGCCTCGTTTCGTTCGGCGCAGCACAACGCTGACATTGGAAGTGTGTTGCTGGCAACGAGGTGGGTGTTCAATCCGGACCGGTTGAGTCCGGTTGATGCTCCGGTGGACTTTGAAGACCCTGTTTTGTCGGCGGTGGATGGACGGCCGAACGAGGGGGCAAACCAGGTGAGCGATCGAAGCGAGCGAGCCTTTTGGAAGACGAGCATACTCGCGATGAAGTGCGCGAAATGCTACAGACATTATGGCTACATCCACTACTAAGCTAACCCACCCAATTCGTTTGACTCGCTCGTTTCGCTCGTCGTTCGTCATTCGTTAAAAATGCGCCTCGCTTCGCTCGGCGCAGCTCGTCGTGTGCTTGATCAAGGGGCATGGTTTGAAGGTGATGGACAAGAATATGTTCAGCAAGGGTGGGAGCAGCGACCCGATGTGCCTGCTGCAGCTGGATGAAACGGAGAAGAAGAAGAGCAGTATTCAGGTGAGCGAGCGAAGCGAGCGAGCCTTGATGAAGACGAGAAATAAATACGAGCCACTACTAAACTAACATATTATTTTTATTTTGGCTCGCGCAGAAGAAAAATTTGAATCCGGTATGGAGAGAGGAGTTCGAGTGGAGGATCGAGAAGGAGAGTGACTCCTTCGGAGGGGTGCTGAATGTGGTTGTGGACGACTACGACATGGCCAGTGGGAACGATTTTATGGGAAAGTTTCAGATCAAGCTAAGCGACCTGAACGACAGGGTCGAGCATAGGGAGTGGCACGCGCTGTGCGGGGAGGACGGAGTTGAAGGTGCAGATATTGGGCACGTGCTGGTTGCGAGTAGGCTGGTGCACAACAAGGAGTACGGGAGGCCAGACACGCCGGAGCCAGAGCCGGTGGTGGTGGAACTGACTGATCTGCAAAAGAGGCTGAAAAAGTGTCAAGATGGGTTCGATGGGGCTAGCTTGAATTTGAGCAAATTGGAACTGGCTGAGGTTCCGGGGGAAATTTACCAACTGGGGGATAAAATGAGCAGCCTCAACATGCGTGGGAACCAAATTGGGGAGTTGAAGAGCGAGTTCGTTACGTTTTTGCCCTTGCTGAGTGTGCTGAACTTGAGCAAGAACGTGTTTTCGTTTTTGCCAGATACAATTGGAAGTTTGAGTTGTTTGACTAGGTGAGCAGATGGGGTGGAGGGGAAAACACTCACCAGAATATTAATACAACACAACACAACACAACACAACACAACACAACACAACACAACACAACACAACACAACACAGACTTGTCATCAGCGATAACCAACTATCCAGCTTGCCCATCGACCTCTTCGCTATGCCGAAAATCACAGAAATTTACGCGGAAAGGAACTTCATCCGCGAAATCCCAAGGGGAATTAGCGTGGCCTTGAAGCTGGTCAAACTGATGCTGAGCGACAACCAGATCAGTGTGGTGCCGGAGGAGTGCAGCGAGCTGCCTAGTTTGGTCTCGCTGGATCTCAGAAATAACCCTCTCAACGAGGAGCTGATCCCACAGAAAGTGAGGAGAATCTACGACAGCACAATTCTGCACGTGAGCAAGGGGAGCAGGAGGGGGTTGGTCAGTCGAGCTTTGAAGGTTAGAACGATGGTGGAGGAGAACAGGGAGAGGCAGATGCGTTTGTTCGCCGAACAAGAGCTAGCGGCCGAGAAGGCGAGTCGTGGAAAACGGTTGTGAGGTGAAGTGAAATGTTATAAATGGCTGGTATAATAACTGTGAAAATACAATACTGTTGCGAACAACAAAACGATCATTCTATCTATTGAATTTCCTGTTCGTGTGTTCAGGAGTCCGAAGGCATCACTTTACTCCTGTCCTCGTCGGACAACAGCTCCTTCCATTCATCAAGCTTCGATACATCACCCTTGCAAACGAGTTGATACTCAGTTTCACTTTTCCACACTAGTTTGCACTCCTGAGGCTCCCAGACATCGCCATCCCAATTTCCATTCCATTTTGCTTCTTGCAACAAACGAGCAATAATTTTCTCGTCTTCCTCATCCCCTTTCTTTATCCCAGGGCCAACGGATGTCGCTCCCTTAACGCCACCCTCTTCCGGGTCAATCAAAACACTGCAATCTTCCTCGTCGCAGCTCCACTCCTCAGCCATTCTAAGTGAAGAAGTTGCTGATGTTGCAACACCGAATGCAGGTCTCAAAGGAGTAAAAGTGAATCCTGAAGCCACCACTAGCAAAGAGAGGGGCAGGAGGAACTTCATAACGTGAGTCGTGGACTAAATATTGCTGAACAGTTAGATTTTTGCAATCTAAACCTCCAGCTTCTCTTGTCTCAGATTTATTTATTTTTTTCTTGTTTTAATATGTTATATTGTTATATTTTTATCCTTTTTCTCGCCCAATCGTTTGTTATCTCCTTCTCCCTCCCGCGTCCGCCCCCCAAGGTCTCATGAAGTGCATTCTGCCGTCGTGGAATCTCATC
>Ga0302116_1000525_pt1 | contig 23236 bp, 16 predicted proteins | sample AG5_SCM_MG_FD_203124 | JGI IMG/M metagenome (GOLD analysis project Ga0302116, IMG submission 203124) | Marine microbial communities from Western Arctic Ocean, Canada - AG5_SCM | ecosystem: Environmental > Aquatic > Marine > Oceanic | place: Canada: Western Arctic Ocean | collected 2017-10-01 | reverse complement strand
TCGAGGCGGGCGCGGATATCCACAATTACCCGTTGGATGATGAGTATAACATCGATACGCCGCTGTACATCGCCACGACAAAGGGTCACAATGCGGTGGTGGGGGCGCTGTTCGAGTTGGGTGCCGACGTCAACCATGCGAATTATGACGGCACGACGGCACTGTTAAAGGCCGCTCAAAAGGGCCGCGAGGCAGTGGTGCGGGCGCTGATCAAGGCGGGCGCGGATGTCAATAAGGCAAACGATCTCGGTGTGACACCGCTGTACGTCGCCGCTCAAGACGGCCACGAGGCGGTGGTGCGGGCGCTGGTCGAGTTGGGTGCGAATCTTCACAAGGCAAGGAATAGAGGCGCGACGCCACTGTACAGCGCCGCTCATAACGGCCACGCGGCGATCGTTCAAATTCTCAAGGATGCCGGCGCCGCGTTGTGACGTCGGAAACCCCGGCGTGTATTTCTCCCAAACCGGGCGGAAGCGAACTGCAAACGCGATGCGTACGTGTAGTGATGAATGTAAAGAGACGAGCGCGCGATGTACGCAGCAGTACCACGATGTTTTTTTTTTACCTTCGTACTTTTTTGCCACTCCCATTATAACGCTTTTCTGGGAAGCCTCGACGCACAACCTCGCGCACAACGACGCGCACAAGACACCCGGTCCACATGTCCTCCGGCGCAGCGCTTACCGCCGTGACTGCCGCGATCGGTGGTATCGCGATCGCCACTACTCCCGCGAGCCCTAACGACGCGCAAGAAGCCATCCCCGGCCTTCCCGACCACCTCGTCGCCGAGCACATCGTCAGATCCGAGTATTTCGACGACCCCGCCGATCTCGCTCGGCTCCCAGCGGTGAGCCGCGCGATGCGCGACGTGGTGGCAGAAATGGGGCTGCGGTTTGAGGAGCTTGATGAAAAGCGTGCCGTGGATCTTGGATGTTTAAGCACGCTGCAGCGCATGCAACGGCAAGGTCGCCTGTCGCGTCAAGAACTCCTTTGTGAGGCAGCGGCCAAGGGTGGACATCTCGAGAAGTTGCAGGCGTTGCGTGCAAACGGCTGGCCGTGGGACAAATCGACGTGTTGGGCGGCGGCTTTGGGCGGGCACCTTGCGGTGCTGCAGTGGGCTCACGCAAACGACTGCCCCTTGGACGTGGGGACGTGCTGGAGGGCGGCTTCGGGCGGGCACCTCGAGGTGCTGCTGTGGGCGCGCGCGAACGGCTGCCCGTGGGACGAGCAGACGTGCTCGTGGGCGGCGAGGGGCGGGAAACTCGAGGTGCTGCAGTGGGCGCGCGCGAACGGCTGCCCGTGGGACGAGATGGAGCTGCACATCGCCGCTGAAAAGGGCCACGAGACGGTGGTGCGAGCGCTGATCGAGGCAGGCGCGGACGTCAACAAGGCGATGGATGACGGCATGACACCGCTGTACATCGCCACTACAAAGGGCCACGAGACTGTGGTGCGAGCGCTGATCGAGGCGGGCGTGGATGTCAACAAGGCAACGAATAGCGGCGTGACGCCGCTGTTCGCCGCCGCTGAAAACGGTAATGAGGCGGTAATGCGGTTGCTGATCAAGGCGGGCGCGGATGTCAACAAAGTTACGGATAACGGCGCGACGCCGCTGTACGTCGCCGCTCAAGAGGGCCACGAGACGGTGGTGCGGGCGCTGATCGAGTTGGGCGTGGAAGTCAACAAGGCAAAGAATAACGGCGCGACGGCGCTGTTTGTCGCCGCTCAATTTGGCCACGAGACTGTGGTGCAGGCGCTTGTCGAGGCGGACGCGAAGGTCAATAAGGCAATGGAGGACAGCACGATGCCGCTGTACGCCGCCGCTTTAAACGGTCGCGAAGTGGTGGCGCGGGCGCTGATCGAGGCGGGCGCGGACGTCAACAAGGCGAGGGATAACGGCGCCCGGCGCGACACCGCTGTCCGTATCTACGACACCCGTTTATAACATCGCTCAAGGGGGCCACGTGGCGGTGGTTCAGATGCTCAGGGGTGCCGGCGCGGTGTGACGACGGAAAGGCCGGCGCGTATTGCTCCCAGCCCGAGCGGAAGCGAAATGCGCAGATGCGTACGCGAGTGATGAATGAAAAGAGACGAGCGCGCGATGTAATACTACGGACAGCCATGCCAAAAACATTTCTTTTTACTACTCTACGCGCACCGCCCGCTCTTTCCGTTTCTCCTCCGCTATCCGCCGCACCCCCCCTTGTATTACCTGTCTGTGCTCCTGGTCCCTTTCAATCAGCCACCCCGGAACCTCTCGCTCCGAAATAACCCCGCACCCCAGACACACGTTTTCGTGGTAAAACACCGCGAACTGCCCGGCCGCCAATCCCTGGTCATCGCGGTCGATCACCACCACGCCGGTTGCGCCGGTTTCGTCCAATTTAACGGTACACCCGTACCGGTTCTCGCCGTGCCGCACTTTGACGAATAGCCTCGAGGCTTTCGCAGCAGCCCTGGCTTTTTCCGATATTTCGCAAATGTCGGAAGAAAGAGCGTTGCTGCCGGGTTTGGGAGCGGTCAGGTCGAAGTCGTCGGGTACGGCCATGGGCGGGTGCAACACTTTTTGTTCGGAAGAAGCATCGTCTCCGTCGTCCCCTACCGCCCCGAGCACCCACCCGTTTTCATCCGAAAAAGGCACCTCCCCCGATATCCAGTTGAACTCCCCAACACTGAAAGTGCTTCGTGATTTGTCCACGCCTTTGTTGTCTTTCGTTACGTACACCACGTTACCGCCGACGTCCTTCCGCGCCACGTACCACGGCCCGCCGGACAAACCCAGGCCTTGTCGTTGGCCGATGGTGTGGAACCAAAACCCGGCGTGCGTGCCTAGTTTTTGACCCGTTTCCAACTCAATAATTGACCCTGAAACCTCACCCAAGTGCTCCGCCACGAACTCGCTGAACTTTACCTTGCCTAGGAAACAAATGCCCTGCGAATCCGGTCGGTCCGCGTTTGGGAGGTTCGCGGCGTGGGCGACTTCGCGCAGTTTGTGTTTCGGCAAACCCCCGATTGGAAACGTTAAGTCCCGCAGCTGTTTTTGTGAAAGGTGCGCCAGGAAATACGTCTGGTCCTTGCGCGGGTCCCCGGAAAGAACCAGCTTGCGCGTACGCGTTTGGCGGGTTGGGTTTTCCAGGCCAGAAGTACTCGTGTCGACGGAAGCATAAGTACGGGCATCCGTACTCGTGGAAGCAACAGTACTTGTGGAAGCGACAGTACGGTCATCCGTACTCGCGTCAACGGAAGCAACAGTACTTGTGTCACTGTCCGCCACAGTACTCCGGTCCATCGCCGCGTAGTGCCCGCTCGCGACTCTATCGAACTCCCCCGGGAACTCGGTGGCGAGAAACTCCCTAAACGCGCCAAACTTCACCCGCGAGTTACAAAGCACGTCCGGGTTGGGGGTCCGGCCTTTTGCAATTTCGTCGATGGAGTGCGTCACGACTAAATCCCAGTACGCGTTGGTTAACGGGACAACCTTTAACGTGACGCCTAGCACGTCGCAAACCCCCTGGGCCACCACTAAATCGTCCTCCCACGGACAATTGGCCCAGTAGTTCCGGAAATCCTCCTGGAACCAGATCTGCAGGTAAAAAGCAGTCACGTCGTGCCCCGCGCTTTTCAAAAGCGTCAACGCGACGCTCGAATCGACGCCGCCGGAAAGGAGAAGCGCGATTTTGAGCTTTTTGTTGCCCCCCACCCCGACCGGCTCGCAGTGAATCAACAGCGACGGGTCGGGGACGAATGGGATTTGTGTTTTTTGTGTATCGCCGGCGTCGTCGTGTGCTCGAGGTTTTTGTGTGTCGTCGTCATATGAGGTACCACTCTGTTTGTCATCATGTTTATCGTCATCTGATGATGATACCTCGGTCGTGGCCACCGCTTCCGCTACCGCTTCCGCGGTGGACGGCGCGAAGGACGCGAGTTCCACCGGTAACACGCGGCGGTCACTGCCGAGCTCGGAGGGTACGTTTTTGGAACCCGGGAACGGCGGTGGGTCCACCCACCGCGAGGACGCGGGTTCGGTTTCGTCGTGCACGGCGCGCGCGGAAAATCCACGTCGGCGGGTCCCGGGTTTCAAAAGCGGCGGCGTGGGAAACGCTTTGGGACGAGTGCCGGGGCGAGGCGCGGCGGTTGCGCGGCCGCTGGATGCAGCACGCACACCGTCCAGCACAACGTGATCCCGTCCGCACCGCCCCCGAGGCGCCCCCGCGGGCAGGAGCGACGCCATCGCGGCGCGCGCGTGGAGTGAGATTTAATGAAGATTTGCAGGGAAAGAAAAGTGCAGAGGTTTGTTGACTCATCAAGAGGCACTCGAAAAGGTGCCCTCGTCGCTTCGTCGTACGCGGACAGACACGTTCGCTGCAAAGCTAGTTATTAAAACCCAAATATCTGCAGGGCAAAGCTTTATTTACCCTGCAGACACGTTCCCTCACCCCAGTACTACTCAAAACCCCGTCGCCGCGCGTACGCCCTCGTGGGTTAAAAGTTCCGTGAGCCCCGCTGGTTTCTGCGGGTGCGAACGCACCGCCACGTCCACTTCTTCGTCCGTGACCAGAAGCGTTATGCCTCGGAAGTGTTTGTGCACGCCCGCAGCGCCGGGTCTGTTTCCGGGTCTGTTTCCGGTGCCGATGTGACTCCCCCCCTGACCCCCCCCAGCATTCTGACACTCGCACATCCCCATCGCGAGGAGTCCTTCGAAGGCTCTTAGAAGAACCGGGCCTTTCGCGCGGCCCGCGTCGCCGAGAAAGTCGTTCGCCGCCATGCTTCGCAGCTCGTTCTCCACGTGGTTCAGGTTGAAATTCGTCAGGTTCCGGAACCGGCGCAAACGGGACATGGCGACGACTAAACACAGCTCCAGGACTGAGGAGCCTGCCAGGGACTTGACGTAGGTGTCTGCTAGTAAGGTGTTTGTTGCGTACAGAATATCCCGGGCGGTGATTAGTCCGACATTCCGGTCAAACCGGGAAAGCACCACCAACGCCAAGTCCCCCACCGACCGCGGCGTACACTCCAGCTGTTCGAACCGCGTGATACACGCCACCGCGGCGGGGGTGAGCAGCGCGGCATCCAAGGCTTGGTTGAACCGAACCGCGTACGTCGGGTCAGGAGGGAAGATGCTTACCGGACACGTAGTTGTGGTAGTACTGGTAACAGTACTGCCAGTAGTACTCACCGGAACAGTACCGGTACTCACCGGAACACCCGAGTTAGTGGTACTGATGGTAGTACTTACCGGAACAGTTTTAGTACTGCCAGTACTGCCAGTAGTACTGCTGTCCTCCAACCGCAGCGCCGCTTTCAGAAGATCAACCGCCCGCACGTCGCTCACGGGCGGCGCGAGTAAAATCCGCCGGAACGAAAACCGCGACCGCACGCGTTTTTCCAGCATCTCCACCGCGTCGTGCCTGGACGTCACGCCGACCACCGCGGCTTGGACCTGGTTCTGCTGTAACAAATCCATCACCGCGTATAGCAACGTCTGCTTGCTCTTCGCGCCGCCTTTGGCGAAAAGGTCGAACGCCTCTAGTACGAAAATCACCGCCCGACCGCCCTGTTCCAAAATCCTCAACACCTCCCTCATGAACCCGATGTTCTCCATAAAACCGGCGGTTCGCGAAAACAAAAGCTCGTCCCCCGCCGCGCAGAGCTGGTTGGCGATTTCCCGCATACCCACTTTTTCGTCCGAGTGCAGCATGCCGTTCAACCGCACCACCAGGGTTTTCTCGGCGCCGTGTTTCTCAATGAGCTCGTTAAGCGCGCTGATACAATACAAAAGAAAGTGTCAGTCTCTCGTAATGTGTATGAGTAAACAGTCAGAGTAATCTGTCCGATCAGGGAGGCGGAACGTGGTGATTGGGAAAGGCTCTTACCTGTCCAGCACCGTGGTTTTGCCGCTCCCGCAGGCGCCCACTAACAAAACGCTGTTGTTCTGCTCGCCCCGCACGGTGTCACCTAAAATTTCAACCAAGTGCTGTTGGTGGCCCGCGAGCTCGGGGCAGAAGTGTAGGGCGTGACGCGGCGGCGCGCCGGACCCGGTGCACTGAAGCAACCGACGGCGCAAGTGACGCGCCGCGGCGTCGCCGGCGCGGCGGTCGACGATCGGGGCGGCGACTGGGTGGACGGGACGCGTCGGCAAAGGAGTTGCTTTCGTCGGTTCTTTCGGAGTTTCTTTTGTCGGCGTCGGTTCTTTCGCCGGCGTCGGATCTTTCGGGTCGACACTTGGCGTCGGGTGCTTTTTCGCCGCGACACTCGGCGTCGTTTCTTTCGCCCCGACGCTCGTTCGGTGCTTCGTCGCCGTCGCCGGCGTTTGTTTCGTCACCGGCGTGGGTTGGACGGCGTCGCTTTCCACAGCACCGTCCATCACGATGGGTTCTATCATCGATCTCCCAGCACCGTCTTCTGGCCCTGGCAGCGAGTGTGCGTTTAGCCGTCGCCGCGGGGTTTCCGTTTCCGCGACGTCCGTGACGTCCGCGTCGCTCGCGCGTTCGCCGATGTACTTCGCGACTTTCCCCGGTCCGTCGAACCGTTTGCCGTTCGGGGAGACGAACCACAACCGCTTTCGTTTACCCCCCGAGGACGTGGACTCCTCGTACTTCGCACTCCACGAGTTCGACAAACGCTTACCCGTGTATTGAAACACTCTTTCGGAAAGCCGGCGCGTCGCGACGAGTGTGGGGTCGGTCGGGTCCACCAGGTCGTCACTCGTTGTTGTTTTTTGCAAATCGAACGTCGGCGAGTACACCGTCGGAGTCTCCTCCTCCTTACTCGGCGCCCCCTGCGTGGCCATGATTCCCTCCATAGCGTCGTCGTCGTCGTCGTCGTCGTCTGTACCTGAGTCATCACTTACCGATTCACCGCCCGGGTTCGATTCCGGGTGGGGCCCGCCGCCGCCACCTCCACGAACCCCGCCAGTCTCGGGTGACGCGAAGATCTCGGTTAGCGGGGACCTTCTCGGGACGGGCGATGTTCGATGGATGATGAACCCATCTTTGTCCCCCGACCGTCCTCGGTCCCTCGGGCTCACCCTCCGACCACCAAGCGGACTACCCAGCGGGCTCACCAAAGACGTCCCGGAAGGAGACGTACCGCCCGACCGAGACGATCGGAGAGGGGTCGGCATCCTCCCCGAACGCGATGCACCACACCCGTGCGCCAACCTCTGCGGCAAAAAAAAGGCACCCTTGTGACTTCTTTTTGGCCCACCGCACATTTCAAAAATTCGCTCTCCAGGCGGGCTCGAACCGGTGACCTTTCTTTCGCGATGCTGACGATGCTGACGATGCGCACGAAATCTTTTTGCCGACTTGCGAGTTTGCGGTCACAATATCTTTCCGACCACATGCTCCTTCGCGCACGCACAGCTGTGCCGCACGGGTGCTTGCTTCTCGGACCCAAAGTCGGCTCCACTCGACGCACACGCACGGGGGGGTTTGTGACCGCGCGGGCGCACCACACGTTTCCCGCGGTCGCACGTGCGTTGTCACTGTTGTCTTCCGTCCGATCTGTGTCCGACAAAACAACTAGGAATACTCGTACTGTCTGACTGTCGAAGAACACCAAAGCCAGTCTATTTGGTATTTGCGCCGACGCACCCGCTGCAAAAGCGGCCGACGCGACAAGGCACCCTCAGACCGCGGGGGCGATGGAGACGCTTCCCGTGCGCAACGGTGGTCGACCGCCGAGCGGCGAGCCACCCAGCTCGCGCGCTCACTCAACCGACGCGCACCTCACCGAATCACCCCCCGCGGTGCGTTCCCCACCGTTTCCCCCTACGCATGGCGTGTCGGAAACGCCAAAAGAACACTTGAGCGACAAAGATGCGAGGGGTCGCGTGACCGACACCGCGGGCGGCGTGGGGTGGGGTCACCCCCTCCACGCCTGCCACGCGCGCGCAACCTGTGCCACGTGTGCTTCGAAACCACAAACCTCGTCGCACGGACTGCGGTGCTTCCCGTAGCCACGCCGCGCCGTGCACCACCGCGCTCGCGCCAGACGGACGCCACGAAAAACGGGTTGTTGTCGGATGAGCCGTCGGTCGTGCTTTGTGACCGACTCGAGCCGATAACCGAAACGACCGCGTCACCGCCCTCCGACCTCACCGACGCCCACGACCCTGACCCCCATCCCGTTCCCCGACTCACGCACACAGAACAACCGGTTCGACGAGTTCGCATCCCCCGCGCGATCCGACGACCACGCGCTGACCGGTACGTCACCTGACACGACACGCGCGCGCGTGGCGAGGCGACACGCGCGCGATCGACCGCCTGCGCTTTTTCTTTTTTTTGGTGTTATTTTCCCCCTCAAAAAACTCCAATCGTTTCCTATACCCCGTCCAGGCGCGCGCGCCACTGGCACCCCGCATGCTTTGTTTAACACCACGTAATTAACACCCCGCAAACCCGCTCACCCCCACGACCCTCCTTCGCATCAATCTACCCCGCAGCCGAGGACGCGCGGGCGATTCGCACTTCGCGTTCGCACTCGGCGCGCGCGCACCGCGCCGCGAAGGACCACACGCTCGGCGGTGTTTTCGACAGCGGCGCGTCGCGGGCGGACGTCGAGGCGTCGAGGTTGGACCCGCGGCCGTTTAAGTTTTCGGAACAAGACGACGTGCCGCACAAGCGAGTGCTGCCGTCCAAGAAAAATACCACGGAAAGGACGCATCGGACGCACTCGGACGGACGCGCGAGCGTGTATGAAGCGACGTCGCCAAGCGGGAGCGGCGACGGCGACAGCCCGACGGTTCCAGGCGCGGTGACGACCACCGGCCACGGCGTCCGCGGCGATGCCTGGCTTGATCTAGCGGGCGTGCACGAATCCGACTTCGCACAAAGGGACCGGAGGGAGCGGTCGTCACACGAAGAAGACCACGGGCGCGGCGCGTCGCCCGGCGCGGCGTTGAGCTCGTCCGTCAAGGACAGCGCGAGTTCCCTGGAAACCAGCAGGACGAGCGGCACCAGCGATTCCGCGTACGCCGCGACACGCCTCGACTCCAACTCCAACTCGCTAAACGCGAACCACACTCCGGCCACCACGACCCCGATCTCCACGCAACGCGCACCTTTACGGTCGCTCCGGGACTACGAAAGGGCGCACCCCGAAGAATCGCCCGAGTACGGCCAGGGCGGCCTTGGGACGGTGGACGGCGAATCCGGTTTGTCCGCGGAGACGCTGATGGAGTCGGGCGGGTCGGGAACGTCGTCCGCCGCGGAAGGGGGCGATGGAAAACGATCCACCCGGAACAACGACGACCCACAACTGGAGCGCAACCTGGAGCGCATCAAAGGCGTCGCGCTGATGTTAGAAAGCGCGTTTGTGGATGACTTGTGTGGCGTGCTTGTTTGCGTGGACGAGTACGGTTTGGATTTGCTGTCGGTGCAATGCGTGAACATGAGCGGCACGTCCGCGTTGCACGCGGCGGCGCGCGGCGGCGGCATGAACGTCGTCAGACATCTAGTCACGAAAGCGTGCGCGGATGTAAACGCCACGGATACGTGGGGCAACACCCCCCTGGACGAGGCCCGCCAGGAAGGTACGGAACTTTCCCAATCACCACACATTCCGCGTCCCTGTTTGCCCATACGAGACTGACCCTTTCTTGTTAATCGTATCAGGCCACGAAACGCTTTGCCGTTTCCTCATCGCCGCGGGAGCGCGCACGGGGAATCGCGCCGAGGTTTTCTCGAATTCCGGGTCCGCGCACGGCGACGGGCTCGACCGGGACAGCGGGGACATGGCGTTTCTCGGCATGAACACGTCGAGTTTGAATCGAACCTCCTGTTTGGGTTCGAACGGGAACGGAAGCGACGAGACGCCGCATACCGGCCGTCGCCGCGGTCGGCGCTCATCCTTGAGCGACTTGTGTCTGGAGAACCTGCGCGACGGAAGAGGCGGGGCTTCTATTTCGGACGCCGCGTACGTCGCGCTGCGACAGACTGGAGGACACGCGGACGGGTCGGGGGTACGACCTGATTTTGACACCAACCCGGGGAATACAAGTTCCCCGTCCCCGGAACGCGACACAAAACAGCTCGTCGCCACGCCGCCGATGCGTTCCCCCCCCGGGACCCCGAGCGAAGACACCCCCCCTTCTTTAAGCGGGTACACGTTCGACCGAAAACGCGGGTCGTTTGCCAGCCTTTCAAACGCGAACGAGGGCTCGGGTTTCCGAGACGGCGGTGACGAGTGGGAAGTCCTGGCGTGCGACGTGCGGGTGGATAAGAAAGTCGGCGAAGGCGCGTTTGGGGAGATTCGCAAAGCCACGTGGAAGGGGTGCGAAGTCGCGGTGAAGACGCTGAAAGCGGATTGCCAGACCGACGTGATCGCATTGAAGGAGTTCAACCGCGAGATGAGCATCTGGAGCCGTTTGGTGCACCCCAACGTGGTGCAGTTTCTGGGGGTGGGGTATAAAAGAAACATCCCGCGGATCATGATCTGCGAGTTCATGGAAGGCGGTTCGCTGCAGCAAAAGCTCATGAGCATGCACCAGAGCGGCAAGAAAATGTTGTTTGACCAGGGTTTCGCGTTGCTGAAAGGCATCGCGAGCGCGATGACGTACATGCACAGCCGCAGGCCGTTCGCGGTGATTCACCGTGATTTGAAACCCGCGAACATCTTGTTAACACTCTCAGGCGACGCCAAGGTTGCGGACTTTGGACTGAGCAAGATGCTCGACATCGACACCCCGCGCACGCCCCGGGTGTCCGCCGGGAACGCCGCGTTACTCTCCGCCAGCCGCAACTCCAAAGACGACCTGGGTTTCGACGGTACCGACGGCACCGACGCTGGTTCAGTTCACGAAACTTCCCGAAACGTCCCCCCCAGCCCCTGCGTGTTCCTCACCCCGGTTCACCACGATTCGGGGTACCGCAAGCCCACGAATGAGGAACGCGCCGAGGCGGACCAGCTCGAGTCGCGGCGAAACGACTACGGCGAGAAGTTGTACTCCACGCTCTACGACCACTCGTTCCTCATGACCGGCGAAACCGGCGCGTACAAGTACATGGCCCCCGAGGTGTTTAAAAACGAAGCCTACGGCTTGAAGTGCGACGTGTATTCCTTCGCGGTCATCGCGTACGAGGTTTTCGAGGGTCTGATGTTGCTGCGGGACCCGCTTGTGTGGGCCAGAAACGCCGCCGGTACCGACCAGGTAAGACCGGCGTGGATGTTCCTCCCCGCGTACGACACCCGAAGGACCGCGGAAACCACGGAGCTGATGGAACAGTGCTGGCACGACGACCCGAAGGAACGGCCGACTTTCATGAAAATAGGAAGCGAGTTACGACGAATCGCGCGGATTTTACGCGCCGAACGCCCGACGCGGTACGGCTCGTCGAGTAAACGGTGGAAAAACGCGGTGAAAAAGGTGGTGGTAAAGAAAGGCGGTTCGGTGAAGGACGGGTTGTCCGCGTCGCGGAATGGACCTCGGGGGTCGGATCCGGAAAGCCCCGCATCGGATGATGACGAAAACGCCACGACAAACGCGCCGCAGTGCGGCGGGTGCGTGGTGATGTAAGAATAAATTTGCAAGCAAGAAAACACTATGGGAAGAAGAAGCGTTCTCAAAATACGTCACGTCAGGTGCCAATCTCAAACTGTTTTCGGTGGCTAGGATCAGGATCTGGCCGCCGCACTAGTTAGCTCGAAGAAGAAAAAAATATGTATTTGCTATCAGGATCGATACCGATGAATAAACGCTGTTTCAGAGTACCCTCACTCCCCTTCCACGCGTAAGCCCTGCCCCCAGACCTGCAGTTGCCTCGAAATAAGCTCGTACGACGTGAACGTGATCGCGGCGGCGGGGGTGGTCCGCACTAGGTTCGTCCCGACGCCTCGGTAAAACGCTCGCCACCCGCCGCCGTCGTGGTGGATTTTCCGAATCAGCTTCAACACCCCCGTAAACGGCCCCAATCCTTGCACGTGCATGTGCGACCGGATCACCTCGTGCGGGTACGTCACCGAGCTCGCGACCATCTTGGCGACTGCGCTTGCGAGCGCGAGTTCGCCGGGGGTCAGGGTGTGTACTAGGCGAGGTTGAGTATTTCCGGACCCGTCGAAGGTACCGTCACCGGCATCCGCCATTCCACCCGAAAACAACCCGTTCGGGTACTTCGCGATTTCGAGCTTCAACCTTTCGTACACGGGAAACTGGATGACGACGTGCGTGATTCCCACCAGGGAAGGCGCCAGCCCTGAGTAAACACCGCGAATTCCCTCCTCCGCGCATAAACGTCGCAACGCGTCCAACGTCCCGGTGTACTTGACCCGATCCGGCATCGACCCCGCCAGGGAAACGCTGTGCTGCACCTGTAACCGCGTTTTCACCACCCAAAGTGGGTTGGTCACGAAAACAGTCGCCGCGCCCGCGCCCGCGGCGGCGCACATGTGCCTTAGCGACTGCGCCAAGTTAGACTCAGGTTTGGGAGGTAGCAACTGGTCCAAGGCAAAGCGCTCGTTATTTTTATTTTTTCCCATCTTCTTAAGCGCCTCGTACGCGGTGAAATAAACGGCCCAGTTCGGAAGTAGCGCGACTAGTGTCGGCGTCAGGCCTCGGTACAGCCCCCTGAACCCCTCCACCTTGACTATATTCCGCAAGCTTGACACGGTGCTTACGTACGCATCCCCGCCCGGCGCGCTTAGCGTGGATACCTGCAGCCGCGTTTTCAGCACGTCCAGGGGGCACACGATCACCGCCGCGACGGCGCCCGCGCCCGCGCCCGCCAGCGCGTTCGATACCCGCGGGTCCGTCAACGCGAGAGTTATGTTGTGCACCGCTCGTCCGGTGTGCGTTTCGTGTATGCGATTTCTTGTCGGTTCGTGTGGGGCATGCGCCGTGAACACTTCGCGAGGTACGAACGATTGCGCATTCGACAACTTTTCGCAAGTAGACTTCCGTCCAATTGACCCAACCCGAAAACTCGTCGCGACGTGTCTTGTCCACGTCCAGTGCTTTTGTGCATTGTCTCCAGCCGGCACGGAACGGCACGTCGACGCAACAACACCGCCGAACCCCGATTCAGGTGAGCCGGGGGAATCCCACTGGGGACCAGCGGAGGGAATCGCGACGCCGCGCATTCTTTGTCGGCGCCTAATCCGTGATTAGTTCGTTGCCCTCGGTCCCCTTCCACCGCCACCGTGTTCTCGCACCAACCGATCGCCGTTACAACCCCCAAGCGTACGCCAACCCGCAACCCTAAACACCCCCAAACCCCGCGCCGCCCGCACCCGTCGCACGCCTCGCGACCGCGTCCCGGACAATGGACGCGCCGCGGATTGGATTGTTTTTGATGAAAGCTTGGAAGTAAAGGTTTGAGGCTGAGCGATTCTCGGGAGGGCACGCAACTTTTTGGAAGGCGTTTTTTTCGCCACTTCTTCGCCGGCGCCGAAGAAGTCACTTTTAGAGACAAGCGTCACGTCCGCGGTGTCGCAGAGCTGCACCTCCACCTTGGTGCGCAAGTGCTGCAGCATGAAGATGTTGATGATCTGCGCCCATTCCAACACGAGAGTTTTGCGGTACAAAAGCTTGCACGCGATCGTGTTGTCTTTCGCGGGCACCGAAGGCCCGAACGGGGATGGGCTCTTCACATCGGCGTCACTCGGGCAGGTAAACACCGAGTCGACCTTGAAAAAGTTGACGTTCAAATCGTTTTCCTTTCCCATGGTGCTTGTTTCCGGACGCGCGCGAAGCAGACGTGCGCGGTGCGTTCGAGTGTGCCGCGGCGACGAAGAGGACGATGGCCATCTCGCTTTTTCTTGGATTCGACACTGAGTAGAAAATTCAAAACAACCGTTTTTATTTTCAAATTTCTAAATTCAATCAAGCAAGTTCGGCGACATCTCGCTCACCCATTCCACCACGTCCTTCAGCACTTCGAACCCGTGTTGTTGCGCGATGGATTTCATGACATTAAGGTCATCCGCGGCGCTTACTTTGTGCTCGACGCACTTGAACAAGCCGCCGCAGGTGCACCGGGACGCGAGCCGGCCAACCTTGATCGCGCCGTCGCGTACGCACCGCAAATCTTGCGTCTGCGTTAACCGCAGCTTTTCGTTTACCCGGCCGACGAGCGCGCTTTCGATCCACCGCGTGTCGTACGGACACGCACACGCGGTGCACTCCCAGGTTCCGTCCTCCACTAACCGCGGGTCCCGGCAAAGATCAACGTCCCTGCAGTCCCCACAATAACCACACACCGCGTCTCTCAACACGAAGGTCACGCACGGTTCCCGGAAGGACGCCTCCGGGGCGTACTCGGGGACGCGCAGCAGTTTCAGGGCGTTTTTGCGAAGCAGCGCGACCGGCCCGACCACGGATTGGTCCAAGCTCAACACCGCGCAAAGAGTCTTCACGAACGCGAGCGCGGGTGACCCTCGCAGATGGTCCGATAAGTGGCTGCCAGGAGGGGTAGGGAACGCGTGCTCGGGAGGGGTTTCCTTGTTGCCGCCGCCGCCGCCGCCGCCGCCCGGCCCCAAGTGTTTCTGAATTTCCCCCACCAGCCTCAAAATCCTCTGACTGAAGTACCCCTCGACCTGGCCGCCCAGCCACGCCGCTCGCTGTTCCTCCGCCAACGCAAGCGCTTCCCGGGCAAGAGGTACGCCGTGCTCGTCGTGCCCGAGGTCGGCTTGGTGTTTGGTGCCGTTCTTGTACCCACTCGGGTGTTGTTCGAGGGCTTCGTCGCCTTCCTCGTCCAGAGCCACGGCGGCGTCATCATCGTTTTCGTCGTCGTCGTCGTCCCCGCCCCCGCGTTCGCGCTTAAACGGCTTGAACAGAAACTCGGAAACGATAACCTCGAAGTGTTCCCTTAGGGATTCAGGGAGAAAACTGGCGATGTTCCAGTGCATGTCAAGTGCGTCTTGAGCGTCTTGTACTTGCGTCGCCCCCACGACGTCCCCGTCCAACTCGAAATCGTCCGGACCTTGCGTGTCGTGCCCCGCCCATTTCTCCGCGCCCGGTAACTCCGCCGCGATCAAACCGCCGTAATCAAACGGCCCGCGGAACAGTAACGAGTGCCATTGCTTGGTGGGCTCCAGCTCGAGCCAGGAAAACAGCTCTCGTCTTCGCAAGCTGCCTCGGATGCCTTCAATGAAAGCGCTCGCGGACGACAACCGCGTCTTTCCCGTGCAAATCACAATCCGCTGCGCGTCGGCGTGAATCACGGTAGCCCCCAGCTTTTTGATCTCCGCCAACAACAAAGTGAAGGTTTTCTTGACGCACAGCTCCACTAAATGTCGCAGCGCCGGTTCCCGTAACTGCGAGTCATCCGAAAGCAACCACCGCCGGAGCTGCCCCAACAGCTGATCCGCGTGACCGTTGCGCCGCTCCGTCGCATCCACCAGCCAGTCGTTCACGAGCTTGCGCAACACACTAAACGCGCTGGCGGCTTCGTGGCCTCCTCGCGACGTCGACGCGCCCGCCACTCCGCCTTTCTTCTTGGTGTTAACAGAAGTGTCCTCGTACCCCAACAGCGCCCCCCGCTCCAGGTCGTTCAGCAAATGCGCATTCGCAATCGCACACACGGCGAGGTGGTGCGCCTTGAGTTCCACGCACACCGATCGGTAGGCGCCTGGGGTGATGACTTCCGCTCGTGCGGTGGCGAGGGCGTCGTCCAAACCGACGGCGCCGTCGCCGACGCCGCCGCCTAAATCAGGCGCGCCCGCCACGCCGGTCCATAACAGCTGCCCGTCATCCCTCAGCGCCCGCGCGAAGAACGTATCCGCGACGTGCAGGCACCAGTCTTGTTTCAGGTTGCCGATTGGTATGTGCGCGTACCTTGAGATGGCGACTCGCTGGCTAAGCCACTCGGTGTGCGCCAACACTCGCGTCACCGAAGTCGCCGCCGCGCCGACTTGCCACCCGAGCGCTTTTGTGATCACCGTGTCATCGCCCGGGTTCGAGGGCACGCACACCACCGGCACTCTGGCCAACGCCGGGACCATCTTCGTGAACCGTCCACTGACGCCTTCTCGTGTAGTGCTGCTGTGAGATTGCGCGTTTGTGTCACCGCCGTCATCGTCATCCGCAACGAACGCGTCGTACGCCACGCCGGTGCTCGCTTCCAACAAACAAACGCACGGGCCTTTGTTGCTCTCCAAATAAAGGGAAAGCGCTTTGGAAAGAATCGACCCGGCATTGGCGTCGCGGCGCGCGTAGTGCACGGTCCACTTGGAAGTAGATGGACCACTAGCGAGCGCAGCGGCAGCACCTCCCTCTGCAGCGGCAGCGCCGCCATCAGTACCCTCCAAGTCATCCCCCTCCAAGTCGTCATCAAGGTCGAGGCTCATCCCTTGCGTCTCCGTGCCGTCGCCCTGCGTTTCAGTATCCCCTCCCGCGCCTAACACGCTTCGCTTGTGCAGCTTTTCCAAAAGACGCGACGTAACTTCCTTGGCGGATTCCCTGACGCGCCCGTTCGCGGTGAGCGCCCCGGGCGCCACGATCACCATCAGGCCCTTGTTTGAAAACGGCGTGTGCAACACGAACACGCCTTTGTCCTTTCCCCCACAGTGGTACACGGTGACGTGGCGCAACAGACCTTGCACTGTTGAGTTTGCGTTCTCCGCGGTACCCGGACCGCCCGCCGCCGAGGCCAACGGCAGGTACCCAAACTCCGCGGTGGCTCTGGAATCCAGGGCGTCGCCGGGGTACTCGCCGTTTTGCGGCGCCGCGAAGTTCGTGGCCTTTGTGAGTTGCCGTTGCGTTTCGTTCATCAAAGAAACACACCCCAGCTTCTGAATCGCCGCTTCAATCAAAGGCACGTGCCTTTCGAAAACCCCTAGGACGTTCGGGTCGGTTAACAAGTCCATCACCTCCAACCCGGACACGAATAGTTTCTCGTCCATCACCACCTCGTACACGTGGTTGGCGCGCGCGCCTCTCGGGAGCGTCGCCACGACTCGCTTCTTGCCCCCGACACCCAAGTCGCCTTCCCGATCAGGCGCGCGCGTCGCCACCGCGAGCTTTCGGTCCATGCGCAACGTCACCCTGTACATCGTGCCTTCGCACATGAGCCACGCCGCGAACCGTCCGGGTTTGGGCGCCCCCGACGATAAGTCCTGTTCCGGCTCCAGGGAAATCACCTGCCACGCGCTTCGCGCAAGGACCTTCTCCTTGGTTTCCGCGAACGCGCCGAGGCCGCCCGGCCCTAACAGCCGCGGGCGCTGGGACCGGCCCAAACCAGGCGTAGCGCCGGCGACCCGCGCCGCGGCGGCTTCGTCCTCGCAACGCTTGCGCTTGCGCTTGCAACGAATCACCACCCACTTGGCTTTCTGGTGTTCAAGCCACGTTTTGTAGTCCTCCTTTTTGTCCGGCTCCACCCCGAGCGCATCAAGCGCAACCTTGGCGTCGTCCACGGCGTCAGGCTTGCGGCGGCGTTGGTTGCCGTTGCCGTTGCCGTTGTCCGCGGGCGACGGCCCTGAGTTTGGCGCGCGAGAGGTACCAGACGCACCTCTGTTAGTTTCGGGAGTTAACGGTACACCGCCGCCGCCGGGCGCCTGGTCCTCCGCACCGTCGGTGAAGAACCGCCGGACGCGCGGTCGCCCCGCCGTTCCCGGGGTCTTCCCGATAAGCGACCCGCCGTGCGCGTCCTCCATGTCAACCGCGTCGGCGTTTTTGCGCGGCGTGGTTTGCAACCTGATTGTAAAAAAACAAATGTCAGTCTTGTATGGGCAATCAGTCGGCGGAATGTGGTAAATGGGAAATACTTACCCTCCGTGCGTCTCGCCGTGCTCGTCGTGGTCCAACCCCAGCACCCCAAGGTTCGGGTTCTTGTCCTTCAGGGCCTGGAAAAGGCTACCCAGGGTTCTTTGCTTGAACGTGTCGTCTTTTTCCCGCAAGCGCTTGTGCAGCCAGTCCGGGTGCGTCACCCGGGGGCACGGGTTCGTGACGTGCTGCAGGGCGGCGGGAATGGAAATAATCTTCTGCACCGCGGAGCTCAACCTTGTGGTGTAGTACTCCCAATCAACAAGCTCACGCATGTCAGGCGTGGTGTCGTTGTCCCCCGCTGGTGCGTCTTTGGTCCACTCCTTTAAAAACGCCCTCGCCACGCTCGGTTCGGCCTGGAAAATAGTCACCGGCACCGCGCGCTGACTGGTGGGCGCGCCAATCGGTTTCTTGGTGATGATGTATTGCGCTTTCAAGCCTTTGTCCCGCATCACGTCGCCGCCGATAAACGACCCCATCCGCCGCGCGCACGTCGTGGCGCAGCTTTTCCGGTCCCCGTACTCCTCCAGCGATTTCGACATCGTGGTGGCCTCCGAGATGTACTCCACCAAATCCTCGTCCGTTAAATCTTTGCCTTTGATTGTTAAAAAAAAGTGTCAGTCTTGTATGGGCAAACAGTCGTCCGGGATTTGGTGAAATGCAATACGTACCTTTTGTTTCCAGCATATCAAGCCACTTGTTCGCCACTTCACCGACCGCCTCGTACACCCCCTCGATGGAATCCCCCTCCAGGAACTTGTCGAACACCTCGGTTTGGAACATCTTAATAAGCTTCAACTCACCTCTTCGTTTCACTTCGAAACCCTTCAGCTCCTCCAAAGACCCGTCAAAGTTAAACACCGCGTACCGCTTTTTAATCAGCTTGCCTTCCTCCTTCGAGGCGGGCAAAATCATCGCTTTGTACGGCCCGTCCACTTCGAATTCGATGCTCATCTCGCTCCGCGTGCTGTACCCGCCGTCCTCGCCCTTCACCTGGTACTGCTCGTTCGTGCACATCACCGAGGTGAGGCGGTTCAAGACACTGCAGGGGTACGAAATTTTCAATCCCTTGGTGAACTCGGAACCGTCCTTCGGCTTCAGGGAAAACTCTTCGGGGAACGTTCCGGGAAGGCAACACCAGATCCCATCCGTGTCCAACTCGAGTGGTTTGCCGATATCGTCAACCAGCTTCTTCGCCATCTGGATGATCTTTGCGCCGGTGTACGTAACAACCCCCGCCATCTCCATGGAGTACCACCGCGCGCCTTTGCGCATGACGTACCCGTAGAACGAGTTCAGGATGCACTTGTGCGCTAACTGCAGGGAATCAAACAGCGTCACCATGTCGTTCGCTTCCTGGATCGCGATCGCGTTGCCGGCTTCCTTCGCCTTGACGACCTTGCCTTTCCACTCCTTGTTCTTGCCCTTGTACTCGTACCGGCGGTCCCGAAACCCAAGCACGGTGTCCACGTAAAAGCCGTTTTCCCGCTGACAAACCCCCGCCACGCGCTCCTGAGTCACCGGCTTATTTTGTAAAAGAAAAGTGTCAGTATTGTATGGGCGAACAGTGTCAGGATTTTGGAAATGCATTACTTACCTTATCAAGCACGCGCTTGTACACCTTCCGGCTGTACATCTGCAGCCGCGTCTTTTTCGCCGCCGCTTGTTCTTCGTGCGACAAGTCCGCCCAGTACCTGGGGCCGTCCCCGCCGAACCCGTCTTGGCGTGGCGGGAACTTCTCCGCCTCCAACTGCGCCTTGATCGCGATGTAGTCACTACTTGTCGCCGCGTAGTGCTCGCCACGCCACAGCCACTCCATTTCTCGCAAACAAGTTTTACCCGGGCGGTTGAAATCGCAAGCCGCGCACACGTCTTCCGTGACCATCGCGGGCGGCTGGAGCCTGTTTGTTAAGATGATGTTCGGGTACATCGCGGCGACGTCGAGGTGGTAAATCAGGGGAGGCGCACTTTGGTTGGGGTCGTCGCGGATCCCCGCCAGTTTTTCCACAATCGCGGACCGAACCTCGTCGTAGTTTTCGCAATCCCCGGGCGTCATCCCCTTGCCCTCCGTGCGCAACGCGTACGCCAAATCATCATCCACGGTATCGATGAGGTTCTGGTACCCGACTGGGTTGAGTTTGAACTTGGTGGGGATGTCCGCTCGAAACACGCCCGCTTCCAGCGCCTGCACGTGGCCGCCGATGTAGGTCTCGCTCTCCAAAAGGTGGCCCTTGTAGTGCTTCTCTCCGGGCGATTGCTGTTTGTTCGGACACACGATGTTCCCCCGGTACGCCTGGACCATCAACAGCGCTTCGCACAAAGTACCACTGCCTTTCCTCAACACCTCATCCGGGGACATGGGAATGATCGTCGCGAGGGAGAAAATAAACGGGTGCACGTACTTCATGTACAGGTAGTACGTTGAGACGGCGTCGGAGACGGAGTAACTCGCCATGGTTTCCGGTTGCGTCTTGCGATAAGTAAAACAAAGGGTCAGTCTTGAGTAGTTCGTGATGTGTATATCCGGGATTAGACAGGGTACCGTAGTGGGTCTTGTAACCGTGGGTAGTACTGTCTAACTCGGTAACAGTTACCAGTACTCCAAGAAAAAGAATCATCGGCGGGATTTGGGAAAGGCCCAACACGTACCTGCGCGAACGGCAACATATCCTCCGGATCAACCTCCACGGGGTTGTACTTGAGCTTGGCTTTTGTGACCGCTTTCAAGCCGTGGGACCCGGCTGGTAGGTACGAATCCCTCTTCACCCACGCGAACGCATCCAGGTGAAGCGCCGAGCGCGAACGGCACTCCCCCGATTGCCGGTCGCACTGGAACCCGAGTTCGTCGTACAGGGAAAGGCCGCACTTCTCGGAGCGCGTTTCCACAAACGGCCAGTCGAAAAAGTCGCCGTTGTACGTGACGTAGACGCACGGTTGCGTTTCCCGCATGTGGTCGTACCACCGCCTGAGCAGCGCCTGCTCGTTGGGTTCGTTCCACACGATGAACGGCCCGGGGTACTCGGGTTTCGGGGAGTACTCGAAATCGCTAACGTCGGCGCCGACGACCTCGCGGTTGATTATCAAGTAACCCTGCCCGTCAAGCATGTACGAGATCATAAACACCTGGTCAAACTCCGCGTCTGGAAATTTGAGTGGCAACTTGGTGGTTTCGATGTCGAACGCGCACACCCGAACCTCCCCGCGCGCTAACAGATCAGCCCGGTGCGACAAAGAAACGTCCCCCGCCGAAGCCTTGACGTCATACCACCACCCGCACCGCACCTCCGTGTCGATGAGCCAGCGCATGTGGTACGGCACGTCGTACTCGCGGATGTCGATCATGGCGTCCGCGTAGTTCGCAATAGCGCGTTTGCCTTTTGAAGCACCCTGCGCAACCCCGCCGCCCCTTTCGGTTTGCCGGTGGTGCGACCGCCCGTCCCCGCCCGCGTCGTTGTTCTGCGTCTCCATCGCGTGCAGCTGTTTTTGTAAAAGAAAAGGTTCAGTCGTGAGTATGGGTGTACTATATGGGCAAACAGTCTACTTGTCTTGTATGCAATCTGCAAAACAGTCAGAGAGTGGGATTGGGAAAGGTCTCGTAGTGGGTAGTACTGTCTGACTGCACTCCATACAGCGCATCAAACAGTGTTTGGATTTGGGAAAGCCCCGACACGTACCTGTTCATAAGCCTCGGCGGCTTCGCATTTCTGCTGGTTCCGTTTGACCATGGGCATTATTTCTCTTCGGACGTCCATCAGGTCCTGGACGGTGGCGAAGACGACCTTCAGGTACCTCTGTTTCAACCCGCTCAAGTGATTCTTCAAGTCCAAATCTTCTTTGTCCACCATCCTTACGTCGTTAATCTTCCCGTCGTACCGCCGGCGCAAAAACGCCTCCACGTCGTGCTCGCACTCGGGCTTTGTCGCTAACAAGAAATAAGGTGCGTACTTAACCTGCGCCTTAAACGTACTCCCGTCCTGCTGCATGAAGTAACAGTTCACGGCGCTGAACTCCTTTTGGGTTTCCGGGTCCTGAACGGTGGTCTGTTGATTTGATGTTTAAAAAGAAAAAAAATGGCGGTCAGGAATCGCTCGGGAAGGGACGATGACCACCGAAAGAGCGCGCGCGAGTGTTGAGTGGTGGGCCTCGGTTGGCGGGGTAGTGACTACCGGTTGTTTTTTTATGTCGAGGAAACGCGGTGACGACGCTTTGTGACATTCGCGGTGCGCACGAACGCGTCTTTGAAGCCACGCGTGGGTTCAAAGACGCGTCGGCGACGCGACCGCGCGTGTCCCGATTTCTTGCGAATTTCAAAAACGCGAAAACAAGATCTCGGCTGTCGGGCGCGCCCACGACGACGCCTGCGACGATGGTTCGTTTCGTTTGCAGATCGAGGTGTTCGAGTGATTGGGATACACGCGTGCGTGGAAAAAAGAGAGGAACGCCGGGAAGACGTACCGCCGCGACGTTCATCAGAAACCCCAACCTCTCATCGCCTTCGCTGAAGTTGGCGTACCCGAGCGTGGCTTCGTGCGCGTCCTCTTCCATCGCTTGTTGCAGGCGGCTCTTCTGGTTCGCCCAGTCACCCCCCCCGCCTACGCCCCCCCGGCCGCCGCGGCCGCCCTGCCCTCGGCCCCGGCCGGCTTCGCCGTACATGTTCCCCTTGGAGCGCCCCCCCGTGTTACCACTGAACGCGGGTTGGCCACCCATCGCGTGTGTGCGTTCGGTGTGAGGGTCGATCTGTGTGTAAGACGCAACCACGAACGAACCGCTTCACGACCGGCGGTGCGTTTTCACAAACCCCGCCCACTGGAACCAACTCGTGACCCGCGCCTCACGCCAAACGCCCACGCCCCGAAGCCGCGTCCGCGTAACAAGCCGTCGCGCGCGCGTCTATGACGAGGGTGCCAAGAGGTGCCAACAAGCCTCAAGTTTGAAATCGAGCGCGAGGTTATGGGCACCATTTTTTCTGGGATCGAACGAAACCGAAACCTCTCGCAAAAGCAACGACTTCTCTCTTCAAACCCAGTGGCGCGGAGGCTACGGTGACGAGGGAGCAGAACGTGCGTGATGGGAGAAAAGCCCTCACGGGAGAGTGAAACGCAACTGTGCGGACTGCAACCCCTGCCCCTACGGCAAACGGAAATACAACTGTGCGGCGTGCAGCCCCTGCCCTCACGGGAAGGTGAAAAGCGACTGCGCGGAGTGCAACGCCTGTCCGCACGGCAGGCTGACACGCTTCTGCGCGGTGTGCACGCCCTGCCCTCACGGGAAGCTGAAAAAGAACTGCGCGGCGTGCAACCCCTGCCCCCACGGCAAGCTGAAAAACAGCTGCGTGAAGTGCAGCCCCTGTCCGCACGGCAAGGTGAAAAGGAACTGCGCGGAGTGCAAAGCGGCACGCGCGGCTCCGCCGAGGTCGAAGCGGGTCAAGCGCAAGCGGTCAAGTTCGCCCGAGGACAAGCCCGCGCCCGAGATCAATCTCGAGCCCGATATCAAACAAGAGCCTGAGATCAAGCAAGAGCCCGAGGTCAAGCAAGA
>Ga0302116_1000523_pt1 | contig 23340 bp, 20 predicted proteins | sample AG5_SCM_MG_FD_203124 | JGI IMG/M metagenome (GOLD analysis project Ga0302116, IMG submission 203124) | Marine microbial communities from Western Arctic Ocean, Canada - AG5_SCM | ecosystem: Environmental > Aquatic > Marine > Oceanic | place: Canada: Western Arctic Ocean | collected 2017-10-01 | reverse complement strand
TGTTTATGGTTGTGTGGACAAGCACCGCACACCTTGCACCTCGAGAGGTACTTCACCCCGTGCTCGCACGGCCCGAAGTGCTTCGGGGCTATCTTCCGCTTCGTGCCCTTCTTAGTCAACTCGTCTCTCGATGTATCCGTGTTCTCTACATCGCCGACATCCGGAACGTCTATCCTGACGCGCGGTCGCGAAACCGTCGTCATCATCGCCTCCCGGACTCCCGCGCCCCACGAAGTGAGCTCTTCGCAAAAAACCGACGCATCGAGAAACCTACAGTCTGTTAGCTGCACGTCGCCATTAAGATCGTCGCGCGGGCGAGGTCGAAGGTCGAAGGTGGAGTCGTCGGCGTCGCGCGATGGACTTCGAGATCACCACCGCGCGCCCCGCGGGCCCGCGCCCCGCCGCGCCCGTCGCCGCCGGCCAAGCTGGAGCCGGCGGCACCCACGCGGCGGGATCGGCCCATCAAACCGGCGCGTCGGGCCCATCGGGCGCGGGCGGCGCGCCGGCGCCCCCGCCGGTCGCCCCCGAGGACATCCCCGCGTCCATCTTCGTCGCCGGGGTCTCCCCCGCGGTCAACGACGACACCCTCCGCGAGTTCCTCGAGTGCTGCGGCCCGCTTCGATCGCTATCGCAGTTCGGCGAGACACCGACGGCCGGGCAGCCGCGTCAGTACGTAGCCACCTACGCCGACGCCGACGCCGCGCAGTCCTCCTTGGTGCTCCACAACATGACACTCGTGGACCGGCCCATCACCGTCGTCGCCGCGAGCACCGCGATCAAACCCGGGGGATCGCTCGACCTCTCCAAAGGGGGCAGCGCGGCGGTCCCATCCGGCGCAGATCTTCTAAACCCGCTCGCGTCCATGGAACAGGCGGTGATGACGGGGCTCGTCGAGGACCCGCTCAAGCTGTGGCGGCAGGCGGCGGATAAGCTCCCGAAGTGGTTCCCCGCCGGGTACAAACGATGCGCGTTGTTCGTCCCGATCCCGCACCTGATCAACGGCGCGATGGCCGCGGCGGAGCAGCGCATCGAGTTCGAAAAGGAACATCGCGAAAGCGGCGGTAACTTCATCGACGACAGCGACGTCGCACGGACGGTGTACGCCGGCAACGTCAACTCGTCCATCACCGAGGACATGCTCGCGGACTTCTTCTCCATCGCCGGGAACGTGACGTACGTCAAGTTCGCGGGCAGCGAGTTCAACCCGAGCAGGTTCGGCTTTGTCGAGTTTGACACCAAGGCCGCCGCGGAGTCCGCCAAGGCGCTCAGCGGCACGCAGGTGGCGGAGATGACTTTGAAGGTGAAGCACAGCAACAACCCGATCGTGAAGGACCGTATGCGTAACTTCTGGGGGACGTGCGGGACGGAACGGAGGCGACGGATGCGAAAGGAGCGGAGTAGTTTTAAGCGAAAGGAGCGGGAGTTGCTCGACTCTGGGGGGAGCTCGAGTGAGTCGGAGAGCAGCTCGTCGAGCTCGAGTGGGGAGGAGAGGCGGCGAAGGCGAAGGCGGCGGCGCGAGCGGGAGGATCGGAGTCGCGACAAGGGCCGGAAAGACAAGGATGCGGACGAGGGCGGTGGCGGGAAAGATCGAAAAGATAAGAAATCTTCGCGGGAGAAGAAGGAGGAGAACCCCGAAAAGGCCGGCGACGAGGACGAGAAGCGACTGAGGGAGGACGCCAGGCGGTCGAGGAAATCCCGTCGAAAGAGCGAGGGCGAGGCCAAGGACGACGCGGCGTGAGTGCCGACACGTATTAGCGTCACGATTCACGGTGATGTACCCGAATTACGAGTTAACACTTGAGAGTTTTACAAATATGATAATCCCACGCTTTCGGCGCCTACTCTCAGCGCGCAAAAGGGTTGTTCCCCCGCTGCTGCTGCGGCGGCGGCGACGCCGCGAACGGATCGTAAGGCGCGGACGATGCGCCCACGGGCGGGAGCGACCCCATACCTCCCTGACTCGGCTGCTGCACCTGCGCCTGCTGCTGGAATAGCGGGTTCACGTTCATCGCGCCCATCGGCGACTGCACCGAGCGCATCGGCGGCGACCCCATCGGCGCCCGCGCCTGCTGCTGCTGCGCGAACGGGTTCGTCACGCCGGACGCGAACGGATCGACAACCGCGCCGGTGTTGTTGGGAACCGGCGGGTAGTAGTTTTGTTGCGCGGGCGGCGCCACGGACGCGGGAGCCGACGCCGCGAAGGGGTCGTACGCCGACTGCCCCATTGCCGACTGCCCCATCGCCGGCGCCGGCGCCAGCAGCTCATCCAGCGGGTCGGCTCGCCTTGCGCCGCCGCCCACGCTGTTCCCGACGGAAACTGACACGTCGAACGGGTCCACGACGCCTCCCGCGTGTCCCTCGACACCCTTCTTGTCCTTCCCCGGCCGCGGGGGAACATCGACGACGAAGGAGTCCCCGCCGAGGAGGTCCACGAGGTCACCCACCGCGTTCGAGCCGGCGCCGGCACCCGACCCGTGCCGCTCTGCGGCGACCTCCTCCTCGCGCATGGACGCCACGATCGCCGCGCGCGTGTCCCTGTCCGCGGACGCCGCCGCCTTGAGCGCGTCCCTCTTCTCGGCGACTTCGGTCAACTCGTCGTTGAGCGAGAGCGCCTTCATCATCAGCGCCTCGTCGCTCACGCTCTGCACGAGCGCCACGACGCGCGGGCGCATCTGTGCGCACTGCGCGGAGAGCTCATCGATCGTCGGGTCGTTCAGGGCACCCGGGTTAGTCACCACGTCAACTTCCTTGAGCATGTCGCGGAGCAACTTGATGGTATTACCGGCAACTTCCAAGTCTGTAAAAGAAACACGACGTCATTCTAATTGCGCATACGGAAATAAAAATAAACTCTCACCTTCGTGAAGTTTCTTAACCGCATCCGGAGACGTCACGTCGCCCAGCGATGACGCGTCAGCGGACGGCGGCTGGACATCGGGCCGGGGCATGGGGGTGTGGTGGCTGGACGGGGACGGGTTGGAAGTGTGCCCGCCGCCCTGCGCGCCGTACGGGTTCCCATCCGAGTACACCCGCTCGTCGTTGTTGAATTGATTGTTTGTATTTCGGCCGATAGATTCGTCATCCTCTTCCAAAGCTTCGTACCCCCTGGGCGCGGACGGCCGGACAGAACTGGGCGGCGAGCCGACCCTGAACCCCCCTTGCCCTGGGGGTGACCCGACGGTGGGTGAGCCGTACCCTCCGTTGGCGGACACGCGCGGTGACCGCGTTCCGTTGGCTCGTTCCTCGGCGGCGACTGTAAACAAAACACGACGTCAATACAATTGCCCATACGTAAATAAAAATAAACTTACCTTCAGCCTCAGCCTCTTGGACCGCGGCTCTGATGGCGGCTGCGTCGGCGGGGTCCATCGCCGCGAGCCTCTGCTCGACGATGTCCGTCCGCCCCGGCCGTGGTGTGTACATCGGCGTCACTTCTCTTGACGTGAGTTCCGTGGGCGGGAACCGTTCGCCCTTGCGTCTTAGTTCGTCGAATGCGGCTCTGTATTGGGGCAGGTTGAGTTGTAGCGCCCACTCTTGGATCAGCGCTAGGGACTTTTGCTTGACGCGCGCGTCGCCGCCCCGCGCGGCGGCGCACTTGGATGTCTCGTCCAGGCACGCCTTTTCGATCACCTTGGCGTGGAACATCACTCCGCAGTTCTTCATGCACATCTCCAGCGCGACCAAGGCGAGGTATTGGCACTGCGGCTTTGTTTTTTTCTGTAGTTTCAGCCTGAGTGCCTTGACGGTGTCTTTGCCGTAGCGTTGAAAGTTGGAGTTGACGAGGTCGCACATGTCCACGTTGACGCCCCAGTCGGGTTCACGGAGGACATCGCTGGTGGCCTGTTTTTTGGGGTGGATGGACGTGGACGGGCGACGGCGGGTCAGGATCTCGCGGGAACGTGAGACGAATGACGTGTTCGTGGGGCGGTGACAGCCTGTTTTTCACGTCAGATCCGGTGTGGGGACGCGCGGGTGTCGGCGCGTGATGCCGCGGGATCAGGTCCGAAACTCGAGCCGGGCGTCGTGAACACGTCCGTCAGACGCCATCGGTCGCCCTTCGCGGCATCGGAACCCCACAAACCCGCGGCGATGAGGGTCGGAAGGCGAAGGAATAATTCGAGTGCCGTCCGCCAGTCTCGTCACACGGGCTCTCGTGGGTTGGATCTCACCTTCTCGACCAGGATGTAGGCCGGGTTGCCGGACTTATCGGAGCGGAAGAGGCTGGACACCATCCTCCCCGCGCTCGTCACCGCGCGACTCTCCGGCGGCTCGCGCCTGTGGCGGTTGTGCCTGCCGAAAGACACGGTGCGTGCGCGCAGCAGAGACGCTCGTCGTCCCTCTGGCGCCTCTTCGCCTCGCGTGGAGACTTCATCGAAGATTCGACACTTCGATTGCCAAATCGGGCACATTTCTTGGGTCTATCGACGGTTCAGCGAAACCGTTGTTACGCAAAAGCGTTTCAACCAAAAAAAATGGACTCGGATGTCAGTTCTCACCTCCCGCACGCTCTCGATGACATCGCCCGCGGGGAGAACAAGACGAACGGCGCGGTGTCGAACGCTAAAACTGAACGCCGCGTGATCACGCCCCCGTGTGGTGCTACGCAATCTTTGTATAAATGGCTGAGGGCAAGTGTCGACTCAACAATCTTTCGTCAACGCGCCGGCGACGCGAGCTTGAACATGCTCACCATCGCATCCTCCCCCTCCGTCAGCGCCTCCCCGCTCTCCTTCCGCCTCGCCATCTCCTCCAGCGTTGGTGTCATGCTCTTGCCCCGGTTGAACTGTACGGGCGAGATCCACGGCTCCGGGCTCGTCGTCTCCTCCTTCGCGGCTTCCCCTTCGACTTTGTTCTTCGCGTCAAAGCTGAAGACTTCGTCGCTGGCGTAAGATCCCGCTTCGTCCTCGTCGTCGCTGGGCGGGGTGAGCGGGAGGATCCCGAACGTCGCGGCGCACAGCGATGCCACCGTGGACGGGCTCGGCATCGGCCTGGACACCTCGATCAACGCGTCGTCGTCGTCGTCGTCGTCCGTCTGCGCCCACTCGAGGAGCTTCATGCGTTCCAGCGGCAGAATCTTACCGCACCGCAGCTCCTCGACGGCGTCTAAGATGTTTCGTTGCGTCGAGCTGAGGGGCTCGCGCCGCTCCCCCGCGGCGAGCGCCCTGCCGAGCGGGTTAGCCGGTCCCTTCCCGGTCCCCGCGTTGCGCATCGCGAGCCGCGCAGCTTCGGCTAAGAGCGTCGGGGTCATGGCGAAGGGCGGTGACGCGTCGGTGTCGTTCGTCTCGTTCGTGTCCCCGCACGTCATGGCTGGGTACCGACGCGCGACGCCCGCGCCCGTGGGGGTGTTCATCGGCACGGGGGGCGGCGTGAACGGCGATGCGGCCGCCGCATTCGCCGGCGCCGCACCCTCCCGGCGTTCGAGCTCGCGTCTAAGTTGATCCTGCTCGCGCTTGGAGAGGACCTTTCCGGCGAGCGCCTTGGCGACGAGGGCGCGGACCGCGGCGGGGGTCTTAACGGAGTTGGGCACCGATACCGTGGGCCCCTTGCGATTGTTGACATGCCCCTTCGCTGCCGCGGCTGCCGCCTTCCTGCGTTCCTTCCCGGATGCCGCCCGCGCGATGGCCTCGTCGATGGCCATGTCATGCACTCCCTTCACCAGGACGGTGTCCAGACCGAGCGCCGCGTCGTTCTCCTTGCCGCCGCTGAGCGCCGCGAGCGTCCGCTCCACAGCCTCGAGATTGTCGGCATCTCCGCCGGGCGGGTTGACTTTACCCATGCGCTTGGCCATCCCCTTGACATGACCGTCCGCGGCGCCGACGGGGTGGTTCGCGCGCCTCGCCGCCCCGAACCACTTCATACTCCTCCCGGATTCGACGGCGGCACCCGCTCGTCTCCGGCGCGTGAGCGCGCCCTCCAATGGTGCCGGGCCGGGCGCAAACGGCCGGAATATCATCGATTCGCGGTTCCCCCGGTCCGAGTGACTGAGTGACTCGAGCTGACTCATATTTTCCGATTGCACTTAACCCTACGCGGGGTCGATGGCTCCGCCGAGGATCCCCGGCGGCCGCGGCGGCGGTCGCGGCCGCGGCAAGGGCGGATACAAGGGCCGCATGGGCAAAAACTTCCGCAAGAACCCCGACGGCAGCGACAAACCCAAGGGAAAGGCACGAAGGTCGGGGCTCGGGATGTGGGGCGTCGGCCTAATCGCGACAGCCATCGCCGGGCTCGTCGCGCTCGTCGCGCACAGGGAAAAGGCGGCGCAGGAGAAGGAATCCGAAGCCGTGCGCAGACGCCTGCGACGGAAACCACGGGGATTCAGCGAGCACGCGGTGTGCCGCATGGACTGCAGGTTCATAGGCGAAGACGAAGCGATGGCGACGCTGAGGACCGGAAAGCTGAGCGCGAGGCACTCAACGCCGAACGCGAGGCCGTGCCCGCGGTGGGCGCTGGAGGACGGGCGGGTGCGGGCGGTGTGGGCGGAGTGTAGAGACGAGACGAGGCTCGTGACGGTCATCGATACCGTCACGGATCACCCGTGCGGGCCCTGCTGAGCGTAGAAGAGTAGTAAGAGCCAAGGCGCGGCGTCATAGAGTCTACGTTTAACTAAAAAGTTTTGGCTATGGGATGATGTCGCCGCCGCCGTCTGCGAACTCCACCGCCGTCACAGAACTCTCACGACCCCGCGGACCGCTTGAACAGCCGCGCGACGACGGCTGCCACCACGTTCACCCCCGCGCGAACCCTCTCCTTGTCAGACACCGCCACGTGTCCGCCTATCCTCGCGTGGAACTTATCCGGGTGCCACCTCAGCATCTCCGCCCGAAGCGCCCGCCTCGCATCGTCGCCGGAAACATTCATTCCGCCCAACAGCACTTCACGAACCGCGCACTCGTCCGGCTCGCCCCTCGACGACTCCGGGTCGAACGGCCACGGAATGTCCGCGTAGGCGATCGGCTCGCCGCGGTCCGCCATCGCCGTCGCCACGCCCCACTTCCTTCTATACCCGGCGGAGTCAACCGCCGACTTGGAAGCGGCCGCCGACTTACGCACCGTCCGCTCGCGCCACTCCGCATCCTTGCGGCGCTCCTCGTCGAGCACGCGCTGCGCCGCCTCGTCGCGCTCGCGCGTCGCGCGCGCCTGCGCCTGCGACGCGGACTCCCTCCTCCTCTTCCCGGGGTCGCCGTCGTCGTCATTGATGCCGAATTGTTTTCGTTTTTTCGTCGCCATCCCGGCCCGCATGTACTCCGCGTACGCCTCCTCCTCCTCCCTCCACGTGTACGCGCTCCCGTCGTCTGGGTAATCGTCTTGGTAAGACGCGTAGAACGCGTCCATCTCGTCCCGGGTTCCAACCCCGGAGGCGCCGCCGCCGAACTCGTCGATCTCCTCGCCCATCGCCGCTTCATCGCACAGTTTTCTGCGCCACTCCGCCTCGTCCAACTCTTGGACCGATGGACCGGCTCCGAGGCCCTCGTATTCGTCGGCATCGCGCCCGCGGCGGGTCCTGGCTTCGCGCCGCGCGTCGAACTCGCGCATGCGTGCCGCGCGTGCTTCCGCGGCGCGCTCCGCGATGGACGCCGGGGTCTCCCCGGCGTCGTTTCGCGCGTGCGCGCTGGCGCCGGCGCCGGTCAGGCGTCTGGTGACGGCGACGTTGTCCGGGGCGCGGTGCGCGGCGAGGTGCGCGGGTGTATCGCCGCGAGCGTCCGTGGATGTGACGTCCGCGCCGCGCTTGATGAGCCATCGCGCGAGGTCGTCGTCGCCGGAGACGCACGCGAGGTGCAGCGCGGTGCGACCGTCGGGGTCCACCGCCTGGACATCTAGCCCGGCGCCTCCCGATCGGCGGGACGCACGCTTGAGCGCCTTCTTGCAGCCGCGGAGGCTTCCCCTCGCCGCCGCGCGGAGGAACTTGCGCTCGTACTTCGCCCGTCTCCTCCGCGCGCTCTCCCCGCCGACGGATGACGACGAGGACGAGGACGAGGAGGGCATCGCGCACCTCCAAGTGACGACACGGCACCTCCATTAGGTGACCTAAAAGGTAACAATCCGAAATCTCGAAGTCCCCAGTCTGACACGCACGCGCACGATGAGGCGCTCGGCCGCGAGGACATGGGCGGCGCTCGCCCGGAGCGCGGCGGCGCTCGATCCCACGCGGAACATCACCACGCGCGCGCTCGCTTCGGCGCGCGCGCATCGTCACGAAGACGCATCGCGGTTGCGTCGTCGACGGATAGATCGCCTTCGCGGGTTCGCCACCATCGGCGAGGCGTTCCTGGTCGCCGCGCACGCCGAGGTGCTCCGCCGCGCCGGCGCCGAGATCCCGCCGCACCTCGCGCAGCTCCTCGCAGTCATCACCGCGCAAGGCGCGTCGCCGCTACCCCCGGACGCGCGTGACGGCCTCCACCCACTCGTCCTCCCGATCGCCAAAGTCAGACGAGGCGATCTCGATCGAGTCGTGGGGCTGCTGCTTCGCCCGTCGCCGTCGTCGCGTATCGACGCGCCGCCGCTCGCGGGTCCGTTGCCCGTGGTCCTCGCGGGCCCCGGCGGCGTGCGCATGCTCGCGAAGGACGCCGCATCATACGTCCACGCCGCCATCGTCCGCGAAGACGCGTCGCCCGCGGCGGCGACGACGAAGCCCGAGCCTTTTCCGGTGGCCGGCGCGGCAGGCGCGGCGGGGCGCGAGATGTACACTCCGGGTGAGCTCGCCGCGTCGTCCATGCCGGACCGGCCGGAGGTGTTCATACTCCGAAACGTGGGCAAGTTCCCGGACGACATGGAGGCCATGGCGCTGCGACACCTCCGCATTGGGGTCGGGGTCGGCGAAGGCGAGCCGTTGTCGTTTGACTTGAAATCTGCCAATCCGTCGGCAACCGCTGTGACCAGTGCGCTCGTGACCGCGGAGTGGTACGCGAACGATCCCGCGTTCAAAGGCTGGGCCGGTCCGCAGGCGTTCAACGCGAGGATGCTCCGGGACCTCGGCCGTGTGGACGAGGCGAGGGACGCCGCGAGGGTGGCGCTGTCCACCGCGGCGTGCTGGGACACCGTGGGTACCGAACGCGGCGGAGCGGCGGAGATGGCCGCAGTCGCCGGGCTCGACGCCGCGATGAAGGCCAAGGGGATGGGCGCGAGGGAGCTGCGGGATATGTTGGAGACCGGAGGCGAGGCGCACAAGGCTGCGGCGGCGGCGATGGCGGGGCAGATCCCCGAGGTTGGTGCGCCGGAGAGCGGGTTAGACGGAGACGTGGTTGGAAAAGGCGACGGAAGGCGCGAGGCGATGGGCGCGGCGGTCGCGGCGCTCGACGCGGTGGCGCTGGGAGCGGATGCTGACGTGGCTCGGGGTGTGGGTGGTTCGTGGGAGGACGCGAGGGATGAGGTCGGGGCGGCGTACGGGGAGGCTGGTCTCGCGGGGTTGGCCGCGTTCGCGCGTCGCCGGGGGTGAGCTCAGCAGCAGCCGGGGTTGATCTTACGTATTATTCTTAATATTTACACGCGGTTGAAGGCTTGGTATGCTACGTTCATCGATCTTCTCAGAGCACGAGGGCGAGTGTCGTCAGCGCACACGCGAGCGCCACGCGCGTCGCCCCCTTCACTGAGACCGCGCCGTCGTCGTCGTCCAGGATGAGATTAGGCGGCGCCGGTTTGGGCGGGGGCGGGGACATCGGGGGCGGCGGCGGCGAGGACGGCGTCATCGCTGCAGCCTCGGCAGCCTCCGTCTTGAACGTCTCCAGGGTGCTCGAGTCCACGCCGGCTATCGTCCCGAGCTCGGTGATCGGGTCGATGGGGTCGCTCGTGTCGACGCCCGTCACGCCCTCCGCCTTGAGTGAGTTTGCGGCGGCGGTGAGCGTCGAGTCGTCGACCTCAGCCTCGCTGAAAAACACAGAGACGTCGTACGCAGTCGCGGCGAGTGACCGACGCCTGGATGTCGCCGTCGCGATGCACGCGCCGAGTGAGCTCGAGATGCCCGCCTTGCTGTAGTAGTCCGAGCATGCCGTGTCCGCGTCCGAGGCTGTGAGCTTGGCGGACATCTTCCGCACCTTCTTCCCGCTGATTGCGGCGTCGGCGAGCAGCTTGGCCTTTTTCTTCAGCTTTGCGTCCGTGACGCCGTTGAGCATGGTGTCGCGGGTCTTCTGGGCTTTCTCCTTCGTTTCCGTCGCTTTCTGGCTCGGTGAGGGGGATTGCTGGCTCGGAGGAGGCGGTGAATACTCCTCCCAAGAAGGAGGCGGTGAATACTCCTCCCAAGAAGGAGGCGGTGAATACTCCTCCCAAGAAGGAGGCGGTGAATACTCCTCCCAGGAAGGAGGCGGTGAATAATCCTCCCAAGAAGGAGGCGGTGAATACTCCTCCCAAGAGGCGGCGGTGAATACTCCTCCCAAGAAGGAGGCGGTGAATAATCCTCCCAAGAAGGAGGCGGTGAATACTCCTCCCAAGAAGGCGGAGGCGGAGGTGGAGGCGGACCTTCAGAGTACGGGCCGGAGTCGCACGGGTTGGGACCAACGGCAGACCAACATTCACCGTCGTCGTACTGACACCCGACGATAGCCTCACACTGGGACTGGTCGTAGCCATGCCCCTCGCACACCTCATCACAGCCCGTGGGAGGCGGAGGCGGAGGCGGAGGAGGAGGAGGAGGAGGAGGCGGGTAACCAGAGTCGCCCCAACCAAAGTTGGCCCCCGTGTACGTGGAGTCGTACGCCCAATTCACCGCGACGGTGCCGCCGTCGCACGTGAAACCCTCGTTCGGGCACTGAGACGGCCCGTTATCCTCGCAGAAACTCTGCGTGATACCAACGCCGCCTTGGCCATCATCGACGTGTAATTTCCCATCATAAATTTGATCGCCTTGATAACTTCCATCGCTGTAGCACTCGCAGTCTCCGTACTCGGCTGAGGCGCCTCCAACTGAGTCCTCGCACGTTGTCGACGTCGCATCCGTGCTCGTCGAGCCGACAGGGCACTCCTCGCAGTAGTTCAAGCCGGTATCAATATCCATGGCCAGGTAGTAATTGTCAGCACACACAGTCGCCGCGCTGCACGCGTTTCCATCCTCGGCGAGGTTGTTGGCCGACGGAATAGCAGTCACTGCTCTCGACTGGCCAGACTTGCACTCCGTACACACCCAGTCACCGCTTGGCCTCGCGACGTAGTGGTCAGCCGGACATTTGCACTCCGTCACCGCCGAGCACGGAGGGGAGGCGCAGGTGGACGTGCTCGGGCAGGCGTTGCACGAGCCGTCAGCGAAGTACTGTGATGCACCGCACTCGCAAGTCGTAGACGTCGTATCTGTGCTCGTCGAGCCGACAGGGCACGCCACGCACTTGCCGCCAGATAGGTAATGATCGTCGGTGCACGAAGTCGTGTCAGCACAGACGGTGTCCTCAACCTCGCCAGGGGCTGCGCCGGGAACCATCGAGGTCGCACCCTTGGTTCTGCCGCCTGAGCATAGCTCACAGTTGTAACTACTAGCGCCCTGCCACTTGGCCCAGTAGTTCGCGGCACACGTGCACTGCGTCGCCGTCCCGCCGTCGCCGACAGAGTTAGTCGGGCAGGCCGCGCACATTTCACCGTCCCAGTACTGGTTCGCGGCGCAGTTCGCGTTGCACACGTCATTCTGAATCTCGCCGTCGCCGGAACCGAGAACCGTCGAGGTCGCGGCCTTAGTTCTGCCGAAGGAGCACAGCTCGCACGTCCAGATGCTGCCGGACTTCTTGGCCCAGTAGTTCGCGGCGCACGTGCACGTCGTCGCGGTCCCGCCGGCGCCCTTCGAATTAGCCGGGCAGGACTGGCACGTAGCGCCGTCCAAGTACTCGCCCTGGTTGCTGTCGTAGTCGGTGCCCGCGGCGCACGATACCGTGTGGGCGTCGAACGTGATGCTGAAGTCGCTGAAAGTGCATGCGCTGAAATCGTTGTTGCGACACTGCACGTTGAGACACCAGTTGTCGGCGCTGGCCTCCCAGCAGCATTGTTCGAGATCGCACTGGTAGTAGCCATTCATGTCCTGGTAGCACGCCGACCCGCTGCATCCGAAGCCACCGGAGTGCACCTCGCAATGGCCGCCGAACATCGTGCCGCTGTTCGACGAACTCTTGACCACCTTCGCCGTGTACGTCGTGCCAACATCCGTCGCCACCGAGTAGCTGAACCCCTTGGCAAGCGAGCTGGAGCAGCACTGGAGGAAATCGAAGGCTTGGACGGTGACACTGGAGGAGCCGGTGTGGGACGCGATGTCGTCGCAGTTGCCCACGTAAGTGGTGGTGGCCGCCTCGACTGCCATGCTGAGTGCGCTCGCGACGCAGAGGACGAAGGCGATCCTCGCGGCGCCGTTCGTCGGGGCGGTGCGTCCCTCACGCACCGCGCTCATTTCCCCGATCCCTACTAGCTCGTCGTACGATCTTCGTCACGCAGGGTTATCTCGGGCGTATCCCGACCCTCGAGCCGCGTCCCGGCCGGGTTTGGGCCCGCCACGCGACTCGCCGAGGGTTACTAGACCTCGACGACGACGGGGGCGTACTCCCGACGAAACCCTCGCGCGATACGGAGTGGGGCGCTCGGCGGGGCGCTCTTTCCAAAGAGCCTCGGAGCAAGGAGTAAAGCGAGCACTGATCACTGATCTCAGACGCTGAAATTTTTCTCGCCGGGCTCTCCAGTCGATTTGAAAGTCAACGCGGACGCCCCTGGTCTCACACGCGCACGCACTCGCGGGCGGCCATCCACGTCGCGTCCCGCCGAGCGTGACCCCGTCCGGACAGCGTCTCATAGGCGAAACCCCGCGACGTCACACCTCCGTCGGTCGCGGTCGTCGTCTGGATCTGAAGCGCCCTTTTCGTGTGGGCACCCATCTCGAGAGTCTGAGACCCGATGGCAGCCCCGGACGAGAGCTCGTCGCGCATGGACCCGTACGACATCCTCGAGCAGATCGGTAAGGGTGCCTTCGGCGCCGCGTGGATCATCCAGACCCGCGGGACCGACTCCGCCCCGCCGCGTCGGTACGTCCTCAAGAAGATCCCGTTGGCGAGGTTGAGCGAACGGCAGAGGCAACTCAGCATCCAGGAACGCCAGCTCGTCGCCGCGCTCCGCCACCCCTACGTCGTCCCTTACCACCGCAGCTGGATCGAAAAGTCGCACACCATATGCATCGTCATGCGGCACTGCGACGGCGGCGACCTCGCCAGCCTGGCGTGGCGCGCCAAACGCCGAAACGAACGATTCCCAGAATCGCAGTTGCAGCTCTGGCTCGCGCAGCTCCTCTCCGCGCTCGCCTACCTCCACGGCAAACGCGTCATCCACAGAGACGTCAAGCCCGGCAACGTCTTCCTCACCTCCGACGGCGACGTGCGACTCGGAGACTTCGGCCTCGCGCGCGTCAACGACGCCAGCGTGAAGGACGACAACCAGGCATCCTCCGCGGTGGGCACGCCGCACTTCATGTCGCCCGAGATTTTAAAAGGCGACAAATACGGATTCGCCGCCGACGTCTGGAGCCTCGGGTGCGTCGCGTACGAGCTCACCACCCTGCGCCAGCCCTTCACCGCGTTCAACATGGACGGCCTGAAGCGCAAGATACTCACGTCGCAGCCCGCGGGGTTTAACCGGCCGGGTAAAGAGGGCGAGGAAGACGCCTTACTGTACGGGGAAGGGTGGCGTTCGATCGTTCGGTCGATGCTGCGGAAGGCGCCGGAGGATCGGCCGAGCGCCCGCGAGCTGCTGAGCGGGCAGTACATGTCGGCCGCGGCGGAGAGCGCGGATGCCCGCGCGAGGGAGATCGAGGCGGCGGAGAGGGACGAAGGAGGGGAGTGGACGGGCGCGCCGACGCCGGAGCCGATGCCGGGCCCGGGCGGTGACTGGTCGCCCTCCGCGGACAAGCGCGGCGAGGATGAGGAAAGTAGGTCATCAGTCGGGCGCGGGTGGGCGGACCTGGACCCGAGCTACATGCGGTACAACCCGCGACGGAAGCCGAGGCCGCCGCCACGGCCGCAGTCAGCCCGGCCCGCGAGCGCGAAGCAACGAACGGATCCCGCCCCGTCGTCGCACCAAACGCTCGCGACGGAGGCGAGGAAACGGCTGCCCGCGACCCCAACCGCCGCGAGCGGCGAGCGGCCCAAGTGGAACGCATCGCACCGCGCGAGGCCCGCCAGCGCGGGTCTCCGCGCGTCCTCGTCGTCCGACGCGGGCGACTCCACGGCGGCGGCGGGGAGAAGAGCCGCGAGGGAGAGAGTCGCGGCGAGGAAAACCGTCAAAGCCAAAGCCGCCGTCTCCTCCTCCAAGAAGAAAACTGCTTCAACCCCGGGCAGGCTCGCGCCGCCATCGCCCGGTACCGGCGGGTTCGACCCGTACGCGCTGGTGGTTGCCAAACCAACGTCGTTACTCACGCCGAAGCAGCCGGGTAAGGATACATCCGCCTCCGCCGACGAGAACGAAATTCCGAGCAACAAAAATGAAACTACGAGCGACAAACACGAAGTCGTGGCTCGGGCGCAGCGGCTGCTCGCCGAGACATCCCCGAAGCTCGCCGCGCCGTCGCCCACGCCGCCGGACGCGGTGGAGACGATGGAGAGCACGGATGACCGGGTGCTGCGGGCGCTCGCGGCGTTGCACGCGCGGGGGAGGCACGCGGAGCTGGCGCAGGTGCTGTCAAACTACCGCGGCGATTCGGAGACTGAAAATATTGAAAATATTGAAAGCTCGGCGGCTGGTTTGGAACTGGGTCAATCGGTCATCGTCGGGAGGTCCGACCCGGCGCCCGGGACTGTCCGATACGTGGGCGCGGTGGCGTTCGCGGAGGGCGAGTGGGTCGGGATAGAAATGGAGACGCGGGGCGTGGGGAGGCACGACGGGGTCGTCGGCGGTGTTAGGTACTTTCAGTGCGCTGGTGGCCGAGGGGTGTTCGTGGCGTCGGCGCGGTTGACGCCCGCGTGAACGGGTTTTGATCGAGCTCGCGTTGTTGTTTTAGGACGCTTGTTGTCGTTCGTGTTGCGTCGCGTCGTCGACGATGTCTGTACTTTAATATGGGCGGTTCGAGAGCCACGTTGTCGTCGAATCATACGAGTCCGCCAGTCAGACGACAGCTCACTGTGCAAATATCTGGTGATTCAACAACGCGCTCCACCAAAACGCGTCGCGCCGACCATGGGGCTCCTCGACGCCCTCTCCGGCCGCGTCACGCGCAGCGCGCGTTTCCGCGAGTACGTCGATGCCGCGTTCGCCGAGGTGGACCACAACGCCAACGGATCGCTCGACCGCGCGGAGCTTCACCTCGCCGTCGTGCTCTTCTTCGACAAGCTCAACGCCAAGGTCAAGAAGCGCGCGGTGCCCCCCGTGAAGGCTGAGCTCATGGCGCTGTTCGACGAGGTGGACGTTGATAAGAGCGGGGAGCTCAGCAATGCGGAGTTCACAGTGTACATGGAGAGGCTGTGCGCGCAGACCACGAGCGGGCTGACGGTGTCGCTGCTCAAGTCCTTCATCGCCGTGCCCGCGACGGCCATCGCGCTGGGCGTCGGCATCAAGAAAGTCGCGCCGGCGTTGCACGAGAAGATCAAGGAGGCGAAGGGTCTGGGGTCCGCGACGATTTCCTTCTGCGCGTCGCAGATCGTCAACAAGGTACCGGCGTTCGCCGCGGTGCCCTGAGCCGTGGGAACCGGGGGGATGAGAGAGAGGGAGAAAGAGAGGAGAAAAGGGGGGTTGGCCGCTAAATAGACATTCGGTGTCAGCCGACGGGTATTCACCCGTGTACTCGTGACGTATAACTCATAACTTATTCAATAGATACACTCACACGCGGCGCCCGCACGTCACGCGTCCAGGGCGGCGAGTTCATCGGCGGTGAACCACGCGGGCAGCGCCCAACGCCTCACGAACACCAACGCTCCGATGAAAAACGGAAACGCCACGGCCACAGAGTCGACCCGAGTCATCGCGTACAGTCCACCCATTAAAGCGACCTGAACCGTCGTGAACGCGTGCACCCTCCGCACGGGCAGCTGCTTACTCGCAAGCGACGCGCGCATGAAAGGGAGGCTGCGCGGGCGGCTCTCCTCGCGCCACACGAAGAGCAGCAGGTGGAGTCGATCGAAGAGTTGGTTGCCCGCGGTGGACGTGACCCCCATGTACAGGAACACGCCGGAGAGGACGCTCTTGGGTACGACCCTCAGGGCGGGAGATATCGCGAGGGAGCACGCGATGAGCACGTGGATGCAGAGCTGCGTGACGCGCTGCTCGCACACGCCAACCGCCACCGTTTTCATCTCGACTCCGGACGCAGCTCCGGAGCTTTCGTTTCCATCCACGGACTTCGCGGCGGAGACGCTGGGCTCGCCGCACATGCTCAGGCTCCTCGCGCGCCTCGCCTGCGCGAACCCCGACGATTCGGATCCTCCCTCTTTATCCTTGACGTCAACCGGCACCGCCTTGTACTCGGTCAGCGACACCAGGTGCGTCATCGAACGAACGGTGGCGGCGTGCGTGAAAGGCAGCCCGAGCAGCGCGCAAACCTGAGTAAAAAAACACGTCATTCGAATTGCCCATACGAGGATTATAAAAAACTCACTGGATACACCACCGCTCCGCATACGAATAAATCGAGGTGGTACGCCGGCGGCTTGCGCAGCGCGTGGTCCTTACGGTTGATCAAGATGGACGTCAGGTTCTGGTCCATGTATCCGAGGAATGTGAGCCCGAGCGCGGGGACCATGGTGCCGAATACGGCCCACGGGGGAAAGTCTTTGTTGATCCCGAGCGGATTCACGAACCAGCTTCTCGCTTTTCCAGTCTCTGGGTTGACCCACGTGGGTGCGAACTCGGACGGGATCGCGAGCGTGGGCACCGCCGTGTCGCCGTGCCTCTTGAACGCGAACGCCACGCCGGTGAACGCCAGGATGGCGATGGTAACGCCGTAGTCGCCCATCGCGTCTCGCACAGATTTGTTGAATATTTTACCCGCGCGCTGTAAACAAAACACGACATCAATGGAATTGCCCATACAGAAATAAAAAAGAAATACGGAAATAGAAAGAAACGCACCTTGATTGACCGAAGTTGCATGGCGAGCCCGTAGGTCCCGAAGCACAGCATCGTGCCGAGGAACGCTGCGGATTGGTCGTCCGAACTCCCAGGCGGCGGCTCGGTGTACAGCTTGACCACAGCGGTGATGGCCTCGATGATGAATATGACGGATATCAGCGCCGCGAAGATCTCCTCGGTGAATCGCCTGTGAACAACAACAAAACACACCCACGTCAGTCTAATTGCCCCGTACGATACGAGAATTAAGATGAACGTACGTCACTCGGTTCATGAGCGCGGACGCGTCGAAGCAGGATAGCAGGCAGGTGAACAGCGCGGTCCACAGGCCTTGCCACACCCGCGCGGGGAGAAACTCGACTCCGAACTTTTGGCACATGTTGTAGAACACCACGGTGTACGCGAGCTCGGGTCCTGCATCGATGGATTCGTGTGGGAAGTGGAGCGGTGAGTGGAAAAGGTACCTGGAGGTTTGGAAACTGAACCGACGTTCGTTTTGGGGGACCCGGGATCGCGCGTTTGGGCACGTACCAGTGGCGCCGAGGATGCACAGCGGCTGCCCGGAGAGGAACGCGTACGCCACGCCCGATATCGCGCTGGACAGGATCATCTCCGTGGCGCCCAGCTGGTCGTTCGTGTACTCGGCGAAGAGCGCGCCGAACGCGATGGCTGGGGCGAGGCACGCGAAGAAGAGAAATGCGACGGACGATAGGCATCGTCCGCGGTTGGCGGGGAGGAAGGCGTCGGTCCAGTCGCTGACGTAATGTGGCGCGCGGCGTTTGATGTCCGCCATGAGGCCACCCGCGAACTTACCGGAGAACGCGAGGGGTCTGCGCGGGTGAGTTGGACGGGGGGAGTGGGTCGGTGAGCGACGGGTAGTCCCGATGGGGGCGAGGAATGTGCCAAATGCGGGGCGCGACGCGGGAGTTGGCGGGCGCGCGCGCTCACTCCGGGAGGGGATCCGTCAGCAACACGTTCGTCTCGTCCGCATCCTCGGACGTGGTATCCAGCGATGCCATGTGCGGGCCGGTTCGGTGTTCGATGCGATGCGCGCGGCGCGTCGAAGCGAGTGCGATACGAACAGTCGGTCCCTCCGAGATCACCGCGCGTCTCGTTGACTGGTTTGGGCCGAGACTTTTCGTGGGGGATCTACCATTGTGGGCTCGAGCGCGTCAGTACCGCCCCGCACGCGCCGGTTCCCCACACTCGGCCACCATGGCGGCGTGGGAGATGACAAAGGAGGCGCTCCGGAAGGTGTGCCGCGATAACAACGGGTAGGTCCCCGCCCACTCCCCGACGACCCCACGCGCGGATCCCCAAAAACTGATCGTTGGGTCGGCACCTACCGCCCCCTCCTCCTCGCGAAGATGAACGCGTGACTGACCCTCACATGTACCCACACGCGCGAATATCCACACAGTTACGCGCACGCCCCCGAGCTCAACGATGTCCTCCACCTGCACTGCAAGGGAATCGCGACGATCGAGAACCTCGAGGAGTACGTCGGCCTGAAGACCCTGTACCTCGAGAGCAACTCCATCGACGAACTAGAGGGCCTTTTACACCTGGACCGACTGCGATGCCTCTACATCGCGAAGAACTGCATGCGCGACCTCGACCGCGCCGCGCGGCTCGTCGCGTTGACCACCCTCGACGTCAGCGATAACCAGATCATCAGCCTGGAGGGCCTACGGGTCCACCCGTCCATCACGACCCTCGTCGCCGTCAACAACAAATTAAAAGACGCGGAATCAATCCAAGCCCTCGGCTCGTGCGCCCAGTTAGTCACCGTGGACCTGACCAAGAACAAACTAGAGGGCCGATCCGTCGTGGACTTTTTCCTGTCCGACATGTCCGACAAACTCAAGCTCCTGAAGCTGCAGGGTAACCCCGTGGTGAGCGAAGTGCCCAGTTACCGCAAGACGCTCGTCTCCGGGATGAAGCGGTGAGTATATTTTTATTCTCGTATGGGCGATTAGACTGACGTCGTGTTTTGTGGACAGGCTCAACTACTTGGACGACTCGCCGGTGTTCCCCAAGGACAGGAGGCTCGCCGCCGCCTGGCTCGCAGGCGGAGTCGAAGAGGAAAAGGCGGAACGCAAGCGGATATTCGAGGATGAGCGAAACGAACGCGAACGGCACAGAGCCGCCTTTGACGAGATGGTCGCCGACGCCCGGTAAGTTTTTTAAGATTCTCGTACGGGCAATTAGTATGACGTCGTGTTTGTTCACAGGCGCGAGGCTGATGAGAAGCAAAGAGCCGGGGTAGTCACGGAGCGGGACCCGTACAGGTTCATGAGTAAGGAGGCTGCGGAGGAGGCGAGGATGCTGGCGGATGGGATGACGGAGTGGGAGCTGGAGGAGATGCGCGCGAACGAGCGGCTCCCGTGGCAGGTGCGCGAGCGGAGGGAGAGCGAAGGCGAGGTGAAGACTTCTTCGGATCGTAATACTTCTTCGGATGCTTCCGATGAGCCCGAGACGAACGAGGAGGACGAGGAACTGGAGTCACGAATGGCCGTCGCGGCGGAGGTCACGGGCGACGGCGACGAGCACATCCCGGTCGCCATCCCGATCGACGACGACCGACCGGGATATTCGTCGATTTTCGTCGCGCAAGTCGCCGACGACGAAGACGTCGCGGGCTTAGTACCCCCCGCGGCGACGACTGACGCTGAACCACGTGTCACGAACATGGCCACCGCGCGGGATACGGAGTCCGCGCGCGAAGCTGCCGAGGCGTCCGCCGCCGAGGAGCTCAGGGTCGAGCTGCGGAAGATGCGCGCGAGGCACGGCGACAGGCTGGCGGAGACGGACAGGGCGGAAAGGAGCCGAAGGGAGTTGGAGCGCGCGGCGGATTCAGTGAACGCCAACCCTAAACTCGGCGACTCGACGCACAGGTCCCCGGTGGTGTTCGGCACACGGGCGTACGACCAGCTGTGGGCGCAGGCGAAGGCCATGGGGGACGCGGCTGAGGAAACAGGGACACCGCTGCTCGAGGACGAGGACGAGGAGGACGAAAGAAATAACGAGGAGGATGGCGAATACGGCGCGAATTCGGTCAACTCGGAGAGCGTCGACGGCGTCTCTGACTACTCGTACGGGGACAAGGAGAACAGGTGGGAGCGGGCGTCGATGGCGTCGGTGGGTGCCACGGTGGCGTCCACGGAGGCTGGTGAGCTCGACGGTATCGACGAATTTGACGAAACCGAGGATGACGAAACAGACGGATCGGGGTCGGACGGTACCTCGATCGACGGCGACCCGCTGGACAGGTACACGGTGAGCTCCGTCGCGGGGAAGGAGAGGGGACGCGACGACGCGGACCCGGTGGACGCGAACGACGAGCTCTGGGGTCTAGATTGAGCCCGAGGGTTAGACTCGGCGTTTTAAAGGGACTTGATTCGTATTTCGCATCAAAGAAAGAATGAATTCAGGATCTGGTAAAAGCGACTCTCGGGGGCTGGCGATCGAAACAGCCCCACACGGACGGACGGATTCGTAGAATTCCCCTCTACGGCTCCACGGTCTTCATCTTGGAGAGCTTCTGGTAGCTCGCCACCTTCTTGATGGTCTTCTTCTTGATCGCGGACGGCACTCCGTTTTCATCGACGTCCACCGCCTCGTCAACCTCCTGGTTGCTCCACACCCGCTTCATACCCGCGACTCTCTTGTGCGGCACGGTGGCACCGCACTCCACCATGTGCATGTACTGCTTGTTCGTCACCGCGAACGCGCTGCCCCGAATCTTGCCAGCCTTGTGCAGCTCCAGCTCATCGTCCACGAAGCGGATGTCCAGCGTCCGCTGATGCGTGTAGAGGCCCGCGTCTTGCATGGGCAGCACCCAGGCGACCTCGTCGGACTCGTTGTGGTGCGAGTGCCACCACCCGGGCGGGGTGATGAAGACGCCGCCGGGGATCCAGTCGCACCTGATCGGGTCGATGATGTCCCCGTTGGCGTCGATCTCCTTACCCATCAGGGTGTAGACGTTGGGCGCGGCGGAGACGGCGAGGTCCAGCGCGACGCTATTGTGCCTGTGAACAAAACACGACGTCAGTCTAATTGCCAATACAGACCATTGCCAAAAATTGCCAAAAGATTGCCAAAAATAAACTCACCTGTGCGGGCGCTGCACAGTCTTGGCTGGGATGGAGTTGAGCAAGGACCAGAGGACGTGGGTTAAGGTCTTGGTCTGGTCGCAGGCTTTGTTGCCGAGTAGGACGCCGAGCCTGTTGCGCTCGCCTTCCGTCTGCTGGTGCGAGATCTCCTGCACCTGCGCGAGCATCTTCTCCCTGGAGAAAAACGTGGGTTCAAACTTTTTGCCATTCGGCTTGACCCCGAGGTAGTCCATGAGGGGCTCGTCGTGGACGTAGTAGAGCGCGGCGCCGCCCTTCTCAGCCTCCGTGCAGGTGTGCTTGAGGGCACCCTCGGTGACGGGGACGACGAAGAGGTCGCCGAAGCCCCAGGAGACGGTGCCGTGCTCCGAGGTGGTGGTGCCCGCGCCGCGAATGACGTAGAACGCCTGGGACGTGGCGTTCGCCTTGGTCTCGATGGACTCGCCGGTCTTGACGCGGACGAAGGAGGCCATGAGGTTTGGGGAGGTGCATGCGGTCTCGATGTCGAGGCAGTCGTTGATGTCGAAGGGGATGATCCGCGTCTCGCCCTCCTCGTGCAGGCTCGGGGGATGCACGAGGACGGGGATCGGGGCCATGTCCGGGTTCGCGGCTGCTCCGTACTCGAAGATGTCGGCCGTCTCGGACCACTTATCGACGGTGGCCTTGTTGGGATCGCCCTTCAACATGGGCGCCGGGGAGGTGGGGCGGGGCAGGAGCGCCTCATAAGGGGCGCTGCTGATCCTCGTGAGTTCTTCGGCAATCGCGACCATCGGTGGTGGTGGCGCGGCTTTTTCTTTTGCTGACAAGTGTCCGCGAGGGTGGGACGCGCGCGGTGCGAGTGCGGTGCGCTGGGTGTGCCTGGAGGTCTCTTCTGCGATCTCACGCGGTTATGAGTGCGGGGGACGTGCGGCTGGGGATACGGACCGTGAGGGGTATCGCGGCGCGTGAACCAATGGCCCCAACCCGCGTGGTTCGGCACCTAAACGGAAACGCGTCGCTTCGCACGCGACGTCGCTTGGAAACGCGTCATTTCGAGCCACAGAAATCGACCGCGGACCGAATTGCATTTGGCCTATCTGAATGCGCATACAAATGGGGTATATTTAGTGTTTAGGGGGTCTATTTGGCTATTTAGGCACCTTCGGCACCCCTCAAAATTTTCCGAGATTTTGCTCCCTCGAAGAAACGCTCGCACAAATCCTCCGCGTGAAACGACAAAATGTTCATTCTTCGTCTGCACAGCGGCACCATCATGGACCGCAAGCGGCCGCACTGCAGCGCCACCAGCGCGGGTGACCAGGAAGCCACCAAACTGATGCCCCCGCCCCCGCCTCCCGCGCTCCCCGTGCTCGAGACGGAGTGGGAAAGAAAGAAGCGAATCTCCGACGCGAGGCGAGCGGAGAACGCGTTCATGGAAGAGGCGTTGAGGCGCGAACGCGCCGAGCTCGAGCGCGTCGCGTGCGAAAGGACCAGTGCCGCCATGGACCAGTGCGCGCGATCGGAGCTGCACGCGTACCTGGAGGAGCTTCGGCTCGCCGGCAGGCTCACCGCGGACGAGATCGTCAAGCGACTGGGAGGCACACGAGTACACGCCTGAGATCTCAAGAGAGATTCAACACCGAAGAGACGACCAACACTTAGCCATTGATTCAATCGCGACACTAACGTATCAACTACGTCAAACCGTTTCAAACCGTTTCAAACCCCGAACGTCCCGAGCACAGCCAGCTCCCTCGCCACGTCCGCGCCGACCTGCAGGTACTGCGACGCCTTCTTTCGACGCCTGACACGCCCTTGACCGGCCTCACCGACGCCACGTTCCTTCTCCTCCTGGATCTTCGCCATCCTCGCCAAGAAGAAAGCGCGCTCGTTGCCCTCGCCCACGACGCCGAGCCCGCGTCCGTACCCCCTACCGCACGTCACCCCCGTGCACTCCGCGAGCTCACGCAGCCGCACCGCCGCGGCGGCCATCGTGGGTACCTGCCCGTGCGCGGAGACCGCGGCGGGTTTTAACGCGGATGCGGGGGGCCCTTGAGCCGAACCGTTACTGGCGAGTTCCCCTCCGTCGCCGCCACACGAGACGCCGGCGAGACACGCGTGTTCCGCGATGGCATCGATGACCGCGGCGGTCTCCTTCGCGACGTCCCCGCCGCCGCCGATGGTGTGCCTCGGTTCCCCCGCCAGGTCCGACCCGCCGCGCTCCTCAGCCTTATCGCTCGGG
>Ga0302116_1000522_pt1 | contig 23361 bp, 18 predicted proteins | sample AG5_SCM_MG_FD_203124 | JGI IMG/M metagenome (GOLD analysis project Ga0302116, IMG submission 203124) | Marine microbial communities from Western Arctic Ocean, Canada - AG5_SCM | ecosystem: Environmental > Aquatic > Marine > Oceanic | place: Canada: Western Arctic Ocean | collected 2017-10-01 | reverse complement strand
CGGAGGACAGACGACCAGTTTCCCGAACAAGAGCGCTCGGAATGTCCATATCGTCGCGTGCGTGTTCGGAGTCGTGACGGTTGTGACCGTCGCCGTCTCTGCTGCCGCGCGCGCAACTGTGCCAACTTGCCGGCGTTTCGGCGAGACGAACCTCGAAAAATCACGGCGAGGAATAAAATGATCACGATCGGCACCATCACAACATGGGAGGCAAGGGCTCCAAGCCGAGCTCCCCGGCGGGGAGCCCTGTCCCCCCGAGAGCACATGCACCTGATCCCGTCCCCGTCGCGCCCCCAACGCCCACGCGCGAGCCACCCGCGCCGGCTAAACCCGCCCCGGCGGCGGCACCGAAGGCGGACCCGCGATGGGCCGAGGTCTCCGCGAGATATGCCCGAATCTTCGATCGCCTCGACGCGCTCGAGAAGAGGGCGCTTCCAACACCCACGGGTAACCCTCGAGAGCCCGCTTCCAACTCCCGCCGCGACGACACGTGCGACGCCGCGCGGCACATCCTGAACGACCTCGTGGGGACCCGCGGCGCGCCCGCGGGATGCGCGCAGTTTTGGAGGGTGCCATCGTGCTACTACGATGAACCGCTGGAGTTTCGCCGCGAGTGCGTCGGGGGCGCGAGCGTGGACCACATGTGCAAGACGATCGTGATGGAGAACACGAAGTGCGTCAACGACGACACCGCGGACAGGGCCAACAGCCGGTGGTACCTCGTGGTGGTCCAGTACACCGCCAAGTTAAACCAGCAAAAGTTGCAGAAGTACTTGCACGAGCTCAACAATCGGGACGGACGCAAGTGCGGGAAGAAGAACTTTCACATGAGGCTCGCCAAGGAGGAGGACAGCGAGCGGCTGACGGGGTACGTCAAGGGGGCGGTGTGCCCGTTCGGGTGCGTGGATGCGAAGATGCCGGTCATCTTCAGCGACAAAATCACGCGGTTGGCGCCGGATACGTTTTGGCTAGGAGCCGGCGAGGTTGACTTGAAATTGGGAATGAGCGCTGCGCACTTCGTCGACGCCGCGAAGCCCTACGTCGCGGACATCACGTACTGACGCAACCTTATCGATGTAACGAGCTTAGAATTCAAATATCATTTACATTTTGCGTGCGTGCTATTCGGTCGACGATGAGAGCCGGTGCGTCGTCGAAACCGATCGAGTCTGTTGCCAGTGCGTATTTCGCGGGGCGGGCCGGGAAAATAATCTTTTCGGCCCGCTCGGCAACCGCTGGGGGGTGCCGTGGCCGTGCCCGTGTCGCCTCGTCGTTTACTTGACGCCGAGGAGCTCGACCTCGAAGATGAGGGTGGACGCCGGGGGAATGACGGGCGGGAAGCCGCGCTCGCCGTACGCGTAGTCCGGGGTGCACGTCAGCTTCGCCGTCTGCCCGACGGACATCTTCATCATCCCTTCGTCCCATCCTTTGATGACCTGGCCCATACCGATGGTGAACTGGAAGGGCTGGCCGCGGTCCTTGGAGCTGTCGAACTTGGAGCCGTTCGTGAGTGTACCTGGGGTATCGGTGGATGCGTTTAGGGCGTGTGGGAGGTCAGCGTCGGGTGGAACCCGGCGTCGGGAGGCGGAAGGCGACGAGCCGCGGGGCGGATTAGTCAGCGCTGTTTCCCCTCCATCGTTTGACTTTTTCGTGGGAAACGGGAGCGTCGCGCGCACCGGTGTAGTGGGCGGTGACGACCTGCCCGGGCTTGGGGAAGGTCACGCCGTCGCCGGGCTTGATGGTCTCGATGTCGACGCCCATCTCTTTGGTCGTCCGCGTGTTTAGGGTGCGTTCGAATGGCGCGTGGATGTCCGACGAAAAATATTTGTTGCGCCACGTGCGAAGTTTGAGTTCAGATGAAAGTTCCTGTAACGGTTTGGCTGATCTTGTACAGGCAAACAGTCTTCCAAAAACAGTATTCTAATCGTCTAATTTGACGGCACAGCTGAAAGGACAGGGGTGGTCGGGAGAACTAACAAATAATTCACGTCGCAGTCATCGACACATGGGGCAGGCCGAACTTTCGTCGGAGGGGCTCATTCATTCATCGTCACATCGGGGCGCGGTCTCGCGTGCGTCGAGAGCGCAGGGAAGCGCATCGACACGCGGCGGGTCCACGACGTGGACACACATCATCGATCGCGCGCGGGATCGACGCATCGCATCGGCCATCCCCACACGTTCGCACCGGCACCTGGGCAACCCAGCGACGGTTGTTCCGTAAAATTCCGGGTGTTGACCTTTGCAATTAATCGGCGAGCTCGGCGTGGGTAGAACGCGCACGGCGTGACGGCCACGCGTGGAGGGTCACCCCGAACCCTCCATTCGTGGATCCAGTGAACACGCGTACGATCCGGTACACACGCGATGGGGTTCTTCCGCAGCAGGAAACCCAAGGCTGACGACCGATGGACGTCCGGCGCGTTCGCAGAATCTTCCGGGGCGATTGGCGAGACGTCGCTCACCGTCGCCGTGCGCTCCAGGCCTTTACTACCGGACGAGCGACGACGCGGTGATAAGCCGCGGGACATCGTCCGCGTCCTCGACGATAAGCACGTCGTCGTCCTGGACCCCGATTTCGACGAGAAGAACTACCTCGACGAACGCACGCACCGGACGAAGGAGCGGCGGTACACGTTCGACAAAGCCTTCGGCGCCAAAGCCACGAACAGAGACGTGTACCAGAAGACCGCCAGGGCGCTCATCTCCGGCGTACTCAACGGGCAGAACGGCACGGTGTTCGCGTACGGCAGCACGGGCAGCGGCAAGACGTACACCATGATCGGCACCAGCGGCGACCCCGGGATGATGCCGCTGAGCCTAGTCGACATCTTCGACGCGGTTCGATCGATGTCGGGGGAGTACACGTTCGAGGTGACCTGCTCCTACCTCGAGGTGTACAACGAGCTCATATACGACCTGCTCGTGCCAAACTCGCCGTCGCTGGACCTACGGGAAGACCCGGAGCGTGGCGCCACGGTGAGTGGACTCAAAAAGATCTCGGTGACAAACGCTGACAACGTGTTGGACGTGTTGAGAGAGGGCAACGCTAGGCGTAAGACGGAGCCCACGGAGGCTAACGCGGTATCGTCGCGATCCCACGCGGTGATGGAGATCAACGTCCGGCGGTTCAATCGCGTGGGTGAAGGCGGCGATAGTGGGAGCAGGATGGACGTGCTCACCGGGCGCTTGTCGCTCGTGGACCTGGCGGGAAGTGAACGGGCTTCGGAAACAAAGAACGAGGGAAGTAAGCTCCGCGACGGCGCCAACATCAACCGCTCGTTGCTCGCCCTCGCCAACTGCATCAACGCGCTGGGTAAGAAGCAGCAGGGCGCGGGGGTGTACGTCCCGTTTCGAAACTCCAAGCTCACCAGGCTGCTGAAGGATAGCTTAACGGGAAACTCTCGAACGGCGATGGTGGCAAACGTGTCTTGCGGCGACGACCAGTACGGTCACACGGTTAACACCTTGAAGTACGCGGACCGCGCCAAGGAGATCAAGACGAACGTCCAGACGAACGTCATCTCCGTGGGCATGCACCCGGGGGAGGCACAGAGGGTGATCGAGCAGCTTCAGGGTGAAGTCGCGGGTCTCCGGAAAGAACTCAAGGCGGCTAGGTCCTCCAATCCGTCCAAGTCCTCGTTCTTCGGCGGGAAAAAGACCCTCCCTAAGGATTCAACCGCCGCCGGGGTGCCCGACACGAACGAGAACAAGCCCCCGACGCAGCAGACGGCCGTGGAGGTACCACCCGAGCCCGTCGCCGCGGCGCCCTCCAGTCACAATACCCATACCCACGCGGATACCGACGCGGCGGATAACGAGTGGCTCGAGAAGCTCAGCGTCGACGTCCACGACAACACCGAGGAGCGCATTAACCTCCAACGCGCCCTCTTCGAGCTCGAGGACGTCGCCATCACCAACCGGTGCGAGTTAAATTCGGTGGAGGACAAACTCGTGGAGCTGGAGATGACGGGGCAGCACCTCGGCTTCGCGCACAAGGCGCAGGCGGAGTCTTTACGGGATAGACGAAAGCGGCTGGCGGAGAGTCTCCGCGAGGGTGACGTCGCGGCTCGGCGCGACCGACTGGCGATGAACTCCAACGAACACAAACGGCGGGAGATACAGGTCCGGATCGACAGGGCGACGCGGGAACACGTGTCACGCGGAGGAAGCGGCAAGTCCAACGCGGTGCCAGCGTTTTTGAAGATTCTCTCGCGGCACCAGATGCGTCAGGTGAGTTTCCAATCTTATTTCCGTTCCGTATAGGCAATGTGACTGACGTTGTGTTTTTATATTCACAGGTTTCGTCGATGGAGGCTCATTTTCAACTCGCCGTTCGCGACGCGTGCCTCGCGGACCAGAGGGACGTCATCGGCTGCATGTGGCGCATGCTCCGTAGCGTGGGCGTGACACGGGAGGCGGCGATCGAGGCGGCGAGACGCGACGGCGTGTTTGGCATGTACGACGGGAGCGAACAGACTGGGGAGGAAACTGAGGTTTACGCCCTGGAAGGTGAAACCGTGGTGGGCGCCCGCGCTAAGGAGAGGCTCGCGTTCTGGCAGAGCTACGACGCCGTGGACGACTTGACCGTCGGTACGGGCAAACACCCTCCCCCGGCGGAACACCAGACGCAACATCAGCATCACCAGCTACATCACCAGCAGCATCAACAGCAGCCGCGGGATCAACATCAGCCGAAGCAGCCGCCGCACCACGGCCCGTCCACCCGTCAACTGAGTTCAACCGCCGACCCGACCGCCGCGCTGCTCTCCGCCGCCGCCGCCACGTTGGCCAAATCCCCACCGCGCGCGCAGCCGGAGCAACAACCGACTCCCACGTCACCGCGCGCCACGGCCATCGCCAAGCTTCGCGACCGCGGCGGCAGCGGGCGGCGCAAATCGTACGAGTCCATCCCGTACTCGGAGTCGTCCAGGCCGGCGTCGTCCGGCGACCAGGTCTCGGACTCTGCTTACTCGGGGCAAACCTCGCGGAACCTATCCGCGCGCGGCACTGGATTGGACGGCGCCGGCGGTACTAACCCTCGAACGGGGACGGAGAACCCTCGAACGGAGGTTCAGACGGCGTACGCGCGCGTGGACAAGGCTGAGGAGGTCAAGGCTGGGTTCATACCCACGCAGGGACGACGCGGCGCGCCGCCCATCGCGGCTTCGGCGTACAAGACCATGGCTGGGAAACGCGCGAGTGTTGGTTCGCGGCCGACGAGCAGCGGGCGGCGTGACACGAGCCCGCTGAAGGAGAGGGCGCGGGCGTTGCGAGAGCGGAGGGTCGCGGCGGCGGCGGCGGTGTCGGCGGCGGAGCAAGCCGCGGCCAACTCACTCCGGCTGAGGTCGCCGCCGCCTGATCAGCGGGCGTTCCGGATGGCGGACACCGGGGCTAAACCCGAGACACCGGTCGCGTACGTCATGCGGCCGTGATTCAGTAGACACTAGTGTAGAGACGCACTTCAGCCGAGGGTGAAAGAGTAAACTTGCACCCACCGAAAAAGTATTCCCCGCCTCGCCAAACTGGAATCTTTGCTGACGCGGAAAGGAGCTCTTTCAAGCTGTCGTTCTTTGGAAGGAGATCTTTTTTGGCCGCTTTGAACCCCCGTTTTGGGTTTCCTGTTTCACGGTGAACTTTCCCCGCGTTTTTCAGAGGCTGGTGGACGATTCGATCTCTCCGAACCGAGATTCCCAGACTGCTTCACATACGAATTTCAGGTCGAAAAAGGCGATTTCTCACAGCGCAGGCCCCCGCTTTTCCATTCGCTTTGCTTTGAATAGCCAAACTTTGTTGCCCACGTCGCGCAACAATCAGACACCCACGGACAGAGTGTGGAGCCCCGTGCAGGGAAGCGCTCGACGGAACGTGGGACGGCACACGACGCGTCAGTGCAGACGTAAGCCAGCGCGACGCCTCACCGCGTGCGAATATACAACTCGCGGGGTCCGCCAGAGGCGTTTGCCGGAGCAGGTAAATAACGCGCGCGCATTGCGATGATTTATTTTTCCCTGCGTTTGTTCGACCCGCCGCGTGTGGGCACTCCGGCTTTGCGGGGTAATGCGCCCCGGACGACGTGAACATTCCCAAGCGCTCCGCCGCTGACATCTTAATCTCCTTCACCAACAGGCGCACACGAGGAGGGTCTACGGAAACGCTCGCATCGCGACAAGTACGCGCGCGACGGTCCGGTCGGGGAGAGCGAAATTTGAGTTGCGCGAAAGGTCGCAGGCTCTTTTTTTGATTGGAGAGCGGCGCCCGCGGACGCCGACGAGCGCGCGGGAGAACAATGTCGTCCAACGGAACGTCGGCGTTCGACAAGCAGGAGGAACACCAGGCCATCGGCAACGTCCTGAACGGAACGACGGACGTGGACAGGTGAGAACGCGCACCACACGGCGCCGGACCTTGGCAAATTGGCCCCCGCTCGCCAGTTTTCCCGCTTGTTTTTTTCGGCCTTGGGGATGGATGGTCGCGCGCGATGGGACGCACCGCGTTCGTGGGAGCACGGTCGTACCCGCGCGTCCCCTCGAGGGTCACCGGTCGGCCACGGACGTCCCGACGACTCGCGAGTCGGCTCCGATACGCCCACCACCGCCTCGGCGTTCCCCCGACCCACCACCGCCTCGCCACATTCACTCCCGCACCGCCCACGAAGCTTCCAAGCCGCGCCCGGTTTCAAAATCGAACGATGACGCGTTCAATTTCTGGTTTTGGCAGCTCTCACATTCGTTTATTCCCCCGTCGCACGCTTCCTCACTCACCGCTACTCACTTCTCTACTTGCACAGCGCGGGCGCCAGGGCATCGCCCAACGCATGGGGTAAACCCCCCGCGGGTCCGTCCGTCAACATGGACCCGCCGAACAACCAATTCTACAACGCGTGGGGCGGGTCACCCGCGGCGGCGGCGCAGGGAGGAGAAGGAGGACAACCGGGACCGTCGCCCGGCAACCCGGGCGGCGGCGCGTACGGCCTCGGACTCGGCATGGCGGCGTCGCCCGGACTCGCGGGCCGGTCCTTGGCCGACGTGTTCAGCAACGACGACAGCGCGGCGGGGTCGCAGGGCGGCTCGCCTAAGCGCGCGGCCGCGGGGGGCGAGGCGGGCGACGATAGCGGCGGCGGCGGCGTCAGGTCCAGGCCCGGCAGCGCCAGGCCGGGGAGCGCCCGGCTGAGCCGCACGGAGTCGCAGCTGTCCGCGGCTGTGGACCAGGACCAGCCGGGGGTCGTGCCCACGGAGAACGGGGTGCCCAGCGCGGATGGACTCGCGGGTGACTTTGGCGGCATGGCGATCCAAGGAGGGGATGGCGGCGGCGCGGGCGAGGGCGCGCCTGGCGACGGCGACGGCGTCGACGCGGACTACTCGCAGAATCCGCCCGTGCCCGCGGGTGCGCCGCCGCCGTTACCCGGCGGCGGCTACCCCGGCGCGCCGTACGGCAACTACCCGGTTGGGATGCAGCCGCAGTATTACCCTCCCCAGGGTAATTACCCGCCGGGCGCGGGCTATCCCCCGATGGGCATGCCTCCGGGCGGGTTCCCCCCCAACGGCGTCCCCGCCGGCATGGATCCACGCGCCGCCGCGATGATGCACCAGCAGCAGCAGATGCACATGATGTACGGGCCTGGCGCGGGTGGGATGGGTTTCCCTCCCCCGGGTGCCGGCCGGGGCCAGCCGGGTATGCATAACGGTGGCATGCCCGGTGCCCACGACGCGTATGGGCAGGTGGCCATGGACCCCATGTACGTTGTGGCGTACTACCAGCGTTTGGCGGAGCAGGGCGATCCCGCGGCGGCCGCGATGCTCGCCGCGATGTCCGGGTACAACGGGGCGGGCGGGTCCCCGCCCGGCGGCGGGCGGTCGCAGATGCAGATGGCGATGCAGATGCAGATGGCGATGGGCGGCGGGCAAGGTTTCGGCATGGCGAGCAACGGCGGCGGCGGGCGCTTCGGCGGCGGCGGGCGCGGCGGTGGCAGGGGCCGCGGCGGTGGCCGGGGGCGCCGCGGCATGTCGCGCGACGGGAACGGCTTGCTCACGGACCACTACGGCGGGAGGCACCACGACGACATGCAGAAGCCGATGTCGACGCTGCTCGAGGGTTTCAAGACGAACAAGAGCCGGCGGTTCGAGCTGCCGGATCTCGCGGATCACATCGTGGAGTTCTCCAGCGACCAGCACGGCAGTCGGTTCATCCAGCAGAAGCTGGAGACCGCCGAGCCGGACGAAGCGGCGGCGGTGTTCGACGAGGTGTTGCCAGCAGCGCACCAGCTCATCACCGACGTCTTCGGCAACTACGTGATTCAAAAGTTTCTCGAGTACGGGACCGAGACGCAACGGAACCAACTCGCGAACGAGCTCAAAGGCCACGTGTTGTCCCTGTCGCTGCAGATGTACGGCTGCAGGGTCATACAGAAGGCGCTCGAGGTGTTCGACGAATCGAATCAGACGGACATGGTGAACGAGCTCGACGGGCACGTCCTCCGATGCGTCCGCGATCAAAACGGGAACCACGTGGTTCAAAAGTGCATCGAACGGGTCCCACCGGACCGGATACAGTTCATCGTGCAGTCCTTCTACGGCAACGTGCTTTCACTGTCCACGCACCCGTACGGATGCAGGGTGATCCAGCGGGTGTTGGAGCACTGCACGCCGGAGCAGAAGATGGGCGGGATCATGGATGAGATTCTGCGAGAGGCGACTCAACTGGCGCAGGATCAGTACGGAAACTACGTGGTGCAGCACGTGCTGCAGCACGGCGGCGAGGAGGAACGGCGGAAGATTTTGGCGACGCTCGCGGGGCAGATTGTCATCTTGGCGCAGCACAAATTCGCGAGTAACGTCATCGAGAAGTGCCTCACCTACTGCGGCGTGAAGGAGAGGCAGATTATGATCACGGAGATGCTGGGCACCTCCGACGAGAACGAGCCCTTGCAGGCGATGATGAAGGATCAGTTCGCGAACTACGTGGTGCAGAAGCTGCTGGAGGTTTGCGACGAGGGTCAGCGGGATCAGCTGCTGTCGCGGATGCAGGTGCACCTGCCGAACCTTAAGAAGTTTACGTACGGGAAGCACATCGTGGCGAGGGTGGAAAAGCTCATCAACTCGAACCTGCCCCCGCACCTTCTCACCTCAAACCTACCCACGCCCAAGCCGAACCTTCCACCGCCCCTGGGCGCGACGGGGAGCGCGGATGCGGGTGCGGGTGCGGGTGCGGAGGAGGGTGGTGGAGGAGAGGGTGGTGAAGGAGGGGGCGAGGAAGCCCCGCCGCCTGAGGCGTGAACTTCCGCCGTGAACACTCTTAGCCGCCGCACTAGTTAGGGGACGGGACGGGAGGGGATACGGACTGTATATATCGGGTAAAAGGGACTGAGGGACTCTTCTAGCTCTAGCGACTGTTTTGAACCAGTAGAGTGCTTGGACCAACGCGTCGTCGCCGTTCCGCAGTCCCCTAACTGGGTGCAAACCCGGCAGCAGCTGACCTGTCCTGAAACAAAATCTGGCGCGAACCGAGTTCAACATCATACTTTTCCACCAACCTTACCTCGGCCACTTACAGCGCCGCACGTCGTCAGCGATGAACGGCTCGGATACTCCGGACGACCCCCCGAAGCCGTCTTTCGCCCCATGGGACGATCCGGACTACCCGTGGGATGAACGTCCGATGCCTCCCGCGGAACGTCCGCAAGAAGAGGATGGGAGAGTGAGCAAGAATGACAATCGCCCCGTCGTGGTCGAGCTCGTGTTCGCGCTGAAGAAGTGGGAGGTGGTCGCGCACGACGGCAAGGAGACGTTCAAGATCACAGGGAACATAGAGATGTACTGGACCGACGACCGCGTGATCGGGTTCCCGACGGGCCATAAACCCATGCCGGAGAACATGTGGCGACCGCGGTTGACGGGATGCGCGGGATTCGACCTCGGCAAGGCTGAGAACTACGAGCAGCTTCCCAGGTTCTACGGTTTCGACTCAGCCCAGGAACACAAACCCTCGGACGGACGGATGGCGCAGACGTTTCCGGTCAACTTAAAGGACGGATACGACATCTCGGCGGACATGGAACGGTTCAAAAGCTTCCCTTTCGACAGCACGCGAGTGGACCTATCAATCGTGTTCTTCGGCGTCAAGAGACCGGAGTGGGACAAAGACGTGCGACTGTCGCTGAGACGGCCGAACAACGCGTCGTGCGTCAAAAAGTACGCCAGCCAGTACCAGCACATAGACTTCGACGGCGCGTCGACGCACTCCAACGATTACGAACTCGCCGGGATCTCCATCGCCGTCGGGCAGAACAATCCGACGGCCCGGTTCAAGGACAATCCGAGGCTCTGGGACGGCGACATGACCCCGTGCTACTTCATCTCGTTCCACATCAAGCGCTCCTCGACGTTTTACGTGCACAACGGCATCCAGCCCATGTACACCATCGCGTTCTTCGGGTTCACCGGGTACGCGCTCGAACCCAGCGATTTAGCCAACAGAGCGGCGTTGTGCGCGGTGCTTTTTCTTTCAATCTACGCGGTGCAGTGGACAACCGTCGGTCACATCCCTCGTTTGCCGTTCAAGACGGTGATGGATTACGTCTCCGAGAGCGTCTCCTCGGTGTTGATGCTGATCTTGGTGGGTGACTGCGTGGCGTACCACGTCGCGCGGCCGCGGCGGAACTGTTTGGCGACTGCGGCGGACGAATCGGAATGTGCGTTCGACGACGAAGCGGCGGACCGGGTTGATTTGGTATGGGGTTTGTTGGTGCTCGTGTACGTGTTGTTTTACGCGGTTGGGTACCGGACCATCTACGCGGCTTGGCGATCGTTGAGGTCGAACGGGCACTCGCGGCCGTGGGTGAAGGGTGGTTTGATGCGTAACAATTGGAAGCCGACGTCGGAGGCGTATCATCTCAAGATGGACGACGAGTACTGCCGGCGGTGGGGACGTAAGTACCTGGGACAAGGGACGCGTGTCGACAACTTTGAGGACTGGTGAGTATCTGGTCGAATATGTGTACTAGTCTACTGTAGGCGTGACTACTGGCTCGACCCGTGTCACTCCGCCGCGTGCTCTGGGACTCGGGTTTAGCACTCTTATTGCCAATAATAAAACACGTGGTTCGGGCCGAAGCGTCGTCAGTTCGCCTCGCACCGGCGTTTGGGGTGGGCATCGATCGACCATGCGACACAACGCCAACTTGGTGCTGCGGGGCGCGAGATGCACGCTGGTACCTTACCGACGCGAGCACGTCCCACGGTACCACGAGTGGATGAAGGACCCGGCGATCCAGGCTGCTACCGCGTCGGAGCCCCTGTCACTCGACAAAGAGCACGAGATGTGCGAGGAGTGGGCGTCGGATGAGGCCAAGTGCACGTTCATCCTGTGCGACAACACCCTCCCGCCCGGCGTCGACGCGATGTGCGGGGACGTTAACCTCTTCTGGAACGACCACGACGACCCGAAACACACCGCGGAGATCGAGATCATGGTCGCGGAGACGGGAAGCAGGCGTAAGGGAATAGCCGTCGAGGCCATCGAGGTGTTCATCGCCTACGCGCACATGGCGTTGGGAGTCAACACGTTCCGGGCGAAGATCGGGTTCGATAACGCGCCTTCGCTCGCGCTGTTCCGCGATAAGATGGGCTTCGAGGAGAAGAGCAGGAGTGACGTGTTCCGCGAGGTGACGCTGGAGAAACGCAGTACCATCGCGCTCTTCATCCAGGATGAGGATGGCGACGGCGATGGCGAGTGGGTGGGCACGGGCGAGATGGGGGACGCGTGGAGGCTGGCTTTACCGCGGTGGGGGATCGAGATTTTGGAGTACGACGGAGGGGCGTACGCGCCGCCGACGGGTCCGAACCGTGAAGTAGCGATGTCGTAGCCCCGTAGACCCACATGTAGTAGCGACGGGGCGTGCGATGCGGCGGAGGTTTCCAACAAAAAGCGCTCGCGTGCTGACCTGGAAAGCGCCCCGGTTTAAACGAAGATTCGATCAGAACGAAGGGCGCGCTCTTATCCCGACAGATCCAGAGACCGGTTCGTGTGAGCGATGTCCACTGAAACGGCGATGGCATCCGCGCTGAGCTCCCGGAGCATCGCCGCGGGTTCGCCGCGGCGCACAGCTGTGCGCGCTGACCGTCAACGGGGGAATCGCGTTCCAACGACTGTTCGTTCGTATCGAGGGCGCGGATCGTGCCTCGTGACCCGCGCGGTGGTCGTGCCCCGCGGGACCGAAGATGCGCCGAAAGGCGGCGAGCGGCACGCGCCGCTTCACCTCGAGACGGTGATGGAGAACGTGCGGCGATCGCTCCGGCTGGACGATCCATCCGTCGCGAGCACCGGAATGACCTGGGGAACCGGCGTCTTCCTCGGGGATCCCGTCAGGTGGGCGCTGCGACACGACCAAGGCAGCTTCACCGAGGAAGCCGCCGGACTCGACCTCTCGTACGTGTCCACGCACTGCGCCGGAGCGGACGAGGTGTGGGAGACGGACCACACCGGGTACACCCAGGTGGTACAGCTGGACGACCACGAAGCATCCCTACTCGCCGCGTGGGCCAGGACTGGATGGTGGGCAAACCCGGCAGCCGTAACCGACGTCGAGCTGAGTCTAGCTCGAACTGACGATTCCGATGCCGGGTTCGATGCGAGTGAGGAGTGCGAGGTGACCGTGCGGGTCCGCGCGGGCGGGCTCATCGTCGCCAGCATGTTTGTCGACACCGTCACGTGGCTCCCGCGGCGCATGCGCATGAGGGTATGCGGCGACGACGAGATGTGGTTCTATACAGATTGGAAAAACGCAGAGCTGGACGGGAAAGACGGGCGCCGTTCGAAGGGCGCGGGCCGTCCGTACCCCGCGCTCACGACGCTGAAGGGCGCCGCGGGGGGCACACAGACGTTCCGGGTGGACGGTGCACGCGACAACTCGGGTGTCGGGCCGGGATATTACCGCAGACCTGGGTCACTCCCCGGCGACGCGAGGGGCGAGTCGAACCCTGAATTGGAGGTTAACGACGGATTCGACAACGGCGGCGGCGTCCGGTTCGATTCGAGGAAACAACCGGAGGCTAACATCGAGCCCGCGAAGTCGTCGCACGTGCTCGTCCGTCCACTCATCGACGGCGTGGACGTCGGGCCGTTCATCCTAGACACCGGCGCGAGCGGCTTGGTCATCTCGGGCGCGGCGGCGGAGCGGCTGAACCTTCGAAGTTTCGGCGAGGTTTGGGTCAGCGGCGTCGCCGGGAAGGTGCCTTGTAACTTTCGACGTGGGACGAGCTTGGAGCTCGGGCCGATCACGATCGATGACCCGGTGTTCATGGAGATGTCCGTGGGTGGGATCGTCAGTGGGTCGTCGGAACCCGTCGCGGGCATCGTCGGTTTCGACGTGTTCAAGTCTTCGATTTTGGAAGTCGGCCCCGGCGGGTCGCCGGTGCGTCTGTACGACCCGAAGAGTTTCATCCCGCCCGTGACGTGGGACTGGAAACCGTTGTTGATGGTCAGTAACGTCCCGCACGTCGCCGCGGACTTCGCCGGTGCGCCGCAGGGCCGGCCGCAGATTTTCATGATTGACAGCGGCGCGGGCGGCGCGGATTGCATCTTCCACGCGCGGGCGGTGCGGGACATGAACCTCGAGAAACTGCTGCCGGGTACCCGCCGGTCTTCTTCGCGTGTGCGCGGGGTCGGCGGGAGCGGCGGGGAGAGCAGTGGGGCGACGCGGGCGTACCGCGGGTCCCTCGATTGGCTCGAGCTGTGCTCCGAGCTGCCGTGCGGGATGACGGGCGGAGGCTTCGGATGCTGGAACGGTTTGGCCGAGGTGAGAGTTTATTTTTATCTTCGTACGGGCGATTAGATTGACTGACGGCGTGTTTTGTTCACAGGGCGCGGGGGGCGGGGACGATTACACGGAGACCGTCGGTGACGTCTGGGCACGCGCGGGGTCCGGCGGGTCGGGACACGGCGGAAGGTTCAAGAAGCTCAACGTGTTGCTCGCGTCGGACGCGGGGTTCGACTTGAGCGAGCACAGTTGCGGCTTGATTTGCGCCAACGCGTGAGTTTCTTTTCATTTTCGTACAAGTATGGGCAATTAGACTGACGCGTGTTTTGTTCACAGGTTGAATTCGCGTCGAGTCGTGTACGACTTGCCGAACAGGCGCGTGGCTCTTTTGGTGGATGGCGCTGATGAGCCGGTGCCGTGCGAGGGTTTGCTGTGCCCGGAGCAGAGCTTCGAAGCGGCGTGGTTCAACCCGGACGAGTGGGAGGACGGGGATGGTACGGATACAAAGCTCGAGACGCTCAGCGACGACGAGATTTGAGTTTCTTGGAGTCGTTTTTTATCGACATTCTATGCGGTGGTACTCTCGGTACGCGTTCTATTCGTCATTCTGGCCGGCCGACTCCCCAGGGAGCTCCCTCTTGCGCTTCTTCACGCTACCCCCGAGCGTCCCGTCTGGATCCTTCTCCGCGTCGCCGACGTCCGTGTCCGCGAGGTGAGTTCCATTCTCTCGCGCTACGTCGCCGCTCATCCCCGTCTCTGGTTTGCCGACTGCTGCGCCTTCCGTCGTCTCCGTCTCCCGCGCCTCCGCCTCCCTCATCTCCCTCGCCGCATCCTCGTCCTCCTCCGGGTCGTTGAACGTCGGCGGCGGGTCGAACGCCAGCGCCCTCGCCGACCTCGCCGGTTTCCTCTCGCCCGTCGGCGGCGGCAGTTGGTAAAAGCGTCGTTCCCATCGCACAGCCCCTCCGTCGTCGTTCCCTCCCGCGATCTTCTCGCCGTAGTGCCACCCGTCGAAGTCCTTCTTGCACGTCGGGCATGACCTCGCGCGCCTCGCCGCCCACGTCTCGACGCACGGCACGCAGAACGGATGGTTGCACCCGTTCAGGAGCGCGACGTCGTCCCGCGCGAACTCCCCGTCGCAGAGTTTGCATCGCGCGAGGGCGTCGCCCGCGAGTCCGCCGCTCGCGCCCCTCGCCGCGGAGAAAGGCGTCGGGCCCGCGCCGGATCGGACGGCCTCATCGTCGTCGCTATCCGCGGTGGTGGCTAGGCCGTGACCCCACCAGCATCCGCGGTGCACGTCCACCGGGGGCACCGGGCCGGGCGCGGGCGTCGTCGTCTCGCCGTCCAACGACGACGCCTGTCTCAGACGTTTGAACGGACCCTTGACGTTAGACGCCCCCGCGGTGGACGCACTCGGGGGGTGATCGTCGACTTGGCATCGCGCGTCGTTCTCGCTCACGCGCGTCAGCGGCTCGCGCGTCGGCGGCGTGGGCTTGCACGCGCTCTCGGGGGGCAACGACGTGAGGGGCATGCGCCGCGCGGTCGAATCTGAGACAGCTCGGTTTAAAAATCGTCGTGCCCACCTTGACCGGATAGGTTTTCCGTCACGCGACTCCGCCGGCACTCCGTCGAGCGCCGAGGTCGACATGCACGCCGCCGCCTCCGTCGCACGCCGCGCGTGCCACGTATGCCGCCCCGGGTCGCGCCCCGTCCGCCCCGACTCGCGCGTCGACGCCGTCCGCGCCCCAATCACCGGCGTTCGTAGAAGCGACGACGGCGTGCGGCTCTTGTCATCACGGGGCCCGGTTCGCCCGGTCCGCGCGGGCGAGGGTGCCGTCTCCGAGGCTTCCACCGGTGCGTTCGATCCCATCGCGCGGCTCCCACGTCACCAAACGTCACGTTCCCGCGTGTATCCATCGGAAACCCGTCCCGGATCCATCCGCGTATCCTCCCGGGGGCCACGCCCAATCGTCGGGAAGAAGATGGGACCCACATCTGATTTCACGTCGTCTTCTGTTTTAGCCACATCGACGACGACGACGTATGTACGCGCGGGTTGATGATACCTCTCAACGCTGGGCGACGTCCGGGACTACCCGTCCCGGACCTCTGGGCCACGCAATATTCCACAAGAGATTTCTGACCGCGAACGTGCCGAACGCCGCCCGACCCGACCCGCGCTCCGAAACTCCTATAATCTTTTGGTCATGCCACATGCACGATGACGACTCACGTGACCCATCTCCGTCATCCCGCAGAGTACACGTCAGTGGACGCCGAACGCATGCGCCGCGCGCTCGAACTCGCCGCCACCGCCACCGGCAACACCTTCCCCAACCCCGTCGTCGGCTGCGTCATCGTCGACGACGACGGCGTCACCGTCGGGGAAGGGTACCACCCGAAGGCGGGCGAGCCACACGCCGAGGTCTTCGCGCTTCGAGCCGCCGGCGACGCGGCCCGCGGCGCCACCGCGTACGTCACGCTGGAACCCTGCGACCACTTCGGGCGGACGCCGCCGTGTTCCAGGGCGCTGGTGGACGCCGGGGTGAGGCGGGTGGTGGTCGGGTTCGTGGACCCCGATCCCAGGGTGAGCGGCGGCGGCATCCGGACGTTGCTCGCGTCGGGGGTGGAGGTCGCCGTCGGGTGCGAGGAGGAGGCGTGCAGGGCGATCAACGCCGACTTCATCGCTCGGAACACGTGATGTAGCTAGACGGGAAGTACGAGTACGAGTAGCCGATGTCGTGTAAACTAATGTTGATTGCCGGGTGTAGACTACGGACCGTCGTTCGCCCCCTTAGTAGTGCTACTACCTTTGTCTGCCGCACTGAATCAGGCTGCCGGCGGAGAGGAAGAGGCCGAATAGGAGGCCGCTGCCCATGGTCGTGCGGCCTATGTGCCTCACTTTCAGCATACCCGGGATCTACGTGGATGGATGGTGGGGGGGAGTGGAACGTCAGTGTCAGGGCTCAGACGGCGTCGGGTGGGTGATGATCGGCGTCGGGGAATCGGCGTCAACCGCCGCGTGGAGAAAATATCGTCGCCGCGCTTTTACCTTGTACGCGAATGACTCGTAGGTTCCGTACACGGCGCCCACCGCGCCCCCGACGGTGGCGCCGAGCGCGGCCCCCGTCATCACCCTATCCGCACACCTATTGCCGGTCAACGACATCTGCGCGTCAGGCCTTGTGTGTCGAGCCACGCCTCGCGCGCCCGCTCTAAAAAAACACGTCGCCAGGTCACGCCGTTTGACGAGGCGCTCTCTGCCAATTTATTTGCCCTAAGATCTGGTGGCGCCGCGTCACTTCGAGCAGCGCGGGGTCCACATCCGGTCGGGTTCCATGAAGCGCACGCCCGAGGACGACGACGAGAAAGCGCTCGGCCGCGCGGCGCGCAAGGCGCGGACCGAACCCGACGGCAGGCTCGCCGCGGCGGTGGAGCTGGCCATCGACACCGACGACGACCTCGACCCGACGGAAACGGAGGTGGGCGCGGGGGTGAACGACGACGACGTGGACGCGGACGCCGACAAGGACGCGGAGGATGGCCGCGTGGTCCCGCAAGAGGCGCTCATCCGCCGCCGCATCCGCCGCATGAAGGAGCTCAAGCGCCTCTACCAGGATCAGTACTGGCGCCTCCTCGAAGATCTGAGGCGGAGGCACTACCGATTCCAGCTCAGGCACGGGCACGGCGGGCGGAAGGAGGAAGGCGCCGCCGCCGCGCAGGAACGCGAAAAGGCGGGACTCGCCGCGCAGTGCGCGTGCGACGAGTGCGACGCCAAGCCCGTCCCGCTGAGCGACTACTGCTTCGCTCACATTCTCAAAGATCCAAAACAGATGCTCTACGCGGCTGGAGAGAGCGACGACGAGGCGGCGGGTGGTGCTAAGGGCGAGGCCGGGGTGAAGGCTGAGGACGGCGAGGATGCGAAGAAGGAGGGTGACGGGGCGAAAGGGGACGGCGCGAAGGGGGACGGCGCGAAGAAGGCGAAGGAGGATGAAACGGAGGCGGCCCCGGTCGTTCTCAAGACGTGATCCTCCCCTCTGATACTTAAGAGTTAGTCCAGGTCCCATAGCCTCATCACACGTTACGTACTTGTAATGTCAACTTAGAGTGATCTAATGAAACGTTGTGTGTCTATCGTACTGACCCGCGTCGCCGGCCGCTACATGTCAGAGTTGGAACGCGAGAGCGCCAGCTCGATGTCTTCCCTCCGAGCGGATCCCGACCGATGCGGCGTCCCCGGCCCGCCCCGTTCCTCGTCCCTATCCTTATACATCCCCCGGTACGCCCTCTTCACGACACCGCTCTGCACGTTCCCACCCCCCAACCCACCGCCGCCGTCGCCGTGGTCCTTGGTCACGTGCAGCGTGAACACCCCGGCGAGGATGGTGACGAACCCACACGCCTGCCCCGCGGTTTCCCTGGCGCCCTGGTGCAAATAGTCCCTAAACATGATGGACGACGCGGTGAGCGTGAGCGTCGTGAACATGACGTAGTATATCGGCGTCACCACCGCGGTGTTGAACACGTCCAGCGCCTTGTTCAGGTAGTTCATCTGCGTCACCACGCACGCGCCGACGATCGCCGCGCAGATCCACGTCTCCGCCTCGAACAGTTGGTTCCGGCCGGCGAACGTGAGCTTCAGCGCGGTGCCCAGCGCTTTGCACGACATCACGCTCAGGGACCCGATGAGCGAGCATATCCCGATCGGGACAAGGATGTTGTTGGTGCCGTGTGTTGGGTAGACGCGCGTGGCGAGGTAGGCGGCGAGTCCCACGGTCAGGGCGGCGTACGTAACGAACCCGGGCCGCATGGCCATCGCGAAGAGTTCTTTTACTCCCTCGATCTCCTTCTCCTCCGGCGCGTTCAGCACGATCTCCACGCTCCCGACGATGCACAGTAAGCATCCGAGCCATCCGAACGCGTGCAGCTTCTCGGCCAGGAGATGGTGCGCCAGCACCGCGGAGACGATGATGGACAGCGCGCCGAGCGGGGTGACGAGCACCGCGGGGGCGAAGGCGTACGCGGCGAAATTCGCAACCTCCCCCACGATCATCGTGAGCATGCCCGCCCACCAGAGGGGCTGGCGGAGGTAGCCGTACCCGCCGCTGCCCGCGCGTACCCCGCCCGGTGCGCCCCCCGCCAGCTTCAGCCCTTTCTTCTTGACGATGAAGCTCGCGCCGATGGCCAGCGACGAGCTCATGGCCAGGAACAGCCCGATCCGCGCGTCGCCGCCGCCGGGCGCGTCCATGGAGGAGTGCACGAAGCCGTCGCCGTCCAGCCGTGGTATCTCGGACGCCTGCCCCGCGACCGCGTAGCCCGACGCCATCTTACTCGAGGACCGGCGGCCGGGCGACTCCTCGAGGTGCCGGTTAGATGTGTCGGGCGCTGACATCGAAACATCGGCACAGCAAGTTGGACGCCGCTTGGCCACGTCTTCACTGCATCCCGACGCCTTATCTCACACTTCGAAGCGCGCGTGAAGTGCCTGGACCGTCGTATCGGTCACGGGTGATGAGCTCCCACGCGTGCGCACTGTCCACCGGGACGATCGCGGTCGCCTCGCGCCGCGCCCGCGCGCCCGCACCCCGCCGCGCGCGCGCCATCCCTCCCACTCGGGCGGCGTCGGCATCCCCACCGGAAACCACGTCGACGTCCCCGGCGGGCGCGCGCGCCCCGGCACCCTACGCCGGCCCGCCGCGCGTCGTCATCCTCGGCGGCGGGTTCGGCGGGCTCTACACCGCGCTCAAGCTGGACGCCCTCACCTGGCCGGACGCCTCGAAGCGTCCCATCGTCACCCTCATCGACCGCGCCGAGCGCTTCGTGTTCAAGCCCATGCTCTACGAACTCGTGAACGAGACGATGAGCGACTGGGAGGTGGCGCCCACGTTCGAGGACCTACTCAAGCCCACCGCCGTGCGATACACCCGCGGCGACGTCTCAGGCGTGATCCCCGGGGATACACTCGAGTTCAAAGACGGCACCGTGGGATCCACGGGCGGCGGAGTCGTCGAGCTCGCGTCGGGTGAATCCGTCGAGTACGATTGGCTCATCGTCGCCGTCGGAACCGCGACGTCCGACGCTGTAGTCCCGGGATCTAAGGACCACGCCATCCCGCTGTCCACGCTGGAGGACGCGAGGCGGCTGGCGGGCGCCATGCGCGACGTGGAAGCCGCGTGCGAGAGCGGCGGGTCGGCGACGAAGCGCGACGTCGCGGTGATCGGCGGCGGGCTCTCCGGTGTTGAGCTCGCGGGTGTCGTCGCGGAACGGCTGAAGGGTAAGGCGACGGTCACGCTGTTCGCGTCGGAGGCTGGGATCATGCCGGGGTCGCCGCCGGGGCAACGGGACGCCGCGAGGAAGACGCTCGACGCCGCGGGGGTGGCGACCCGCGTCGGCGCGCGAGCGACGGCGGTGAACGAACCTAGCGATTCGTACGCCGGGGGCGTGAGCGCGGCGGCGTCGGTGACGTACACGGAGGCCGACGGCGAACCGACGACGGAGGATTACGACGTGGTGTGCTGGGCGGTGGGACAGAGGGTGGAGTCCCCGGAGTCGTGGCCGTTTCCCCGGGATGAGCGCACGAATAAAATCGCCGCGGAGAAGACTTTACGGGTGACTGGCCACGCGCGGGTGTTCGCCGTGGGCGACGTCGCGCGACTGAGCGACGATTCATCTTCCGATGCTCGCACCAGAAACGACGCGTACGTCGCTTCACCGCCGCCGGCGAGGTTCGACGTCCTGCCGGCCACGGCGCAGGTTGCGTTTCAGCAGGCGGATTACGCGGCTTGGAACGTGTGGTCGTCTCTGTCGTCGCGGCCGCTACTGCCGTTCAAGTATCAGCACATCGGCGACATGATGGTGCTCGGGAAGACGGACGCGGCGGTCGCGCTGCCCGTGGGTGACGCGACGCTGGACGGGCCAGTCGCCGCGCTGCTTCGAAGGGCGGCGTACCTCTACAGGATGCCGACCAACGAGCACAGGGCTAAGCTGGCGACGAGCTGGCTGGAGCAAGGCGCAGAGTTCGCAGCAAAGGAGGGACCGGGGATTCTCAAATCGCTGGGCGTCCCCGTGCCGGACTTTCTCGCTCCGAACCAAGGCCCTAACAGCAGGACCTAGACCATTCTTTTTGTAAGCGAACACTTTATCATACATTTGATGAATAAACGGATACACTCGCTACAGCTAATAAGGCTAACCCGCGGCGTATGACACTAGCTAGCTAGAGTCGCGACTTGCACTTTAGCGCCCACTCGACGAGGGCGTTTTTCCGTCCGTAATCTGAACACGCGAGCACGCCGTTCCTGACCAGGTCATCGTACGCCCGCATCCTCGCCGCCTTTGACTCCCCCGCGTCCCGTGCCCAATACCCCGCGGATACCACAGCCGCCTCCGCGTGTGTCCGCATCTCGTGCACGATCGCGTGGTCCACCAGAGACAACAGACCGAACACGAGCCTCCGCAGCGAAGATGCCGCCTCAACGGAAACTTCGTCGCCCGCCTTGTCCAGACCGCGCGCCCTATCGACCAACGCCGCCGCGGTGAGACACGGAAGCCTCGAACCGGGTTCGCAGTGCTTGGCCACGGTGCCCACCGCCGCGACGAACGGTTCAGCCGGCGTGTGGTGCGGGAATCTCTCCAAAGAACGCTCCAGGTAACCCGGAAACCTGTTACAAAAAAACACGGCGTCATTTCACACGAATTGACCATACAAAGAAAGTTAAAACTCACCATCCGTCGTGAACAGACGCGTGAGTCCTGAACACGGCGACGATCGCGACGTGCGCCGCGCGCACGATCGCGTCCCTCCCGTGCGCCAAGCACCGCTCCAAACACGGCAACGCACGCGCACTCAACACACACAAACCCTCGTGCGACGGTACCCTAGGCGCCGCGTAAGGTAACAGCCGCATTAGTAAATGGACCCTCGAGCCCAGAGCGTCGTCGTCGCGCCAAGCGACGCCGCCCATGTACACCGCGTCAAGCTCCGTCACAGTGTCCGGGATGAGCTCTGAGCACACCACCCTCGCCAGCCTCACCGCGCGCTCGTCATCGGACGACAGCGCCTGGGCCAACGACCGTAGCAGAGTAGCGTACCTCGCGTCTGGAACCCTGTTAACAAAAAACACGCCGTCACACTAATTGCCCGTACACGATAAAAAGTAAACTCACCTGGCGAATTCCAGCCTCGCGAGCGCGTCGATGGCCCCAGCCGCCGGTGACACGTCGTCCGTCTCGAGCAGCGGCACGCCTCGTAGGAGCCCGAGGGCGACGAGGAACGGGCCTTGGAACACCGGGTGCGTGGCGGAGGCGTCCAGCGCGCGCTGCCACGTGACCGGCGCGGCGGCTTTGAACGCCCGGAACGATTCGTGAAACGCGACGGCGAATTCTCGGCTCCGGGAGACGCACGCGGACGATACCCCCACGTCGTTCCCAGCCGCCGTGAGCTCCACCACGCGCTCGGCGACGAGCGCCACGATCGCGTCGGCGCGTTTCGCGAAGGGCGCGCGGGCGCACGCGGCGACGGCGGCGGACGCAGCCTTCGGGTCGGCTCGCCGCGCCGCGAGCCTGCGAAGTAAAAATGAACCAATGGCCGACGATCGATGCGCGCCGACGAGGATCGCGTCCAGCGCTTCCCTCTCGACGTCCGGCGGGATGGACCGGCCTGCCTGGCACCGGACCAGCGCGAGCGCGCACGACGTCGCGGTGGTCCATCGCCCGAGCGCGCGCGCGTAGTCGACGTCCGATCGATGATGAGCGCCGGCGGACCCGACCAGTCCGTCGGATTCCGGCGAAGGATCCGACTCGGACGAAACGCCTCTCGCCCACGCCCCCGCCGCGTCTTCCACCGGATCGAAAACCGCCCGTCCCGCGGAGGCGCAGGACGCGAGCGCGACTACGCGTCGGATCGCGTCGTCGGTGAAGTCGCCCGCGCGGATCCACGAGTCCAGAAGGCGTCCGGAAGGGCGTCCGGAAGGCGGACCCCGCCGCGTCGCGAGGGATAGACCCGCGGCGACGTACGCCGCAGCCGACTTGCATTCATCCCTTACGTCCCCCTCCGGTGCGCTCAACGTCACTCTCACGAACCCCGCGAGTGACTCGGCGACACATCCCGGGAAGTTCGCGGCCGTCGCCTGCATCGCGCGCGTCAGCAACAGCCCCGACGTCTGCTGCGCCTCGGCGTCCTCCGGGGACGAAGTCGAAGTCGCGCTGAAACCGCCGCGGAAGCCCCTCCACGCGGGGAACACCGACGCGCACAGCTGTGCGACGATGCCGCCATCAGCGTCGTCGTCGTCGTCCGCGGCGGACACCGCGTACGTGAACGCCGCGACGAGCCTCTGCGCGGACGACTCGGGGCGTAGCAACGACGTCGTCGTCGTCGCCCCGAAGTCGGCGTCGACGGCGAGAGCCGCGACTCGCGCGACGTCTCTCAGCGCGCCCGCCTTTGTCTCCCGCGGGCACAAGGGCGCGGACGCGACGCACGCGAGCGTCAGCAGCGGCGTCGCGCCCAGCTGCGACGCCACGAACGGGGAGTTCGGCAGCTTACGCCGCGCGTTATCGTGCGCTCGAGTCGCGTGTTCTCGGACGGTTCGAGCGACGGAGAGCAAAATCTC
>Ga0302116_1000521_pt1 | contig 23414 bp, 26 predicted proteins | sample AG5_SCM_MG_FD_203124 | JGI IMG/M metagenome (GOLD analysis project Ga0302116, IMG submission 203124) | Marine microbial communities from Western Arctic Ocean, Canada - AG5_SCM | ecosystem: Environmental > Aquatic > Marine > Oceanic | place: Canada: Western Arctic Ocean | collected 2017-10-01 | reverse complement strand
TGAATGGCAAAATGCCTTTTCCCCGCAAAACCGGCTTTTGATTCCGGTGTGTTGCACGTAGCCATATCCAAAAGATAACGCCTACAAAAGTGCCACTGCCAGCACCAAGGTGCCAAAAAGCGTGAAGGTAAAATGACCTTATACCCAATCCTGCAAAACCTAATGGAGTTTCGCAAAACAAGCGGTCAACCACCCACACGAAGAACCCCCCCACGTAAAGCAGAACTGCTATTTCCATCAGCAACACATCTCTATCGAAATTCAGTGAGTTGTTTAACTGATACGAGGCCCACATCAGATAAATTGTTCCTAAACCATAACAACACAAAAATATTGTTTGGTCATCGTTGTCGAACTTAAGAACGGCAATCGTCGAGATAATTTCAGCCAAAACCAACATTGCTATCGTGCCGCTTCTCTTCCTCCCAGGCTCGTCTCGGAGAGACATCACGATGAAGATAAATACGCCGTTGCCCCAGAGCATCGGCAACTCATCAGCAAGCTGAAACTCTCGAAGTAATGTCCCGTGAAACAGACACGATCCAAAACCAACGATCAAGAAGTTGCAGAAAGCAAGTATAAATCTTCTCTCGATGCTCTTCTGCTTGTAGTGTCTCATAATGCCATACACACCGTTTGCTGCTATGGTGAGAGAGGAGAGAACGTTGCCCAGCTCAGCAACATAGCGCGTGTACACATAATCAGCCTCACACCAGTTTACAGTAGCAGATTTAGGTCCCCAAAAACCTTCGTTCGCGTCAACTTTGGAATCTAAATCGTAAGGGTTGCTCAATATCAACAAAAACAGAAGGGGAAGAGCTGCAATGAAGACAGCACTAGCTAAAAGCGAGAGGGGGTGCATAATTTCTAATTTCAAGCACACAGCGACTGCGACCACAACAATTTAAGCACACAGCGACTGCGACCTTTAATTTGTAATCGGTCTGATTTAGAAATCTTTGTTCTCTTGTGCTCTTCTCACGTGCTTTTTTTCTCTTTAAAAATAAAAACACTTATTCGCGCCAACATACTCTCATCAACTTGTCGTTCGTACACAAATTCTTCTCTGCTTCATATTTTCGTATGACATCCAGTCGTTTGTAGAACCATAACGATTCCAAGATGTTTGCCCTATCATCAAAACGATTTTCCTCCTCCTTCTTGTCGCACACAGAAATGCTGAACAAGAACCTCTTAGACATCCCTCGCCTTCCCATCCCTACCCTGTACCAAACAATGAATAAATACCTCAATTCCGTCCAGCCTTTAACCAACTCAACCATTGAATTCACGTCCCACAGCCTAGTTGCATTGGATTTCCAAAATACAGTCGGACCGAAGCTGCAACAGATCATCGAAAACCAAGATCTTGCCAACCAAAACCAAAACATTTACCCACACAACTACATGGAATCTCAGTGGGATGACATGTATATGGGAGGGCGATGGTCACTTCCAATCAACAGCAACCCGTTTTACCTTCTCAAATATCTTTCCTCGCTTCCATCCCTCACGTCCTCCTTGCTAAAGTTCGGGGCTCAGATAAAGGCCAACAAGTTTCCGCCGTGCGACCCACGCTCCCGGGGTTGCATGCGATCATTTCCGTTCATGATTGGCACTGGGCGAAAGGCAACTCTCGACCGAGACGTTCTTTCCCGATATTTGTTAACCTCAACTCACATTGCGGTATTCTGCCGCAATGTGATTTACAAGGTGGAGGCGATCGACCCGCTGAGCCATTTGGTTCGATCTCCCGCTTACTTCGAAAACGTTTTTGATGAGATTTCCAACAATGGCAAACACGTTCCGGACAACGATTTCGTGGGTGTGGCTCTGACCGGCGTTAACAGGGATGATGCGGCGAACAACCGTGCTACAGTTGTGGGTGCTAGTGCATCTAACGAACAATCTCTCCTTGACGTTGACTCGGCGCTGTTTGTGGTTTGCTTGGACGAGGCGGCCGATATCACCCTCAATAACGAGTCGGAGGTGAGTGAGCGAGCGAAGTACTGCGTGCAAGTCTTGTGGAAAGAGTGCGAAGCGACTAACCCACTCCTAACACACTCACGCGCAGATGCTCTTGCACGGAAAGAGCGGGATGAACCGCTGGTTCGACAAGCACTCGCTCATTAGGATTCCCAATGGCAAGGTTGGGATTAATTTCGAGCACTCGTTCAGCGACGGAATGGTTTGGAATAGAATGTTGTCCGACGTGCTGCGCAATGATAATGATAATGATAATCCCTTGAAGGAGTTTGGCGACAGCTCCAGCTCAACACCAACACCAACACCAACACCAACACCAACACCAAAATACTCTGTTGTGGAGTTCGACACATCATCCAGCAGCGTTCAGGAGGCAATCTTGAAATCAAACGACGCCCTGCAAGGCGATTGCGTCAACTGCGTCACGGAGGTGAGCGAGCGAAGCGAGCGAGTCTTGAGGAAGACGAGAATACGAGCCACTACTAAACTAAAATTATTCTCAATCTTTGACTCGCTCGCCTCCCCCCCTGCTCCATTAAAAATGCGCCTCGCTTCGCTCGGCGCAGGTGTGCGACTTTTCTCTTTTCGGAAAGGGCGAAATCAAGACGTGGGGCGTTTCTCCGGACGCTGCTGTGCAAATGAGCTACCAAATGGCGTACTACAACATCCACAATAAGTTCCCAGCCGTGTACGAAAGCTGCGCAACAAGAAATTTTTATAGAGGACGAACTGAAACGATCAGGTCGTTGTCGAACGAGAGCAGGGCTTTCGTTGACTCGTTCGCGAATGGCGGTGTTTTTGACAAGGGGCTGTTCCTAAATGCATGCGAGAAGCACATTGACACGGCGAAGGAGGCGAAACAGGGTTTGGGGGTTGACCGCCACTTTCTGGCGCTGAAGGATGCTGCGAGTAAGAACAATATTGAACATGAGTTCTTCGACTCGGAGTTCTTCGTGTCGAGCAAGGATTGGATGCTCAGCACTAGCAACGTCAGCGCTCCGTTTTTGGATAGGTTTGGCTTTGGTGCGGTGACTGAAAATGGTTACGGGTTGGGCTACTTGGTCGACGAGGGGAAAATTCCAATCAACATTACCACGTTCAAGAGCAGCGATGAGAATACGAGTAGTGAAAGAATGAAGAATGAGATTGAGAGTATGCTGATTGTGCTAAAAAATGAGATTCATTTATAACTAGATTGGCTATACACTCAGTCAGAAGAATTTGTCTTCAATAACATCATCTTCATCCTGGAATTCCTCTTCCTCCACCACTTCCTCAACTTCTTCTATTATTTTAACCTGAGTCGGAGCCGGAGCCGGAGCCGGAGCCGGAACCGGAGCTGGCTGATCATCACAAAGATCAAGCTCAAATTTATTCCCCTCAACGGCAACAACAAGCACATTGATTTTGTCATAAACGTTAAAATATTCCGAAACGTCTTCAACTCCACTCAACTCCATCTCGACAAATTTTCCAATTTTCCTGACGTGCAGGAGCCCATCCCGAGAGGCCCCAATATCTACAAAAACACCGTAGGGTAACACTCTTGTTATGGTGCCCGCGTACGGTTTGCCGTCGCCGGGAATGAGAGAATTGAGTTTTTTTCGACGACGTGCTTCTTGTCGTCGAAGAGTGGCTTTTGACTTTGTGAAGGCGGTGGCTCTCTCAAAATCAATCGAAGATGCTGGATCTGGATAGGCTGACGACAAACCACACACAAAACGGCCATTTTCCAAGTGCACCTCCGACACAAACACGGTGTTCGGAAGGAGCACAGAACCAGTCTTCAGCACCTTGATCGTATTCTTGGCAATGTAAGAGCTCGCTTCTCCCGTTGATATTGCCCATCCGGAAGGTAAATCAAACCGCTTTATCATGCCGTTGAGCTTGATTGTTCGACCTTTATGCTTTCCAGTCAATCTGAAAGAGGGAGTCTCAACCCAAATCGCGTGGGCTGTCGTGGATACAACAGTGAGCTCAGAGTCAAAGATAAAAAGCGGCTTCAGGCTGGTAATCGGAATAGTGGGTAGTAGTAGCGTCGCAGGTTTGTTGTTGTTCGTGACTCTCTGCTGCTCAATCCAATCATCAAGGTTAATCTTCTTTGTTCGTGCTCGTGCATGAAGTGGTCGTACAAACGCTAAGGCGATTTCAAAATATATCACCAGTATACATAGTAAGAATGAGCATCGCATTAGTAAAGTCCTATTCACGCGACGCGATTTATAATGCTTTGGGAACCATCTACTTTTGCAACCCTTTTCTTAAATTCATACGCAATAATGAGCGCCCTTTCGTCAGCTGTCGATGCTCTCAACCTCGAGGTTGATCGATACCATCCACAGCCGTTAACTCCACTGCCGTATACACCAAGCTCGAAGAACTTCAAATCACACTCTGCAAACCCATCGTATGTGACTACTGCTATCAATTATGCGAATGGACCGGCTCACATGGGTCACGCATATGAGGGTGTTACTGCTGATGTGATTGCCCGTTGCTTCCGAATGGGGTTTCAATACACCCCTGATTCCACCAAATCCGGTGGCTACTTTGTGACTGGTTCTGATGAGCACGGGCAGAAGATAGCTGGCGTGGCCGAGGAGAAGGGCGTTGAGCCTATAGTTATTTGTGATAAATTTGTAAATGGGTTCCAGAATCTGAACCGCCGGATGTACTTATCCAACGAGGACTACATCCGAACCACATCCGACAGGCACAAGGCTTCCGCGCAGGAGATGTGGAAGCGCGTGGGTGCCACCGAGGGTGACATTTACCTCTCCGACTATGAGGGGTGGTACAACGTGCGCGAGGAAACGTTTGTGACTGAAAACGATGCTCAGCTCTCCGACTACAAGGACCCGTTGTCGGGCAAGCCCTTGACCAAGGTGACTGAGAGCAGTTACTTCTTCAAGATGAGCAAGTACCAGCAACGACTTGTAGAGCACATTGAGAATAATCCGAATTTTGTGCAGCCAGAGTCGCAGCGGAAGTTCATTCTTGCTCGCCTGAAGGAGCCCCTTCGTGACTTGTCAATTTCCAGAACGACATTCGATTGGGGCATTCGGGTCCCGTCCGAGTGGAACCAGGACCACGTCATGTACGTTTGGTTCGATGCCCTTTCGAACTATGCCACGGGCGCTGATCTGTTTGGCGTGAACGCCGCAAACGGTGAAGATCCCAAGTTCGCCAACACCGACCGGTCCAAGCTCTGGCCTCCTGAGATTCACTTGATTGGGAAGGACATAATTTGGTTTCACGTGGTCATCTGGCCGTGCATGCTCATGTCGGCGAACATTCCCCTTCCCACCACGATCTACGCCCACGGTTTCATCAACGATTCCGAAGGCAAGAAGATGAGCAAGACCTTTGGGAACGTCATCGATCCTCACACGCAGCTTGACAAATTCAGCTTGGACACGTTCCGGTGGTACCTGTGCAAGGAATCCCCGTTCGGTGGGGAGCTGAGCTTCAGCGAGGAGGTGAGTTAGACAGAGCGATGAAATGAGGTGTGTACTAAAACTAACCCAACCCACTCAATGCGCAGTCCCTTGCAACGATGCACAACGCCGACCTCTGCGACACCCTCGGCAACTTGGTTCACCGCGCAACCAACCTGGCGAAGAAGTACTGCGGCGGCGTGGTCCCTTCCCTAACCTTGGTCGGTGGCCTTCCAATAAACCTCGAGGCCCTCAAGACCCTCGTCCGGGAAAAACTATCCCGCTACGAGCTCGAAAACATTGCCCACGGAATCATGGCTGTGATCAGGGACGTGAACAAGTACCTCACCGAGGCGGAACCGTGGAAGGTGAGCGAGCGAAGCGAGCATACTCGCGATGAAGTGCGCTAAATGGGTACAGACATAATGGCTACATCCACTACTAAGCTAAGCTAACCCACTTAATTCGTTTGGGTCGCTTCATTCGTTTCGCTCGTCCTTCCATTAAAAATGCGCCTCGCTTCGCTCGGCCCAGATCAAGGGCGAGGACGACGAGTCGGTGAAGCTGCGGCAGACCGTCATCCTGACAACTCTCGAATCAATTTACATTTTCTCTCACTTCCTCGCCCCGTTCTGTCCCAACGCCGGTGCGATCATCGAGGAGAAGCTCAACACACCGTTCGTGCACCTCTCCACCCTCAAGGACACCCAGAACCTCGCTCCGGGAACACCAATTAGCATCGGAGAGGTGTTGTTCACAAAGATTGTCAGTGATGAGGAGAAAACAGCCGCCGAGCAGAAGGCCAAGAAGGCTGCCGACGCCGAGGCGAACTTGAAGAAGAAGAAGGCCGAGAAAGAACTCATGAAGAAGAAGGCCTTGGCAGGTGAGCAAGCGAAGCGAGCGAGCTTTGAGGAAGACGAGCATACTCGAGATGAATCTCGCGAAATGGCTACAGACATAATAAAGGGCTACATCCACTCCTGAACTAACATTTTCCCACTCAATTCGCATTCGCTTGGTTCATTTCGCTCGTGCTTCATTAAAAATGCGCCTCGCTTCGCTCGGCGCAGCAAAAAGCGCGGCCGGGGGTGCTGACGACAACCAGCCGGACTTCACAAAGATGGAGGTGAGCGAGCGAAGCGAAGAGAAGCGAAGCGAGTGTGTGTTTTGATGAAGACGAGCATACTCGCGATGAAGTGGCAAAATTACTACAGTCGGCTCATCAACGTCCACTAATCTAATCTAACGCCCTCAATTTGTTTGGCTCGCTCATTTCGCTTCTCTCGGCGCAGATTCGCGTTGGTAAGGTCGAAAAGGTTTGGCTCCACCCGGAGGCAGACAAATTGTACTGCGAGGACGTCAACGTCGGGGAGGAAGCACCGAGGCAAATTGTCAGCGGTCTGCGCAGTTTCTACTCGTTAGAAGAGATGGAGGGGCGGTTGGTGTGCGTAGTGTGCAACTTGAAATCCTCTAAAATGCTCGGAGTTGTGAGCAGCGGCATGGTGCTCGCAGCGAAAAATGCCGAGGGGGTTACCGAGCTCGTCAGTCCTCCGGAGGGCTCGGTTGTTGGAGAGAGGTTGTTCTGCGAGGGGGAGGAGGGGGAGCCGCAGAGCAGCAACGTTGTGAAGAAGCGCAAAACCTGGGACACGGTCATGAAGAATTTAAAGGTCGATGGAACCTTGCAGGCTTGTCACGACGGGAAGCCCATCAAGACCAAGAGCGGGATTTGTGTTGTGAAAAGTTTGTGTGAGGGGAGTCAAATTCAATAAAATGTAATGGAATTGTGGTGCAGTGCAAGCTATCGAAATTAATTTTTAAGATCTATGATATTATACTATTCGAATGTTGGGAGAAAGTGTTGCGCAAAATCGGCAGAATCTGAAATCTGGGCGTTCAAAATCGCTGTTGATGAAGTGAAATCCAATCCTTTGGATAGAATGGCCTCGCAGTGCTTTCGCCCGGAAAGATGATTTTTCATTCTCAAATACGTCGACATGGCCGAGCCGCAAATAATGCACCGTCGGAGGCCGATTGGAAAGAGAGGAGAGGGGGAATTATATTTGTTTATTGTATCTTGCATTTGCGTGATTGCGTCGTTGTCGGGGTTGTTGCTGTCGCTTTTGATCAAGGTGGCGCTGTTTATGGCTCGCACGTGGTTTAAAAGGGGATCGAGGCAGTTGTTTAAGTTTTTGCCCGATAGGTATTGCTCGGCGTTGCTGTTAGCGATGACGAAATTAGCATCTTCGCCAGTAGTCAAAGCCATCCCAATCGCCTCTAGGGTGCTCAATCTCCCTACTCCGGCGCCCTGGTAGAGTTCAGATAAGAGTTTTGATTCTGATTTCTCTACTCGTTCGCTATCCAACGTCACAAACTTGACGTCGTTATTTTCTTCGAAAAGTTGAGAAACGAGGGCTTTCGTGTTCTCCCACGTGCCGTCCGGAATGAAGACGGTGGTGGGGGTGGTGGTGGAGTTATGGCACATCTCCTCGACCGTTTCAGAGCAAATGTCTTTGTCGAAGCTGTCAGGGCAAGGATATAGCACTCGAATTCTTGAAGCTGATGAAAGTTTCGCGAAACCTGCGTCGTGCTCTTTCGAACCATAAACAAATTTTTTCGCTCCTTGCAATGCTTGAACCGCAATTTTCGCTGTGGAAGTTGATTTGAGAAATTCGTTGGGGTGGGACAAAACGACAAAGTCGATATATACCGTTGTTTTTGCTTTTGCTGTTGCTGTTGCTGGTGTTGGTGCTGGTGCTGACCGATTTTCAATGACAGAGTCGTAAATTGAATCGCAGAAGCACTCGCTGACACCGCAGTACCTGCAGATTTGTCGCTGCGTGGAGTACCAGCATGAGATTGCGAGCAATTGTGGTGCGCAGAAGAGCATTTTGTCGCTCTTTGCGCTGTTTCCAAGGTAGCTCGTTTTTGCGTCCGCCATAATTTCCTCGCAGGGGAAATCTTCTCTGTACAGGCTGTTGGGGGGGGTTGACCCTGAGTTCACATCGTCGAATACAGCGTCAATACTCTTCCTCCAACTGAACAGGGATTTGAATTTAAGATTGTCGGGGTTGAACTTGGCAACGAACTGTGTGACGCAGGCTTCCCCCCGGTGGAACTTTCCCTCGTTGAGGACTCGACGTGTCATCGTTGAATCTAATATTTCGCAGCCGTAGAAGTCCTTCTCCAAGTCCTTCGTCGAGACGAGCTCGCTCGTTGGCGGACCTGCCTTGAAAAAATAACCGTCGTTTCTGTTTCTATTAACCTCTTGGGCTGGGGAGAAGCACTCGACGATGACTAGCCCGTTCTTGCTGCGCCGAGCGAAGCGAGATTGTGCGCATTTTAATGAGAATATTAGCTTAGTAGTGGATGTAGCCATTATGTCTGCAGCCATTTCGCGCACTTCATCGCGAGCATGCTCGTCTTCATCAGAGCTTAGTAGTGGATGTAGCCATTATGTCTGCAGCCATTTCGCGCACTTCATCGCGAGCATGCTCGTCTTCATCAGAGCTTAGTAGTGGATGTAGCCATTATGTCTGCAGCCATTTCGCGCACTTCATCGCGAGCATGCTCGTCTTCATCAGAGCTCGCTCGCTTCGCTCGCTCACCTGAGTGACCGCAGGCAATCGCGGTTCAGAGCTCGCCGGGGAAGGGGAGGGAGGTTGAAGAAAATTGAGAGCACGACATCCCATTTTTTTGTTGCAAACAATATCGAGTGAAATGGCTCCGTTCGTTCATCAACTTTCTCCGGTTTGAGGGTTATGGAGGAGGGAGGGACTGATTTTTCGGTGCACAGCAATCCAGCTTTTTTCAGCCCAACTACAGATGAGTCAACTCCAGTGCAGTTGAAGGAAAGGGGGGGGGCGGCCATGTAGGCAATGTTTCGGCCCTGACCTTCTCCAAGGGAGATGAGTTGGGGTTGGGGGGAGGAAGAGGGGAAGAAACGCTCACAACTAACCAAATAGGAATTCGGCTGTTTGCCGTAAGCCCACCCTTTCTTGTAGCGGACATCGTAATCGACCATTTTTGACATTTTTGAGGAGGGGGGGGGGGGAGGATGTACGAGCGGAACGAAGCGTATCAAGTCTAAATTTGGAAGATCTGAGACGGTAGTGTTGCCCTCGGAGTCCTTGTCGATCACTTGGATTCGGTTCATTCGCTGGTTGTTGAGGAGCTCGCTGTTCGGGGACGGTTGAGCAACTGGAACGATCAGCCGACCGTTTGGTGATAGCATGTTGGAGAGGGAAGCTGGAATTGTTTCAGCACCCGCACCAACATAAATATAATTGAAAGTTCGGGGGGGGTTAATAGTAGTTGTCGTCCAACCGTTTCCGTTGATTATTGTTGTGGAGGGTGAGGTGAAATTGTCGGAAATTAAATTCTGACGTGAAATTTCGCACAGTTGGGGGATTACTTCGACTCCAGTGACAGTTGCTGAATGGAAGAGGCGTTGTAGGTACGCAACCATGATTCCAGAGCCAGAGCCGACATCAAGGATGTTCAGAGGTGTTGCTGTGGGAGGAGTGGTTTGAGAATGGGAAAAGAGGGCTTCTAATGCCGTTGCATGGATGAAAGGCGCCGAGATCGTCTGTTTATAGCCAATTGATTGCGGCGCGTCAGCAAAAACGCCGTGGTTGTAGCTACCACTCTGGGGCCTGGGCTTCTGTGATTTTGGGCAATATATTGATCGATCTGTTTCTCGTAGGGCTTTTATCACCGGAGGCGAGTGAATTGTATTGTTGGCAATTAAACTATCCACAAGCTTGTCGTTTGACGTGTGGATACCTGTCCATGTCATTTTATGCTGGGCACGTGCTGGGACCTTGATTTTTTGGTTTTTTTTTGCGCCGCTTAATATCAGTAAACCGTATTGTCTCCAAAGGACACGTACCTACAAGCAATTCCATGGCAGAAACTTCACCTTCCCCATCGAGTCTAGTTGCCAATGCTGTGAGACTTGTACTTCTCTTTCTGTTCTTACGAAATGCATTCACGTTTAGAATGCACGCTATCAATGACTACGGTCGTGTCATCCATGAATTGTGAGTTTAAATCAATTTGTGTTTGTGTTTGAGCCCACATACATGGCTAACCCCGACATCATAATCTCTCATTTTCCCTATCACATCCAGTGACCCCTGGTTTAACTACAGGGCCACAGAGTATCTCCACACGAATGGGCTCGCCAAGTTCTTCACCTGGTTCGATTACATGTCTTGGTATCCTCTTGGGCGCCCTGTGGGCACTACGATTTACCCTGGTCTGCAGATGACTTCGTGCTTCATCTGCGACACCCTCAAGTTCCTCTCCTCCTTTGGGGGGGTTTTCTCCAACCTTGAGATGAGCCTGAACGATGTTTGCTGCTTCGTCCCTGCCTGGTTCGGTGCTGCTGCTAGCGCGATGACTGGCCTGTTCACGTATGAGATTTCCAACTCTGTTGATGGTGCCTTGGCCGCTACGGCCATCATGGGTATTATTCCAGCCCACCTCATGCGGTCCATTGGGGGAGGCTACGACAATGAGTCGATTGCGTTGTTTGCGATGATGACTACGTTCTACTTGTGGATCAGGTCGCTTCGCAACGACAAATCCTGGTGGATTGGAGCCTTTGCTGGCCTTGCTTACATCAACATGGTTGCCGCTTGGGGAGGGTACGTGTTCGTGCTCAACATGATTGGAGTGCACTGTGCCGGTCTGATTGGGTTGGGAAGGTACTCTTCCAAGCTCCACAAGTCCTACACCCTCTTTTTTCTGATTGGAACTCTCGGTGCCATCCAGATTCCGGTTGTGGGCATGACACCGCTCAAGTCCCTTGAGCAGTTGGGCTCGTTTGTCGTCTTCGCCGGGATCCAGGTGATTGCCTACGTCGAGCACCAGCTTAAGAAGAAGAAGGTGACCACTTTCGCGGCCAAGTGGAGCGAGAGGGTCAAGTTCTACGCCTTTTTCTTGTTGGTTGGCTGCATTTGTATTCTCATGGCGCCTCAGGGCTACTTTGGCCCACTGAGCAGCAGGATCAGGGGACTTTTCGTCAGGCACACGCGAACCGGAAACCCCCTCGTTGACTCGGTTGCCGAGCACCAGCCGGCTTCGGCCCAAGCCTACAACCAGTACCTGAACATTATGGTCAACATTGCCCCGGTCGGATTCCTCTTCTGTTTCTACAAGATTTCCGATGCCAAGGTGTTCCTCGGCTTGTATGCCATGGTTGCCTACTTCTTCTCTGCCAAGATGGTCCGTTTGATCATCCTGCTTGGACCCGTTGCCTCCGCTTGCGGCGGCTGGGTCATCGGCGTGCTTGCCAAGTGGTGCATCGAGCAGGTGAGCGAGCGAGCCTTGATGAAGACGAGAAATATATACGAGCCACTACTAAACTAAACATATTCCTCGCTCGTGCGCAGTTCGCCGGAGGAATTACCACTGTTGCGCCTGTTGCCGAGGATGACACGCCGGCGGCGGTGGAGCAGGACAGCAACAAGAAGAACAAGAAGATCAAAATCCCCTCTCGCACCAAAAGCTCGGACAAGTCGCCCCTTTTGGAGGATCTCAAGGGCATCATCGATCCCGCCAAGAAGATTTACTCCTCGGAGCAGGGGCAGCTACTCAGGAAGGTGCTCGCCGCCGGTGCACTGTTCATGCTCTACACGAGCGGACACGCGTTCTTCAACTACTCGCACAAGATGGCTGAGGCCCTCTCCAACCCGAGCATCATGTTCAAGGCCCAACTCCGGACCGGAGAAACGATCATCATCGACGACTACCGCGAGGCTTACCACTGGCTCCGCGACGAGACTCCCGAGGACTCTCGCGTCATGAGCTGGTGGGACTACGGGTACCAAATCACCGGCATCGCCAACCGAACCACCATTGCCGATGGCAACACGTGGAACCACGAGCACATTGCCCTCTTGGGCAAGTGCCTCACGGGCCCCGAGAAGGAGTCCCACAGAATCATTCGCCACCTGGCCGATTACGTTTTGATCTGGGCCGGAGGGGGGGGAGATGACTTGGCCAAGTCGCCCCACATGGCGAGAATCGCCAATTCAGTCTACAGCGACATTTGCCCTGGCGATCCCACCTGCAGGAGGTGAGCGAGCGCAAAAATGGCTACAAACGGCTACATCCACTACTTAACTAACCCACTCAATTCTTCGGGAGCAGCTTCGGCTTCGTGGACAAGTACGGGACCCCCACCCCCAAGATGGAGGCTTCTCTCCTTTACAAGCTCCACGGCCACAACTCGAAGCAGGGGGTCAAGGTCGACTCCAATCGCTTCAGGGAGGTTTTCGCTAGCAAGTACGGCAAGGTTCGAATCTTCAAGGTTCTTGGCGTTAGCGCCGAGTCCAAGGAGTGGGTCGCCGACCCGTCCAACAGGGACTGCGACTGCCCCACCTGCTGGTACTGCACCGGCAACTACCCCCCGGCCTTGGAGCAAGTTTTGAGCTCGAAGAAGGACTTTGCGCAGCTCGAGGACTTCAACAAGAAGACCACCGACGACGCTTACCAGAAGGCGTACCACGAGAACATGGCCGATCCGGCCAAGGCGCGGGCAGCGGCCAAGAGAGATGCCCGGAAGAAGCTACTGGCCGACAAGGCCAAGAAGGAGGACGAGGAATTTGACAGCGAGAACAGCGACGAACACGAGGAAGAGGACGAGAACAAGCCAGAAGAGAGGGAGCTCACCAAGGAAATGCTCGAGGAAATGAGGGTGGAGGTGGGAAAAGAGTGGGCCGACAATTCCCATACCAGTCGCATGTGGGAGCACATCAAGGACAACGAAATTGATGCCTTGCTTCACTGGCTAAACGGAGAACCCCAGGTGGCCTTTATCAGGTCTGCCGACGGACGTGGTCCAATGTTCTGGGCGCACGAATACAAGAGAGCAGAAATCATCAAGGTTCTGACTGCTTACGGAGTTAGAGATACTGATAAAGATGTTAATGGAATGAGTGCTAAGATGCTGTGAAATCGAGCTAAATAATTAATTTTTTTACTTGTACTTCACTTATACTATTCAAGTTGGCAAGAAACCCCCGGCACAATCCTCAATTTCATCTACTTTCTGGTCTTCCTTCTGCTTTGGCTTTGGCTTTGGCTTTGGAGGTTGTGGCCCAAAATTTAACTGATTTTTTGGAAGGAAGTTAATCAAATCGGTTTGGGCGGCCGCCAGTAATTCTTTCACGGATATTGACATCTTATCGCCGCCGTTCCCTTTCCCGAGTACTGCTGCATCACTGTTTTTGCTCTTGCTCTCTATCAAAGCGTCAACTTCCTTGCACATATGTGAGCTTTGCAGCCAATAACTGTGGACCTCTTTCGTCTGCCCAATACGTCTCACTCGGTCCTCTGCCTGGAACACGTCACCGGGGCTCCAAGCTCTGTCGATTAAGATGACGCTACGGGCCTTGGTGAGCGTGATCCCCACACCCCCAACTCCATACGTGCAAATCAGAACGCTTATGAGACCAGCCTGGAAATGTTTCACCATCGCCTCCCTATCACTAGCCTGCGAGAACGAATTGTGTGGGAATAAAAATGGTGTGAGTTAAGTAATGGCTCGTATTCTCGTCTTCATCAAGGTTCGCTCGCTCACCTTAACCTGCCCGTGCATGAATGAGACAACCACTCCTCTCTCCTCCAACCTCTCCTTCAACTGTTGCCCAACATTAACGAAGGTAGTGAACACAAGAACACAGTCGTCATCAGGGTGTTCAAGAATTTCAATGCACAATTTGGTGCAATAATCAACTTTCGCGTAGGCAGAGGCTTGCCTGAGATTGGTTAGTTGGCCCAAAATCAAATGATCCTCCTTGTTGTTTCCAGCCGCCAAATCTTTTTTCTTCTGCTCGTGAACAGTTTTTAGTTCCTGCGCCGTGCGCCGAGCGAAGCGAGATTGTGCGCATTTTTAATGATGCAAGAGCAAAACGAGTGAAGCGAGTCAAAATAGGTATTAGTATTAGTTGCAGTGGATTTAGATCGCTCGAGTCAATCAAGGCTCGCTCACTTCGCTCGCTCACCTTGAGGAAAAACGCGTACTTGCTTTGATCGACTTTCGCCATTGTCACCTGTCTGATTTTTCGTTTTTGCTCAGGCAGCTTCAAAACCTCGTCCTTCGTCTTGCGCAGGAGGGCATAGCCGATTTGTGCGTTCAGCTCAGCCCCATTGGTCGCCCCATTGGCCGTCCAAACATTTCGACCCCCGAACGAGTTCATTGACCCGCCGCAGTACTTTGCCTCGTACTCCCTCTGGTTCTTCCCCAACGGGTGGTCGATGGCCCGGAGGAGAGGGAAAAGCTGGCTGTTTTTGCCATTCTTCATTGGTGTGCCCGTGAGGAGGAGGACTGCGCCGAGTTTTAATGAAGGACGAGCGAAACAAACGGAGCGAGACAAACGAATTGGGTGGGTTAGTTAGTTATTAGTGGATGTAGCCCATTATTAAATATATTTTATTATCTGCCATTTCGGGGGATTTATCGCGAGTATTCTCGTCATCCAAAAGGCTCGCTCGCTCACCTGCCACGCAACTCTTATGCTTCGCAAGTGCGAGCACGCTCTTTGTTTTGATCGTGGTCATCGACTGGATGTGGTGAGCCTCATCACAAATGAGGAGGAAGTTTTTGACCAGTGGGCGGGATGATGTCTCGGACTGGGCCCCTTCCGCTTTCTTCCTCTTACTCGTGCTCGTGCTCGTGCTCGTGCTCTTGGTCTTTTTCTTCTCTTCCTTCGATTCGTGATCCTTGAGGAGGCGCTCCTCTCTCTTCAAAATTTCGCTCCACTCTTCGTCGTCGTACTGCTTCCGATCGAGCTTGTCGGAGGAGGAGAGGGGGGGGGCGGAGGAGGAGGAAGAAGAGGAACCAGGGTTCAACTTCCGCGACTTCTTTTTTAAATTCTCGCTGTTCTCGGAAGAAGAATCACCCACCGAGAACCTGGCGAGCGGATTTTCGCCCTCCTGCAGCTGCTCGTAGTTGGTTATCCTCGTGTCGTTAGCAAAGTCACCGCCAATCTGGTCTTTCAGGCAGATTTCCCAACCTTTCTTCAAAGTTTTGGGGCAGATTATTAGCGTCCCGCAGCCTCCGCCGTTTTCGGGGGAATAGGCGCCCGCAAAACCACGGGAGACCAAGCAACCAATCAACGTCTTTCCGAGCCCCATGTCGTAACCTACAATCAGCTGCACCGAGCGAAGCGAGGTGCATTTTTAATGGAGCAGGGGGGAGATGAGCGAGCCGAACGAATTGAGTGGGTTAGTTCAGTAGCGGATGTAGCCATTATGTCTGTAGGCATTTCATTTCGCGGGTGTTGATTCGTCGCGATTATAGGCTAGCGGAGACTGAGTGAGACTCACCTTCCTGTACTTGCCAACCTCAATGACGGCTTGTTTTTGGTAAGGATAGACATCAAAACCATTTTTGAGAGGTAGTCCGAGAGCATGCTCAAGATAACGCTTCATGAAAGGTTTGTCGGAGATGGGGGGGGTGTAGGGAGAAGTAACCAAAGTTGGGGGTGAAGAAGAAGGGGGAAGGGGGGTGGTTGAGGATTGTGGGATTGTTGTTTGGGGATTGGGGTTAGGTTTGGGATTAGGATTGGGATTAGGATTGGGATTAGGATTGATAAGTGCGTTTGGTACTGAAGGTTTTTTTGCATACGATTCGCGCATTTTGGAAAAACGTTCATCAGCTTCTAGTTTCGTAGTACGAACTTCTGGTTTTTTTTTGGCATAGGGGTTTCTTTTTGTTGTAGTTGAATGAATGGAAGAGTTGGTCTTGTTGGCATAAGGATTGCCCTTGGTTGCCACCGGAATTGTCACCGGGATTGAGGTCGGTGTGGTGAGAAATTTGGTTTTGGCATCAGGGTTAGGATTTGTCGATCCCTCGTTTCTTCTCTGAAGAGCCTCGCGCTCAATCCTATCCCAGTCTACTTCACCAAAAAACGGGGTCGCCATTGGTTTTTGAAGATTGTCGCTGAAGGGCAGGGAAGGGGGAGCTTTTGCCGCCGCCGCTTGAAAATTAATTTTGCTCTTTTTTCGAGTATGTCTAAATTTGCGTTGGGTTTACGTTATATCAAGGCAAAGGACACATTCACCTACCACAATTTACCAATTCCACCCTCTACACTGACTGATCTAAACTGAACAGAAGTAGATGTACGATACAATTATGCAAATTACTCAGGGGGCATTTGGTGTTATCAAGCTAGCAACAAGTTGCACTTTCCCCACTGTATTCGTAGCTCAAAAATACATCCCCAGCAACAATAAATCATCTTTCAATCCTCGCGACACCTCGAACAGCAATGACATAATGCAGATGGTGATATTCCGGGAGATTCAAACCCTCAGGAAGCTCAAATCTCCTTCTTCCACTTCCACATCCACATCAAAATTCACCAACGAAAACATAATATCCCTTCTAGATGTGCACTCCCACAATAGCGATGTTGTCCTAACATTCCCTTACACACCCCTCGATGTTCAATCTCTAATTTCTAGACCCCCTCACTCCTCCTCCTCGCGTTTTTCTCCATTCATCCCCACCCGAATTTTCCGTAGGATGTTCGTTCAAATGTTGAATGCAATTGGCTTCATGCACGACAACCAGATGATGCATCGCGACGTCAAGCCTGGCAACTTTTTACTCGATTTCAGCGGAAATGTGCAGCTGTGCGACTTCGGTTTGGCCAGAGAAATTCCGGTCTCCTCCACCCCAGTTTCAGCTCCGCTTTCCCACGCTGTCTGCACCAGATGGTACCGGCCTCCTGAGCTCCTTTTCGGTTCAACAACTTACACCTGCTCAGTTGACTTGTGGTCCCTCGGTTGCATTTTGGGAGAATTCTACCTGAGCAAGCCTCTGTTCCCTGGCAATTCGGACATAGATCAAGTATTCAAGGTGCTCGCCTACACCGGCGCCCCCAACTGCGAGGCGAACAACTGGCGATTTAAGAGAGCGGTGGAGTGCCCTGATTTCGGGAAGATGTTCTTCTCCGAGATGGCAGGTGTTGGGGTTCGAGATTTTGTGCCTAGAGTTCTACCAGCTGACGAGATCCTATTGGAGGGGTTGCTGGAGCTGGATCCCGAGGAGCGGTTGACCTGCGTACAGGCTGCCAAAATGCTAGAGGAGTGGCCGCTTGCGACTGAATCCGAAGTGCGAGAGTATTTGCAAACTTACCTCTCCAATGACGGTAGCGGTGAGGGGGGGGGGAAGGAAATGATTCGAATTCGAAGAAGTTTAGAACAAAACGCCGGAGGCAAGTGAAAACAGTAGCGAAAGAAAAAACACTAGTTCATTATTTTAATCCCACTCAATTCACGACTTCATGACATGAAGCCGCTATCTTCCAAGTTCTTCTTCAAAATAATGTCCCTGCACGCCTCGAAAACCACCTTGACGTTGTTGGAGTCGGTGGCGCAAGTGACATGGCTGTAAATGTCCTTGTTCGCCTCGTTTTTGGCCACGAAAGCGTCCAAAAAGTAGTTGACTCCCGCATCTTCGTCACCTCCACCCGTGTAATCCGCGAATTCCTCGATACTCTTGATATCCACGACCCCCACCTTCTGTCGGAATAAGTCGACCTTATTCAAAAACAGAATCATGTCGGTCCGCTCGAACCATCTGCTGTTGCACATTTCGCCGAACAGTGTCAACGCTTCAACCATTCTATTCTGCGAGCTGTCCTCAAACAACTTTTGGTCATACTCGCTCAAGGCGGCGACGAATATTATAGCATTCACGTCCTCGAAGCAGTGAATCCACTTCTTTCGCTCGTTCCTCTGTCCCCCCACATCTATAATCACAAAGTTGGCTCCATCAATCACGTAATTCTCTTCAACAATGCCAGTCGTTCTAACTCGGCTAAGCAAGATATCTTCGTCGCTCGGCAAGTAACCAAACTTGCTAATGTCTTCAATTTTTGTCATATATTTTGCATTCGATTCAATGATTTGGTAGTCGCTCTTGGTGGCCCAGGCCGCCTGGATTCCGGGTCGGCCCAAAGTTTTTTTATCTTCTGGCCCATGTCCTCGGTAATTGGGTCACTCTCGCTGCAAGCTAGGACAGTTTCAAACTCCTCCTTGGAGGATGTCATGTCGTGCCCGAGCTCAGAAGCCTGGCTGCAGAGGATTTTAATGAACGAGATTGTGTTGTGGTGGATGGAAGATACTTTTTGATGGCGCTCTTGGTCAGAGAAACCAGCGCCATACAAAATTCTCATTTGTTTGAAGATTGTTGACTTCCCTGATTCACCAGCACCAAGGAGGAGGAGGCGGATCTTGTTTTGTTGCTGGTTTAGGGGGGGGGTTAGGGGGGACACGGGGGGGCGTTTGGTTGAAAAGTGTTGGGTTAGTGTGTGCTGCTTGGAATGCAAAATGCAACACATGCAAGCCAAGAAGTGAGACTCACATTTGCCAAGTCCGCGATGTTTTGGGAATCGAGGTCCCGGGATGCCTTGGCTGCCGCCATTTCATCAGGAGTGTACTTGGATCCGCATAAACCCATATTTGGTACGAGGTTTATGTTTGCTAATATAATTTGTGGGGGGTCGAAAAGGCGAAACTTTTCCAAGAATTTTCATGTTTTAAAATTATATATATTAATAGCATAGCACACCAAACATATTCCATAATCCAAATTGAGTAATTGATATATGCAAACTTCTCCTGCCAAGCGGCACACAAGCAAGGGAATTGATCGCTTCAACTTCTTGATGGAAAACCAATCTCGTCTCATAAATCTTCACCTTGGCCAGCTCTTTTCGAAACTATCTGGCTTTGTGTATTCACACTCAAAGTTGACGATCTTCACGTGCATGCTTGCAGTGAGCTTTTCGCTGGTTAGTGCAAAAAATCACTTTCGTATCATATCAGACCCAGAGGTGCTCTTTTCTCAAGATAACTCACTAGTGAGCAGTGACCAGCAGTGGGATGTGAATAACTTCCAGGGTGGCAGGCGACGTCGTCTCAGCAGCGGCTGGAATGAGGACATTGAAAATCCCGATTACTTTCTGCGATCGAATCGACACTTGGAAGCACTGGGAGGATCAAGAAGGTCAGTGTTTTTCATGATTCTGAAAAAAGAAGACAAAATTGAATATAACGATGACCTGCTCCAGCAAAATTGCAAATTTCTGGAAATTCTTTTCGCAATCAAGCAGGAGCTGGAGTTGTCAATTTTGAAAGGTGCGTGCGAGAGCGAGTTGGGCTGCAGATTCAAGTCCATTATGGACTGTTGGGTTGACTTTGAAAGTTTCGCTGGTGATGAAAATCGCTTCCAAACACTCCAGACTTGTTCATTCAGCAACGCGCATCTCTTCAAGGAATACTCTCATCGAAAAAACTCCTCCAATGGTACGAAGCTAGAAATCGACGCGATTAGATTTGACGTGATCGTAGGATATGATTCTAAACAAATTTTGCAAATTGTAGATCGAACTGTCCTGGATCACAAAATTTTCTATGAGCACGACTACAAAATTTCTTCAGTTTCTTGGGTAGCTGTGGAGTACGAAATTTACAACGCTCTCAAGCACGATATACCTTACGCGGTTTCTCCGATTTTTATTCTGCTGGCTTTCGCAAGTTGGATTTTCTACCGACGAGATAAGAGCAAATCTCACATGAGGCTGGCCGTGTGCGCCATCTTGAACATTGTCATGGCCATTGGCGTTGCGGTGGGAGGGTGTTTATATTTTGGCTCGCCGTTCACGGCATTGCACTGCGTGGCCATCTTCATAACTTTCGGAATCGGAATAGATGACGCCTTCATAATTGCTGCCGCTGTGCACGTTGATGAGGTGGAGGCGGACGCGGACGCGGAGCAGAAAAAGAAACGGCCAACATCCAGGGAGCGAGTGGTTCTGGGAATGAAAGTTGCAGGTCCCTCGATCCTCCTCACGAGCTTGACGGATTTCGCCGCCTTCTTTTCCAACCTCTCCTCAGATATCTTCGGCATACGAGAATTTGCCAAGGTTGCCGGATTTATGGTACTGGTGGATTTCCTGTTCCAAATTACGTTTTTCGTGGCCTGCCTCAGTATCGATCTTAAGCTAAAAGAGAGCACGACACCAAGAGGCAAGAATTGCGATGGCAAACACAGTAAGAAGAAGCAAAACTTCATCAGCGACAAATTAATCAACAACCTTCTCCCGTCCATTACGCTGCACCCCGTTGGCCAGGTATCTGTGCTTTTCATCACAATAGCCATGGTAGCTTGCGCGACGTACGGATCTTTCCAAGTAAAGGTGAATTACTCCGTCTTCGACCTCGTACCGACAAGCTCGTTCATCCACGAGGGCAAAGCAACCGTAAATGAATTTTTCCCTGCCTTCATGACGCAGGCAACTATTTGCAGTCAGAGTCAGACAACATCGGCCGACTACAGCTTGTTCCAAGACGAATTGCTGGCTATCGAACGAGAAACCTGCAAGCAAAGTGTTAGCGATAATGAGTGCATGGCGTGGTACTCCATTTTTCGTCTCTTTGTGATTGGTAAATACGCTAGCCTGGAGGATGGGGGTGCAAAATTACGGGAGGTCTTTGATAGTCGTGGCTTCATAGAGGTGAAGTTCTTCTGGTCGGAGCTGGCGGACTTTAGAGAAGATTCAGTAGGGAGGGTTGCTCTGGACGAGTTGGTGAAGTTCGGGGAGGACAACATCAACATCGTCGGCAGCGAGGTTTGCATGGTCTACCAGAAGAGCTTGGAGGATATACTGCCGGATATTAACTTTATGCAGAATATGAGGCTAGTCATGGGAGAAGTATCGCCGCACTTGGAAACTCATGTCTACAGCAGGTACTTCTTCACAATTGAGCCTCTCGCGACAATCATATCAAACACTGTGAAGTCGTTCAGTCTCATGCTGTGCGTCGTTATCGGGATTTGCTTCCTGATACTCGCTGACTTGAGCATCGCAACAATGGTGGTTCTGAGCGTGCTCATGATTGAATTGATTGTGTTCGGGTCTATCCACTTCTTCGGATACCAGTTCAACATGCTAACGTCCGTGAATTTGATTGTTAGCGTGGGGTTGAGCGTCGATTTTTCCGCACACATTGCTCATGCATACCTCCACTCTGGGAAGGTTGAGGTGGAGGAGAAGATTCGCGACGCCTACAAAGTTGTGGGGACGAGTATTTGGAACGGGGCGTTCTCGACACTGCTGGCGCTGCTCCCAATGTGCCTTTGCAAGTCATACGTGCTTGTTCTGTTTTGGGTTATGACATCATGGGTTATTGTTTTGGGGGTCTGGTTCGGACTTGTGGTTCTCCCAATTATGCTGAGCTTCTTTGGGGAAAGAAGCGAATGTAATGTTTACAGGAGACAACTGAACGTGGAGATGGAGGAGGAGGGGGAGGGGGAGGTGGAGGTGGAGGAGGAGGAGGAGGAGGAGGAGGAGGAGGCTGGCGGCAAGATGAAAAACGTAGAAATGGTCGAGTCCCAGTCGTTGGTGGCTCTACCCCAGTCACGGCTTTAATCAAGTGGCAAACAAAGAAAGAAGAAAAAAAATTCCTCCTAAACACTTATCTCTTACTGGTCTACACAGAAGTTTAATACCACGCTCGTTGGGCCATCCCCAGCCCCAGGCCTCTGTATGCACATGTTCAGGAGGGCAATGCCCTTGTGGAGGGAACGGAGGGAGGACGAGGTGGCGGGAGCGGGAGGGGTGGGTCGGGGCGGTCTTGCATCTGACTCTTTGGCAAGAGGGGGGGAGCAGAAGAAAGCGCGCCTTGCACCGCGCGCAAGGTTTGGAGGGGAGGGGGAGCTGCAGACGTTCGCACTTGCGAGCCGGCTTGAGCACGGCCTCAATTTCGACCAGCTCGGCCCGTGTCGTACTCCATGTGCTTGATGAACGTGCAAGCGGTGTTGTAGGTTGCCGAAGATTGACGAGTCGACGAACTGCTTCGGGAGGTGTTGTCGGAGGAGGGTGGGGAAGGGGGTGGAGGAGATGTGGGTGGGGGTGAGGCGGAGGACGTTTACTATCTCATTGCACGCATTGTAGCCTTCAGAAAATACCAAGAAGACTTGCGCCAGCAGGCCAGTCAGCGAGAATAACGCTGAGAGAAGGTGGGTGCCGATGGATCATTTGGAGAGCAAGAAACACGAGGGAGTCGCTGTACTCTTGGCTATTGCAAGCAACCTGTCGAAGAAGATCAGAATTCCAGTATTTGAGCACTTCACGCACCAACTCGTCATTGTGCTGGTTGATGAACTTGTGACAGTCTGCATACGATCGTGATTTGATCCACTTAGGCATCTCATTCCTCCAATAAGCCACTGGTGCGTACAAGCGGGGTAAACCCATCTCCTTACCCAAAGAATAAGCTTCCTCGGGAGTGAGGGAGAGAAAGCCTATGATCTCAGCACAGGCTCCACTCCTACGGGCAATGTGCTCGATGGGAGTTTCGCCTTTATTGTCTCGTGTGGTGAGGGCCTCGTAATTGTAGTCAATCGACTGCACGCCCACATAGGCAAGAGCATGTGTGTGTGTCTGAGCTTTCGCTGCCATCCAATGATGTGGCAGTCGTCCATGCTCATCTCTCTCCTTGTACTTTCTCCTGAGCAAATCTAAGTTCCTATCTGGGTGCATCATGACTCCATGCACAGCGGGCCAATCACGCTTCTTGATCCACTCGTGGTGCTCATTGGAAGGCATAAGGATTATGCTCGTGAAAAGATCTCAAACGAGAACGGGAAGAGGGTTACTTTGGCAAGGCATGATGTTTTGGTGATTGAGAATTGTTTGTGAGGGAGGAGGATGTTTACGTGTAACTTAAAGCAGGAATTCGTGTGGGCATTCCTTTTGAACATTCCAAAGTTTTCGAGGTAAAATATAAAAATATAGATAATTTAAGAGCCTTGTCGGTTCACGTATAAGTGATCACAGCGACTCAGCAACAGCGATAGCGACACACAGCGACACATCAACACGACAGCGACATAGAGCCACAGCGACATATCGACCGACAACAAAAACAAAACAATCCCACAAATAAAAGCACCTCCCCCCCCAC
>Ga0302116_1000520_pt1 | contig 23423 bp, 17 predicted proteins | sample AG5_SCM_MG_FD_203124 | JGI IMG/M metagenome (GOLD analysis project Ga0302116, IMG submission 203124) | Marine microbial communities from Western Arctic Ocean, Canada - AG5_SCM | ecosystem: Environmental > Aquatic > Marine > Oceanic | place: Canada: Western Arctic Ocean | collected 2017-10-01 | reverse complement strand
CTCCTTCTCGGCGTCTTCCTTAGCGATCATGAGCTTGGTCTCGGCCTCCAATTTGATGGCTTCCGCCTCCTTCTCAGCGGCCAAGACGGCCTCCCTCGCTTTATCATCCAGCTCCTCTTTCCTCTGCTCGAAACCCTGCTGAGCAGAGGAGAGGGCGAGCTGGTGAGCGTCTCGCTGAGAACGTTTTCATTAGTTTGGTTAATTGCGATATTCTATTATATCATATTATTTGTGGCTCGCTCACTCCGCTCACCTGCAACTTCAAATTGCTCGCCGCCTCATCCTTGATTGCCACCAGGCTTTCCAACGCCTGATTCAGCTCATTATCAGCTCGGTTTTGACGCTCAATGGCTTCCAGGAGCAGCTTCTTGTTCTTCTCAGTCAGCATTCTGATTTCACTTTTCATCATCTCTTCCGAGGCCAATCTTTCCCCAGCAATTTCTCCTTTTACAAACGCTTTCCACTTGTCGAACACCGCCGACTCGCTCCCGAACACCACCTTATTCACGATCTTCCCGGTTAAGTATTTAGCCCTTTTGTTCCTTACCATGAATTCGACCCATGCGCCAAGAAAAGCGAGCTTCTTGGCGAAGAGCCGTTTCTTCAAAAATCGGGAACACACCACTCTGTACCTTTTGGCCTGGATCGCGTGTGCGGCCCAGCTAGTGAACACCTTAACCACAACGCTCCCTTCCATCCATTTGGCTAGCCTCTTCAAGATTGCCTGGTGCCTGCTGTTTTCAGTCTCCGCCGCCTCGTCAAGCAGCTTCTCGTTTGCCTTTTGCAGCTGCTTGATCTCGCCCTTGAATTTCTCCGCCTTGCTCCTTTGCTCAAGCTCCTTTTGGCCGTTGCTGTAGCCCACCCAGACGGAAAAAACGCGAGCAACCGCTCCATTCACGAGCCTATTAAAGGTCTTCAACACCAAGCGTTTGAAATGCCTCCTTTCTGCCACATAGTCGGTCCAACGAGCGAGGGTAAACATTTTGCTCGCGTTCAGTAGCTTCTGAGAAAACCTCCGAACGATGACTGCCTGCCTCCTGCGCTGAGCGGCAAACGACGCCTAGCTGACGAGCACCTTCTTAGCGGAGATCGACGAGCGGAGCTTGCGAAATTTTGTAATTGCGTGGTTGTCCCTCAGAGCCTTGAGCTCCCGCTCGCGGAGGGTTCGGGTTTCCTGAAGCGACTGCATCGATTTTTTATGTGCCTGGTTCTGAATGACGCGCTGGGCGTGCAGCGCAGCTTCGGCGGCAACCCTCTGAGCGAGGAGCCGCGCACGGGCCATGTTCCGGGAATCGTTGAACTTCACCTCGGCACTTTTTAGCTGCTTCTGCGCGGAGATCACGCGCTTCATTGCAAAGTTGATCCGCTCGTCGAAAATGCCGTTGGGAGAGGTGGCACCGCTGCCGTGCGAGTCGCCAAACAAAATGTTGCTGTAGGTGGAGTTGAGATTGCTGCTACTGAGCATTTTCGTTTTCATTTTCGAGGTGGAGGAAAGCTTGGGGGTCGCAGAAGAGACACGACGGGGGGAGGAAGGGACAGAAAATCTCGTGGGGGAGGAACCACGGTTTCCTAGACGCTCGTCCAAGCCCCTCAAGTTGTGATCCGCAATGTTGCCGACATTGAACTTGAGAAAGTACTTGGTGGGTTTGGGCGTGTTTGCTGCTATTTTCAGCTTAAGCATCTTCTTCGTCGGCGACCCGCGCAGGGCGGGTGTGGCCGATCGCCCTCGTCCTCGCCCTCGCGCGGATATGCTACTAGGTTTAAACGTCTTGAGCCCAAAAATGTCCAAGGCAGCCAGATCGCCAACGTTGAAGTTCAAATGGTGCTTCATGAGTTTCTCAACAACTTGGGCATTCTGCTTTTGAATGACGGAGAGGGTGGCGGAGGACGAGAAATGAGGACCCTTTTTGCCAATGTTGAATTTGAGATGGTGTTTCTGCTCTTCATCTTCACCTTCACCTAGATCATCATCAACGTGCTGAATGAACGAATCTTCGTCGTCAGAGACGTCGTTGTTGAAGGAGGACTTAGTGGGACTGATGGTCAGCTCGCCAGAGGCCGATTTGCGCCGTTTCGTGGATTTTTTGGCCTCCGAATGGCGCTTTTGTTTTTGCTCGTGGCTGTGCAGATCCAATCCTTGGACCCCCCTCTTGCCTAAATCGAACTTCAAGTGGTGTTTCTGCCTCTGCTTCTTCTGATTTGTTGAGATTCGACCGTGATCGGAATCCGAGGAAGCATCGGAGAATTCTAAATCTGCAACATTCGATTGGGCCAAAATTCGCGTTCGCGTTGGCGACAGCGACATTTCGCCCGTGATGGAAGATCTTCGCCGTCTGTTCGTCTTGCTCGTCAGCTCGGAGTGTCGCCTCGGCTTCACCACGTGGCTGTGCAGATCCAATCCGTGAACGCCTCTTTTGCCAATGTCGAACTTCATTTGGTGCCTCTGCTGAGGGTGCTCATCAGGATCAGAAACAGAATCAAAGCCGAAATCGGTACTGGATTCCACCACAGAAGGCTCACTTCCTTCCACAAAGTTCACTTGGACTTCGCCGCTGTATGCGGTTGAAAGAACATCGCCAGCAAACAAGGCCGAGGACGCGTCGTTTACCTGGCTCGTCAGATCGGCAACTACTTCGGGAATGGACTTGTCGTCATTGTTATTGTTGTCCCCCTGCGGAGCCGGGGCAATCTCAAAATCCACTATGATCGATCCCTTCCTCAAGCCTTTAATACTGATCCTTGACGGATCGACACCAAGGGCCTGGGCCATTTCCTGGATGAACTTTTTTTGAAATGTTTCCCTCTCTTTTGATTTTTCGGGCACGCTCTCGAATTTACCCTTCAATCTCATGGTAATCTCGGCCGTCTTCGGCTGGGAGGAGTGCAAGTAAGGAGGGTGATTCGATTTGTTCTGAAGCGGGGCGCGGGGAGAGGGGGACGAAGTGAAAGAAGAGCGCCGGGCCTTGTTCTTCTTCATCTCCGAATGCCGCTTCTGCTTGGGGGCGGAGCTGCTGTGCAGGTCCAACCCGTGAACGCCACCCTTGAATTTAAGGTGGTGCTTCTTCTTTTCGAGGGGTGGGTTTTCGCCATCGCCATTGTCGAGAAAATCGAATTCGGGGTCGGGGTGGCTTGCCTTGCTTTTTGGTGTGGTGGCCTGCTGCTGCTGGGACCAAGAGCCGCGACGGACAGAGCCACCACGAGCTGCATTGCCCTGTTTGTGGCTATGCAGATCCAATCCGTGAATTCCACGCTCGCCAATGTCGAATTTTCTGTGGTGCTTCTCGAGCTCCGCCAAATTCTGCTTCGACCGAGGAGATTGGGGCGAGTTGAGGGGGGAAGAGAACTTCCCACTCGCAGAACCGCGACGGACCGAGCCACCACGAGCCGCATTGCCCTCTTTGTGACTATGCAGGTCCAAGCCATGAATTCCACGCTCGCCAACGTCGAATTTCAATTGGTGCTTCTCCTTCTCCTTCGGCTGTTGCTGCTGCTCCTCGCTCCCACTACCACCAAACTTGTATACGTACGTTGGGCGCCCCCGTTCCCTTTCCCTTTCCCTGCCCCCACCCTTACCATCTCCCCTTTCATCGTTATTTTTGCTGCTGCTAGTGTTGAAATCCTTAATCTCTTGAACCAACTGCAGATCTAAATCTCGCTTGATTTCGCCCATTTGGGTAATCAACGTTTCTTCCTGCACCAACAAAACCTCCTCGCCCCTTGCATCCTTATCCCTTATGAGCAGACTCTTGTGGTACTCCAACTCCTCGATGATTCTGTCCTCCTGCTCGTTGATAATTTCCTCGATCTCGTCCTGGCGAACGTGCAAATACTCGTCCATTTTTTGGTTCGCCTCCTCCACCCTTCCCTTCACAAGCGTTTCAACCGCTTCGACGCCTCTTGTTACCGTCTCCACGTGAGCTTCTGCATCCTTAACCTTGCCCAATCCAACCTCCCTCTCCTTTTCAATTTTGGCAACGAAGGTTTTGCTACTTTGCATGCGAGCCAACTTTTCCTTTCGTTCCTCCTCCTTTCCTTTTTCCTCCTCTTCGATCCTCCTCAACTCACTCCTTGCCTCGTGCGCTTCATCTTCCATGGAATTCAATTTCCTTAGCGCATCCTGCTCCGTCATCTTCGCACTTTGGACGGCATTTTTCAAGTCTTGGAGCTGCTTCAGGTGGGCTGAGGTGAGCAGAGTTTTTTCGTCCTCGTGCTTGCTCACGAGCTGCTGCTCCAATTTGACCAAGTCTTCAGCCCTGGTTTGCTCATCCTCTCCAGCTACCAACCGCGCTTCTTCCAACACGACGAGCGCGTCGGTCTTCTCGCGCTCGGCGCGCTCCACCAGCATGTGAATATCGCCCACCTCCGCCTTGGAGATTGCAAGTTTCTCGCTGATGGAGGATCGCCTCTTTTGGTGAAACAGAGCTTCTTCCTCCAACCTATTCAAACTTTGCTTCAAACTTTCGACCTCAGTATCGCGCCTCTTCTCGGCAGCAGCGCGCTGGATGAGCTTGCCGATCTTTTTCTTTCCTTCCGCCGCGAGCTTTTTGGATTGCTGATCCAACGCCTTTTCATTTTCCAGTTTTTTTTCCATTTCTCCCCTCTCAGATATGGAATTCAGCTCCTTAGCCTTCAGCACCTCAGCATTGCGGTGCTTGTCCGCAACTTCCAACAGCGCTATTTTCAATTCTTGCTCGTGGAGCTCCCTCGCCTCCTGCTTGGCGGCCCTTTTCGCATCAGCAATCTTCTCGATGCTTGATAGCTCCAAACCCTTCAACTTCGTGTTCAACAACGCAAGTTGCACGTTCAGTTCCGCCTCACTAGCCTCCCTAGCTTCACTAACGCTCGTTTCCATGCCGGATTTGGCCGTCTGAAAATGCTCGCGCGCCTCCGCAATATCGCGCTTGTGAGCGTGACTTGCAACGGCAAGCTTCATCTCGAGCTCCTTCTTGGCACCCTCTGCAATAGCCTCAAGCCTGCGCCGCTCGCTGCGCAAGGCCAAATCATGCTTCTCAAAGGCCTCAGCTTCGAGAACCTTCAGCTTCTCCTCGTTCTCCTCGTGCATAGTTTTGATCCTCTCCCTGTTCTCGTTCTCCATTTCGAGCATTTGAGAGTTCAAATCCTTCAGTTCCTTCTCCGCATCGTTGACGGTTTTGATCTTTTCGGCGCTCGCTACCTCGAGCCTGCTCGCGTGAACCTCGACCATTCTCTCCATGTGGTATTCGTGCGCTTTTGTCGCCTCCCTCTGCTTCCGATCAGCCTCGTCCATCAAAAGCTGTGAATCCACCGCTAGTCTGCTGAACTTGGCCTCGCTTTTGACCAGCACATCGTTCAGAACGTCAACTTGACTCTCCCACTCGTACACAGTGTTCCGCATTTCGTCCTTCATAGCCGCCCTCCGAATCATTTCCTCCAAATTGCTCTTCTTTTGCTCAGCCTTGGAATTTTCAATTTCATCCTCGGCACGCGCTAGCATCTGACTATGCTGCTCCTTCATCACCCTGAGCTTAACCGCGGTTTCTTCCTCCTGTTTTGAAAACGAAATCTCCTTCGAGTCCCTTTCCTCAAGCAAATTTTGCTTCAGACTGTCAATCTCGCTCTCGAAAATTTCGTGCTTCATCTGGAGCTCCCTGGTGACGTGACTCTTGACGAACCTCGTCCAGAGAGTGAACGCGTGTAGTGTCTTGCCGTTCAAAAGGCGGTTGAACGTGAGTGCGATCAACCTCTTTTTGTATTTCCTGTCCGCAGCGAACTCGTTCCACGCGGCAAGCGCTCCAATCTTGCGACTGTTGAGCATTCTCTTTGCAAACTTTTGTACGACTTGCTTGTTCTTTTTTGAGTGGAAGGTAAACTCGCACCAGGACTGAAAGTACTTGAGATTCTTGGAGAACATCATTTTTCGGAGGAAGCGCTCCACTGTGACTTTCTCGCGTTGCTGTTTTCGCTCAGCCGCTTCTTGGTGAGTTTTTACCTTGAACTGTTCGTGGTCATCCTTGATATTTTGGAGACGGTCTTCCATCTCCTTCTCCTGCTCGTCGAAGAGCTGGGCTTTGTTCATTAGCTCATCCTGCAAAATTTGCTCGTGCTTCTTTTCCGCCGCAAGCTCGATCTGGCGCTTGGCCATTTCAATCGTGACTTGATTGTCGGAAGTGAGCTTTTGCTGGTATTCTTGTACCTCAGGCGGCGGCTGCTGCTGCCTGGGAGAACTGAGGGCGGCCGAAGCGGAACCTCGCCTCTTCCTGTTGAACGACTTCGGCGCCGAAAATGTTGAAGAAGTTGGCGTGGAGGGCTTGGGCCTGAACATGTGCAGATCGAGAGAACTCAAGCCAAGCTCACCGAGGTCAAACTTGACGTGGTGCTTCTGACTTTGGCTTTGGGGGAAGTTCTTGTTCTTGCTCGTTTTCCCGGTGTAATAAGTACGGCTGGACTTTGCGAGGAGGGTTGCCTCCTCGTCCTCGCGCTTCGTGCGCGGCGATCGAGGAGACGAGAGCGAGGGTTTGGCAGAATTTCTACGGCGAGGGGAGGTTTTGGCGGATGTTGTGGAAGTGGTGGCACCCCCTCCCACACCCACCAAATCCAAACCGTATATTCCCCCCTTGTAACTGTTCAACCTCTTGCCCTTCAGCTCCTGCTGGTGCACCCTGATTGCGTTGATCTCCATGTCTCTCTTGGCGGTTTCCAGTTTCATCACATTGAGTTCCTCAATCCTCAAAATCAGCTCGTCGTTCGCTCGTTTACTCGCCCTGGCCTTATCTTCGTGCGCGCGGGCCAAACCATTGGCTTCGCATTCAACCAGCTTGGCCTTTTCTCTACCCTCGTATATCTGAACCTTGACCTCCTCGAGCGCCAGCTCCCAGCGCTTCTTGTTCTCATCGTGCTCACCCCTCAAATTCGCTCTCTTTATGTTCTCCTCGAGCATCACTTGCTCAGCCTTGGCGTGAGCCGACTCAATCTCCTTTGCATTTTTCAGCAAAGAAGAAGCGTGGTCAGCCTTCATGGAATGAAGCTTGCTGTTCATCTCCTCCTCCTGCTTCATGTAAGCGATTTCCCTCAGCCGGATTTCGCTCTCCATCTCATCCTGCAAGCTTATCATTTGATTTTGTAGCTCCTTCTCCTTATTCATTCGCTCAACCTCCAAAACCTTGTCCACGTAGCGGCACCACTTCCTAAACGCCGAAAGTTTCTTTCCGCTCATCAGCCTGGAAACGGTGAGCTTGGTCAAGTGGCGAGCTCTTGCCCTCGACGTGGTAAATGTGTACCACGCGTCGAAAGTCTTGCTGACCGAAACATTCTTCAAACGACGAGCGAATCTAAGCGTAATGTTTGGGTCAGAACAGAAATTCGTCGTCACATGGGTTCTGGTCTGTCTGGTCTGGTCTCAGCACTCACCTTTTAATTATAAGCCGGTCCCGCTTGTTCTTGACCACGTTCTCAGACCAAGCAGCAAAGGAGAAAAGAAGGGTGGAATGCTGCATGCGTTTGACAAACCTTGACACAATTATCCGGTTTCGTTCCTCCGTTTCCTGCCTGAAGGACAGCGTGATTTGCTCATTCTGCCTCTTCATGAGCTTCAAACGCGCCCTCACAGCAGACTCGGATGCAATTTTGTGGGCGAGTTTGCTCGCCACGTGGTGCTTCTTGAGTTTGGCAATGTGGTCGGCCATATCATCTTCTAGAGACTTCTGCTCGTTCTCCATCCTCATTTTCTCAGCCTCGAGTTTCTGTTCGTGAGTTTCTCCAATTGCTTTGAGCTGCTGTTTGTGATTGGTCTCTGCGACCTGCATGGAAGCCTCGTGATGGAGCTTGATGTTCTTCTCGAAGGCCTTTTTCTCCTGCTCCAAAGTTCGTCGCTGGATCCTTTCCGAGACAAATTCTTCCCAAGCGCGAAACGTCTTGGTCATTCTCATGCTGTTGTAGCGGTTGAGAAAACGCTGTACGATCATGCGGTCACGCACAGACTTGACTGAGAACTCCGACCACGAGGCGAAGAAACTGAGGAGGCGCGAGTACATCATTCGTTTGGTAAACCTGGAGAGTATGATTCGGTTTCGCTCATCCTGTTGCTGCCTGACGGACATCATGTTGAAGTTATACCCATCCTGTGCCGTGCGAAGCGAGGCGCATTTTTAATGAAGCAAGAGAAAAACGAGCGAGTCAAAAGAATCGAGTGGGTTAGTTTAGTAGTGGATGTAGCCGTCTGTGGCCATTTCGCGGGATTCATCGCTCGAGTCTTCACCAAGGCTCGCTCGCTTCGCTCGCTCACCTGCTGCACCTTGAGACGGGCTCGAACACTCACTTCGCTGGCTATCTTGTGCGCAAGCTTAGAAGCTGCATGAACAGCGGAGAGCTGCTTGATGCGGGATTCCATCACGACCTCCTTGCGCTTCGCATCGAGCTCCATCTCCCTTCTGGCAATGAGGAGGTTCGCCTCGTGGTCGCTGCGCGCTGTCAACAATGAAACTTCGTGCTCCTTTCGCATCTTCTCCTCGTATTGTTGGCGCTCCTCATCGCGGGTTCGAGCTTCCTTGTTGGAAACGACGAACTGCTGCCAGGCGGAAAACGTCTTGTGCTGCGCCGAGCGAAGCGAGGCGCATTTTAATGAAGGAGAGCGAACCAAATGAGCCAAACGAATTGAGTGGGTTAGTTTAGTAGTGTATGTAGCCGTCTGTAGCCATTCCGCGGGATTCATCGATTGAGTCTTCATCAAGGCTCGCTCGCTTCGCTCGCTCACCTTCTGCATCGACTTCCACCTGCGAACGAACCTCTGCACAATCATTCGGTGCCGCTTCGACTCGATCGAAAACTCCGACCACGCGGCAAACGTGGATAAGAGGTGGGTGTGGAGCATGCGCTTCACGAAACGGGAAACGATGATGCGGTGGCGCTCATTCATTTTCTGCTTCAGGGAAAGGACAAGCTGTTCGTTTCGAGCCTCAGCGACTTGGAGGCGCGCTCGCACGGCTGATTCTGAAGCGATTTTGTGCGCGAGCTTGGAAGCCGCGTGCATTGCCTTCATCTGCTTCACGCGGGCGTCCATCACGGCTTCTTGGCGCTTCATTTCAATCTCGTGTTTCCTCTTTTCCATTATTAGTTTCACTGAATTGTCCGATTCGACTTTGCGCTCGAACTCGTTCTGCTGCTGCTGCTGCTGCTGCTTCTGCCTTTGCTTCTGCTCTTGCTTCTGCTGTTTAGGTTCGGACGTGGACTTGGTGGTGGGGTTGGAGGCGGAGAGAGGACGGGAGGAAGACGGGGTGTAGGATGATCTGTTGTCGTCATCGATTAGGCCCTCGATATCCAATTTTTTTATGTTGCCCACCTGGTACTTTCGGAAGTGCTTAGTAGGAGCAGCTTCCACGGGAGTGTAGGGTTTGGTGGCGGTGGGGTGTGGGGAAGTGAGCCGCGCGACGGAGGACGAAGGTCGATTGGAAATGGCCGAAGATTTGGTTTCATCGTTGTTGTCATTGTCGTAGCCAACAACGTCAAGACCATCCATACGCCCAACATCGTACCTGCGGTTCTTGGGGCGGGGTTGGGGCTTGTGCAATTTCTTTTTCTTGTCTAGCATTTTGATCGTGAAAATTTGTTCGTTCGAAGTTGAAATCCGCTGCAGATTTTCGTTGTCGAAATTCATTGACGAGGACTCACTGCTATCCGACTCGTCGAGGAGTGAGGAGTGTGACTCGTCGAGGAGTGACTCATCGACGAGGGATTCCTCGACTACCGACTCCTCAACCAACGACTCCTCGACCACCGACTCCTCGACCACCGACTCCTCGACCACCGACTCCTCGACCACCGACTCCTCGACCACCGACTCCTCGACCACCGACCCAACAACAGAATCTTCCAATTCAACGCTGGAATCGTACCTTTCCTCGACCACGATGGGTTGAGAAAGGTCACGAGAATCCTGGACCTCGATCTCAGATTGATCCGCAGCATTGTCGTTCAAGAAGTTGAGCAGTCCTCCGCCGTCCTCAATTTTGGTGTGTTCGAAGTTCATTGTTTCTTCCGACTCTTCTTCTTCTTCATTTTCGTTCTCCGCCCTTGATGGGGGCCTGCTGACCTTCGCGAGATCCTCCTTGCCTAGCAGAACCACCTTGCCTTGCGGCGTAACCGCGAAAGGCAACCGCACATCCCAGTCCATGACCATTTTCGATTCTTGACCAAGCTCCGGTCCCATCGAACGCGCGGTTTCGAAACCGCTCGCACCACGAACCGTTTCCATTCTCATCATGCTCGCCGATTCCATGGACGCGTTCGGGGAAGTAGACATTGGCAGCTTCAATTGAGCCTCAAGAAGCTTTTGTTGAAGCGCCATTTGCTTACTCTGAGCGTCTTGAATTTGCTGGATCTGCTCCTGGAGCTTTTTGCCCAAGCCAGACCTCAAATTCGTGATTGAGCTGGCGTTGGAGGACGAGTCCCCACCCAGCATTCCGACGGGGGGCTCGTAAATTGTCTCGTGCTGCTGCTGGTGCTGAGAGGGAGATGGTTGCTGCTTGGCGGTGTTGTGTTTTTGCTGCCGCTCCAACAAACGCTGCTCACGAGGATTCAACCGCTGCACCGGTGGTGGCTCATTGTTCTCCTCCCTCAGGTGGTCAAACGAGAACTTCTGCGGAGATCGTCCACCGTCTTGGGCGGCTTGCTGGAACTTGTTCATTTTTGCGGTCATGGTTTTGGGGTCAGAACTAGGGTCAAACAGATCGCTATTTTTGAAACCCTGTTCGGACCCCATCCTCTGCATGTGGCCGAACTCGACCTTTCCACCCTCAGGGTTCACGCTGCCAACGGACTGATCCATGCTGCTGACGATGTTGCTGTTGTTGTTGTTGTTGTTGTTGCTGCTAGCTGGTCCGTTCTTCTGCATTTCAACCTCGCGATTCATTTCCTCAATTTGCCTCCTGGCCTTCTCCTCCGCTTTGCGGTCCTGCTCCTTTAGCTTGTTGTTCTCCGCTTCCTTGAGCCGCCGGTGCTCTGTCGCGTCTTTGTCGAGCTGCGCCTTTAGCTCGGCGGCTTCCTTCTCTGCCTTGGCCTTCTCCTCGTCCTCGTAGCGTTGTTTCATTTCCTCCTGGTCGGCCTTCATTTTTTCCATCTCGATCCTCTCCAATTCGGCTTCTTGCTCCTTCTTCTTCAACTTCTCTTGCCGAGTTGCTTCAATCTGGGCTTCAATGTCCTTTCTGTACTGCATTTCGAGGTTTTTTCGTTTTTCGTCTCGATCTTCTTGAGCCTCATTGGGGTCAGAATAGAGATTTTGCTGCTGGGCGTGGACGTTGGCCCCTCCGCGGCTCGGGCTCTCTGGGAATTGGGGTAGGAACTGGGGTGGGAACTGGGGAATTTGTTGTTGCTTTTGTTGTTGTTGTTGTGATTGCTGCTGCTGTTGCTGCTGTTGTTGGTGTTGTTGGACCGCTGGCTGATGCATGCTCTTCTTGACTGGCGACGACTTTCTGACGGGAAGGCCCATGGGGCCCATTTCCCAACCCTCGCCCAACTGCTGCTGCACCGGTTGTTGCTCGCGCTGCCAAGGAAGACGATCGTCGCCGCCCGAAATGTCACGCCGACGTCGGTCGCGGCTGTCAACCTCGCGCTTCTTCTTCTCCCGAATCTGCTGCTCCAGCTCAAGCCTATATTCGTTTGCCCGGTTGCGATCTTTTTGGAGTTTTTCACTGCTGAGGGGTCCACCGTGCATAGACGAAACCCCCCCAGTTCCAGCGTGGTGCCGAGGGGTGATGTCGCCCGTTCGATCTCGGTGGCCAATACCCTCAAAAACGTCTCGGACAGGTTGTTGATGTTGCTGTTGCTGGATAGAAGGAATGTTGCTATACTGCTTCGCAGGGTTTTGCATGCTGTTCATCTCGCCCTCGTTGTAAATATTTCGGTGCTGTTGCTGATTATTTTCCGAGTATTGCTGTTGTTCAAGGAGCACACGTTTTTGTTCTTTGTCTCGGTCAAGTTGTTGCTTGTATTCCTGTGGGTGGGTGTGGGAGCGGGTGTGAGTGGGTGGGGGTTGGGGTGGGTCAGCAGGACAGAAGAGAGAGAGACACAGTTATGGGAGTTTGAGCTCACCTGGTTCTGTCGCTCACGAGCCATGCTGGAGGGCGAAAGTTGTTGCCGATGATATTCTTTGTCAGCGCCGTAAGCTTCACGGTGTGGCGCACCTTGCTGCTGCTGCTGCTGCTGTTGTTGCTGTTGCTGCTCTTGAGGCTGCTGCCGAGGGTGATTTTGTTTATTATTATGGAGGTTTTGCTGGGCCATTTGAGTTCGTAACTCGTCGCCATAGCTTTTAGGATCCATTTTTTTCACCGCTCGCTTGGACTCCCACTTGTCGTTGCCCCACGTTGTTTCTAGCTCGCTCACTTCCCTCATATTTTGACGTTCATTTCCTATTCTCTTCTTCTGGTCGTTCTGCATCTGCTCGCGAAGTTGATTCGCATACACTTGCTTATTGGATTTTGCTTCAGTTTCAGAAATATTGTGTCCGAAGGTGTCGTCTTCCTCGTCATCAATCGCGTGCTCACCACGCGGATGACGGTCAAAAACATTTTCTTCTTCAAAATAGTTCTGCTGCTGCTGCTGTGCGAAGTTTTCATTCGGGTGTCGTAGCGATTTTTTGTTTTCGGCCATCTGTTTTTTCAAATCAGAGGCATACTGAAGTTGTTTTCGTTTTTTCTCGTCAATTACCGGGTCCTGCTGCTGCTGCTCTTGCTGATGGTGTCGGGAAGGCGGGGATTGGGACCGTTTTTTATTTTCTCTCATCTGGGACCGGAGATCTTGAGCATATTGCTGTTGTTTCAGTTTTTTAATGTCGATTTCTGGCTCTTGTTGCTGCTGCTGCTGCTGCTGCTGTTGCCGCCGCGGCGACTGAGACCGTTTTTTGTTGTCCCTCATTTGTGCTCGCAGCTCCTCCGCAAGTTCTTGCTTCGAAAGAAAGTTATTGCCATTTCCTTGGTGCTTGTGCTTTTGATTTTGGTTTTGACTGATTGCTTGATTTTCGTCCGAGTCGCGGGGTGCTCGATCTCGCCCCCTTGGTTCGGGGGATGTGGAGCGCTCACGCCGTTTTTCTTGCGCTTTGCGCTTATTGTCTTGGGCCATTTGCATCCGAAGCTCGTTGGCGTAGGCCTCCTTCGGATTCGTTGGGCCTCGTTGCTGATTTTGATTTTGATTCCGGTTATTGTTATTATTGTTGTTGTGTAGCGGCTCGGGGGATATGGAGCGCTCACGCTGTTTTTCTTGCGCTTTACGCTTATTGTCTTGGGCCATTTGCATCCGGAGCTCGTTGGCGTAGGCCTCCTTCGGATTCGTTGGGCCTCGTTGCTGATTTTGATTTTGATTCCGGCTATTTCTATTGGTATTGTTATTGTGTAGCGGCTCGGGGGATATGGAGCGCTCACGCCGTTTTTCTTGCGCTTTGCGCTCATTGTCTTGGGCCATTTGCATCCGGAGCTCGTTGGCGTAGGCCTGTTTCGGGTCTTCAGCTTCTTGAGGATGCTGGTAGCGCTGCTGCTGTTGCTGCGGCTGTTGTTGTTGCAGCTCGTGGGGTCGTCGGAGTGTCGTCTTCATCTCATTTTGTTGTTGCCGCAGCTGTTGGGCGTAAAGTTGTTGTTTCGCCAGTTTTTCTTGTTTCGGATCATGTTGCTGGTGCTGCTGCCGATCATCTTGGTCTCTCTCTTGTTGCCTTTTCTCTTGCGCCTTTTGTAGCCTGACCCTTTCTTCTCTTGCCTGCTGAATCCGCTCGTCACGCGCATTAACCATTTGATCGTCAGAGTTAACTTGATTATCAAACGGTTGTTGCATGCGAACCTTCATTTGCTGCGGTGGGAATTCTTGTGGCTGCTGTTGCTGTTGCAGATGCTGTTGTTGGAGAGGGGCGCCACCATTTTTAGCGGCCTTGTGACGAAGGCGTTTTTCTTCATATGCCTTGTCGCGGGCAGACTTCATCTCGGCCGCAGCAGACTTTTGCTGCTGCGGCTGTTGTTGTTGCTGTTGCTGTGGCAGACGCTGTTGTTGTGGTTGGCGCTGTTGTTGCTGCTGCTGCTGCTGTTGGTTTTGTTGTTGTTGTTGTTGTTGTTTTTGTTGTTGTTGTTGTTGTTGCTGAATTCGCTGCAAAAATGGGTCATCAGCTTGGGCAGCACCAGCGAAGAAATCGTTGGTTTCACCCGCACCGAACCCCGCCTTTGCAAACGCACCCCCCATGCCACCACCACCACCCCCTAAGTCATTTTGGGATGGCGGTTTGAACTGGGCTTGTACTTTATCCTGGTTCAGCTTGTCCAAGAAATCATTAGCTTCCGCCTTTTTCAAGTTCGACTTGTTAGCTCGTCGCTTGGCTTCCCTCTCAGCAAGTCGTTGGTCTCTTGCAGATGTGATTTGAGAAGGAGCATTGGAGTTGTTTCCCTGACGTTGGTGGGATGCAGGAAGGTTTGGGTTTTGTAGCTGTCCCTGGTTCATTCCAGGGAGATGAGCAAGTACTACGTTTTGGTAATTAGGCAAGGCTTGCATTTCAAAAACAAAGTTTGGGCAGAAGCGATGGCTGTAGTCTGATTAGCTAACGTTACGCTCTAGAAAGCAGTGTCTGCAGCTTCAGGACTTGAGATAAGCTAAAGTGAAATTTAAAAATTAAAAAAAGGTTTTAAAAATTTAATTTTCCAAGGCTTTTTTTCGCACTACATTCCTACGGAAGAAAACCCACACATTACAAAACATCAAATTATACAACTTCTAAGAAGATATAAAGAAGATGGATGGTCATTTAAAGTTGACAGGCCCAAATTCAAAAAACGTAAAAACAATCATATCCAAAAATGATGATGAATTAAAATCCAAGTCACCCTCCGCCGGCGTGAAGAAATTCAAGTCCTACCATTCCCCTAACTCTGCTAAGAACCCGAATTACGAGCTTGAGGACGTAATGAAGGCGCAGAAGCTCCAAAAAAAGCTGCATGAGAAGGCAATCTCCCACAAAATTAAAAAGTCACTCTTACACGCCGAGCTCATGAAGCTGTATCCACCCCCGAAGCCCTCCACCGCTCTCTCAACCGCCTTCAGCAGCATGACAAACCCAGAGGACGAGCACGCTCACAGACTAGTTCGTGCAGCTTCCCTCGTCACCAACTTTTCGCTCACATCCGTATATGATATAGGATCAGAGTATGGTCGCAAGTTGGAAATTAGCCTTCTCCATTCTTTAACGAGGCTACAGCGAACAACAAAAATCTCCGTGAACCGCCTGGATGTGAACCACCTCATCGATACCTCCATGATGCAGTTAGAGCACTCACTGTTGGGGTGTGACATCAACGTTGGCATGCTGCAGCCAGGCGGAAATTACATCAAGTTCGACTTTACATCCAAAAATTCAACTGTGAAAGACCTGCTTATGCACAGGTTAGCGAGCGAAGCGAACGAGCCTTGAGGAAGACGAGTATACGAGCCACACCTAAAACTAACATTATTCTCAATTTTTTGGCTCGCTCGCCTCCCCCCTGATCGATTAAAAATGCGCATCGCTTCGCTCGTCGCAGAAGCGACGGACTCTCCTTCCGCGCGATCGACAATAACGAGACGGTGGTCGCCAGAAAGATCATTGACGAGTTTCCAAGCGGTCCTGGCAGCATTAGAGAGGGAGGAAGTACGAGAGGGGGAAGCACGAGAGGGGGAAGCATGAAAGGCAGAGGCGGAGGCATGAGCAAGTCGAGGGCATCAACTGCGAAAAGCGTTGGCTTTGGCAAAGACACTTTTGCACATATTGACGAGGTTGCCTTGGCGGAGGTTGAGGTGCTTAAGCCCAATCACGTGAAAACGACAGCGGGGCAACTTCGCATCATGGGGAGGGACAGAGCACTGCCCGCAGTGATTGTCCCCCTCCTGGCACGTGAACAGTGCATCGTTGGAACTCTTAACGTCGATTCGTTCGCGGTTGGGCAGAACATTGAGGTGAGCGGAGCGAAGCGAAAAATGGAAAATGGTCCTCTTTTCAATTATGGAAGCAACCCAACCAACCCAACCCAACCCAACCCAACCCAACCCAACCCAACCCAACCCAACCCAACCCAACCCAACCCAACCCAAAGGATGATTCCGCACGCCTCCTCAAGTTCAAAGAACGATGGGCACCATTCCTATCCCGAAACGATGCCAACATCAAAGCCGTGCACGTGTGGAGGCACCCAAAAACACGCGTCCCACAACCCCCGTCTCCAACAACACAGAGAGCTCGCGAGAGGAAGGCAAAATTAAAACTAGAGGCTTCTCTTGTGTCCCTCGATGGCTTCTCTGCAGAAAAAATTAAGGAGAAGTCTATCGAGAACGGCTCGGCCGAGGAACTCCAAAAAGCGATCGAAGAAATGGAGGGAGAGAAAATGGTCGAGGAGGTCGGTGCAGGAATGGTCAGGGGCTCAATTACATCCGTAAGCCGTGAGGAGAACGGCCTCCCGCGGAAACATGGACCAGGTGAGTAAATGATCCGACAAGAGGCCAAAGCCAAAGCCAAACAAAAAAATTAATTCCCCACCACACAGTGTTCGAAATTACCTGGGACGACAATTTCGTTGAGGAGAATGTTACACTGGAAGAAACGCAAAAACTCGTCAAGGTCGACCCCAAGGAGCTTGGGGCGTACGCAAATTTGACAGAGGACGTTGAAATCTACCTGCGGGAGGTTGGAAAACTGCTTGGTACGGCCATCGACCACATTCGAAAGTTCAAGGCCATCCAAGACTTGCGGTCGTTGACGAAAGACCCGCTATTCACCGTGCACGACGTCTTGAAAAAAACAATCCAGCACTGCACCGAGAACATACTCATGTCGGAGAAGACTGAAATCTGGGAGATAACCGAGGAGAAAGAAATCTACTCCATTGTAAAGACCGATCTCGAGGGAAACTTGAAACCCCAAAAGGCGCCGCGTTACTTGCGGCACTTGGACGACATCCAGCTAAAACTCTTCCACGACTACCTTGACAACAACCACTCTCACTTGGACCAAGGAGTCGGAAAGATGCGTCGCCAGACCGATCGTCCGACCATCGAGTTAAAAGAAGACCAGAACAACCATATTTTAGAATCTGACGAATTTGGGCGTAACTCGCGCACCTTGAAACACGCCAATTCAGCCCCAATGCTGAAGACGCACGACTCCGAGAAAACACTGCTTAAAGCAAAAAAAGAAGCAGCAGCAGCAGCAGCCGCAACAACAACAGCAGCAGCAACAACAACAACACAAACAAAAACAATTCAAATTTCTCACGCTCCTGAAATCATCGAATTCTCCACAAACTACGCTACACCCATGGAGTCATTTGAGATGCCTGGCAACAACCACGTGCTCGTTGCGCCTTTTTTTGACGTTGGCTTTGACGTCGGAGATGACGATAACATGGTCCAAATTGGATGCCCCAAAAAATCCAAGTACTGCATTGTAGTCAACCGAGCGAAAAAATACACCTGGAAAGAGGACCTGGAGTTCATTAACCACGTCGCGACGGAGGTGGGTTTACTAAACGAGTGCATCAGATACAGGGAAAAGCGCACCGAGGAGCGCGTTCAAAGCTTGGGTCGAGTGCAAAATTTGTGTAGTAGGTGGAAGCGAGTGTTGCCAATAAACTTGATGCAGTGGACTGTGGACGAGGTGAGCGAGCGGCAAGCGAACCAAGCAAGTCATTACCCAACCCAACCTAACCTAACCCTTACCCAACACCACAGCTCGAAACCTGCTTGCCAAACGTCGACATTTACGTTTCCTTACTCCAACAAGGAGGAGACGAGCTCAAGTTTACGGCAACCACCAAGAAAAGTAACATGAAGGACCGCATGCTGAACCCGTACCAAGGGCTCACGTTCAAGTGCTTGGACTCGACGAAAATTGTTCAATTTGACAAACCCAAGGTCAATGTCCAACCAAAAGTTTTGACGGTGGGCACGACGGTCGAAGTGAAGTACGGCAAACTATATTTCCCGGGGGTGATAACGAAAAACTGCGGCTTCAACGAGTACGACGTGCTGTATGACGAAAACAATAAAAAAGAGGTTGGAGTCAAGCGAGAGAGAATTGTCGTGATTTGGCACGAGGTGAGCGAGCGAGCGAAGCGTAAAACACAGCACAGCACAGCAAAGCACAGCGTCTAACCACAAAATCAATGATTTCACAGGTTGAAGAACCATACAACTTCAAGGACAACCCGAGGAACAATGGTTGGCCGTTCGTTGCCACTCCGCTAAGCAGTGGCAAGTGCGTGGTTGGATTTTGCGGAATGGACGGCTTTGATTCGGTTCCGAAGGGGAGAGACGATGAGCCGCAGCCTGAGCACGGCATTGTGCAGTACGTTTCAGAAGCAAGCAAAAATCTGGGGAAGGCGCTGTTCGAGCAGAGGATGGCCGAGGTTCTGGGGGAGTTCAGCAAGGTGAGCGAGCGAAGCGAGCGAGCCTTATAGAAAACGAGCATACCCGCGATGAAGTGCGCGAAATGGCTGCAGACATAATGGCTACATCCACTACTGAACTAACATTATTCCACTCAATTCGTTTGGCTCGCTTGTTTCGCTCGTCCTTAATTAAAAATGCGCACAATCTCGCTTCGCTCGGCGCAGCTGACGAAAGATTTTGGCCTGTCGCCCAAGGACGTTATAAAGACTTCCGTGGAGACAATAACGCGCCACATTTTGTTTGCGTTGAGCATCGACGTGTACGAAATTCACCCCGAGCTAAACGAGACCCAGCGGGATCTGAGAAGGAGCTTGAAAATGAGCCGAACGGAGAGGAAGAGCGCCGAGACAGACAAAAACAAAAAAAGGAACAGGCGGAGCTTGACGAAAGCAATGGCTGTGGCGGCAACGCTGGAAGCCGGGCTGGTTCAAGCCAGGTTGGAGATTAAACTGGGGGGAGACAAATCAAATAATAATAAATTGAGTACGAACGAGCTCGCGAAGAAGGCACAGGAGGAAAAGGACGAGAGGGAGAAGGCAGAAGCTGCAGTTAAGCCTAAAATTGGAATGATGCGGAAAATTGCCTGTTGGGGAGGAAGCAAATTAATGGAGTACACACTGGAAACCGGGCCAAAAATTGCCCGAGGTGAAATGTTTCCGGAGGTGAGCGAGCGAAGCGAGCGAGCCTTTTGGAAGACGAGCATACTCGCGATGAAGTGCGCGAAATGGCTACAGACATAATGGCTACATCCACTACTAAGCTAACCCACCCAATTCGTTTGGCTCGCTCGTTTCGCTCGTCCTTAATTAAAAATGCGCACAATCTCGCTTCGCTCGGCGCAGGTTTTTGATGAAATTAACCAAATATTTCGCAAACCGCACGCCACGATCATTGCAAAACGGCCCGAGTTCATAGTTGCTACGTTTCGCGACTCTGATCAGAAGAGCCAAAAGGGTATGGCGGGTAAAATGATGAACAAGATGAAGGGAAAAAAAAGCGAGGACGAAGTTCCGTTCTACTGCATAGTGTTGAAGCGGAAACCGCACGCACTCTGGCCGGAGGACCGCGAATTCCTGGAAAAGCTAGCTTTTGTCGCTCAAGAGACGTTCTCGTGCGTTAGAGGAAGGGAGTACAGGAAAATGGCGAGGAAGACGGCCATCGAAAATATCAATCACATTACCAAAAAGTGGGCGATTTCCAGTGTGAAAAGCATGATTCAGAACTCGATAAACGAATTGGTGACGCCCTTGGAGAAGTGTGACATCTACATGGGAGGTACGTTTATTGGAGTGGCCGCACATTAACATTGACATTAACATTAACACTAACACAACCATGGCTCGGGCAACAGTTTTGGAGCCTGGTGGGCACATTATCCAATATTTGGGGGCCAGCGGAGATAGCTGCATGCAGGACAAAAGGCTGAAAAGAGGCAAGGGCGTGAGTTTCAAGGCAATTGACACTGGGAAGATGGTCTTAGTGAGAAACGAGAGCGCCGCCAAGGCCATGAACGTACACAGCTTCATCGACATGCGGCTGCAAGGATTTCCATACGTGTGCTTGCCGCTGAAGAACAGGAGTCTGGTCAAGGGGATATTGGGCGTTGACAGCTTTGACAATGCCGGCAAGGGGAGGGCAGACGAGGAACACCCTGAGAAATTCGTTCCCGAGTTCCTGGCCAAGGTTGGAGAGCTGCTGGGCGAGAGCATTGACAAAAAATTGAAGAAGGAGAGCTTGACGTACTTGGAAAACATCACGAAGGACTACAACGCGACGGCCGAGGATGTTTACGGTGCAGCGCTTGAGGCGCTGCGGAGCAATATTAGTTTCGCCCAGCAGATCGACATTTTGGAGCTGTCTGGCGCGCAACCATTGCCTTTCGGAGGGGTAAACAAGGAGCCGATCGACTTGGAGGTTACTCCACGTGTAATTGTTGAAGTCATGTCGTGCAAGGGCTTGGCGAAGACCGATTTAATCGGGGCTAGCGATCCTTTCTGCGAGGTCATTTTCAACAACCTCGAGGTGGGAAAAACTGTCACGAGGGATAACACGCTGGATCCGTTCTGGACTAACCAGACCTTCGAGCTGGGTTTCGTGACGGAAAAAACGTTTTTTGTCGAGGGTGAGGGTGAGGGTGAGGATGAGGGTGAGGAAGAGGAAGAGGAAGAGAAAGAGGAAGAGGAAGAGGAAAAAAAATTGGAGGGTCAGACGGAGGGCCAGGCGGAGAGGGAGGCGGCCAGCAGCAACAATAAAAATCATTTCCTGAAACACAACTCTCTAGTTGTCAACGTATTTGACGAAGACAACAAGCAAAAAAGCGAATTCTTGGGACAGGTCAATTTAAACCAACTGGCTTTGTCGAATTTGAAGGCAAACACGACCTACATAATCGATTTGAAACCCGACCCAAACTTGTCGAGGGAGAAAAACAAGTTTGTGCAGGGAAAAATTAGCATCAAGTTTGCCCCAGCGCCAGCCGTGTTTACAGTTGGCGACGACGAAACTCCAGAGGACAAGGCCGAAATTGAACAGCTGAAAAGCGAAAATAAAATGGACATCGAGGCTGAGATCAACTTGCTGTCGGCCTCAAATCTTGCCAAGGCGGATACGTTTGGTTTGTCCGACCCCCTTGCCATTTTGAAGTTTAATGGGACTGAAGTGGGCAGAACAAAGTGCATCGACAACAGTTTGAACCCGGAGGTGAGTGATGTGGATGTGGATGTGGTTGTGGATGTGGATGTGGATGTGGATGTGGATGTGGATGTGATGTTTGTTGCTGCTTTGTTGTACGAAACAACAACTAAATCCCCCAATTCTTTTCCAATTCAATTCAATTTACGCGCAGTGGAAAGAAAAATTCCTAATTACTATTCCAAATCACATGAGGAAGAAAACGCTTACGATTGAGATATTCGACGTTGACGGTGTGAAAATTGGCGATTTTCTTGGAATGGTTAGGATGGATGCCAAAGATTTGCTATACCCATCGCCCCATGCTCAAATCATGGAGCTGACCAGGAACCCAGCCTTGACCAAGAAAAAAAACAACTTGGTCCAGGGTAGCGTGAAATTTTTTGTGACAAGGGTTTTCAGCGAGCAATCTACCCGGCGCTGGAGGTTGCTAAGGAAGTACGTCAAGGTTGCGGCTAGACATGCGCTCAAACTTCAGCTTCTGGAGGATCCCGACAACGTGGACAAAATGGTCAAGTTGGGCATGCTGTGCGCCAGCACGAACGGCGCCAACGTGTCCATGATGAGGTGCGCCGCGGTTCTGTTGAGCATCGCGAGCGAGAGAGACTACAAGGGCAACGGCGCGTTTTGGAAAACCTTGTCGGCCATGCACATGAGAACTTGGTTGAGTGAAGGTTTGAGGAGTGAGGTGAGTGAGTGAGTGATTGACGACAATACCAAATATCTAATCCACAAATTGATAGCGGTTACATTTGGAGAAGAGCGCAGAGGCCATGGACGAGGCCCTAAAGTTCATGGAAAATGCAACGAACGTGGAAGTTTGGGTGCAGGCCGCGTACACAAACAAGCTGCTAGGGAAAAACGAGAGGGCCGCTCAAACGCTGGGAACTATCATCCGAAACTTTCCCAGTTACCACGGCATAGCTAGGATCAACTTTCACGCGGCGGTGCTCCTGCTGAAGCTGAAAAGATTTGACCAAGCGTGCGCTCACTTGCTCGCGTGCATGCAGCACGGCGGCACAGAACCCTACAGCATGAACGATTTACAATTCTTCATGAGCCGGTTCTACGAGAATTGGGCCAAAACAGAGGCGGAGGAAAGCAAGATGGAAATTGCGATGCAAGGGTACAGAAAAGTGTTCAACCAGAAGTTGGAGAGGGGCGACACGACAGAGGAGAGCGTTGAAGCGTGGTTGAACAACACTGACACTTGGCGAGAGTACGGGGACAGGTGCAGCATGGGGGGTCACTTCGTGTTCACGGCGGACTTGTTCAAGGAAGCCATCATGAAAGATCCGAGCAAGAGCGAGAAGAACAGCAAACTACACTTTGGGCTTTCCAAGGCGTACTACAGGTGCGGCAGCATTGGAAAAGCCATCAAGAAGGCTAAGGATGCTATTGCGATGAACCCGAATAATACCCAAATGCAGGTAACTTTGGATGCGTGGAAAAATCCCGTCCCTCATTTCAAGGAAGACGTCGCTCTTTCGATCGGGAAGCTCCTGGGCGTCTACATGGACGGGAAGCAGCACCCCAGCCACGCGGTGCGGTTAAAGCACGTGAAGACACAAGAAATGCTGGACGTGAGGTCGAAAAGCAAAAGGATTGCGCTGGTGCAACGAGAGTCGCAAATTGTCAAGTTGGAGTCCACCAACTTTTCAGTTGAGAAAGAGAAAAGGAATCTCCCGTGGTACAAGTTGAAGCTTCACATTCAGGAAGCCGCGAGGCAGTACTACAAGATCAAAATCCACCAGATGCTCGTCTACCACAAGACGACAGGAATCGAGATGGCGAGCGGAGAGCTCGTTAGCATCACAAAAATGACTGCGGTTCTGGGTTTGCTCTGCTTCGACAGCAACCCTGCTGCAAAGGCAAGCTTGCTGAGAGCGAGCGCGGTGCTGCTGCAAAAGGCTAGCGAGCAGGTGAGTGAGTGAGTGAGTGGTGGTGTGGGGATTTGTTGTCAAAACCAATTTACTCAACCCAACCAAAATCAAATCTAATCCACGCTCGCAGTGGGGCGCCGACGAAGTTGGGCCGTTCCCGTATTGGAAGAGGCTGAGTCAGGCGCTGTTCAAAACTTGGTTAAACGACGGGTTGCTGGCCGAAATCCAATGCTTGGAGTTGAGCCTTGTGGCTTGCAGCACCGCGCTGAATAGCAGCATGGTGAACGCCGCTGATGTGGAGGTGTGGCAGCAGTTGGCGAGAACCCAGCAGTTCTTGGGAAAGAGCTCAGCAGGTGAGTGACGCGACGTGACGTGACGTGACGTGACGTGACGTGACGTGACGTGACGGCAATTACAACCATAACTAATCCAACA